>Ga0114951_10000044_pt1 | contig 160640 bp, 170 predicted proteins | sample AM7aDNAmetaG_FD_88677 | JGI IMG/M metagenome (GOLD analysis project Ga0114951, IMG submission 88677) | Freshwater microbial communities from Finland to study Microbial Dark Matter (Phase II) - AM7a DNA metaG | ecosystem: Environmental > Aquatic > Freshwater > Lake | place: Finland: Lake... | reverse complement strand
ATACCAAGGATCTTGAATGTTAATGGCACGCTCAAACAATTGTTGTGTAAACATCGGTCTCCTCCTGGTTGATTTACCTTGCCAGGATTATAACCGATTACCCATTCAAAACTTAAAAGAGCCGAAAAAAAAGTACCAAAAAAAAGAAAGAAAACGCTGCGACTACTACTTTTTATCCAAAGATCTAACATCCCGCCTCCGAACCACCCTTATCCAAAATGGCTCCGTTTCCCTTATCCCCTACAGCGATCTCCAAAGAGGTGTTATTGCATTGAAGGACTCAAAGAATGGGGAAACCCGTCAGGTCTTGCTGAACAGGACTGTTCGGGAAACCTTATCTGTATTGCCGCGCAATAATAGGGAAGCATATGTGTTTTGCAAAAAGGACGGAAACCCGTATAATTTCCGCAGCCCGTTCCTGAGAGCGAGGAAGAAAGCTGGTGTTAAGGATTTCAAGTTTCATGATCTAAGGCATACGGCTGCTTCCTATCTGGTGATGAAGGGGGTAGACTCGAACACCGTGAGGGAAATCTTGGGCCATAAGACCCATGAAATGACCCTGAGGTATTCACATCTTTCACCGGAGCATAAAGTCCGGGCCGTGAGTGTCCTAGATGAAGACATGGACACCATACGGTCACCAAAAGGCGATGTCGTTGAAACACCAAAAAAAGTTTTAAGTTGTAAGTCGTTTATGAATAATGAGATAAGCAGTACGTGGAGAGGTGGCAGAGTGGTCGAATGCGGCGGTCTCGAAAACCGTTAGGCTCGCAAGGGCCTCATAGGTTCGAATCCTATCCTCTCCGAGATTTTCTTAAAAAATTTTTGAGGAACTTTTTTAAACATACATTGTGTATTGATGGATATGCGCTAGCGGCACATTTCTTAACAGAATAAAGAGGAATAATTATGGGAAGATTTTTTACCGTTGCGATTGTTCTTTTTGCGCTAGCTTTTTCTGGTTGCGCAACTCCGCAAAACGATGGGTTTCCTATCGCAACGAGAGCACTGGATGTTTTTCTTATTGATAAGAGTAATGGTCAAACAATGGAAGTCGGAAGAACGCTTGATGCTGGAGGGCCGGGACATCGAAAAGTCGCCACGCGCGAGTGTAAAGGACTAGCTGAAGATGCAGCGAAACAGAAAAGGCTTTATGATTGGGATTATTATTGCTGCACCGTTACCGATACAAGTGAATGTGCCTCTAAGGTAAAAGAACTTTATTAGGGGCATGATAAAACGAGCTTCAAATTCTCTGCGGCAAAATTGGGATCAAATCAATTCAAACTTCATCGAAACCATCGAGAGCCGTAAACGGTTGATATTGCGAGGGATTACGCGCATCATGTTGATATTAAAGGAGTTTTGGAAAAGGCTCCTTATGATTCCCATCCTCTCCTGTTTTCTTTTTCTTCCTTCCTTAGCCCACGCCGAAATTATCCAGCTTAAGAATGGCAATGCGATCGAGACGAAGATCCGCAAGGAAACCGAAGCGTTCGTGATCGTTGAAGCCGCGGGGGGAACGGTTAAGATCCCCAAGAACGATATACAGTCCATCTGGCGAGGCTCCAAAGAAGAGCTCATGGCCGTTCGCGGAAGAGATGTGTTCTTCGCTAAGGGTGTGGAGCTTTACAAAAACGGAAAATTCAAGGAGGCCGCGACATCTTTTGAGCAGGCCCGCGGGATGCTTGGTTTGGATGCTATTCTTTACGCGAATCTCGGGAGCGCCTACGCCTCTCTCGGAGATGCCCGGAAAGCGGAAGAGAATTTTCTCAAGGCCATCCAAAAGGATCCCGAGAACGGCACGAATCTTTTTAATCTCGCGCATCATTATGAGTCCGTGAAGAGTTTTCCTAAAGCGATCCTCCATTATAAAAAATTCCTCGAGCTCAAGCCGGAAGATATGAATGCGAAGCGAAGCCTTGCCTATTGCCAATACCGCGCGGGTGATTATTTAGCCGCGGCGAGATCCTTTGAAGAGTTGGGCCGGAAAAACGATATTGTTGCCGAATGTAACGCTGCTGCTTCTTACATTCAAGCGGGGGAACTGGATAAAGCGGAGGCCATTCTTAAACCCATGCTGGAAAGCTCTTTTCCGATCCCCAGGGCCTACTTGAATATGGCGACTCTCTGGAGGCTGAGAAAAGACTATGAACAGGCCGAGGAGTATTACAAGAAAGGGCTGGAACGCGATCCAAAAACTACGGAAATTTATTTAGGCCTTGGGCAAATGTATCTTGAAAAAAAAGATTGGGACCAAGCAGAGGCAAGTTTTAGTAAGATCCTGGAAAAGGAGCCCAAGAATGCCGAGGCGCTTCGCGGATTATCGCAAACTTTTGTGGAGAAAAAAGATCAGGACAAGGCCATCGCTTCTTATGAAAAATTGCTTACGGCAAATCCCAATGATCTCGATCTTCTGAACGGTTTGGGGCTCCTTTATATCAAACTGAACGATCCCAAACAGGCCTTGAAGATCTACGAGCGGATCTTCAAGCTCAATGACGGTGACGCAAAAGCGCATGCCAATGCGGGGCTTGCTTATGCTTTAATGAACGATGCCGATAACGCCCTTAAAGAATGGGGGCGGGCGCTTGAGCTTGATCCGAAGCTTGAGGCGGCCATCCAAAATAAGAAATTACTGGAAGATGCCATGCGCGGGAGTAAAGATGCTCAGAGTCCGACGTCCTAAAAAAAGCGGGTTCACGCTCGTGGAAATACTGGTTGTGGTCGTGATCCTCGCGGTCCTTGGCGCGCTCATCATCCCGAGGATCCTGGGGCGGGTTGAAAAAGCCAAGGAAGCCGAAGCCTTCATGAACCTTGGGGCTATCCGTTCCGCTGAAATTCTCACCCAAAATCTTACCGGAAAATTCGTGGCGGCTGAATATGCCGCTGCCATCAAAGCTGCTTTGGGCCTATCGATCGAGGACCTTTTTTACAGTTACAAGATCATCGACGTGACGGATGAGAATTTTCTGGCGGTCGCGACTCCGAAGGGTCTTCTGGAAAGCTGGCTTCAGGATTACGCGATGGATAAGGATGGTTTTGTCGGCTACAACCCTTCTTCCGGAGGCGGTAGTTCCAACGGCGGTTCCGGCGGCGGTTCCGGCGGTAGTGCCGGTGGTTCTCTAGGGGGTGGTATTGGGGGAATTTCTAGCGGTGGTACGATGGGAGGCACCGGAACGAGCAGTTATGGCGTATTATCCGGCAGTGGATGTTCAGGTTGCGGTTGTTGGTATATGCCAACGCCTCCTCGTGACATGTCATTGACATCGAATGACAGTTGGCTTGTTTTTAGCTGCATGCCCGGTGCGGAAGCCTATATTGTTGAACGCACAGAAAAAAATGCCGGTATTCTTGGGGGTTGGCAAACGCTGGCCAATTCAGACTTTATGTTGGAAGATAAAGTCAATAACGGACAAGAATACTGCTACAGAGCGACTTGGGCCGCTTCGCCGCCCGGCGGTTGTCCTCAGATAAAATCTGCGGCATCTTCACCTATTTGCGGGACGGCCGGTCCTAATGCGGCTTATACGGCAGCCATCACGGGAGGCGAACTCAAGCTTGACGCGGCGCTTTTGCAGGATCCCTCCGATGGAGCTCCAAGTGGCGCTGCAGTGGTCGATTTTTTAAATGATCCGGACGGCGATCCTGCTACGAATGATGCGGTGCCCATCCTTTTCGGCAAAATACCTCCCGAAATGCAAACCTTAGCGTATTTTAGCCCGATAACAAAAGTTCTTGTAATGGATGCCGATTATGCAAATGAGCCGGCCGAATTCATAGCGCTTCTTTTAGCTCATGAAGGACTCCATCGCATTTGGGACGAGGATTGGCAGAAATACATCAGTGGAGTGATTCCAAAGCCTCTATATGGGAATAACCCGGATGGTAGCATACGAAGTGAATATGCTTACTACAACGAATACAGCGCTTTTACGACGGAAGCCATGGCATGGGAGTCATTTTTCCCTAATACGGGTGAAGGATATGCGGCAAAAAAGGCTTTTTATGACACGCTTGATTCAACTGGGAAAAATCTTTTTGAACAGCAGGAGTATGCTAGCATGTTTTTTCTTGATAGCGCTGGGAATCGCGTGAGTTTTCCTGCGGGAATCCCTCCGAATGTTCCTCCTGGCACGGATTACTATGGCAAGACAACCTTGGAAATTTTAACGTCTGGCTATGGTTATGACATTCCAAATGTATATTGAAGAGAGGTCTTATGAATAGGAAGAAGGTTTTTTGGGGAATCGCGTTGTTGGTATTGGGGCTCAGTTTCTATACCTACTTCAAATCGCGCCACGAACCCGTTTTGCCGGCTCCTCAGCCATCTCTTGCCAGGCTCTGGAAGACCTTTGAAGGGACGAGCCCGCCCTTTAATTTTATTTTTGAGTATCCCATATCATGGAAGAGCAAAGAAACAAAACTTCCCGGCGTGCTCAATATGGCACAGGTTTTAGGACCGCGGGATGAGGTGACGCAAACAATCCCTGCTGTGTATGTCAAGGTCAGGGAATCCAAAGGCGGTGATTCGACCGCACATTTTTCTGAAACACTTGAAAAAGAAGAGGCGCGATTCAAGAGCTTCAAGAAAAATTATGAAGGTCGTCTCATGGTTGCCGGCATGAAAGGCGCAAGGCTTAGCTATCAATATGTTTTACCGCTGCCCATGCGATCCATGCATCCTAAAGATACCGTCATGAGGCGCGAAGAGGTTCTCATAGAATATGGCGGCAAAACTTATCAAATCAGTTTTTGGGCTACTGAAGAGGGATTTAAAGCCAACCCAGAGATCTTTGAACATCTTTTAAAGACGTTCCAATTCAAAAAATAGATATTTCAAAGCACGATTTTCGGAAGCTTTCCTTTCGATAAGTACTTCTTGAAAATCAGTATCTTTTACCGCATCATGGTGTCTCGCGACCCCCAGGAACGCAGCATCTTTCTCCCATAAGGCAGTCATGGACTATTTGATCTTCGCCAGGAAATTCAGGCCGCAAACGTTCGAAGAGATCGTGGGGCAGGAAACCATCACCACGACTTTAAAGAACGCCATCCGCCAGGAGCGCGTCCCGCAAAGCTTCCTTTTTTCAGGGCCCCGGGGAGTCGGCAAGACCTCGACCGCGCGCATTTTTGCCAAGGCGCTCAATTGCAAGGAAGGTCCCACGGAGAAACCCTGCGGGAAATGCACCTCCTGCAAAGAGGTGGAGCAGGGGAATTCCATGGATGTTCTGGAGATCGACGGCGCTTCAAACCGAGGGATCGAGGAGATCCGGACGCTTCGCGAGAATGTGAAGTTCAAGCCCTCGGCCGGCCGCTACAAGATCTATATCATCGACGAAGTCCACTCTCTCAGTAACGATGCTTTCAACGCGCTTCTCAAGACTCTCGAGGAGCCGCCGGCGCACGTGAAATTTATTTTTGCCACCACCGAATCCCACAAGGTGCCCCTGACGATCCTTTCGCGCTGCCAAAGGCTCCAATTTAAAAGGATCTCGGTTCCGGAAGCGGCCGGGAAACTTGAAGAGATCGCGAAAAAAGAAAAGCTTCAATGCGAAAAGAACGTGCTTTTCATGATCGCGAAAGCTACGGAAGGCGCTCTCCGCGACGCGGAAAGCCTTCTCGACCAGCTGGCGAGTTTCTCGGAGGGGAAGATCAAGGAAGAAGATGTCCTGACGCTTCTCGGTCTTGCGCCGGAAGACATGTATCTTTCCATTCTCACGGCGATCCGGGAGAAAAAAGGCGAGGAGATCTTCAGCCTCATAAAAAAACTTTATGAAGAAGGCGCGGACCTTGCGCAATTCGCCAAGGGCCTCTTTGAAGTATTCCGACATCTTCTGATCCTCAAGACCGCACCCAAGGCCGGGGCTCTGATCGATGCAAGCGCTGAAATGATCGCGGCGCTTCAGAAGAAGGCGGTGGATTTTTCACAAAGTGAACTGCTTTTCGGGCTTTCGATCCTGCAAAACCTTCAGCTCCAGTTGCGGCGTCCGGTGGCGTCACCCAAATTGCTTGCCGAAGTTGCGCTTCTTAAGCTTGTCTATCTGGACGGACTTCATTCTGTTGAAGACCTCATCAAGGGCGCCGCTTCCTCGACCAGGTCGGGCGCCGCGGTTCCGGGAGTTGGAAAAAAAACAGTAAAACCGGAAGAGACGGTTAGAGCGGCGGCGGCCGTGTCATCCCCGGGCGCTTCCTCAGGAGACTCCCGGCCAAAAATGCAACCAGGTCAGACGGATGAGGCGATCAATTCAGGAAATGATGGCGGTGAAAAAAGTTCCACAGTAATTTCTTCCGGAGAACTTACCCTTAACGATGTCGAGAGGGCGTGGCCGCAGGTGATAGAAACCGTGAAGGCCAAGCGCATGTCTCTGAGCCTTTATCTTGCGGAATCCGAGCCGGCGGAGGTGGAAGGCTCTGTGATCGTGCTGGGGCTTCCCTCGGAATTCCGTTTCCATAAGGAGACGATGGAGAAGGATCTGAATAAGCAGGTCATTGAGGAAGCTTTTGCTCAGGTGTTAGGTAAGAAGGTCCGGGTCCAATGTGTCGTGACCGAGAGAGAGGGAACGACCGGGGATGCCACCGGAGCCAAGGCGCCTGTTAAAGACGAGGCTGTTTCCGATATCGTCGCCAAGGCGCTTGAGATATTCGACGGCTCCAAAGTGATACGCAAAGACTGAGAAGACCCGGAGCCCACGCTATGAAGGCCTATTCCGAGATCATGACAAAGTTGGTGGAGGCGTTCTCGCGGCTGCCGGGGATCGGCAAGCGGTCCGCGGAGCGCATGGTTTTCTATCTCTTGAAAACTGAAACCGACGAAGCCATGAAGCTCGGGGAGCTCATCAAGCAGCTGCGCGAAAAAGTCGTTTTCTGCGGCGTTTGCCATAATTTTTCCGATCAAAAACTGTGTCACATTTGTTCCGATCCCGGGCGTGACCAAGGCTTGATCTGCGTGGTGGAAGATCCGAAAGATGTCGGTGCGATCGAAAAAACGGGGGGACATCCCGGAGTTTATCACGTGCTGCTCGGCGCTCTGTCGCCGCTTGACGGGATCGGGCCGGATCAGATCTGCATTCAGGATCTTATCGAGAGAGTGAAGCAGAAAAAGATCCGGGAGATCATCCTTGCCACAAATCCAAACACTGAAGGCGATACGACCGCTCTTTATCTCGCGAAAGTTCTCGCCCCCTTCAAAGTCAAAGTGACGCGTCTCGCGCGCGGTATCCCCGTTGGCAGTCACATTGAATATACGGACCAGGCGACGCTTTCCCGCGCCATGGCCGGCAGACATCCCGTATGAGAAAAATCTCAAATGTTCCAGCCTTTGTACGGGACTCGGCCATGGGCGGCGGCAAATTTGAGAGCCTGTTCGCCTGATGAACTCCTTCAAAAATCTCACAGTGCTTGTGACCGGCGGTTCTTCCGGGATCGGCAAAGCGATCGCTCGCGAACTCGCGGCGCAGGGTTCGGATTTGATCCTTGTCTCGAGGAATGCCGAGCGGCTGGAGCAAGAAGCGGAAGATCTCAAGGTTCGATTTGGCGCGGTGGTTCATGTTTTTCCGGCGGATCTGAGTCTTTCTGAAAATTGCGCGGCATTGTTCCGGCGCGTTCAGGAAAAGGGCCTTACGGTGGATATTCTCGTGAATAATGCCGGGCTCGGGTACTACGGAGCTTTCGGCGATGTCCGTATTGAGGACACGAGCGCCATGCTGGATCTTAATGTTCACGCACTGACGCATCTCACGCAGCTTTTTCTGCCAGGAATGCTCGAAAGGAAATCGGGCGGGATCTTGAACGTGGCTTCCATTGCGGGATTCCAGCCGGTCCCTTATCTTGCTGTTTACGCGGCGACCAAGGCCTTTGTGCTCAATCTTTCGGAGGCCCTTTGGGCGGAATGTAAAGACCGGGGCGTTCGCGTTTTCTGTCTTTGTCCGGGGAATACGCTGACGCGTTTTCATCAGTCGGCCGGGATCGGCAGGCGAAGCATGCTTTTTAGCGCCTCGGCCGTTGACGTCGCGCGTTTTGCTCTCAGGAAATTCCTGAAGACGGATCAGCCTTCCGCGGTCTATGGTCTCTGGAACAAGCTGATGATGCTTTCCGAGAAAGTTGCTCCAAGGCGGCTCATTATTTTTTTTACGGGCATGATCTATCAGCCGGGCCCGAAGCTCAAAGAGCAAAGCTCAAAATAAAATATTCTTCTCACGTCCGAAGCGTTGCTTTTTGCCCCGCATCAGGCGGCTGGTACTTCGCGCGGCTATTTTCCAAGGCAGTCTCGAGGGGACTTCCCCCGTTATGGGGCGTGGAGACTTCGCCGCCGGAATTTCGAATTTCTCAAGGGGTATACTGATTTTCGACAGGCTCTCCGGGTTCGAATAATTCCGGGCCATAGATCCTGTGAAAAAAGAATCTCTGAATGAGTGGAAATGTCTTAGAAATGGTCGATATTAATCCAATAACCGTTCATGATTTCAATGAAGTCACTTTACAGGGGATAAAAATGGAAACAAAAAACGAAGGAGACGTGACCCTTGTTTTGGTCAATCCGAGATTCGACCCCATAACATCTAAAGAAATAGAAACAAAGCTTACAGCCATTGTGGACGGCGGGGCGAAGAAGCTTCTGTGTGATTTTTCAAGCACGGAGTACATCTCGAGCGCGGGATTAAGGGTCATGCTTTCGGCCGTAAAGAAACTGCAAAAGAGCGGCGGGAAGATGGTTCTTTCCTGCATGCAGCCTTTCGTATCTTCCGTTTTCAAAATGGCCGGATTCGACCAGATCTTCGAGATCTGTGAAACGAAAGAACAGGCCATGGCAAGCTTGAAGCGGGTATCGCCATAAAGGTATACGGGAAAAGGCATAACGGATAAGACGTTGATGCTTTCCGGTTATCAAACTTAAAAGACAGGTCCCAGTCATCCCTTGGAAAACATAAACCCAGAGATCATCAAGGCGCTTACCGAACACGCCAACAAGATCGTGGCGGGGTCCTACGAGGATGTCGATAAAATACTCAGCCTGACCGACAAGACAGAGAACTCGCCCGAATTGGCCGAATTGGCGGAAACCTTCGGCATGATGTCGGTCAAGATCGAAGCTCGCGAATATGCCCTCGAGCAAACCATCGAAGAGCTTAAAAAGAAGAACGCCCACATAGCGGCATTGAACAATGTGCGCGTCCAGCTAAGCTCTCTTTTCGTAAGCATTGTCCTGCTCGTTTCTTCCTATACGTTCGCGCTCGGGGTCATCGCGAGTGAATTTGTTTTAAAACAGCACTTTTTTAAGATTTTCACGCGCTACCCGATCGTCGAAATTATTTCTATATTTATCATTCTCAGGATGATGTTCGTCTCCAAGCTGAGCCTCAAGGATTTTGGAGTGACGCTTACCGGGTGGAAGCGTTCGATTGTCGAGTCGCTGATCGTTTCGGCTGTTTTTATAGGCTTACTGGCCTACTTTAAACATTGGGTATGCGCGCATCACTCCGGAGTTTTTAAAGAGAACCATATCTTCAGCCTTTCCTATTTTAATATTTCCTACGTGACGTATATTCTTATCGCTCCGCTCCAGGAGTTTGTAGCACGGGGCGTCGTGCAGGGGTCGCTTGAGAGATTGCTGGATACCCGGTATAAAGGATTTGTCGCGATCCTGGTCACCAGTTTTCTTTTCGGGGCTTTGCATATGGCCCACTCTCTTAATCTTGCCATTGCTTCCTTTATCAGCAGCTGGGTGTGGGGTTGGATGTATTGCCGCCAGAAGAATCTGACGGGCGTCAGTCTTTCTCATTTTCTCGTGGGGAATGCGGCCGATCTCATGGGTTATTGGACCTTTTTCTAAAATGCTACTTAAAATCAAGTACGCGATCCTTAGATTCCTGTTCGCCTTTTTTTCCGTGAGCGCGGTACTGTCGGGGGGATTGACCGCCTATTTGTTCGGCCCTCTTTTTTCCTGGTATTTTTTCAGCGACCTTAACTGCACGAAGTATTACAAGTATATTCACCCCGTCATTTTCGCTTATCTCCGGTTCCTTTTCAGAAGCATGAGAGACAGCGAATACGGAAAGGGGTTCGCGGTGCCCTTTACTGCGACGCCCCGAGTGTCGCCTTCCGCGGAGGCCCTGCGCATCAAAGGATCCTGGACGGGGCCCTTGGAGAATTGTGACGGCTGCATCGATTGTTGTGAAAAGGTCCGCTGCCCTTTGCTGGATACCGAAAAAAATAATTGTTTGAGTTACGGATCTTTCTATTGGAAATATTTTTCTTGCGGCCGTTATCCCGTCAACCGGTTCCAGGCGGCGTATTATGAGTGTCCCAAATGGGAATTTGGTGAATGCTTATAACCGGCTGCAGCCGGGAGGAAGGATGTTCGTGAAACTGGCGAAGCTTGTTTTTTCAGGGATGATGCTTCTTTTCTGTTTCTGTGTTCCGTCCTACGCTTATGATGATCACGCCTTGATCTCCTATTATTCTCTGGATAAGGATCTGGGGGATGCCTCCGTGAAGGTCGAGCCTCTAAGTGAATTCCTTGTCGGGGAACAAGCTGAAATAGCCAAAGCCTTGTCGGGCGCGGAGTCATGGTGCAGGGCGAGTTTGACCGGTTATAAGCCCTTGCCTGCGGCGCTGGCTTTTTCGGCGACTGGAAGTCCATCCGATATCGAGGCCCGGTTCTTCAAGAGCCTCCGCATCGACCCGGCATACTTCCGATACGGTTATCTCCAGGATATCGGCGGAAATCTCTCCTCAAAATTTCCTGAAAGGATCCGCGATTGGAAAGAATTGTATCTTTTAAACTATAACTTTCATTCCGCGATACCTTTTCTGAGAATCAAGCCCGGCGATATCGTTCCGGCCCTCAATGTCATAAGTACAGCTTCCGACATTCCGGATTATGGGATGGACATAGGTCTTTTTTCAGACGACCGCACTGCCCTGGGCGGGATCTACGGGTTTGGGGAGCAGCCATTCGGAAATCCTGAAAAACTCATGCATCAGCAGGCGCCCTTTCATATGCCCTATTACCATGATTGGCTTCTCACAACAGCGATGCCCCATTTAAAATCCCCTTACGCGATCTACAGGGAAAAATGCTACAGCGAACTCGCGAAGGTTGCCTTCAGGACAAAACATGATTATTGGGGATACTACTTCGCCGGACTCGCGCTGCATTATGTGGAGGATTTGAGCCAGCCGTATCATGTTTCTATGGTGCCCGGCTCAAGCGGCCCGCGCCTTCTGTGGGAAATCCTCAAAGATAACACTTATATCTCGAGGATCATTATCCCGAAGATCGCCGCACAGCATTTATTCCTGGAAGGTTATATTTATAACGATTTTCTCGAAGAAAGAAGCGGCGCGAAGAAGCCGTATTTTCTCATCGCCGCCAGGGGCGATACATCCGGCGAGAAACTTTTTTTATGGGATGATGACATGTTCATCGTAAAAATCCTGGCAAAAAAAGCTTCCGCGCTCGGAGATAAGATGGGCCCCACGATCGAAAGCATTACCGACAGGGCGAAGATGGAATCCGAGATCTCGCCACGGAACGATTCCGGCAATTATTACGTGGAGGATCTGTTTATCCCCGGAAAAGATAAAGAAAAAGAAGAGTTTAAGGAGCAGTGCTACGACGCGGTGAAATTGGCCGGAGCCGGGGCCAGGGCTTTCTTGGAAAAAATAAAACCTTCAAAATAAATATAAAAGGGGACTCGGAAATACGGGCTTGCTTGGGATGGAAAAAACGGAATATCATCGGGATTTAAACAAAGGGGGCGACAATGGCACTTACTGTTGAGATCGAGAATCACGGTGCAGGCAGTTATTTGATCCGTCCGGAAGGGCGTTTGGACGCTGACACGGCAATTTCCTTTGAAAAGAAGATAGACCCGCTTTTGGTTCGGGCGACCGTCAGCATCATATTCAATCTCGAAAAGCTGACCTATCTTAGCAGCGCGGGCGTCCGTGTGATCTTCAAGGCCCGGAAGGCTCTGGCCGCCCATAACGCCGCGTTCATTTTGACCAACCTGCAGCCGCAGATCCGGAAGGTTTTTGAGATCATCAACGCGCTGCCTGAAGCATCGGTCTTTGTGAGCGTCCAGGAGGCGGACCGGTATCTGGACGCGATGCAGAAAGAGGAGGTCGAAAAGCAAAGGCGTATAAAAGAGGCCGCCGATCGAGGCCATGCCTAACTTGGCAAAGCGATCCAGGAATAATTTTTGGCCCGCTTTTTTTTCACTGGCGGTTTTCCTGCATGCCGCTGCCCCCGTGCTTTTTTCGGCGGAGACTTCTTCCCTGAGAAAAATATCCTTCGCGACATCCTGGCAGCCTCAAGCTCAATTCGCGGGTTTTTATGCCGCGTTGGAAAAGGGGATATACAAAAAACACGGTCTGGACGTGACGATCCTTCACGGCGGGCCGGACTGTTCGCCTTATGATTCTCTCGTAAGCGGCAAGGCGGATGTCGCGATCCTTTGGCTCGCCTTCGGGATCGAGAAGCGCGCTCAGCAAGTCCCTCTTGTGAATATCGCCCAGATCGTCCAGAGATCCGCGCTGATGCTGGTCGCTAAGAAAGCAAGCGGGATCGAGACCCCCGGGGATATCGCGGGAAAGAAAGTCGGATTGTGGGATGAGATCTATCAGATCCAGCCGAAGGCTTTTTTTAAAAAGTACGGGGTTCAGCCGGTCATCATTTCTCAGGCCTCTTCCGTCAATTTATTCTTGCGGGACGGGGTCGATATCTCTTCGGCCATGTGGTACAACGAATATCACACCATCCTGAACGCGGGTTATGATCCGGAGGAGCTGACGCTTTTCTTTTTTTATGAGCATGGCCTGAACTTTCCGGAGGACGGACTTTATGCGCTGGAAGAGAAGCTTCTTAAGGATCCCGCGCGCTATGCCGCGTTCACGAAGGCCTCTTTTGAAGGGTGGAAGTATGCTTTCGAGCATCCGGAAGAGGCCTTGAAGATCGTTTTAAAGCGTATGAAGAAAGCGCATCTTCCCGCCAACTACGTTCACCAGAAATGGATGCTTGCGCGCATGAAGGACCTGATCGTGCCGCAGGAAAAAAACCGGTCGATCGGGACCCTGGCCGCTCAGGAGTACAATCGCACTGCTGAAGTCATGAAGGAAAGCGGCGTGATCGCACAAATCCCGCCTCTGAATGAATTCTACCGGTTCGAGGGATCCCATCGTGAAAAATAGGACCCTAGCCTTCAAGCTCGCTTTTTCGATCTTAACGTGCTGTAGCCTTATTGCGGGGTCTATCCTGGGTTACAACTATTACGTTTCCCGCAGGATGATCCTGAAGAATATTGAGGCCAGCGCGCGGGATTTTGCCGGCATGACCGCGCAAAAGATCGAAACTGTGCTGCACGGGATCCAGGAGGTTCCGGAAACTCTTGCCGGGGCCCTGGAAGAGATCCCTTATGACGAGGCGACCTTGAAACGTCTTGTGCGTTCGGCGGTCGAACAGAATATCGAAATTTACGGTTCTACCGTCGCTTTTGAGCCAAACGCTTTTAATCCTTCATTGCGCTATTTTGCTCCGTATTATTACCGGCCCGGGAGCGAACTAAAATTCAGCTGGCTCGGCGGGGAGAATTACCGTTACTTTTTACTCGACTGGTACCAGATCCCCAAAGAGCTCGGGCGAACTGCCTGGACCGAACCCTATTACGACGAGGGCGGCGTTAACGTTTCCATGGCCACGTATTCCGTTCCCTTTTACCGCCGGGACGGAAAAGACCGTCGGTTCCTGGGCGTTGTGACGGCGGATGTGTCGCTGGGCTGGCTCCAGACGATGATTTCCCGCATCAAGATCGCCAAAACGGGCTACGCCTTTCTCATCTCCAAGAACGGGACCTTTGTCACACATCCGCGCAAGGATCTGATCATGAATGAAACGCTGTTCGGTTTGGCGGAAGCCGATCATGATGAGGAGCTCCGGAAGATCGGCAGGAGCATGATACACGGCCAGTCGGGTTTTGTGCCGTTCCGGGATTTTATGAGCGGGAAGAAATGCTGGTTGGTTTATGCTCCGATCCCTTCCACCGGATGGTCGCTCGCGGTTCTTTTTCCCCAGGATGAATTGATGGCCGATGTGCTGCACCTGAACAAGGTTAACGTCCTGCTGGCCACCGCGGGATTTCTTATTCTTTTGATCGTCATTATTTATATCGCCAATTCCATTACAAAACCCCTGCAGATCCTCGCGGGCGCCACGAAGGACATCGCGAAAGGCCGGTGGGATTTTGAGTTGCCTGACCTGAAATCCACCGACGAGGTTGGGGGCCTCGCGGCTTCCTTTCTTTCCATGAAGGACGCTTTAAAGAAATACATCCGCGAGCTTACCGAGACCACGGCGATCAAGGAACATATGGAAAGCGAGCTTCGTATCGCCCACGATATCCAGCTGAGCATTGTGCCGAAGATCTTCCCGCCTTTTCCAGGGCGGAAGGAATTTGAACTTCACGCTATTCTCGAGCCTGCCCGCGAGGTCGGGGGGGATTTTTACGATTTCTTTTTCATCGATGACAGCCGCCTCTGTTTTGTTATAGGGGACGTCTCGGGGAAGGGCGTTCCGGCGGCCTTATTTATGGCGGTAACAAAGACGCTGATCAAAGCGAGCGCGACAGAGAGCACAGGTCCCGACGAGGTCCTCAGCCGGGTCAATTCCGAAATTTCAAGGGATAACGATTCGTGCATGTTTGTGACCGTTTTTTGCGGGATCCTGGACACTCGAACGGGAGAGATCTCGTACGCGAACGGCGGGCACAACCCTCCTTTGGTTCTCCGGAAGGACAAGGGCGCGGAATTTTTGGGAGGCGAGCATGGACCTGCCCTGGGTGCCGTGGAAAACGGTATTTTTATCAAGAAAAGTTTTTTTCTGGCGCCGGGAGATGTGCTTTGCCTTTATACGGACGGAGTAACGGAAGCTTGCAATGAAAAAGAAGAGCTTTTCTCCGAGGAAAAACTGCAAAAATTTCTTTATCAGGAATCCGGAGCGTCCCTGAAAGCACTGGTAGAAGATACGCTCGGCCAGATCCGGATATTTGCCGGTGTTCAACCCCAGTCGGACGATATTACGCTATTGATGCTGCGGTATTGCGGGAAGTACCTTGGGGACAACAAAACCATGAAATTGGCGCTTGAAAATGATCTTTCCAGTCTTCCTAAGATGGTGGCGACCCTTGCCGAATTCGGGAAGCAGCACCGTCTCACGGAGAATGTTCTCAATAACCTCAACCTTGTGCTTGAGGAGCTGGTCGTCAATATTATCTCTTATGCGTACGCGGAAGGCGGGAAGCGCGAGATCTTGATCCGTCTTGAAAAATTGGAAAAGGAGCTCATTCTCCAGTTGCGCGATGACGGAAAGGCCTTTAACCCTCTCCAGGTTCCGGAGCCCGATCTTGATGCGAAGATAGAGGATAGACCCGTCGGAGGGCTCGGGATGCATATGGTCCGCGATCTTACAAGCTCCTTGGAATACGAGCGAAAAGAAGGATGGAATATTTTGACGCTAAAGATGGCGGCTTTTCCGGGCGGAGAATAACGAAAGTCCGGATCTTCCGCGAAGGGCGACGCTAGCCATAGGCATGTCTCCGTTTGATTTGAAAAGTTGCGCTCTCTTCATTCCTTCGTTAGAATAACCGCCGTTTCGGAAGACCGATCTATGCGGGCATAGCATAATGGTAATGTCCTAGCCTTCCAAGCTAGTCATGCGGGTTCGATTCCCGCTGCCCGCTCCAAATTTTTACGCGAAAATCTGGAGCGCTGTTGTCCGGGCGAGAATAAAAATCATCGGAATTCATTGAAGTATGTCCTCTCTCGAAAAGCTCTTATTCTTCATCGAATACCTCGCGTTCAGGCTTCTGGCGTTCCTCCTGCGTCTTATTCCTCTCCGGACGAGTTACAAGATCGCGGACGTTTTGGGGGTGTTCATCGTCCGGGTGCTTGGGATCCGGCGCGAGACCATGCTGAAAAATCTCCGCCTGGCGTTCGCAAAAGGAAAAAGCGAGACGGAACTTCTCCGGATCGCCGAGCAGTCGATGGGGAATCTCGGCAAACTTGTTTTTGAATTTATCCGCACACCCGAAGCTTCGGCGAATCCCGGGCGATTCATTGAGCCTCCCGATGCTTCGCCGCTCCTGGAAGCGGTAGCTCAAAAAGGCGGTTTCATCTCGATCGTATCGCATTTCGGGAATTGGGAATGGCTGGCCATCCCTATCACAAAATACGGACTTCATGTGCATGCCGTGGGCCGGCCGCTGAAGAATCCTTATCTTTATAACTATGTCCGCAAGATGCGGGAAGCCGCGAATCTCACGAATATCGAGAAATCGGGAGCCGTTCGCTCATCGATCGAGGTCTTGAGAAAGCGCGGTATTCTGGCTGTCCTGATCGATCAGCATGAAAGCCGGGGGTCGGTCTGGGTGGATTTTTTTAGGAGGAAAGCCGCGACGAGCACATTGCCGGCGTTGCTTGCCCTGAAATATGACTATCCCGTGGTGCCGGCTTTTTTTTATCGTAATGAGAACGGTCATTCCGCGATCAAGTACGGCCCTTTATTTCCTCTGATAAGGACCGGAGATCTTCAGGCGGATCTTGTGGCGAATACCCAACAGTATGTCGCCAAGATAGAAGAGGAGATCCGCAAGCGCCCGGGCGACTGGCTCTGGGCTCATCGACGGTGGCGCGCGCCGCCGGATCAAAATCTTTTTTTACGGTAAAGCCTGGTCCTCTTAACTCTTTTTTCCATAATCATTTAGAGATTGTTTGGGTCGGTCTTTTTCTCCATCCGGTAAGAGAGCGGGGGGGGAGACTCTCATTGACTTTAGATAAAACCTCCGTATAATACGGATATTAATTTTAGGAATGCGAAGAAGTGGGCGCGCAAACCCACTTCTTTTTTTTCTTCGCTCATTTTTGGCACCAAAAAAGAGCGAGACTCGACTCCGTAAGCGGGGCGGTCCGGCACATTTGAAAGGAATCAGGGACAAAATGTCACAGGATCTTTTGGCGTCATTGGAATATATTGAAAAAGAAAAAGGGATCACCAAAGAGGTGCTCCTGGATGCGCTTCGTCATGCGTTGATCTCCGCCTGCCGTAAGGGATCTCCCGAAAAAGGAGATGCCTTTGATGTTCAGATCGATCCCAAGACTTTCCGCATCACCATGCTTCTGGACGGAAAAGAGATCAATGACCCGCGCTTTGGCCGTATCGCCGCGCAGACCGCCAAACAAGTCATCATTCAGAAGATCCGCGAAGCCGAACGTGATTCCATTTTTAACGAGTACACGCATAAGCAGGGCGAGATTGTTTCCGGCAGCGTTCACCGCATCGAATCTAAGGCTATCATTGTGGATTTCGGAAAGACAGAAGGCATTCTCCCGGCGCGCGAACAATCTCCTCTGGATAGCTTCCGGCAGGGCAATGTGGTGCGGGCTTATGTTATGGAAGTCAAAAGGACTTCCAAGGGGCCGGAGGTCATTTTGTCCCGTACGCATCCGGATCTTGTGACGCAATTTTTCGAAATGGAAGTTCCCGAGATCCACGATGGATTGGTGAAGGTCAAGGGCGTTGCCCGAGAAGCCGGGTCCCGCACCAAGATCGCTGTGACCTCGACCGATGACAAGATCGATTGTGTGGGGTCCTGCGTGGGCGTCCGCGGCCAGCGGGTGAAAAGCATCGTGCGTGAGCTGGGCGGCGAGAAGATCGATATCATCCGCTACAGTGAGGATGTAGAGACCTATATTAAGAATGCGATGGCCCCGGCGGAACTTAAATCGATCAAACTCAATCCGGACCGGCAAAGCGCGGAGATCCTGGTCGAGGATGACCAGCTTTCTCTTGCGATCGGGAAAAAAGGCCAGAATGTGCGCCTTGCCTCTAAGCTGATCGGCTGGGAGCTCGATGTGCGAAGCGCGACTCAGAAGATCCCGCTCAGTTCTCTCGAGGGTGTCGGTGAAAAGACCGAAGAGATCCTGAAAGAGGCGGGCATTCACGGACTAAGGGAACTTTTAAAGAAAACGGTAGAAGAACTTTCTGATATGCCGGGTATTGGGCTCAAGACAGCGGAGAGGATCCTCGCGTCGGCTAAGGAAGCTGCTTCCAAAAAAGGATCCCCTGGAAAATCCCCCGAAAAAGAAATCTCCGGGGAAGTCAAAACCGATGAAGCTGAAAGCGAAACAAAGGCTTCCGAAGAAGGCCAAGAAAAAAAGGGCGAGTAATATGGTGGAAAAAAAAGAAGAAGCTCCGGAAAAACAAGAACCAGTCAAGAAAGTTGCCAAAGTTCCCGCTGCGAAAAAAACTGCGCCCAAAAAAGCTTCTGAAAAAGCAGTCAAGGTCAAAGAGATCAAAGAAAAAAAACCTTCGACGAAAGCCGCGGCCAAGGTAAAAAAATCGGCTGATGTCGCGGCCGGTCCGGAAGCCCCTGTGGCTCCGCAGGTAAAGGAATCTGAGCCCGTGAAGGCTCCTGAAGCGACTCAGACGGTTTCGTCAACGCCCGTTAAAAAAGAAGCGCCCCATGTCGTTCCGGTTGTCGAAAAGAAACCTGAACCCAAACCCGATGAGTTGAAAGTTCCGGAAACTCCCAAGGTCAACCCTGCGCCTGTTGCCGAACCGGTGAAACCTAGGATCGAAGCCGTTCCGCTTCCGCCGCCAAAAGTTGTTGTTCCCGAAGCCCCCAAAGCGGTAGTGCCTCCGCCGCCACCCGCAAAACCGATGGTCGAGTTGCGTTTTCCGATCACGGTGGGTGATCTGGCCCAAAAGATGAGCCGGAGAATTCCGGAGGTCATCAAGGCTCTTATGGGGATCGGAATTTTTGCGAATGTGAATCAGCTTTTAAATGAAGAGATCGTTTTTGCGGCAGGAGAAGCTCTCGGGATCGAGGTTAGGAAGATGGCGGACGAAGCCAAAGAGATCATCGAAAGCGGTGGCGCGGAAGATCAGGATTCCTCTAAATTGAAGCCTAGGCCTCCGGTTGTGACCATGATGGGGCATGTCGATCACGGCAAGACGTCTCTTTTGGACGCGATCCGGAGCACGAATGTGGCGGCGAAGGAAAAAGGTTTTATCACCCAGCACATAGGCGCTTACGGCGTGGATATCCCGGGTAAGGGGCATGTGACATTCCTGGATACGCCGGGCCATGAGGCTTTTACCGCGATGCGTGCACGCGGAGCGAATGTGACCGACGTGGTAGTGCTTGTCGTGGCGGCAGATGACGGGGTGATGCCTCAGACGATCGAGGCGATCGATCACGCGCGGGAGGCTGGTTGTCCGATCGTGGTCGCCATGAACAAGACGGACCTGGCGAACGCCAATCCCGCAAAAGTACTCGGAGAGCTTCAGAAGATCGGACTTGTCCCTGAAGAATGGGGCGGCAAGACGATCGTTGTGAAAGTTTCCGCAAAAACCGGTAAAGGGATCGATGATCTTCTGAATATGCTGCTGCTTGAGGCTGAGGTCTTGGAGCTTAAGGCAAATCCGGATCGTTTAGCGGTGGGTGTGGTCATTGAAAGTCATATTTCCAGGGGAAGCGGACCTGTGGCGAGCGTGATCATTCAAAAAGGAACGCTCAGGCTTGGCGACATTGTTGTCGCGGGACAGCATACGGGTCGCGTTCGCGCGATGAAAAATGATCGCGCTAAAACAGTGCGTGAAGCGGGGCCAGCTTATGCCGTCGAAATAAGCGGTTTGGACGGTGTTCCTGATGCGGGTGAAACGGTTTATGCCGTGGCGGATGAGAAGGTCGCGCGAAAGATCACCGAACAGAAGATACTCGAGCTCCGTGAGCGGCAGATGCGCGGGACGCCGAAGCACATGTCCCTCGAAAGCCTCTATTCCAAGATTTCGGAAGGGAATTTCAAAGAACTCAAGATCATTCTCAAGGCGGACGTGCAGGGCTCCATCGAAGCGCTCACCCAGTCGCTTGATAAGATCAGTTCCGAGAAATGCAGGTTGCATGTGATCCACGGGATTGTCGGCGGGATTAATGAGTCGGACGTCATGCTTGCGGCCGCCTCGGATGCCATCATCATCGGTTTTCACGTGAAAGCCGATCCCAAGGCGCAGATCCTTGCGGAAAAAGAAGGCGTGGACATTCACTTTTACAGCATTATCTATGACGCGGTCGAAAAGATCCGCAAGGCCATGGAAGGGATACTCGAACCGGACCTTAAAGAAGTCGTGGAAGGTAAGACCAAAGTCCGCCAGATCTTCAAATCTTCGAGGGTCGGGAATATTGGCGGTGCCATCGTTCTTAAGGGGCGCATATCACGCCAGCATCACGTGCGGCTCGTGCGCGATAATGTTGTTATTTTCGACGGCCGCCTTTCGTCACTCAAACGTTTTAAAGATGACGTCAAGGAAGTTGCCGAAGGTTATGAGTGCGGGGTTGCTCTGGAAGGTTTCAACGATCTTCATGAGGGCGACACGCTGGAGTCTTATCGCATCGACAAGACTGCGGCGAAATTATAATTTTCGCTCAACCCAGGATCAAAATAGAAAACGGTATTCAGGAGGCGTTACTGACGGAGAAAGCCGGGCATGGGTTCTGGCGCTTTCAGTAACGCCTTTTTAATTCCATCCTTGTCTTTGATTTTTCCAAAGGATGACCTGCTGATTTTAGCTCCAAAGTAATGGCGAGCAGTGCAGTCCGAATCGCACTAAGTTTTGGGACAAGGATGGCCTCAATTCCTCCTTTCGGGGGCAATTGATAAGAATTGGCACCAGGAGGTGACATATGCAGGGAAAACGGACCGAACGCGTGGCATCGCTTCTCCAGATGGAACTCAGTAATCTTATCCTGGAACGGGTCAAGGACCCGCGTCTGGGTTTTGTGACCGTCACGAATACGAAGATCACCGCGGATCTCAAGTCTGCTGTGATATTTGTCAGCATTATGGGCGATAAAAAGAAAAAAGAAGAATCCCTCGCGGTCCTTAAGAGAGCCGCCGGATTTCTCCAGCACGAAGTAGGGCTCGCGATCAAGATGCGCTACACGCCGAAACTCCAGTTTGAGCTCGACGATTCTCTCGATAAGGATTTTGAGATCGGACAGGTCATCCGCAAGATCGAGGAAAAGGACAAGCCCCATACGCCATCCGAAGATTTAAAGGGTGAGGGAACTAGTCCTGACGACCTTCTCTCCGGAAAAAATAAATGCCGGGACAAGGCAAGCTGATCATGCGGTATTATTGTTATTCGCGCAGGGCTGAATCATTATGACAACGGATGAAAGATCCTCCGACGGAATAACAAGGCAATCCTTTTCTCCTTCACGGAGCGTTCCGGGACTAGCTCTTCTTGACGGCATTCTGCTCGTTGATAAACCTGAGAACTGGACCTCTCATGATGTGGTCGCTTTTGTGCGGCGGCGTTTCGGGATCAAGAAGGTCGGGCATGCGGGGACGCTGGATCCTCTGGCCACCGGTCTTTTGGTGCTGCTTCTTGGGAAAGGAACGAAAAGCTCGATGGAGCTTAGCGCTTGCGATAAGGAATATTTCGGCGCACTGGAGCTCGGCGTTCAGACGGATTCTCATGATCGTCACGGCAAGGTGACCGCCGAAGCAGCCTGGGAACACATCACGCTGGAAGCGATACGCGCCAAGGCTGCCGCGGAGTTCACCGGACCCATTGTTCAAGTGCCGCCGATGGTGTCGGCTCTCAAGCATGAAGGACAGCGGCTCTACAAACTCGCGCGGCAGGGAAAGATCGTGGAGCGGGACGGACGGCCGGTGACGGTGCATGAATTCCGCTTTGAGAAAAAAGACGGAAAATTTGTGGAATTTTTCTCGTATGTTTCAAAGGGCACTTATGTCCGCACCCTCGTGAACGATCTCGGCGAATCGTTGGGATGTTACGCGACTCTCGCGCGCCTGCGCCGTCTCCGGAGCGGTCCTTTCAGGATCGAACAAAGCGTGACGATCGATGACCTGAAAGCTTTTACCCCGGCCCAGCTTCGTGAAAAAACTCTTCCTTTGAGCGTCATCCATTCTCATGCAAATCATTCCGGACCTTCAAAAGTATAAAGCCCACGCGTCCAGGCCTGCACCTCAAAAAAAGCGAGGTTCCTCCGTCTTTGCGGGGCGCCCCATGATTCTCGCTCTCGGTAATTTCGATGGTTTTCACCTTGGCCATCAGAAACTTTTGCGGTACGTTGTGGATCAGGCCCGTCGCCGCGGCGCGTTATCCGCGGTACTGACCTTTCCGGAGCATCCGCACAGCATCCTTCATCCGGACCGCAAGCCCATGATGCTCATGAGTATCGAGCAGAAACTCTTTTATCTCGAAAAGGCGGGGATCGATCTTTGTTTCCTTCCGGCTTTCACTCCGGCCTTTGCCCGGATGACGCCGCGGGATTTTGTCGAGAAAGTCCTTGTTAAGAAACTTCATGTGCTGGAGATCTGCATGGGGCACGATGCCCATTTTGGCCGCGGAAGAAAAGGAGACACTGTCCTGATGGAAAAGCTCGCGAAGGAGCAAGGATTCCTTTTCAGGAAGATGAAACCGGTGACGATCGGGGGCAAGCCCGTTTCAAGCACCCGCGTTCGCGAGCTTCTTCTGAAAGGGGAAGTTGAAAAAGCCGGGGAATGTCTCGGCCGGCCCTTCAGTGTTTTTGGCAGCGTAGTCCATGGAAAAGGCCACGGAGAGAGTCTCGGCTTTCCGACCGCGAACCTTGAGATCCATTCCGAGGTCCTTTTGCCGCTGGGCGTGTATATCGCCTCGGGGAGATTTCTGAAGCGAGTAGAACGGTCAAAGGTCAGCGATCAACGAAATTGTTCTAAATCCCGGCGCCGTCCGTTGTTGGTCGATCCTTTTCCAGGGAAATGGTTGCCCGGCGTCATGAATTTTGGAAGAAGACCGACTTATCCGAAGGAAGAAACACCCCGTCCCGTCCTTGAGCTCCATTTGCTTCATTTTCACGGAAGGGTTTACGGCAAAATAATGGAAGTCGCCCTACACCGGTTCCTTCGACCCGAAATAAAATTCGCATCCGAGGAAGCTTTGCGGGCTGGAATATTTTCGGATGTTCAGAGGGCGAAGCATTATCACGAAAGACAGTGACCTTTTCCTTTTTTAACGGTGTTTTGAATGAGGGTAATAAAATCTGGACAAGAGGAGGGGTGGTGGAGTATACTCCAGCACTTCACGGGATAAAAAAAAAGATGTAACTCAAACAAAGACGAGGAGTTAGGAGAAAAAATGGCATTAGCAAAGACGAAGAAAAAAGAAATTATTACCAAATACAAGATCACCAAGACCGATACGGGGTCCGATGAGGTGCAGATTGCTCTTCTGACCGAGCGTATCAACGGTCTTTCCGGGCATTTTGGAAAAAATGTCAAGGATCACCATTCGCGCTACGGGCTCATCAAGATGGTCAGTCGCCGCAAAAGGCTTCTGAAACATCTTAACAGTGAGGCCCCTGAAAAATACCAGAAGATCATCGCGGCCCTTGATCTGAGGAAGTAACATCCTCGCTGCAAACTGTCTTCATCCTTCAGAGTTTCAACCTCACAATCGAAAGGTGTAACCTATCATGTCAAACATGGAAAAAGTCTCAGGTCAGATCGGGGGACGTGAAGTCTCTCTGGAAACCGGACGCATGGCCAAACAGGCCCATGGCGCCGTAATCATTCAATGCGGCGGGACCGTGATCCTCGCGGCTGCGGTTGCCGCGGCGGATAAGAAGGAAATTCGCGATTTTTTTCCGCTTACCGTGGATTATCGGGAGCGAACTTATGCGGCCGGCAAGATCCCGGGCGGTTTTTTCAAGAGAGAAGGACGTCCTTCCGAGAAGGAGATCCTGACCTCGCGATTGATCGACCGGCCTATTCGTCCTCTGTTCCCGGAAGATTATCTGAATGAAGTTCAGATTTCTGTGACCGTGCTGTCGATCGACGGGGAGAATATGACCGAGGTATTCGCCATGAACGCGGCCTCCGCGGCGTTGATGGTTTCCGAAATTCCTTATACGACGGCTCTGGGCGCGGCACGCGTCGGTCTTGTGGACGGAAAATTCATCGTGAATCCGACACACCAGGAACTTGAGAAAAGCGCGCTGGATCTCGTCGTGGCCGGAACGCTTGAGAAGATCGTCATGATCGAAGCGGGCGCCAAGGAGATTTCCGAGGAGCAAATGCTCGAAGCCCTTAAGATCGGACATGAGGCGGTCAAACAGGCCGTGCAGTTGCAGCTTGATCTCGTGAAGAAAGCAGGGAAAACCAAGCAGGCGGTGAAGCCCCTTGTATTTCCTGCGGGCATGGAACAGAATTTCAAGGCTGCGATCGGCGGTGAGTTCGAGAAACTTTTTTCCCAGCCGACTAAAGAAGCGCAGGAAGCGTTTCTTAAGGGCCTTTATGAAAAAGCTGTTGCCACCTGTGACCCCAAAGCGGAAGGCTTCAGCGAAGCGCTGGCAAAGATTGCTTTCGCGCGGCTTGAGCATGAGAAGATCCGCGACTTCGTTCTCTCCACAGGCAAGCGTCCGGACGGACGCGGGGAACGCGATATCCGTAAGATCACCTGCGAGATCGGTATTTTGCCGAGGACCCATGGGTCCTCGCTTTTTACGCGCGGTCAAACGCAGAGTCTGAGCGTGACCACGCTTGGCACCGGCGATGACGAACAAACGGTCGATGCTTTGGAAAAAGAATACTCCAGGCGTTTCATGCTTCACTATAACTTTCCGCACTACAGCGTGGGCGAGGTCGGGCCGAGCCGCGGAACGGGCCGCCGCGAGATCGGTCACGGGGCGCTTGCGTCGCGCGCGATTGAACCGATCCTGCCTTCGCAGGAAGATTTTCCATACACCATCCGTCTTGTCTCCGAGATCATGGAGTCGAATGGATCAAGCTCCATGGCTACCGTTTGCGGCGGAACGCTTGCGCTGATGGATGCCGGGGTTCCTATCAAGGCGCCGGTGGCGGGCATCGCGATCGGGCTTGTGACGGACAAAAATCGCTGGAAGGTTCTGACCGATATTGCCGGGATCGAAGATCATCTCGGTGACATGGATTTTAAGGCCGCTGGGACCCGCGAGGGGCTTACGGCGCTTCAGATGGATATGAAGATCGACGGTATCACCGAAGCCCAGCTCAAGGAAGCTTTTGATCAGGGCAAGCAGGCTCGCTTCAAGATCCTCGATCTCATCGCGGATTGCATCAAGACACCGAAAGAGCTTTCGGAGTTTGCGCCGCGCATTACGACCCTCAGGATCGATCCTGAAAAGATCGGCATGCTGATTGGCCCCGGAGGCAAGAATATCCGAAAGATCGTCGAGGAGACCGGCGCCAAGATCGATATCGAAGATGACGGCCGCGTCTTTATCGCGGCGGTGAGCGAGGAATCTTCCTCGGCCGCGATCGCGCGTGTTCAGGCCGTGACCGAAGATGCTGAAATAGGCAAGATCTACGACAGTACGGTCCAGAAGCTCATGCCGTTCGGAGCATTCTGCGAAGTATTACCGGGTAAAGACGGACTTTGCCATGTTTCCGAGATCACGGAAGGATTTGTGAAAAGTGCCGGGGATTATCTCCGCGTCGGGGACAAAGTGAAGGTTAAGGTGCTTAGCGTTGATGAGCGGGGCAAAATAAGCCTGAGCATCAAGCAGGCGATGACAGAACCTCTTCCGATCCTTCCCGAAGATCAGCGTACGGTGGTGGAAGCCGCTGCGCCGCGCCGTGACCGCGATGATCGCGGGGGCAGAGGCCGTCCGCGTCGTTAAGATTGATTTTTATAAAAAAGGGGACAGTCCTTATTCGGGATTGTCCCCTTTGATTTATAGTCAGCTCCAATTTCAAAGTGCTTATAATTGATCGGTATTGGGACTATGAACGAGATCCGGATCCAGGTTAAAACCTTGCCCCATTTCGAAGGCTTGCCGCTTCCTCAGTACCAGACGGAAGGTGCGAGTGGTAGCGACCTTTTGGCGGCTTGTCAGACACCTGTCACGCTTCAGGCGGGAGACAGGGCGCTTGTCCCGACCGGCATCACCATCGCTCTTCCTCAGGGTTTTGAAGCACAGATCCGGCCACGGAGCGGTCTTGCGATCAAGCATGGGATCACGCTTCTCAATACCCCGGGAACGATCGATTCAGATTATCGCGGTGAGATCCAGATCATCCTGATCAATCACGCAAAAGAGGCCTTTATCGTGACGCGAGGCATGCGTATCGCGCAAATGGTCATCGCCGAGGTAGTTAAGGCGAAGCTCGAGGTAGTCGATAATCTTGACGGCACACGCCGGGGTGCCGGCGGTTTCGGGCATACCGGCCACTGATCTGGCATCTCATAAATTTTAAGCAGGATCCTCCGGTTTTATTCCTTATGAAAAAAGAGAGAATCAACGAACTCTGGGGTGTTTTTTTCCTTTTCCTCGGATTTTTCACCTTAGCAAGTTTTCTTTTTTATCATCCCGAGGATATCGCCTTCTACTCGTCCCATCCCAACGTTCCCGCCGCGAATTACACCGGGATTTACGGGGCTTATCTCGCTTTCGGACTATTCCTCGTTTTCGGGGTAAGCGCATTTGTGATCCCGGTCATTTTAGTGCTCTGGGCATTGTGTTTTTTTCATCAGAACGTTCCCGAGAGAAAGTTTTTTAAGTTTTTGGGGCTTGGAATGGTACTGCTTGCGAGCGCGACGATCGTGGCGATTACCGTGGCTCCCGATCAGCGGTTCGTTCGAGGAGGGGTTCTGGGTTATGTCGTTGGAAATTATCTTCTGAGCCTTTTTGGAAAACTGGGCAGCTATGAATTGTGCGGATTGGTGCTCTTTATCGCGCTTCTTTTGGCCACGGAATTTCTTCTTGCGCCTATATTTCGCGCCATCTTTGGAAACTGTCGCTCGGGACTTCAGGCCTTTGCCGGTCTTTTTCAGCGTGGGGCGAAGAAGAACGCAAATAATGGGGCCGCGCTAAAAAAAGAGCAGGAAAAACAGGCCAAGGAGTTACGGCCGAAAGAAAAAGAGAAAGCCCCGGAGAAGGAAAAACCGCAGCCACGCATTCCCGACAGGCCCATCAAGATCAAAACTTATCAGCCTACCGCAGGTATGACGGAGGATAAGACGAAGGCCGAAAAGAAGCCGAAGGAAGAAACCCGGGAGATGCTAAAAAAACCGGTTCCCGTGGCGGTACCCTCCGCAGAAACGGCTACGAAAGAAAAAGTCGTTGCAGTGTCCGACAGTGACCCTGCTTTTAGAGGAGTGATCGGGTCGCAGATCAAGGCCGACGAGAATTATCAGTTTCCATCCGTGGATCTCTTGAAGCGGCCTAAGGATGAGAAGATAGAAGGGGACGACCTTGCGGCCAATTCCAAGGCTATAGAAGCAACGCTTGCCGAATTTCAGATCGAGGCGAAAGTCGTGGAAGTGGAGCAGGGACCCAAGATCACGCTCTATGAAATTCTGCCGGCGCCCGGAGTTCGCGCTAATTCGATTTCGACTTATGAAGATGATATTGCTATGGCACTTAAGGCGACAAGTATCCGGATGATCATTCCGATCCCCGGCAAACAAACGATTGGTATCGAAGTTCGGAACACCACGTCGCGCCCGATCCTGGTGCGCGAGATGATCGAGAATGCGGATTTTCGTTCCCAGAAATGCATGCTGCCGCTGATCCTTGGGAAAGACACGGGCGGACGCGCCATGATCGCGGACCTGGCCGCCATGCCCCATATCTTGATCGCCGGCACTACGGGAAGCGGAAAGACGGTTTGCATTAATTCCATCATTACGGGCTTTCTTTATCACTGCACGCCGTCCCAGCTGAAACTTGTAATGATCGACCCCAAAATGGTGGAACTTGCCGTTTACAATAAGATCCCGCACATGCTTTCTCCCGTGGTGACGGACGTGCGCAAGGCTTCAAATACGCTTAACTGGGTCGTGATGGAAATGGAAAAGCGCTACAAGCTCTTTTCTACGGTCGGAGTGAGGAACATCGCGGGGTTTAACACCCGGGACATCTCCGCGGAAGGCGCCCTGCAAGTCGAAGCCGCCGGGGATTCTGAGAATGTGATTCCGGTCTCCATACCCTATATTGTGGTGATCATTGATGAACTGGCGGATCTGATGCTGGTGGCGGCGGATAAAGTTGAGACGGCGATCACCCGGCTCGCGCAACTTTCCCGCGCGGTCGGTATCCATCTGATCCTGGCGACCCAACGTCCGTCGGTGGATGTGATCACCGGCGTTATTAAAGCGAATTTCCCGGCTCGCGTTGCGTTTAAAGTAGCGTCTGTCGTCGATTCCCGGACTATTCTTGACAGTAAGGGCGCCGATAAATTACTGGGTCGCGGCGATATGCTTTTTGTTCAGCCCGGAAGCGACAATATGATCCGCGGACAGGCGCCGCTCATCGTCGATGAAGAGATCAACAAGGTCGTGGCCTTTGTCGCCCAGCAGGGGAAACCGGAATTTCATTCGGAGATCCAGGCGGCGCAGAATAGCTCCATGCCCGGCGGGGCCGGTGAAAAAGACGAGATCTTCGAAGAAGCCAAGCTCATTGTGCTTACGACACGGAAAGCATCGACCTCTTACTTACAGCGCCGGTTAGGCCTTGGCTATGCGCGTGCCGCGCGTGTGGTGGATCAGCTGGAGGCGAATGGAGTGATCGGTCCCCAGGACGGCGCTAAGCCGCGCGATATTCTTCTTGCGAATCCCAACGGGGATTATTCCGAAGCCACTCCCGTTGACGCGGCATCTGACGACGAGGATAATGCTTAGGATCGAAATACCTCCTGACCCTTTGTTTTCGCGTTAAATGTTCCTCTCGGGTGTTAATTCTATATAACACGGCCGCTCTTAAATAGAAAGGAATTGGGAAACCATGGTATCCAACGAATTGCTCTCTATTTTATGTTGTCCCGAGACGAAGCAGAATCTTGGGTTGGCAGAGACGGCGCTGATCAAAAAGATCAATCAAAGGATCGACTCCGGATCGCTCAAGACGCGGGGCGGTAAGGCGGTTACGGTGAAGATCGATGCCGGACTGATTCGCACGGACAGGCAATTTCTTTACGCCGTTCGCAGCGATATCCCGGTCATGCTGATCGACGAAGCTATTCCGCTCGCCGGGTTGCTTTAATCTTTTCTTTTTAAAGGCGGTTTTCATGAAAGATCCCTCTTTTTCCGAAGTGCCTCTTATTAATAAAGCTCTGCTCCACTGTTGCTGTGCCCCATGCTCCTGCTCGATCATCGAGAGGCTGATAAAAGACGGGACAGAACTTACGGTCTTTTTTTATAATCCGAACATCTATCCCCGTGACGAATACGCGCGCCGTAAGATGGAAGTGCTCCGCTACGTTCGGGAGATGGAAATTGCTTTTGTGGACGCGGATTACGAGATTGACCGGTGGTTTGATCTTACGCGCGGCCATGAGGAGGATCCCGAGCGAGGAGAGCGCTGCGACCGTTGTTTTGATATGCGTCTCGGAAAGACGGCGGAGTATGCAGCCAGCCACGATTTTAAATTCTTCGCGACAAGTCTAGGGATCTCACGGTGGAAGGATCTCGAACAGGTGAACCGGGCCGGGGAGAGAGCGGCGCTGGCGTTCCCAGGGCTTGTCTATTGGGCTCAGAACTGGCGGCTTCGAGGGGGACAGGAACAAATGACGCTCATTACCCGGGAACAGGATTTCTATCGCCAGCGCTACTGCGGGTGTCTTTACTCCTGGCGCGATTCCCTGCGTCGATCTCCAGGAAAAAGTTCTGAAGATCAGCCTGCCCGGTAAAGGAGGATGTTCGCTTTTTCGAGCGTAACGAGACCTTCCTTCACCATGGGATCAAGGCGGGAAAGGAACTTTGTGATTTTTTCCTCACTATCCACGATCTCGATGATGACCGGAAGGTTTTCAGACAGCTCCAGGATCTTCGTCGTGTGCATGTGGCTCTTGCAGCCGAATCCCATAAAACCTTTGATCGCCGTGGCACCCGCCATCTTCTCATTCTTGGCGAGCTCTACGATCGCCTCGTAAAGCGGCCGGCCTTGCCACTTGTCGGCCTCGCCGATAAAGACTCTCAAAAGTTTTCCATCCTCAGGTATTTTCATAAAGCCCTCCGATTAAAGGAAGCGCGCAAGTATAACGCCCAGGCGGAATACCAGGAAGCCCACGATGACGCTCAGGACGATGTTCATGAGCGCGTACAAGACCTCGCCATCTTTGGTGAGATTCGCGGTTTCAAGGATAAAAGTTGAAAAGGTCGTGAAGGCACCGCAAAAACCAATCATGAGAAAAACGCGCGCCGTGGGACCGAGGAGGAATTTTTCCTCGGCAAGAACCGCGAGGAACCCGATAGCAAAGCAGCCCGCGAGATTGACCACCAGCGTTCCAAAAGGAAAGGAAGCGCCACAAACCCGCTGGACAGCACCCGACAGCAAATAACGGGCAAAGGTTCCGAGGACGCCGCCCGCTGCCAGGCCCAGCCATTTTGCCATATTACTTTTTCTTACCCACCGTGAAGGCTTGTCCAAGGAATTTCCCTACGGCGTAATAGGCGCTCGTGCAGGGATCGAACATAAAAGCCTTCATGAGTTCGGGGTCCGGGAAGCCCTTCGCGTTGAGAGCCGCTTCTTCCACTTTAACATCTTTGATCTCGCCGATGAACTGGGTGTGGACCCCAAGCTTATGGGTTTCTTTGAGGGAACATTCGATCACGAGCGGGAACTCCTGAATGTAAGGGGCGTTCACGTATTCGCCTTTAACGGGCGTTAATCCCGTAGATTTGAACTTGTCCTCGCTTTTTCCGGAGACGATCCCGACATAATCGGCTTCTTTCATGTGTTTTTCCGAGGGGATATTGACGGTAAAAGCTTTGTTAGCCAGGATATTCTCATAGGTTTTCCGTTTCTCCCGCACCGAAATGGTCAGGCAAGGCGGCTCGGAACTTGCGATGCCCCCCCAGGCCACGTTCATGGCGTTGGGAACGCCCTTTTCATCATACGTGCAGACGATCAGGACCGGGGTCGGGAAAAGAAGCGTCTTGGCGCCGAGCGATTTTTTCATGACAGATCTCCTTAGTGGATTACTCGTGCCGAATCACATTTCGAATGAGGGGTCTGCGGCACAGTACTAACGGCCTTCGATATTGAGGGCCTGCGTTTTTTTCTTGAGATAGCGAAGAACAAGATAGATCACCAGAGAAGTTCCCCAGAAGATCCACCAGAAGGCCGCTATTTTGTGATCGGGCCTCGTGAAGAGATCCGAGGCGATTCCCAGGACTGTCAGCGTGGAGATCATCCCGAATTGCGTCGAATGTTCCCGGCGGAGGACGATCTTCCACTCAAAAGGAAGCGCCGGCTTTTCCCAGTGCTTGAGGTTTGGAATGAAGACGGGCGTTTTCAAGGACCAATCGACAAAGGTCGCCCCGAATTTTCCGCGCAGGAATTCTTCCTCACGGAAAATAATGCGTTCATAGAAGATCCAGAAGATCGCGGTTCCGGCTAGAGCGAACCACCAGACCTGGGCGAAAAGAAGAAGTCCCAGGATGATGAGGTAATTTCCGAGATAAAGAGGGTTGCGGACCACGGAATAAAGGCCCGTGGTATTCAAGCTTAGCGCAACCTGGCGCTCGGTGTTCCGTCCCGAAGTGCCCAGGGGGACGAAGCCCGCCACGAGACTGCGGACGACCAGTCCTGAAAACGAAATCAGTATGCAGCCTGCGTGCCAGAGGCCGCCAGCAAATCCCGTGAAAGTCGGATGCAGGTACTGCGGGTCCAGCAGTGCTGCCACGACCAGCGGTGCTGTCAGAAGCGGGAGATAACTTCTTCCTCGAAAAAGATATTCGCCTTGTTTCTCATAAGTTTCTTTAAGAGCCATAACGACCTTTCATTTTAAACGGGTAAAAGTGGACAGGCATTAAGTGACCGCTTGTCCCCATTCCCGGGGTTAGGGATGGCATGAGGCTTACCACTTCTTGAATACAAAAAAGACAGCGCCGATCATGAGGCCAAAGCCGACCAAGTAATTCCATTTTAATTCTTCTTTGAGATAAAAGACAGAGAAACCGCAGAAGACGACCAGCGTGATCACCTCCTGAATGGTTTTTAACTGAGCCGTTGAAAACTGATAAGATCCGATCCGGTTTGCCGGCACCTGGAAACAGTATTCAAAAAAAGCGATGAGCCAGCTGATCACGATGACCTTCCAGAGGGTCGCGTGCTTGAAACGTAGATGGCCGTACCACGCGAAAGTCATGAAAATATTCGAAATCACCAGGAGTGCGATGGCGCGCATTGCTAGGCTTTTTTCCTCGAATGCAGCCACTCTTTGAGGATCGGGAGAAAAGAAAGAAATATCACGACCAGAATGACCCAGTGGACTTTCTTTTCAATGTTCGGGAGGGTACGCCCGAGGGAATACCCGAGGAGCGTCATGCTCGCGATCCAGCCGAGGCCGCCGAAGACACTGAATAATAGGAATTTTTTGTAGGGCATCCGGCCGACACCCGCCACTGTCGGGGCGAAGGTCCGGACGATCGGGACAAAGCGGGCCAGGATGAGCGTCTTGGCGCCGTATTTATCATAAAATTTTTGAGTTCGTGCCAAGTGGTTCTTGTGAAAGAAAAAGGAATCTTCTTTGCTGAAGAGCTTGGGACCGAAATGATAGCCTAACCAGTAGCCGGTGTTATCGCCGGCAATGGCCGCTACGGCGAGCAGGGGAATGAGTATCTCGATATGGAGCGCGCCTTCTACTGCCGCAAAAAGTCCGGCTGTTACGAGCAGGGAATCTCCGGGAAGGAAAAAGCCCGCGAGAAGTCCGGTTTCGGCATAAATGATGATCACGAGGACGGCGTAGCCGCCCCAACGGATCAGTTCTTCAAAATGATAAAGCTTCGAGAAGAATTCGTGAAACCATTCCATGATAAAGTCCTCAAGACGGGAGACTCGAGACTGCAGACTAAAGCAAGCAGAATTATTTGCCTCTGGTCTTTGGTCACTTGTCGGGGGTTAGTGGTTATCTGTTTAAAAAAAAGATCCCGAGATTCAGACCGCTAGCGAACGTCACCCACAGAATGTAGGGGATCATCAATAGAGCCGCCGGGGTCGAGACCTTAGAAAATTGCGCTATTGTAACCAAGATCATGATCCAAAGAAACACAATATCAACGAGTCCATAGAGGGGTGAGCGGAGACCGAAGAAGAGAACGGACCAGATCATATTGAGGATGAGCTGAACGAGAAAGACCACGAGAGCGGTACGGACCTGGGGGTTTTGGAGGCCTTTCGACCATACGAGCGCTGCCGCAAGACCCATTAAAATATAAAGCACTGTCCATGCCGGAGCAAAGACCCAGTCCGGCGGTGAAAAGGAGGGTTTTACGAGGGTCGCATACCAGCCGGGGATGGCTGGGGTCGTAAAAGCCGACCCTATCCCTCCTGCGGACAGACATAAAAGAATGGCGAAAATAGCCTTAATCAGCATGGTTTAGCCTCCCTTTAGCAGAATGACGGTGTTTTGTTGTGTCCTGATGGTAACAAGTTTCTTCCAGAATTGAAAGAATAGTTCCGGTTTAAAACGAGGGAGCGGTTCAAAGCCTTTTGAGGTGGCCGCGTAAAAAACTTTTTCTTTTAGCAATCGCCGGAGGATCTCCGCTCCTAACGCTGAACGTTTATCCTGTTTTTCCGCGATCGCAAGCGCTTTGGAAAAAGACACGTCGGCTGCGCTGATAGGGATTCCTTTAAGGAAATTCAGGATCCGGGTCGTGATAAGAAGAGTGTAGAGGTCCTCGCGCTTGAAATCCTTTGTCTCGATCGCCATCGCCGTGAGGCGGGCCTTGAATATATCAGTTTCAGAAGGTTCGGGGAATTGCAGGGCTATCGGGGAATGCGGGATCAGATAGAAGGGGGATGCGCCCAAAAGCACCGGAAGTCTTGAGTTAAAGATAAGCGTTCGGATCATCGAGGGAAGTGTGTCGCCCGGAAGTCCAAGGATCTGGTAAGCGACCACCTTGAAGCCTAATTCCACGGCATTTTCCACGACAGCCCGGTATTTTTTGAGCGGGTTCGGGCGTAAGACGCCTTTAAGCAGCTCCGTATTTGTACTGACGAGAGAAAGATTCAGGTGTGTGAATCCCGCCTGTCTCATCTGTCCAAGGATGACGCGGTCCAGCGTCCAATAACAGACTCCGTTCATAGCGAGCAGCTGAATATCCTTTTTTGGAAAATCTTTGATCAGTTTTTCACAAAGCACCGCCATCTCGTGTCGATCGAAGGTCAAATTGTCATCTTCAAAGTCGAAAACACGATAACCTTCCGCATAGCGTTGGTGGATCTCAGTCAAAATGCTGTGTGCCGAGCGGCGCCGGCAGCGACGACCGAATGTTTTATGGACAGAGCAGAAGGCGCAACGATACGGGCAGCCGCGTGACGTGATCATGAAACAAAGCGGCTTTTTTTCAAAAACATAATGATCCTTTGGAAGATCGGAGAAGTCAGGGAAAGGAAGTGTTTCTATCTGGAAATTCTCTTTCCGGGGATTGAGGATCAAACAACCCTCTTTTTTATATCCGAGATTCGGGATATTTCCGAAGCCGCGCTGTTTTTTAAAGGCCTTGAGGAACTGCACCCATGGTTTTTCGCCTTCACCCCGGATGATGAAATCGACTGAAGGATGGGCAAGCATATGCTCCGGCATGGCGGATACTTGTGCGCCGCCCAGAAGAATGGGAACCGGATAACGGGCCTTGATCGCTTCCGCGCAGCGCAGCGCCTCTCTATGATAGGGGGCGAACAGTGAGGCGATACCGACGAGATCGGGTTTTTCTTTAGCTACATCCTCGGCGATAGTCTCAAAGTCCGCGCCGAAATGGTAATAATGGTGGAACGTGGAGAAAGGGCTTTTGTCATCTTTGGAATAATAATTTTTCAGGTAGGCTAGTTCGCGCGGGAGCGGGATCGTTCTGCGGCCCCATCCGTGATGATAATCCCTGATGAGGATCTCGATCTCCGGCAGATATTTTGCCGCAGCAGCTTTAAGATACGCAAGGCCCACCGGCTGAAGACGGATATCCGTATTATAGAAATCCTGAACAGGAGGTTGTAAAAGCAGGACCTTCATCGTTTCGCGGAAGAAGCCCTGAGCAGACAATTTTCAAGATCCTCCGGGAGGGGGCAGGCGATCGTGAGCGGTTTGCGGCTCGCGGGATGCGGGAGGACAAGCCGCCACGCATGCAGGAACATCCTGTGAAGGTCCAGGGCGGCCTTCAATTCCTTGTTCAGCGTAAAATTACCGTAGATCCGGTCGCCCGCTACGGGATGGCCGCGATAAGTCGACTGTACGCGGATCTGATGGGTTTTTCCGGTCAAGAGGTCGATCTCAAGAAGAGCCAGATTGAATTTCGGAAAAGATTCCTTCACTTTATAATTCAAAAAAGCGTTCGGCCGCCCGGAAGGATCAATAGCGGCCCGGACGGTGCCCCCCGACCTCCGTTCCATGAAAGAGTCCCGCCAAAGGCCCTGCGCCGGCATGGGACGACGTGAAACGAGGGCGACGTAGCTTTTTTTGACCGCGCGTTCTTCAAACGCGTTCCGGCAAGCCTCCGCACTTTTCTTATTCTTTACAGCAAGAAGCACTCCGGAGGTGTCCTGGTCCAGACGGTGGATGAGCCACACAGGCCCCTGTGCCGTTTGAAATCGCCGATCTCCGTTATCATAGGGGCCTTCAAAGGCCGCCGCCGAATTTTTACTTCCGGAATTCGGATGCGAAAGGACGCCTTCCGGTTTATTTACGGCAAGGACGTCCGAGTCTTCGAAGAGGACCGGACATTTCGTAACAGGGGAGCTTGCCACGGGATCAAAGGGGAAACATTTCAAGCTACGAGGCCGGACGGATCCAGCCTCGTAGCCTGGGAATGTCTTAGCGGCAGCAGCAGCCGGATTTCTTTGAAGTTTTCTTCTTTGCTACTTTCTTTGCCGCTTTCTTTACTTTCTTGGCCATGGTGCTCTCCTTTTTTTGCTCAACGCTCAACAGGCAACGCGAAACAGAAAAACTCAGCTTCGTTTTGCATGCTGAACGAGGTGCTGTTTTTTAAAGTTTGTTCAGAAACATTAACGCTCCGATGACAATGAACGAAGTCGCGCCGGCGTAGCGTATAAATTCAGGTTTAATGTATTTTGCGAGCAGGGTCCCGAGCACTACCGAGAGCAGAGTCACAAGAGCATAGCCCGCGATCGATCCCAGGAATACGGAAAGAGGTTTTCCCGTCTTGGAAGCCATGGTGATCCCGACAAGCTGGGTTTTGTCGGCGAGCTCCGCAAAAAAAATGGCGCTTAATGTTGCGAAAAAAACCTTTAAATCCATAAGCTCTCCCGTCATTGTAGTTGGTGGAGAGGATTGTAGCGTAACGCCAAATAATATTCAAACTAAAGGGTAGGCGGCCTAACACTTTATCTCTAAAATTCAATGAAGAACGGTGTCAATGAAATGAGGGGGAAGCGGATTCGCTTGGAGCGCTCTTGTTACAGGATGAGATTTAGAAGGATCCCCGAGGTGAGACTTATGAAAACAAGAAGTCCTATAATGAGAGCGGTATCTTTCCTGTCTTTGTTTTCTTTCAGGATAACCAGCATGCCGAGGCCTCCGCTTGCGGAAAGTCCCGCGATCGCGGAGCCGAAAGTGATACCGCCTTTCAAATAGATCTGAGTGATCGCCACAGAGATCGCACAATTCGGGATGAGCCCCACCAGGGTCGCGAGCATGGGCTGAAGAAAATTTCCCGAGAAAAAAAGATGTTCCAGACCTTTTTCTCCGAATTTGGAGGCCAGTGACCCGACAGCAAATGTGACCGCGAAAATAAAAACGGAAATCTTTAAAGTATGCTTTAAGGGAAAAAGAATAAACGTTTTCCATTTCGGGATATTCTCGCCGTGCGTGTGGCAGCTGCAGTACCGGTGTCCTCCCTCGGGGACAACGGTAGCGTGCGGGGCATGCGGGCTCGCGGGGGCGTTCCGCTTTAAAACAAGATCGACAGCATAGCCGGCGATCGTAGCGATCGTTACCTTCGTGAGCAGAAGCCCAAGAACCAGGGAGGCCTTATCGTGCTGTGCGAGGATGACGGGGATCGCTTCGTCTGAGGTCGAAATAAAAACGGCAAGAAGCGTTCCAAGAGAAATGCAGCGGCGCGTATAAAGCGTGGCGGCAATGACCGAAAATCCGCATTGAGGCATGCAGCCTAAAAGCGCGCCCAAAAAAGGCGCCGCCCCCGTTTTGTGGCTTATCTTTTCCCCGACAAATGATTCTGATTTGTTCTCAAGGAATTCGAGCGCGATATAGATCCCCAAAAGCCAGGGTACCATACCGAGCGTATCCCTCAAAGAATCCAGCAAGACGGTGTTCATGACTGATACCTCTTTATTCGAAGAGCTTAAACTTTAGGCGCGTAACCTTTTGTCTACGCCGCGATGCTACTAGCAAACGTCGTTGAAATCAAGAAAGCTGAGAAGCTTCAGGTTTTTCCGTACGGCTCTCCTCGCGCAACGAAGCAGTTTTGAGATCTAATGTTATCCTTTGCTAATGGAGCGTTCTGCCTGAACTTTTGTCCAGCTTGCGGTCTTCGGCGGCTTCTGCGAGAATAGCGGTGTTATGAAAAAATACCTTTGGAAATATTTTCTTCCCGGGAGCCTGCTAATCCTATGCGCCTTCTGGGTGGGTGCACTGCCCAGCATGGTTTTCTCGTTTTTGGGCTTCCTCTCCTTTTTTTTAGCAGGTGTTTCCTTGATTGTTGAAGGATGGAAGCGGCGAGGGAAAGACATAGGTAACAATGCTTAAGGGGCGGGAATATTTCAAAAAGGGCCAGTTGAGATCCAAGAGATCTTTTGTGAAAGGAAGTCTCGAGGGGCCGGTTAAGACGTATTATGAAAGCGGGCAATTGAAGAGCGAGGCGGATTATAAAGATGGAAAGAGGGACGGTCTTCTTAAGGAGTATTATGAGAGCGGAAAGCTGAAGACCGAAAAAACTTTCAAGGCCGGGAATCCGGAAGGTTTGTCCAAGGCCTATCACACCAACGGGCAGCTTCAAAAAGAAGAGATCCTGAAGGGCCGGCATTTGGATGGGTTATCCAAAATGTATTATGAGAACGGACAATTAGCCTCTGAGGGCTATTTCCGTAATGGGATGCGCGAGGGCCCGGTGAAATGGTATTACGCGAACGGGCAATTGCAGGAGGAAAAGTCTTACCGGAACGGGAGACAGCACGGATTGGCCAGAAAATATTCCAAAACCGGCCAATTAATGCGGGAGGAAGTATGGACGTGCGGGGTCGTTGAGGCTTTGTTCAAGGAGTTTGACGGTAAGACGATGGTGATACGCGGCAATCAAAGGAAGATCCAGGCATGAGTAAAATGACCCGCGGACCGGGATGGACGCTCAGCTCAGACGAGTCCGGCTTGAAATCTACTAAAAAAGAAAATCCAGAGTCGCCTAAGCCGAAGATCCGCTTAGAGAGAAGGACGGGGAAATACGTGACGGTGATCGCCGGTCTTCACACGTACGGTTTAGAACGGCTGAGCGGGATCGCGCGGGAGTTTAAGACCCTCTGCGGTGCCGGCGGGACGGTAAAGAACGGAGCTATTGAGATCCAAGGTGACCAGGTCAAAAGGGTCCGGGAGTGGTGCTTGAAGCGCGGGATATAGTTTGTTCCAGGAAATTTCTTCAAGAGATGTGCCTGCCAGGTTGGGCCCCTCCCTGGAGCGATAAGCGGGAAGGACATCTTGCTTTTTCAAACGGGGGTATGATTTAGAAAAGGAATCCATGAATTCAAACACAGGTTCGGATTATATTCTAATTAATAACGAGGAAGATCTCGCGCAGCTCACCGGAGCGCTTTCCGGCACAAGCCGCGTGGGTTTGGATACTGAAGCAGACAGCCTGCATCATTATTTCGAAAAGGTTTGCCTGATCCAGCTTAGTTTTTCAGGGAAGCATTACATCGTCGACCCTCTGGCCGGTATTTCCTTAACGGAGTTTCTGGAGGCACTATCCTTGAAGGAACTGGTGCTTCAGGGGGCGGACTATGACCTTCGCATGCTGAAGAGGTCCTATGAATTCCGGCCGTTGGCTCCTGCCTTCGACACCATGATCGCAGCGCAGGTTCTCGGTTATGAAAAGATCGGCCTGGCAGCTCTGGTTGAAAGATCTTGCGGGGTGTTTCTTTCAAAGGAGGGACAAAAAGCGGATTGGTCGCGGCGTCCCTTGTCCGAGAAACTGCTTCGCTACGCCTCGGGTGATACTAAATATTTGGAAGCAGTGGCGGATGTCTTATCCGGGGATCTCCGGAGACTGGGGCGGGAGAGTTGGCACCGGGAGTGTTGCGAGCGCGTCGTGACAAGCGCGGGTCTTTCCGCAAAAAGCGACGTGAGCGAAGCTTGGCGGATCAAAGGGTCCTCCAAATTGCCGCCGCAAACCATGGCCTTCGTGCGGGAGCTCTGGAAATGGAGGGATCAGGAAGCGCGGCAGAGAGACAGGCCGCCTTTTATGATCCTCCACAACGAAGCGATGATCGAGCTTGCGGAATGGTGTGTGAAAGAGCCAAGCGTCCCGCTTCATGAAGGCCCCAAGTTTTTGCAAAGAATGCAGGGTGAAAAACTCACAAGGTTGGAAAACGCGATACGCGCGGCTGAAAGTCTCTCCGCATCCGAATGGCCCGGTTCTCCGGAAAAGATCCGGCCTCGAGGCCAATTGTTTTCTTCGGAGAAAGTGGAAAAGCTGCTTGCTGCCTGCAAAGTTATCGCAGCGGAACTTAAGATCGAAGCCTGTTTTCTGGCCTCCCGCGCTGCGGTCACTGCTGTTGTCCGGCATCAGGCCCGAACTGTCCCCAAGATGGTGGAATGGGCGGGGATGATGCGCTGGCAGGCCGAGTTTCTTCTTCCTGCGGTCCAGACCGTTCTTTAACCGGTGCGAAAGGTGAAAAGCCATGTATTTTAAAATCCTAAGTATTCTGTTGGGCACGTGGATGGTCCTGGGTGGAGTTGTAGCCGTGTTTTATATGGAAGGCCTGAAGCGGCTATTGGGGGGGCTCTACCCCGAGATAAGGCCCCGATGGATCCCGCGTGTCGGAGGGGGAGTTCTCGCACTTGTTCTGTGGACTTGGGTGGAATTTGCGAGGGCCGCGAGCATGGAACACTTCGTGGTGACGCTCGTGATGAGCCTCGGCCTGGCCAAGTTTGCGCCGCTTGTTTTTTATTACAAAAAATCCCGGGAGTTCCTGACGGCGCTTATAGCCGAGCCACTCGCGTTCCGTGTCGTGGCGCTCAGCTCCGCGAGCGTAGGCCTGGCGTTTCTCGTGATGGGCATTTTTTTCTAAGGACCTCTGGCAGGGAGACCCCGGGTGTTGTCATTAAATCGATGGAGAGGTTGAAGGCCATGAGCGCTTCCGATTCCATTGCGAAAAGTTTCCGCGTTATCGCCTTCGTGATCTCTATAGCTCTCCTCTCCGGGGGCACTTCGAGTTCCGCCATCCCTCAGCGAACGCTTTTGATCAATGCGGACGCCTGTCTCGAGGTCTATTCTCAAACCTGCCGTTCGCTCATGCATTCCGCGGTCGATTATCTGGATAAAAATAAAACGGTTTTTGACATTCGATTGTTTTCCCCCAATGAGTCTGCCGGAAAATATGCCAAGATCGCGCTGACCTCTTACGGGTATTGGGCGAGGTCCATGGAAATCCTGGGTTCTGTGCAGCTGTTTAAGAAGAATTCTTCTCCCCTGGATATTCTCGGAGAACTTTCAGCGGACGAAAAAGATTATTTCGAAGCGCAAGGCATTGAATTTCGAGAGATCCCTCTTGTGCCGATACCCAATAACCTGAATGAGCGACCGTCCCAGTTGTCGCAAGATAAGGTGGGGATCATTGTGCTCGGAACAAGGCCTCTTGATGAAACAACGCCAAGCCTTGATATGGTCAGACGGGTCGAAAAAGGGATGACCCTTCTGCGTGATAATCCTCAGGCTATCCTGATCTTTTCCGGAGGACGTACGGGAGGAGTGATCTCAGAGGCAAAGATGATGGAGCTTATTGCAGAGGTCCGGGGAGCGCCGTCGTCTCAGATCGTTTTGGAGGAGAACTCCCGAGCTACCGGTGAAAATCCCATTTTCACAGTTCCGATCGTCCACAAATTACAGCTCAAACGGTTTTTCCTGGTCACGAGGCCGACGCATAAGGCGCGAGCGGCGGCTGCCTTCAGGAAATATCCGGAGTTTAGAGATTTGCAGCTGGTGACAAGCGATATCACCTTAAAGGATATCGTCGGTAATTTCGGGGAATATCTGGCCAGGCATGACAGCAAAGATGCGCGGAAGATATTGAATAAGATCCAGAATGAATTCAGCCGGGGCGGTAAAAAAAATCCATCGGGAAATCGACCGTCCGACCGATCTTAACGCGCTCGGCAGAGTTTGAGATTTTATAGTGTCGCAGTGTCGGGCCTTACGCTGATAGGGATCTTTTTCTACGGCCTTCGGCCTACGGCTAATGCCGCCATTACGGCTGAAATCCGATCGGTCCTTTTGGTTTTGGTCCGGACGGACACAAGATTATGACATCAAGGTGGAAGAGATTCGTGGGGATAGTTCTTTTCTAAACCATCAGAACAACTTCGAGGTCAAAATCGTTCCTGAAAAATAGGACTATTAACGTCTGAATCTAATGGACAGCCAGACAAGTCTTTTCTTCATTCTTTGCCATCACCCAACGCCGCCTGACATTTGAAAGCTTGAGCCGAAACGATGCCTGAAGTGCATTGTAGGCGAGAATATCAAAAGGCCAAGGAGGTTCGACTTACAACACTAGAATAATGCTAGTACTGAACCGGGGAAGGTCGCACTATCGGCTACGCGATAGCGCAAGTCTGCGTGAGAAAAACGGCCTGGTCGTGATTGACTTCAAAAAAGCCGGGGCCTACCTGAAAGGCCTTCTCGGTTCCGGCGCTCTCCTTGACCGTCATTTTCCCGCCCTTGGAAGAGACAAGATAAGGCGCGTGATGCGCCAGGACGCCGGCAAAGCCGTTTTCGGTGGGAAGGAACGTGTGTACAACCGTTCCTTCATAAGCCGGGCCTTGCGGTGTAATGATTTTGAGAGAATAAGTCGCGGCCATAGATTCCTAGTGCGTAGTAGGGGGTACTTGGTGCATAGTGAAAAAAAAGCGCCGTGTACTCTCGCACGCTGTACGCTGTACTTGTTGTTTAGACATTTACTTTGACCTTCTCGTACGATTCCATAACGTCTTCAATGCCGCCCGCCATGTAGAAACACTGCTCGGGGATATGGTCGAGCTCCCCGGCGAGGATCTTCTTGAAGCTCGTGATGGTGTCCTTCAGAGAAACATAACGGCCTTTGCGTCCCGTGAAGGCTTCCGCCACGAAGAAGGGCTGCGAGAAAAAGCGCTCGATCTTGCGGGCGCGCGTCACAAGTTCCCGGTCATCCGGAGAAAGTTCATTGATCCCGAGGATCGCGATGATGTCCTTGAGATCCTTGTAGCGCTGGAGGATACGCTGGACTTCGCGGGCGATGTCGTAATGTTCCTGACCCACGATGCGCGGATCCAGCATACGCGAAGTGGACGCCAGCGGATCGACGGCCGGATAAATGCCCTGCTCAACGATCTGGCGCGAAAGCACGGTAACGCCGTCCAGATGCGAGAACGCGGTAGCCGGCGCGGGATCCGTGAGGTCGTCCGCTGGTACGTAAATGGCCTGGACCGAAGTGATGGATCCGGATTTCGTGGACGCGATACGTTCCTGAAGTGCGGCCATTTCCGTCGCAAGGTTCGGCTGATATCCGACGGCGGAGGGCATACGGCCCAAAAGCGCGGAGACTTCCGAACCTGCTTGCGTGAAGCGGAAAATATTATCCACAAATAGAAGAACGTCCTGATGGGCTTCGTCGCGGAAATATTCCGCCATCGTGAGACCCGAGAGCGCAACGCGCAACCGCGCGCCCGGCGGTTCGTTCATCTGGCCGAACACCATGGCTGTCTTCTTGATGACACCGGATTCCTTGAGTTCCAGCCAGAGGTCGTTACCCTCGCGCGTACGTTCACCGACACCGCAGAAAACCGAAACGCCGCCGTGCTCATTGGCGATCGAATGGATCAGCTCCATGACGACAACTGTCTTTCCGACGCCCGCGCCTCCGAAGAGCCCAACCTTGCCGCCCTTCGGATAAGGAGCCAAAAGATCGATGACCTTGATACCGGTTTCGAGGATCGCGGTGACGGGGAGCAATTCTTCGAAGGATGGCGGCGGATGATGGATACTGTGTGTTTTTGTCGGGTCCTTGACAGGTCCCTGTTCATCGATCGGCTGACCCAGCAGATTAAAAATGCGGCCGAGGGTCTGTTCTCCCACAGGGACCGCGATCGGTGCGCCGGTATCCCTGACCGGCAAGCCGCGTACCAGACCGTCAGTGGAGGCGAGGGCGATCGCGCGGACAACGTTGTCCCCGATATGCTGAGCGACTTCCAGGACCAAGGTCCGATCCGTCATTTTAACTTCCAAAGCGTTCAACATTTTCGGAAGTTGTCCCGTCTCAAATTCAACGTCCACGCTGGGTCCCATCACTTGAATGACTTTACCTGATGACATAAATCCTCTCTTTCGTTCAACGGCCAATGCGTAACGCCCAACGAAGAAGAAATTGCGTTGAGCGCCGGACGTTGTGCGTTGTGCTAATTTTTAAGGGCTTTTGAGCCCGAAACGATCTCAATAAGTTCTTTAGTGATAGCCGCTTGCCGGATCTTGTTGCGCAAAAGCACCAGCGTTTCGATCAATTCTTTCGCGTTCTCGGTAGCCTGGTGCATGGCATTCATGCGGGCCATGTGTTCGGCGATCATGGATTCCAGGAAGATCATCCGGATCTTCACCGCAAAGACAAGAGGGACAAGCCGTGTGAAGAGTGCTTCGCGGCTCGGTTCCATGATGTAGGGCGCGGCGGTTTCACCGGAGCTTGCGGCCTTGACTTCCAAACGGAACGGCAGGATCTTTTCCGTGACGGCTTTGTAGACGGACCTGCCCGTGAAATGAGTGTATACCGCGTAGATCGCGTCCACCTTTTTTTCCGTAAATAGCATTTCAATAAGCGACGTGGCTTCCGTGATCACAGATTCGATCTGCGCGGTTTTGGTGTCCGCGAACGTCTTATACCACACAAGTCCCGTGCGCGAAAGGGTGTTAATACCGTTCTTGCCGACACCGATCAAAAGAGGCGTTATGTAATCGGGGCGCAGGAATCTCCTGGCCTCCGCGACAAGGCTTTGATTATAAGAACCGCAGAGGCCCGTATCGGAAGTGATCACAAGAAGCGCGGTCTCTTTTTCTTCACGGATCTCGAGCAAAGGATGCTGGAGCGGCACATCGGTCTGAAGAAGACGGTTCAGGACTCCTTCGATGGAAGCCACATACGGAGCCGTCTGCTCGCGCAATCTTTGAAAACGCTTGAGCTTCGATGCGGCCACCATTTCCATGGCCTTGGTGATCTTCTGGGTGTTCTCCACCCCGCGTATCCGATTTTTTAAGGCTCTAAGCTGTCCGCTCATTTTAAATCCAATACTGAAGACAAAGAATCAAGCCTTTGTCTCGGGTCCCTGGTCCCTGGTCTGTTTATATTTCGTGATAGCCTGTTTCAGATTCTCGATCAGTTCCTTCGAAAGAACCTTCTTTTCGGCGATCTCGATAATGATCTCCTGATAATTCTTGTCGATAAAACCCCAGAGGTTCTTTTCAAAGTCCCGGACCTTGCCGGCCGGAACGTCATCGAGAAAGCCTTCGTTGCCCGCAAAAATACTGACGACCTGCTTTTCGAGAGGAAGAGGCTGAAGGTCATTCTGCTTCAGGATCTCGACCATGCGCTCCCCGCGGGTGAGCTGATCCTTGGTGGATTTATCCAGATCGGTTGAAAGCTGAGCGAAGGCCTGAAGCTCGCGGTACTGAGCGAGGGAAAGGCGCAGCATGCCGGCGACCTGTTTCATGGCTTTGGTCTGGGCGTTACCGCCGACGCGGGATACGGAAAGACCGACGTTGATGGCGGGCCTCACGCCTGCGTAAAAAAGATCGCTTTCCAGATAGATCTGACCGTCGGTAATGGAGATCACGTTCGTCGGAATGTAAGCCGAGATATCTCCGAGTTGGGTTTCGATCACGGGAAGCGCTGTGAGCGATCCTCCGCCGAGATCTTCCCTCAATTTTGCCGCGCGTTCAAGCAGCCGGGAATGAAGATAGAAAACATCGCCCGGATACGCTTCGCGTCCCGGAGGCCGCTGAAGCAGGAGAGAAAGCTGGCGATAGGCGACGGCGTGTTTTGAAAGATCGTCGTAGACCACAAGCGCGTGCTTTCCGTTGAAGAGGGATTCCTCACCGATCGCCGCGCCGGCATAAGGAGCGAGATATTGGAGCGGCGCGGGATCATCCGAAGAAGCCGAGACGATCGTGGTGTACTCCATGGCGCCATGTTTTTCAAGGGTCTCCATGACAGCGACCACGCTGGAAAGTTTCTGCCCGATCGCGACATAGATGCAATGCACGCCGGTGGTTTTTTGATTGAGGATCGCGTCGATCAGGATCGCGGTTTTTCCGGTTTGCCGGTCACCGATAATGAGTTCTCGCTGTCCGCGTCCGATGGGGATCATGGCATCGATCGATTTGATGCCGGTCTGGAGCGGTTCTTTCACGGGCTGGCGTTGGACCACGGAGGGCGGCAGCGATTCGATCGGGCGCGTTTTTTTTGCCGCGATCGGTCCTTTGCCGTCGAGCGGCTCACCGAGCGGGTTGATCACGCGGCCTTTTAAAGCGTCCCCGACGGGAACTTGCGCGATCTTGCCTGTGCGTTTGACCTGATCGCCTTCCTTGATGCCGCAGTCATCGCCCAGGATGACGACGCCGACATGATGAGGTTCGAGGTTAAGCACCAGGCCCGTGGTCCCGTCATGGAACGTGACGAGTTCACCGGCCATGACCTCGTCGAGGCCGTAGACGCGCGCGATGCCGTCACCCACCTGCAGGACGTAACCCACAGACTGCATCTCAAGCTTGGTCTCGTATTTCTGAATTTCTTTTTGAATCGCGAGCGTGACTTCTTCGGGTTTAATCATTAGTACTGTTCTCCATTCTATTTCAGGGGTTAACAGTGCTATACCGCTTACCCCTAAATTTTAAAATAAGATGCGGTATTAGGCGGTTCCTTTTCAAAGGTTATTTCGGAATTTCCATCATCCCCGGATTCCCGTATTTACGGGAATGACAGGGCCATGCTCAGGATGTCACGGGTTCACGTAATAATTTTTGACGGAGCTCATGAAGACGGTTCTTGAAACTGCAATCGATCTCTTTTCCTCCGAAGCGCAGGACAAATCCCCCGAGAAGCCCCCGGTCGGTCAAGGGGATCAGCCGGATCTCGGATCTGAGTTTTTTCTTAAGTAAGGCTGAGAGCTTTTCCTTGAAACCCGACGAAAGCGGTACAGCCGAGATCATTTCCACTTCCTGCACGCCCTTCGTCTTCTCAAAACTTTCATGAAAAAGTTTCTGGATCTCCGGAAGGATCTCAAATCTTTTTTTGTCGATCAGTACGCGCAGAAATCTTTCCAGGAGCCCCGCGCGTCCGTCCGTGAGCGTCTTGAGCGCAAGGTCAACTTTCTGATCCTGCGTAAGCGTAGGGTTGGCGATGAGCAGACAGATCTTCGGCTGCTCTCTGAGGGTCTTGACCAACGCGTGAAGGCCGGCGTCAATTTCCTGGAGACAGCCGCTTTCCTTTGCGAGCTCAAACAAGGCTCGGGTATAGCGGCCCGACGCGATCACGTCACTCATAGTGATTTCTCAAGCTCCTCGAGGATCTCCAGGGCTTTCTTTTCCTGCTGCGCGCCGTCCATTTTTTCGGTCAGGATCTTTTCAGCCACGCGGAGAGAAAGCGTGGCGACTTCCTCGCGCAGGGTGAGTTTCGCCTTCTGGACTTCTGTTTCGATATTGGCTTTTGCTTTCTCAAAGGACGCTTGTGATTCCAAGCGTGCTTTTTCCTGGATCTCGCGCGCGAGGCGCCGGCCTTCCTGGATCGCTTCCTGCATCTTGGCACGCGCTTCTTCTTCGATCTTTTGAAGGTGCGCCTGATAATCCTTTTGAAGCGCGGCGACCTCCCGCTTGGTTTGCTCGATCCCGCCCCATTCGCTTTCGAAGCGTTCGCGGCGCGACTGGATGATTGCCAGGATCGGTTTCCACGCGAATTTCTTGAGCGCGAAGAACACGATCAGAAAGGCGACGAGCTGAACTGCGACCTCAGAGAGATGGATGTTCTCTTGAAAGAATTCCATAAATTCCGGGAGCTTAGATCTTGCCCATCAAAACAAAACCGAAGATCAGGACATATAGCGTCAAGGCTTCGATTAGCGCGCAACCGGCCATCATGTTGACCAGGATCTTCTGGGCGGCTTCGGGTTGGCGTCCCGTGGCGTCCATGGCGGAGGCGACGGCTTTTCCGAGCCCGAGAGCCGAGCCGAATGCCGTGATGGCGAGTCCGATCGGAAGTGCAAAACCTAAAGCGACGTGTGAATCCATGGTGATTCTCCTTACGTTGTGGTTGAGTGATGAGGGCTTGAAGGTTTTTCCTGCGCCGTAGGGTGCTCTTCCTCGTGCTCGTGCGGCAGGATGAGTGAAATATATACGGTTGAGAGCAAAAGAAAAACAAAAGCTTGGACTAGGCTAAAGATAAGAACAAGGACGTTGGCGAAGACCTGGAAAAATATTCCGAGGATCCCCGCGAGGATCTTTAGCGCGGGGGATAGCCCGTAACACATCACGTTCAGCTCCGCGAATTTATAAATAAGTTTATCCTCGCTCGAGACGTTGGCGAAAAGGCGGAGAGAAAGGCTCAGGGGCACTGCAAGGAACTCAATGCTAATATTAATGACAAGCATGAGAGGGACGAGAGCGAGGCCCAGGATCCCGACCGGATTTCCGGCGAGGTGTTTCACATAATTGAAGAATCCGTGCGCTTTGATGCCGACCCACTGAATGTAGACGGTGGTGATCAGGGCCAGAGCGATCGTAGTGCTCCATGCGCTGGTCGGGGATTTCATCAGGGGGATCATGCCGAGCCAGTTCTGGAGAAGGATATAGAGAAAAACTGTTCCAAGAAAAGGGACGTGCTCGGCTCCGCGGGGACCGAGGATCCCGGTGACAAATCCCGAGAGACCTTCGAAAGTGAGTTCCCACCGGTTTTGGAGGTCCTTGGGGAGAAACTCTTTTTTTCGCGCGGCTCTGATCGACCGTATCGCGATAAAGCCTAGCACCAAGAAAGAAAAAACAATATTTTCCCAGCTGAACAGGAAATGAACAAGGTGAGACTTCGGGAAAAAGTGCTCTAGGACCGTGATGAAGTTCGGGAGTTCTTCCGCTGCCTGCGCATGGCCCTGCGTCAAGCGTTCCACGGCGGCTGATACATGTTGTTCGGTGACGCTCATAAATCTTTTTTCTCGCCTCCTCTATATAGGAGTCTTAAGATCCGCACGGTTTGTACAGCAGAGCCCGCGAGGCCTAAGAGTACCAGCGCCAGAGTCGTTGCCGGAGTCCAGCCCCATTTTTCTATCAGCCATCGGCTGATCAAGTAACCCGCAAGTGGACCGCTCAGAAGAACCATCGGCAGGGTAAGCGCCAACCCAAGCATCCAGAAAAGCTGCTGAAGATCTTTTTTGAGGGTATTCAAGGGGTCCGAGGATGGCCCAAATGTAACATTTTAAATCAATCTGAACGGGCGGTATTATCTTTCAAATCTCATCTTATTGTCAAGAAAACTCGTCAAAGTGCAAAGTCCAGCGCTCAGCAGGAAAGCGCCTCGTTCCACTTTGAGCGTTGTGTGTTGTGCCCGACGAGATTTTATTCTGGATTTTTCGGTGGCATGTCGATAAAGTGTGTATTCCATCAACGAGGAGAGGGCATTATGTTTAAAGGTCTTTTTCAGTTTATATCCGGCTTGATACGGCTGATTTTTTTTCTTCTCATTTTCATCGTTATCTTTCATACCTGGGTGATCAAGCAAGCCATTACGCTTTCTCTCAGCCATCAACTGGGTGCGGATGTTTCCATCCAGAGCGTAAAAATGGACTGGAAGAATACAGGTTTTGAAATCCAGGGTCTCGAGATCGGGAACCCTTATGCTTTCCCCAGGGGTACTCTGGCCGACGTGCCGCTGGTGATCGTCTCGGTAGATATTCCAAGCCTTACCAAGGGGGTTTTGAGACTCAAAACTTTGGGCTTTGATCTCCGGGAGCTTCAGGTCATGAATGCCGCCCAAAAAGGCCTGAACCTGCTGGCTTTGAAACCGATGCAGAAAAGTGATGGGGGGCAATCCAGTTCAGCTTCGAGGGAAGCGGTTCAAGCCCAGATCAAAAAATACACTCCCGAATTGCTGGTCGACGAGCTTATATTTTCCATAGGGGATATCACTTATCTGGATATGAGCGGTCCTTCCCTAAAACAAAATAAGTTCCGAGCCGGGATCCGGGGGGCTACTTACTATAATATCCGGGGTACTGACGATATCACCGCGATCGTCGTGACGGAGGCTTTGAAGAAAATAGGTCTCGGATATCTTCAGACGCAGTTCAAGAGTTATGCTTCTTCCGGAGCCCAAAAGGGCGGTTTTTTAGGCAAGGTCGTTGGAGCCCTCGTAGGCGGATCTTCGGAATAAGATTTAGGACACCCGAGAAGCGGTAGCAGGCAGGCAAGCACAGGAATATTTTTTAAAAATATTTTTCAAAAAAGCTTGACACGTATTTCATTTTCCATAGAATGTCCCCTCTTTCCTCAGGAGGGTTGTCTCTGCTTAAGGTGATCGCTGTCTTCAAGTGCGGAAATCTTTTCGAAGGAAACAGGCTTTTTTTTTGAATAGAGTGTCGTAGGGAGCGATCGAAAGCGCTGAGAAAAGCTTAGCGCTGGAGTAGCTCAGTTGGTAGAGCACATCCTTGGTAAGGATGAGGTCATGGGTTCAATTCCCATCTCCAGCTTAGGATGTGAAAACGAAACTTCAATCATGAGGGAGAACTCATATGGCAAAAGAACAATTTAAACGCACGAAGCCTCACGTGAACGTCGGAACGATCGGGCACGTGGATCACGGAAAAACGACACTTACCTGCGCGATGACGAAGGTTCTGTCCGCCAAAGGTATGGCGACGGTTCGTGAGTATGCGGATATCGCCAAGGGTGGTACGGTCCGTGACGATTCCAAGATCGTGACGATTGCCGTCTCTCACGTGGAGTATGAATCGGAAAAGCGCCACTATGCTCATGTGGACTGTCCGGGACACGCTGACTACATCAAGAACATGATCACCGGTGCCGCGCAGATGGACGGCGCTATCCTGGTCGTTTCTGCTGTGGATGGACCGATGCCCCAGACCCGCGAGCACATCCTGCTTGCCCGTCAGGTCGGCGTGCCGGCCGTTGTGGTGTTCCTTAATAAATGTGACCTTGTCGAAGATACCGAACTCCTTGATCTCGTCGAGATGGAAGTTAGAGATCTTCTCAAGAAATACGATTTCCCCGGGGATACGATCCCTGTCATTCGCGGATCCAGTCTTCCCGCCGCCCAAAACCCGACCGACGAAAAAGCCAGTAAGTGCATCATGGATCTCGTGAAGGCGCTCGATGAAAGTATTCCTGAGCCGAAGCGTGACATTGAGAAGCCCTTTTTGATGCCGGTCGAAGACGTTTTTTCGATCTCCGGACGCGGAACGGTTGCGACAGGTCGTATCGAAAGAGGCGTTGTGAAGGTCGGAGATGATGCCGAGATTATCGGTTTTCGTGAAGGATCGATGAAGACCACGGTGACCGGCGTGGAAATGTTCCGTAAGCTCCTCGATGACGCGCGTGCCGGCGATAATGTCGGTTTGCTCTTGCGCGGCGTTGAAAAAGAACAGATCGAAAGAGGAATGGTTATCGCGAAGCCGGGCTCCGTGACTCCTCATAAAAAGTTCAAAGCTCAGATCTATGTGTTAAGTAAGGAAGAGGGCGGCCGTCACACGCCGTTCTTTAAAGGGTATCGGCCTCAGTTTTATTTCCGCACCACCGATGTTACTGGGATCGTAACGTTGCCGGCCGGCGTAGAGATGGTTATGCCTGGCGATAACGTTGCAATCGAAGCGGAACTGATCATGCCGGTCGCAATGGAAAAAGAGCTCCGATTCGCCATCCGCGAGGGTGGAAAAACTGTCGGCGCCGGCGTTGTCAGCGAGATCATCGCGTAACATCTCGTTCGGCCACAAGTCCTAGCTTTTTTGGCGAAGCCCTAAGGATTGTAAGGCGTTTATTTTCGCCGTAAGAGGCCTTACAACCAAAAATAGAATTTTAAGAATCATTTTCTGTTCGCAGTCATTTTAAGACAAAAGCAAAGGTTTTATTTCATGCGGGAAATTATCTCCTTAATTTCGACCTGCGGACATAAGTCGTCCTATTGGACACGAAAAAATAAGAAGGCAAATCCTGATAAGATCGAGCGAAGCAAGTATTGTCCAGCTTGCAGGAAGCATACGCTTTTCAAGGAGAAGAAGTAAACGTTTTTGAGGGTGCTGTAGCGGTATGGAAAGCGTTAGATGTGAAGTTCAAAAAAAACAACTCTAACGTGTAAAGGCCTGTAGCTCCAATTGGTAGAGCGGCGGTCTCCAAAACCGCATGTTGCAGGTTCGAGTCCTGCCAGGCCTGTTTTTTAAGATTTTCAATTAGGACTCGAAGTAAACGCGAGGAAAACAAATTGCAGAAGTTCACGAATTTCTTTACGGAAACGCAGCAAGAACTCAAGAAAGTCACCTGGCCGACGTGGAACGAAGTTTGGCAGGCGACGCTTGTGGTCATCATTGTAACCTTTTTTGCCTCGGCGTTTATCGCGGCATGTGATTTTTGTATTTCGACAGTCCTTAGGATGCTGATTAATTAAGATTATGGCTGACGCTAAGTGGTATGTGGTTCACACTCAGACAGGCGTGGAGACCAAGGCCCGTGCGGGACTGATCAGTCACGCGGAGAACGCAGGGCTTTCGAATTTGATCCATGACGTCTTGATCCCGATGGAAAAGATCAGTGAGGTCAAGGGCGGCAAGAAGCGTATCAGCGAACGTAAATTTTTTCCGGGATATATCCTGGTTAAAATGGAGCTGACGGACGAAAGCTGGTACCTGGTCAGGAATACGCCGGGAATATCGGGATTTATCGGGTCGGGAAAAAATCCGATCCCGCTCACGGAAAAAGAAGTCAGCGCGATCATCCGGGAGCAGGAAGACAAGCAGACGAAGCCGAAGCCGAAAGTTGAATTTGAAGAGGGCGAGAGTATTCGCATCAAAGAAGGATCTTTCGCTAATTTTAACGGTACGATCGAGCAGATCAATCCTGACCGCGGAAAATTGCGCGTGATGGTGACGATCTTCGGCCGGCCGACACCCGTAGAACTTGAATACTGGCAAGTAGAAAAGATCTAACTATGGCAAAAGAAATCGTTGGAAGTGTTAAACTGCAAATCCCCGGTGGACAGGCGAATCCTGCTCCGCCGATTGGCCCAGCCCTCGGACAGCGTGGTGTCAATATCATGGAGTTTTGCAAGCAGTTCAATGAGCGCACAAAAGATCGCCCAGGAACCATTCTTCCGGTCGTGTTGACGGTTTATAAAGACAAGTCGTTCTCTTTTATTCTCAAGTCCCCTCCCGTTGCGGCGGAGATCAAAAAGGCCGTGGGTCTTGCGAAGGCGTCTTCAGAGCCGGGCCGTATAATTATCGGCAAGATCACGCGTGATCAGGTTCTTGAGATCGCTCGTAAGAAAATGGTGGATCTTAATACGACCAAGATCGAAAGCGCAGCCCGTATTGTTGAGGGTGCGGCCCGCAGCATGGGTATCGAAGTCGTCAAATCCAAGTAAGAACAGGACGAATCATGAAACGTAGCAAGCGGTATCAGAAAAGAGCAGTGCTGGTCGAAGACGGTAAATTGTATTCTTTGCCCGAAGCCGTCAAGATTCTAAAAAAAGTTGAAAAAAGCAAAGCGGATGAAACAGTGTCTCTCAGTTTTCAACTCGGCGTTCGCGCGGAGCAGGGAGATGAGAATGTTCGCGGGACTGTAACGCTGCCGCACGGGAGCGGAAAATCGGTTCGTGTGCTTTGTTTCGCGAAGGGCGAAAGCGCCAAGGACGCGGAAACGGCCGGGGCGGATGTTGTCGGCGCGGAAGATCTCGTGGAAAAAGTGAAAAATGGTTTTCTTGATTTTGATGTTGTGGTCGCTCATCCGGATATGATGCGTGAAGTCAGCAAACTCGGCCGCGTGCTCGGGCCTAAAGGATTGATGCCGACGCCTAAGACCGGTACGGTGACTCCTCAGGTTGGACGGGCCGTCAAAGAAGTAAAAGGCGGCCGCATCGAATTTAAGAGCGATAAAACCGCGGGGTTGCATGCGGTATGCGGGAAGCTTTCTTTTGGTGAAGAGGCTCTTCTGGAAAATGCGCGCACGGTGATCAAGGCAGTGAAAGATTCCAAGCCCGCGACCAGCAAGGGCGAGTACATCAAGACGGTTCACGTCGCGACGACCCATGGTCCGGGTCTCAGGCTCAACACGGGAGCGCTTTAAGCCATGCCATCATTTGAAAAAGAGCTGATGTTCAATGAGATCGTGAAGGAATTCGAGAAGAGTCCTTACGCTTTTATTTCAAACCTCAACAGCGTTTCTGTTCGTGATATCTCGACAGCGCGCCGTAGTCTTGAAAAGGTTTCCCGGCGTTCGCTCATGGTTAAACATGCAATGGCCCGGAAGATCTTCGCGCAGTTCAAGGTGGGAGGCGCCGAGAAATATTTAAGCGGCTCCGTGATTCTCACTTTCGGGGACAAGGATCCTCAGGATATTTGCAGGGCACTTTGTGAATTTTCTAAAACGAATGAGAAGTGGAAATCCGCCGGGGTGATCTTCGAAGGTCAGGTCTTCGGCGAGGATTTTATCAAACAGCTTTCAAAACTCCCTTCGCGCAAGGAACTTCTGACGCAGTTGGTGTTGCGTATGAACTCTCCGATCCAGGGTTTTGCGAATGTCCTCGGGGCTCTCACGCGTAATCTCGTGGTTGCTTTGGAAGAGGTCCGTAAGAAGAAAGCAGCCGCTGGCGCTGCATCTTAAGAACGCCAGAACAAACCGAACGTCCTGATAAAGGAAATTCAATCAAGGAGGCATTACCATGACGGAAACAGCTGAAGTGAAAATTTCTGATAAATTGCAGGCCATCCTCACCTCGATCGAAACTTTGACGGTGCTGGAGCTCGCAGAGCTCGTGAAAGCTCTCGAAGTGAAGTTTGGCGTCAGCGCGGCAGCAGCGGCTCCTATTGCGATCGCCGCGGGCGGTGCGGCAGCGGGTGGCGCGGCGGCAGCTGAAGAGAAGACCAGTTTCACGGTCATTCTTACAAGCGCGGGCGACAAGAAGATCAACGTCATCAAGGAAATCCGTACCGTGACGAGCCTCGGGCTTAAAGAAGCCAAGGACCTTGTCGAGGGCGCTCCTAAGACGATCAAGGAAGATGTAAGCAAGGATGAAGCGACAAAGATTAAGACCGTGCTCGAAGCTCAGGGCGCCAAAGTCGAGATCAAGTAAGATTTAGCAACTGCCGGGCGAAATAAAAAAAAAGCGCTGTCCTTAAGGAGGACCATTCATAATGAAGCCTTTGATCACAAGGAAAAGCTTCACAAAGATCCAGGATACCATGGATATGCCGAACTTGGTCGAAATCCAGATCAAGTCGTATGAGGAATTCCTTCAGAGCGGACGTACCAATCTCCGCCGCAAGAGCCAGGGGCTTGAGGAGGCGTTTGCGGACTGCTTTCCCATCGAAAGTTTTGATGGGACTTGTCGCTTGGAATATCAGGGTTATTCTCTCGGCAAACCGAAATATTCCATCCCGGAATGTCAGAAGCGAGGCATGACCTATGCAGCGCCTTTGAAAGTGAAGCTTCGTCTTGTGCGTAAAGGCATCGCCAAAGAACAGGAAGTTTATATCGGCGAACTGCCGCTTATGACCGAGACCGGTACTTTCATTATTAACGGTGCCGAGCGCGTTATTGTGAGTCAGTTGCATCGTTCCCCGGGCATGTCGCTTGAAGAAAGCCTTCATCCGAGCGGTAAGAAGATTTATAGCGTTCGGATCATTCCTTATCGCGGGGCATGGCTTGAATTTGAATCCGATGCGAATGATGTACTCTACGCTTACATTGATCGCAGGAGAAAGATTCTTGCAACGGCGCTTTTGAGGGCTCTCGGCTACTCTTCGACATACGATATCTGCAAAGAATTGTATCCTGTTGAAAAGATCCGCGGGTTTGATAAGTCGCAATTTAAAGTCTGTGAGGGCGAAGCGCTTGCCGAAGATGTGTTCCACCCAGCCAGCAAAGAGTTAATCGTTCCGGCTGCGACCCGGTTGACCCGTGAAGTGCTTGAAAGCCTTCTTTCCTGCGAAGTTGTCTCCTTTTCGATCGTCAAGCTCCCTAAAGATGATAAGTCGCTGATCAACACGCTTGAAAGAGATCCGTACCGCAACACTCAAGATGCGCAGATGGCGATCTATCGCCGCGTCCGTCCGGGTGATCCTCCGACGGAAGCCAGCGCTAAAGACCTTATCCAGAAACTTTTCTTTGATCCTCAGCGTTATGATCTCGGACATGTCGGGCGCTTTATGCTCAACAAGAAATTGGGCCTTGGAACGGGGACGGCGGATACAAAAAACACGACTCTCCGTCCGGACGATGTCATGAAGGTGATAGGCAAGCTTCTCAAGCTGCGCTCCGGCGAAGTAAAAGAAGACGATATCGATCATCTCGGCAATCGCCGCGTGCGTTCCGTCGGTGAACTTTTGCAGAATCAGTTCCGCGTGGGTCTCGCTCGCATGAAGCGTTCTTGCGTCGAGCGTATGTCCATTTATGATCTTGATGCGGCGATGCCTCACAATCTGATCAACCCGAAGCTCATTTCGGCGGCGATCAAGGATTTCTTTGGCCGTAGCCAACTTTCACAATTCATGGACCAGACCAATCCTCTCGCGGAGTTGACGCACAAGCGCCGTCTTTCAGCGCTCGGGCCCGGTGGTCTTTCCAGGGAACGTGCCGGCTTTGAAGTGCGCGACGTTCATCCTTCTCACTACGGACGCGTTTGTCCGATCGAGACGCCTGAAGGTCCGAACATCGGTTTGATCGCTTCGCTGAGCACTTTTGCGCGGGTGAACGATATCGGATTTCTTGAAAGTCCTTACCGCAAGGTGATCAACGGTCGCGTTACCGAAACAATTGATTACTTGACTGCCGACGTGGAAGACAAGTTTGTGATCGCTCAGGCGAACGCCGCTCTAGATAAAAACGGTCGTTTTATGTCTGATGCGGTGTCTTGCCGTTCCAAAGGCGATTTTCCGAAAATGAAGCCGGAAGATATCGATTATATGGACGTATCTCCGCGTCAGCTCGTAAGCGTCGCTGCCGCGTTGATTCCGTTCCTCGAGCACGATGACGCGAACCGCGCCCTTATGGGTTCGAACATGCAGCGTCAGGCTGTGCCGCTTCTTATCCCTGAGGCCCCGTTTGTCGGGACCGGCATGGAACGTCATGTGGCGAAGGATTCCGGGGCGGTGATGCAGGCCAAATCCCGAGGAACCGTCAAAGCGGTTTCCGCCGACGAGATCGTGATCGACGATTTTGTTTATAAGCTTCGTAAGTTCAAGCGTTCCAACGCAGGCACTTGCATCAACCAACGTCCCCTTGTGGAAGTCGGCGATAAGGTTAAGCGCGGCGATATCATTGCCGACGGCGCGGCGACCCAAGGCGGAGAACTCGCTCTTGGAAGGAACGTTCTCGTGGCGTTCATGCCGTGGCGCGGCTATAACTTCGAGGACGCGATCATCGTAAGCGAAAAGTTCTGCAAAGAAGATGTATACACCTCTTTGCATATCGAAGAGTTTGAAATCGAAGCACGCGACACAAAGCTTGGCAATGAAGAGATCACGAGGGATATTCCGAACGTTAGTGAAGAAGCTCTCAAGGATCTCGACCAAGAAGGCGTGATCCGCATCGGTGCCGAGGTGAAGCCCGGCGATATTCTTGTCGGAAAGATCACTCCGAAATCAGAAATTGAACTTTCTCCTGAAGAAAAGCTTCTTCGTGCGATCTTCGGTGAAAAAGCCGGCGATGTGCGCGACGCCTCGCTTTCCGTGCCTCCGGGCGTGGAAGGGGTGGTTGTAGACGTTAAGTCGTTCGCGCGCAAGGAATCGGCCGCCAAGACCAAGGAAGAGGGACGGCAGGAAAATAAAGACATCAACGAGATCAAGGAACGGTTCAATGATCGTATCGATCTTTTGAAGCGTGAACGTCTCAACAAGGTCTCGGATATGATCATCGGAAAGAAAATCTCCGAAGACATCCTGGATGATATTTTAGGAGAAGTTCTGATCAAGAGCGGACACACGATCACCAAAGCCGACCTCAAAAAACTGGATAGCTGCGATTGGGATTCTTTGCGTATCGACGAAGATCCGGATCTTGAAGAAGGCATCAAGAAAATCGCCCGCGTTTGGGGCGATGAGATCGACGAGCTTGTGGCAGAGCGGACCCGCGAGATTGACCGCGTTCGGAAAGGCGATGAGCTTCCTCCGGGGGTCATCAAAAAAATCGTGGTGTATGTTTGCTCCAAGCGCAAGATCTCGGTCGGGGATAAAATGGCCGGTCGTCACGGGAACAAGGGGGTCATCGCAAAAGTGCTTCCCGAGGAAGATATGCCGTATCTTGCGGATGGAAGTCCTGTAGAGATCGTGCTGAATCCTCTCGGCGTGCCGTCCCGTATGAACGTCGGACAGATCCTTGAAACCCATTTGGGTTGGGCGGCGAAGATGCTCGGGTTCCATGCCGAAACGCCTGTTTTCAGCGGCGCCACGGAAGAAGAGATCAAGCAGGTCATGAAAGAAGCGAACATCCCCAGCGACGGAAAGATCACTCTTTACGATGGTCGCACAGGGGACCAATTTGATGAGAAGATCACGGTGGGTTATATCTATATGCTCAAGTTGGCGCATCTTGCGGATGACAAGATTCACGCCCGTTCGATCGGGCCTTATTCTCTCGTGACACAGCAACCGCTCGGCGGCAAGGCTCAGTTCGGCGGTCAGCGTTTCGGAGAAATGGAAGTGTGGGCGCTTGAAGCCTATGGCGCCGCATTCACGCTCCAGGAACTTCTGACAGTGAAGAGCGATGACGTGGTCGGAAGAACGAGAGTGTATGAGGCGATCGTCAAGGGAGAGCCAGCGCTCCACGCGGGAACGCCGGAATCCTTCAACGTGCTCGTCAAGGAATTGCAGGCGTTGGGACTTGATATCGATCCCGAAAGAAATGCCGGTGGTAAATTAGCTCTTGCAGAAAGCAAAGAGAAGTCTGCGGAAGATAAACAGGAAGAAGCCAGGGAGAAACTCAAAGTATGAACTACAACGTAAATACTTTTGATTCCGTTTCGATCCGCATCGCATCTCCGGAATCGATTCGGAAATGGTCACGGGGAGAAGTTAAGAAACCCGAGACGATCAATTACAGGACGCTGAAGCCTGAAAAAGACGGTCTTTTCTGCGAGCGCATTTTTGGCCCTACGAAAGATTACGAATGCGCTTGCGGGAAGTACAAACGCATCAAGCATAAAGGCATCGTTTGCGACCGTTGCGGTGTGGAGGTTACCCAGGCCCGGGTTCGTCGTGAGCGGATGGGGCATATCGATCTCGTGACGCCGGTCTCGCACATATGGTTTTTCAAGACCATGCCGTCGCGTATCGGGAATCTTCTTGATCTAAGTGTCCGGGCGCTTGAGAAAGTTCTCTATTACGAAGAGTACATTGTTCTTGATCCGAAGCAGACGCCGCTTAAGGCTCGGCAGCTGCTTACGGAGGATGAATATCTGAAGGCACAAGAGCAGTATGGTCCTGAAAATTTCTTCGCTCAAATGGGCGCCGAAGCCATCCAGACGCTTTTGTCGGAACTCGAGCTTGATAAGTTGACTTCCAAGTTTCACAGGTTGCTCAAGGCCGCGAAGTCCAAGCAGGCCCGCGCGCGCTGCGTGAAGATTCTTAAGATCGTCGAAGCGTTTTATAAGTCCGGTAATCGGCCCGAGTGGATGATCCTCCGAGCGGTGCCGGTTATTCCTCCGGACCTCCGTCCTCTTGTGGCGCTTGATGGCGGCCGTTTTGCGACGAGTGATCTGAATGATCTTTATCGACGCGTGATCAACCGCAACAATCGTTTACGAAAACTCCTTGAGCTTAAGGCGCCGGATGTCATTATCCGCAACGAAAAGCGCATGCTCCAGGAGGCGGTCGACGCACTTTTTGATAATGGCCGTCACGGTCGCCCTGTGCTCGGTGCCGGGAACCGTCCGCTCAAGTCTCTCAGCGACATGCTTAAGGGGAAGCAGGGACGTTTCCGTCAGAACCTTCTTGGAAAACGCGTGGATTATTCCGGCCGTTCCGTGATCGTAATCGGGCCGGAACTCAAGCTTCACCAGTGCGGTCTTCCCAAAAAAATGGCCCTCGAGCTTTTCGAGCCATTCATTATTCGTAAGCTTAAAGAGCGCGGACATGTACACACGATCCGTTCGGCCAAGAAAATGGTAGAACGCGTGAAACCCGAAGTGTGGGACATTCTGGAAGAAGTCATTAAAGAGCACCCGGTCATGCTGAATCGCGCCCCGACGCTCCATCGTCTTGGCATTCAGGCCTTTGAGCCGAGATTGATCGAAGGAAACGCCATCCGAATTCATCCGCTCGTTTGCACGGCCTTTAATGCAGACTTCGACGGAGACCAGATGGCCGTTCACGTGCCTCTTTCCATGGAAGCTGTGATGGAAGCGCGCATCCTGATGCTTTCTGCAAACAATATTTTTTCTCCTGCCAGCGGACAGCCCATTATGACTCCGACGCAGGACATCGTGATCGGGATTTATTATCTTACAAAGATTCGCGACAAAGTGCTTGGTGAAGGCCTTGCGTTCAGTGGATCTCAGGAAGCCATTCTTGCTTATCAGGATAAACAGATCCATAAGCATGCAAAGTGCAAGCTGCGTTTGACGTCCGGCGAGATCGTGGATACCACCATGGGGCGCATCATTTTTAACGACACCCTTCCCAAGGGGTTCCGCTACGTAAATGACATCGTGAATAAAGGCAAGCTTTCCAAGATCATCGCTGAGTGCTACAACATTTTTGGTCACGAAGAAGTCGTTTATCTTCTCGATCGGTTGAAAACGCTTGGCTTTAACGAAGCGACCATGTCGGGTCTTTCCATCGGTATCGATGATATTCAGATTCCGGATGCCAAAGAAGGCATTTTGAATGAATCCAGAAAAGAAGTGAAAGCGATCGAAAGTCAGTATAAGCAGGGGTTGATCACGGATGGTGAACGTTATAACAAGGTGATCGATATCTGGACGCACACGACGGATCGAGTGTCGGACGTGATGTTTGAAGCTCTTCACGCTTTCAATCCTATTTTTATGATGGCGGATTCCGGCGCCCGCGGTTCCAAGCAGCAGATACGTCAGCTGGCGGGTATGCGCGGTTTGATGGCGAAACCTTCCGGCGAGATCATTGAAAGTCCCATCACGGCAAATTTCCGTGAGGGTTTGACCGTGCTTGAATATTTCATTTCAACACACGGCGCTCGTAAAGGTTTGGCGGATACGGCTCTTAAGACTGCCGATTCAGGTTATCTGACTCGTCGATTGGTTGACGTTGCTCAGGACGTCATTATCAATATTGATGATTGCGGCACCTTGAACGGGATCGTCGTCGAGCCAGTATATGAAGGGGAAGACGTTATTGTTTCTCTGATAGACAGGATTCTCGGACGCGTGGCGCTTGATAACGTGGTTGATGTCATCACGGACCAGGTGATCGTGAAATCCGGTGATTTGATCGATGAAGTGATCGTTAAGAAGATCGAAGAAGCCGGCATTGAGAAAATCCGTGTCAGATCAGTGCTTTGCTGCGAATCCTCAAAGGGGATCTGCGCGAAATGCTATGGCCGTGACCTTGCGACACGACGCCTTGTGGAGCTCGGGACCGCAGTGGGAATTATCGCCGCGCAGTCCATCGGCGAACCGGGTACTCAGCTGACCATGCGTACATTCCATATCGGTGGTACTGCGTCGCGTATTGTCGAGCAGTCTTATTACAGGGCCCGTAACGACGGTTCTCTGCAATATCATAATTTAAAAACGGTCATCACGAAGACGGATGAAATTGTCGTGTTGAACCGCAACGGTCAACTTTCCATCCACGATGACACAGGTCGTGAGTTGGAACGTTACACGATCCCGACCGGCGCTTTCATTCATTCGAAGGACGGGGAAAAAGTTAAAAAAGGCGAGATCTTCGTGAAATGGGACCCGTACACGGTTCCGATTTTGACCGAGGTCGCTGGGAAGGTTCGTTTCGAAGATATCAAGGCCGGCGTTACGATGAATGAAGAGCTTGACTCGACCACGGGTATGACAGAGCGCGTGATCGTCGAGCACAAGGAAGACATGCATCCGCAGCTTCTCTTGGTCGGCGAAAAAGATGAGATCCTCGCGTTCTATCCGATCCCTACAGGCGCCCATATCGTCGTCAAGGACGGGCAGGAAATCACGGGCGGAACGTTGCTTGCAAAGACGCCGCGAAAAGTCGCCAAGACGCGCGATATCACGGGCGGTTTGCCTCGCGTTGCAGAGCTCTTCGAAGCCCGCAAGCCGAAAAATCCTTCAGTCATTTCAGAGATCGACGGCGTGGTGGAGATCGGCGAGATCGTTAAGGGCCAGCGCAAGATCATTGTGAAGAGTTCGACCGGGATGGCTAAGGACTATCTGATCCCGCACGGCAAACATTTGAACGTTTATAAGGGCGACAAAGTTGTGGCCGGTCAGCAGCTTGTCGATGGTCCCGTGGTGTTGCAGGATATCCTTCGCGTTTCGGGGGAAAGAAGTCTTCAGCAATATCTCGTGGAAGAAGTTCAGGAAGTCTATCGTCTCCAGGGTGTGAGGTTGAACGACAAGCACGTGGAATGTATCGTCCGGCAGATGCTCCGCAAGGTTCGCATCGAAGATTCCGGTGACACGGAATTCCTCGTAGGCTCTCATGTGGAAAAACTCAGGTTCGCTGAAGAGAACGCCAAGATGATCAAGAAGGGTAAAGAACCTGCCAAGGGAACTTCGATCCTTCTCGGGATCACCAAGGCATCGCTTACAACCGATAGTTTTATCTCTGCCGCGAGTTTCCAGGAAACAACGCGTGTTCTTACGGAAGCCGCTTCCGGGGGCAAGCGCGATTACCTGCAAGGTCTCAAGGAGAACGTTATCATGGGGCATTTGATCCCCGCCGGAACGGGTTTTAAAATTCATCAGGAAATAGATCTTGTCAAGGATCTGTCTGATGTGTTGTCGGATCCCGAGGCCGACAAAAAGGAAAAATCTGTCGAAGAAGCCAGCGCAGCCAAGGAGAATTCTTAATGTCGCCTACAATCAACCAGTTGATCCGTTTTGGAAGGAACAAATTTAAGGGGAAGTCAAAGTCTCCGGCGTTGCAGAATTCACCTTTTCGTAAAGGTGTGTGTCTGATCGTCAGAACACAAACCCCTAAAAAACCGAACTCTGCGCTCCGGAAAATTGCCCGCGTGCGTCTTACGAACGGCCAGGAAGTCACCGCTTATATTCCCGGCGTCGGGCACAATCTGCAGGAGCATTCGATCGTGCTCGTGCGCGGTGGCCGCGTAAAGGATCTTCCGGGAGTTCGTTATCATATTGTTCGCGGAAAGCTGGATGCCGCTGGCGTTGCAGCCCGCACGAAATCGCGTTCGAAGTACGGCGCGAAAACCCCGAAAAAGGAAACTAAGAAATCATGAGAAGAAGACGCGCGCAAAAAAGATTAATCGATCCGGATCCGCGCTACGGTGATTTGCTTGTAGCGAAGTTTATTAACGTCGTGATGGAATGTGGAAAAAAGTCCATTGCGGAGCGGATCGTCTACGATGCGCTCGATATCGTTAAAGAAAAAACATCAAAAGAACCTCTTGAAGTTTTTCGCGCGGCGTTAGATAATGTGCGCCCTCTCCTGGAGACAAAATCCCGGCGCGTAGGTGGGGCGACATATCAGGTGCCGGTGAGCGTTGCTGAAGATCGTGGTTACTCCCTAGCACTTCGATGGATTCGGAGTTATTCCCGTGACCGGAAGGGCAAACCCATGCATGAGAAGGTTGCCCAGGAAATCATAGACGGTTATAACAAAACCGGGCCTTCTATTAAGAAGCGGGAAGATATGCACAAGATGGCAGAAGCGAACAGGGCTTTTGCTCATTATCGTTGGTAAACAATAAGTAGGGAGTACGGAGCTGTGGAAAAAAAGACTCCGAACTCAAAACTCATAGCGTAGAAATCAGCTAAAATGGCAGACGAAAAGAAAATACATTTTCCGATCGATAGAATACGCAATATTGGCATAGCTGCTCATATTGACGCGGGAAAAACCACCACTTCCGAGCGTATCCTCTATTACACCGGCAGAACCTACAAGATCGGCGAAGTGCATGAGGGGACGGCCGTGATGGACTGGATGGAGCAGGAGCAGGAGCGCGGCATCACCATCACATCTGCCGCGACAACGTGCTTCTGGAAAGAGTGTCGCATCAATCTTATTGATACCCCTGGGCATGTGGACTTCACTATCGAGGTCGAGCGTTCGTTGCGGGTGTTGGACGGGTGCGTCGCGGTGTTTGGTGCGGTGGAGGGCGTTGAGCCCCAATCCGAAACCGTGTGGCGGCAGGCCGACCGCTATAATGTTCCTCGGATCGCGTTCATTAACAAGATGGATCGAACCGGTGCGGAGTTTGAAAAAAACGTTCAGCAGATGAGAGATCAGCTTGGAGCGAATGCTGTTCCGATCCAGATTCCGTTGGGTCTTGAGGAAAAGCATCGCGGTATTATCGATCTCGTCGAAATGAAAGCCTACGTTTTTCACGATGAAACTCTTGGTGCGAAGTTTGATGTCGAGGAAATTCCGGCGGACTACGCGGAACAGGCCAAGAAAGCTCGTGAGTTTATGATTGAAAAGGTCTCTGAGTATGATGACGCGCTGATGCACAAGTTCATTGAAGGGCAGTCTCCAACCGTCGCGGAAATTAAGTCAGCCATTCGAAAAGGAACGATCGGTCTTAAAATGTCGCCGGTGATTGTGGGATCTGCGCTAAAGAATAAGGGAGTTCAGCAGCTCTTGGATGCGGTGGTAGATTATCTTCCGTCGCCGCTTGACATTCCCCCTGTGAAAGGGACCGAGCCTGGGACTGAAACACAAATCACACGCATGGCAAACGACAAAGCCTCTTTGGCTTGTTACGCTTTTAAGATCGCAAGCGATAAGTTCGTTGGGTCGCTGACTTATATTAGGATTTATTCCGGAACACTTTCGTCGAGTTCCTACATTCATAACGTGCGTACAGGCAAGACTGAACGTATCGGTCGGCTGCTTCTCATGCATGCCAACAAGCGTGAGGAGATCGATGAAGCCGGCGCTGGGAATATTGTGGCAGCGGTAGGTCTTAAGGAAGTAAAGACGGGCGACTCGCTTTGCGTTGAGAGCGACCCTATATTGCTCGAAACGATGTTCGTTCCCGAGCCGGTCATTTGGATGGCGATTGAGCCGAAGACCAAAGCGGATCGCGATAAAATGTCGGATGCGCTCGGAAAGCTTGTTAATGAAGACCCGACGTTCCGTGTCAAAACGGATCAGGAAACTGTCCAGACTTTAATTGGGGGAATGGGCGAGCTGCATCTGGATATCAAAGTTGATATTATGAAGCGGGAATACGCGGTTCAGGTAAATGTAGGCAAACCTCAGGTGGCATATAAGGAAACGATTCAAGCGACGGCAGAAGCCGAAGGGAAATTCATCAAGCAAACCGGCGGTCGGGGACAATATGGCCACTGCTATATCAAAATCGAACCGCTCCCACGCGGAACTGGAAACGAGTTTGCGGATGAGGTCAAAGGCGGATCGATTCCAAGGGAGTATATTCCTGCGGTTGAATCTGGCGTTGAAGATGCGTGCGATAATGGCGTGATTGCCGGTTATCCTGTGACTGACGTCAAAGCAACGGTCTATGATGGAAGCTATCACGATGTTGACTCATCTGAAATTGCGTTTAAAATGGCCGGTATTTTCGCCTTCAAAGACGCATTCAAGAGAGCGAAACCCGTTCTTCTGGAACCCATCATGTTCGTTGAGGTTTTGGTTCCTGAAGAGTATATGGGAGATGTGATCGGCGATTTAAACTCCCGCCGTTGTGTGATCCAGGAACTCACGAACAGAGGCCATCTGAAAGCGATCAAAGGGCTTGTTCCTCTGTCTGAGATGTTCGGTTATGCGACTTCGGTCCGTTCCTTGTCGCAGGGACGAGCGACTTACACGATGGAGCCGCACACTTATCAAGAAGTTCCAAAAATGGTCGCAGAAAAGATCATCGCAGGATAAAAATATGTCTTCTAAAGAAAAAATACGAATCAAATTAAAAGCGTACGATCACCGGGTGCTTGATCAATCGGTTCAGGAAATCGTGGGCACGGCAAAAAAGACCGGAGCCAAAGTAATCGGTCCGATTCCGCTCCCGACGCATATATGGAAAACGACGGTTCTCCGCGGGCCGCATATCGACAAAAAGGCCAGGGACCAGTTTGAGATCCGAACGCACAAGCGTCTAATCGAGCTTGAAGAACCTACATCCCGCACCGTGGACGCATTGATGAAGTTAGATCTCCCGGCAGGCGTGGATGTCGAAATTAAACTTTAAAACGAGACACTTATGATCGGGTTACTAGGCAAAAAAGTCGGAATGTCGCAAATTTTTGATGCGGAAGGGCAGCAGATCCCTGTTACCGTTCTCGAAGTGGGTCCTTGTTACGTGACGGCTTTGCGAACCAAGGAAAAAAACGGGTATCTCGGAGTCCAAATAGGATTTGATGGCGTCAAGGAAAAGCGGCTTAACAAGGCCAAGCTTGGGATGCTTAAAAAAGCAAAAGTGCCTGTCGTGAATTTTATCAGGGAAATACGGACTGAGGATATTGCGAATCTGGAAGTTGGTAGCGAGCTTCGTGCCGAGAATTTTGGAGTCGGTGAATATGTGGATATCCAAGGCGTTTCAATCGGTAAAGGCTTTCAGGGCGTTGTAAAAAAGCTTAATTACAAAGGCGGCGCTAGCTCAAGCCACGGATCTATGTTCGGACGGGTCCCGGGTTCCATCGGATCCCAGGCCGGCGGAGTCGGATGCCGGAAAAAGGTCCGCAAAGGCAAAGGGCTTCCCGGTCACATGGGCGATGAGCAGATCTGTATTCATAACCTTAAGGTCATGAAGGTTGATTCCGATAAAAATCTTCTTGTTTTGAAGGGTAGCGTACCCGGGGCAGAGGGCGGTTATTTGGTGATACGGAGTTCTCTGAAGCGCGGCGCTAAGAATGGCTGGAAAGTACGGAGCGGCAAGCAGGAGTCCCCGAAGGGAATCTCCTCGGAAACTTCAAAAGCTGAAAATCCTTAAGCAGATATAGGACCTGAGCCTCAAGCTCAAAGGTCCAAAGAAAGGTACATAAGATGAAGGTGCTTCTTTACTCAAAAGAGGGTAAGAAGAAACAAGAGGTAGTTCTGAATCCCGAAATATTTGGGGCTCGGGCGAATGACCGTCTTTTGGAACTGGTGAGAAACGCGTATTCCGGAAATCTTCGCAAGGGAACCGTGGATACTAAAACACGCGGTGAGGTTCGTGGCGGCGGCAAGAAACCGTGGAAGCAGAAGGGGACTGGAAGAGCTCGTCATGGATCTATTCGCTCTCCGATCTGGCGTGGCGGAGGTACGGTGTTTGGTCCGCATCAAAGAGATTATACGGTTTCTTTATCGAAGCCCATACGAAACCTGGCACTGAGAGTCATGCTCAGCAAGCGCGCAGGTGAAAAAAATCTTATTCTGCTTGAAGGTATCAAGTTTGAGACGCCGAAGACCAAGGAATTTGCAGCGGTGGCGAAAGCGTTGCCGGTTCTTAAAAAGCGCGTACTTTATATAGTTAAAGAAATGACGCCGAATCTGAAGCGCGCCTGCCGCAATTTTCGCGAAAAGATCGAGGTTAAGCCGGCGGCCGATTTCAGTGCTTATGATGTCATGCAGCGCGAGAAGCTTGTGATCGACGAGCTGGCGATTGAACTTATCGAAAAACGTTTGGCGATTACGGCCAAGGAGAAGTCGAATGAAGCTTAACATCTATGATATTGTGATGGAGCCGCTCATCACGGAGAAGCTTACCAAGGCTACGGAATCAGCGAGTCAATATGGTTTCAGGGTACACCCGCAGGCGAATAAAAAAGAGGTGAAATCCGCTGTTGAGAAGATATTCAATGTTCATGTAGAAAAAGTCAATACGATGAATGTTTCCGGAAAGTGGCGGCGAGTTCGATACGTAGCGGGACAGACCGCGGCCTGGAAAAAAGCTATCGTGACCCTGAAAAAGGGCGAAAAAATCGATCTGACGAAGAATTAGGACAAAGAAAAGGATCTATGGGACTCATAAAGTTTAAGCCAACCACACCGACGCGAAGATACGGAAACGTTTCTGATTTTTCAGAGATAACTGCGGATCGTCCGTATAAGCCTTTGACTTATATCAAAAAGGGATCCGGCGGGCGTAACAATCACGGTCATATCACATCCCGGCGCATCGGTGGCGGGCATAAGCGCCGTATACGTCTTGTGGATTTCAGAAGAAATCGTATCGGGGTTGAAGCGGAGATTCTTTCCGTGGAGTATGATCCTAATCGCAGCGCGCGCATCTCGCTTGTTCAATATACGGACGGTCTCAAGAGCTATTTTCTCTGTCCGGACGGTATGAAAGTCGGTGATAAGGTAGTGAGCGGCCCGGATGTGGAAGTCAAGGTCGGGAATCATCTTCCACTTGAAAAGATCCCGGAAGGTTCGATGATTCATAATATCGAGCTCAGGCCCGGATTGGGTGGTAAATTAGCGCGTGCCGGAGGCGTGGTGGCGCAGATTCTCGCAAAAGAAAATAATATGGCCCACATCAAGCTTCCTTCCGGTGAAGTGCGGCTTGTTCCAGCCAAGGCTTACGCGACCATAGGACAGTGCTCTAATATCGATCATGAAAATATTGTCCTTGGGAAAGCCGGCCGCGCTCGATGGCTTGGCCGACGCCCTGTATCACGCGGTGTCGCCCGTAATCCTGTGGACCATCCTCTTGGCGGAGGCGAAGGGAAGTCGAAGGGCGGAAATCATCCGCAAAGTCCGACGGGACAAAAGTCCAAGGGGCTTAAGACACGCAAGCGGTACAAAGCATCGAACAAGTACATCGTGAAGGATCGCAGAAAATGAGCCGTTCCTCAAAAAAAGGCGTCTACGTAGACGATAGACTTTTAGCTAAGGTCCAAGTGGCAAATCAAAAGAAGGACAGACGCCCGATTAAGACCTGGTCAAGGCGTTCGACCATCACACCGGAATTTGTGGGAGTTACCCTCGCGGTGCATAACGGAAAATCTTTTCAGAACGTATTTGTAACTGAAAATATGGTCGGTCACAAGGTAGGGGAATTCTCTCCGACTCGCACATTTAGAAAACATAGTGCATCCGGCGACAAGGCGAAAGCCTTAGCCGAAGGCGCAAAGACCTGACCCTAAGAGAAAATCATGGCAAAAGAAGATAAAAAACTTAACGCAGAATTTGTTCCAGCGCCGAGAAAAGTTAAAGCGATCACGAAGCATTTGAGGATCGCGCCGCGGAAGATGCGGATTGTGATCGATACGATCCGTCGGGAGCTTGCACTTGAGGCGGTAGGGATCCTGGAGCTTTTGAAGAAAAAAGGTGCGAAGCTGGCCGTTAAGACCTTGAAGAGCGCCATCGCGAACGCAAAGAATCTCGGACTAAATGAAAATCGCCTTTACGTTTCGGATGTGCGCGCTGACGGTGGCCCTGTGTTTAAGCGGTTTTTGACGCGCTCCATGGGGCGTGCGGATAAGATTTTGAAGAGAACTACCCATTTGACGGTAGAGGTTTGCGAAGGACATAAAATCTGGAGCGGAAGAGTTCCGGATGAGGCAAAAACAAAAAGTAAGAAAAAAACCGCGGTAGCGGCTTAAAGAACGAAGTCACAAGGGAGGATATTTTGGGTCAGAAAGTTCATCCATACGGTTTGCGGTTAGGGTATATCAAGCCCTGGAAAGCGCGTTGGTTCGCCAAGCGGGATGCGGGAGTGATCCTCATGGAGGATCTGAAAATTCGCGCCTATCTGAAGAAGAAACTTGCCATCGCTGGAATTTCTTCCATCGAGATCGATAGGGCGTCAAACCGTATCCGTCTCCGTATATTTGCTGCGAAGCCTGGCGTTATTATCGGGCGTCGCGGGCAGGAGATCGACAAGATCAAGGAAGATCTTGCGGCGTTGACAAAAAATGAGGTGTTTTTGGACATCAAGGAAGTCAAAATGCCTCAGATCGATGCTCAGCTTGTGGCGGAAAACATTGTGCTGCAGCTTGAAAAGCGCATCGGTTTCCGTCGCGCGATGAAAAAATCGATGCAGCTTGCGATGCAAAAGGGGGCGCTCGGAATCAAGGTTCAGTGTAAGGGGCGCTTAGGCGGAGCGGAAATCGCCCGTGAAGAAAAATATCACGAAGGTAAAGTGCCGCTTAGCACCTTCCGCGCAGATATTGATTATGGTTTTGCCGAAGCTTTTACGACTTATGGGACTATCGGCTGCAAGACCTGGATCTATAAGGGCGATGTTCTTGTGAAAAAAGAGCAGGAAGCCCAAAAGATGGAGTTTGAAAAGAAGTTCAAGGTTTCAGACGAGGATATTCAAAAAAACAACGCAGCGGAAGCGGGAAAGACCGTCGCCGAGGCACCGAAGACTAGCGGAACACAGGAGAATTCCAGCAATGCCCCTACAGCCTAGTCGTGTAAAATTCAGGAAACACCAGCGCGGATGGATGCGCGGCATCGCGACTCGCGGAAGCAGTTTGTCGTTTGGAGAGTACGGGTTGAAAGCTTTGGGCTGCCATTGGCTGACCGGCGTGCAGATCGAGGCGGCACGCGTGGCGTTGACGCGCCACGTCAAGCGCGGTGGTAAAATCTGGCTGCGAGTGTTTCCGGATAAGTCAGTTTCTAAGAAACCGGCCGAGACGCGCATGGGAAAAGGAAAAGCTGCTCCGTCGCATTATGTGGCGGTCATCAAGCCTGGAAGGATCCTTTTTGAGATGGGCGGCATTCCTGAGGAGATGGCGCGTTCGGCGATGAGGCTTTGCGCTCATAAGATTCCGTTCCGCACAAAATTCGTGAAACGAGAGGCGACGGCTTAATATGTTGAAAGTAGCGGAACTTAAAGAACAAAGCGTTGAGGAATTGACCGAGAAGATCAATACGCTTAAAAAAGATCTGATGCAGCTTCGGTTCCAGCACAAGACCGGCAAGCTCGAGCGTCATTCCGCCATGAAAGAAGCCAGGCGGGATATCGCGCGCGTCAAGACCGTTATTACAGAAAAGAAGAAAGGCGAGAAAAAGTCATGACCGAGACCGGATCTGAAATTCAGGGGAAACGCGTACGAGAAGGAGAAGTTGTAAGTTCCAAGATGAATAAGACCATCATCGTTCTCGTGACTCGTTTGTTGAAGCATCCCAAGTTCAATAAGATCATCAAACGGCACATCAAGTATTCGGCGCACGATGAAAAGAACGAGGCCAAAGAAGGAAACCGCGTGCAAATCGTTGAGACGCGTCCGATCTCGAAGACGAAGCGTTGGCGGTTCGTGAAAGTGATAAAATCATGATCCAGATGAGAAGCGTACTTGAGATCGCCGATAACAGCGGCGCGAAGAAAGCGGCAATGATCGGTGTGATCGGCCGCCACAGCAAGCGTTCCGCGATGGTCGGGGATATCATCACGGCTTCCGTTAAAGAAGCTTTGCCGAGCGGTGCTGTAAAAAAAGGCGAGGTTGTCAGGGCCGTAGTTGTGAGAACAAAGTCACCTATTCGCCGTAAGGATGGGTCGTCGGTGAAGTTTTCCTCGAATGCAATTGTGTTGATCGATACTCAAAAAAATCCTCGCGGAACCCGGATTTTTGGCCCCGTGGCCCGGGAGCTTCGCGATTGTGATTTCTCGAAAATCATTTCTCTCGCGCCGGAGGTTGTGTAACTATGAAGATTCGCAAAGGCGATGAAGTGATGGTCATTAAGGGTAAAGACAGCGGAAAAAAAGGCCGCGTGATGCGCGCCTTCCCTAAAGAGGGCAAGCTTCTGATCGAAAAGATCAACTATAGGACCTGCTATTTGCGTAAGAGTCAGGAAAATCCGAAGGGCGGGATTACGAAAATGGAAGGGAAGCTTCATGCGTCTAATGTTAAGCTGATATGCCCTCGTAGCGGCAAACCGTCCCGGGTGGGTTATACCATTCTTAAGGACGGAACCAAGCACCGCATCGTTAAAGCGTCAGGTGAGGTTTTATAATATTATGAATCAAAAAGCGAATGTCGCTCCGAGGTTGCTTGTTAGATATCGCGAGGAAATTGCTCCCGTGCTTTTGGAAGAATTCGGGTATAAAAATGTCATGGAAGCGCCCGGGATGGTAAAGATCGTTGTCAACATGGGCGTCAAAGAAGGACAGGAGGATATTAAGATCCTGGACCAGCTCGCGATCGAGTTAGCGAGGATCGTCGGGCAGAAACCGGTTGTGACGCGCGCAAAGAAGTCCATTTCGGCTTTCAAGCTCCGCGAGGGGTCTCCGATCGGCCTGAAGGTGACGCTGCGAAAACGCCGGATGTATGAGTTCATGGATCGCCTTTTCAATTTCGCGATGCCCCGTATTCGCGATTTTCGTGGTTTTTTAGATAAGAGTTTTGACCAGCGTGGAAATTTCACGATCGGTCTTACGGAGCAGACGATCTTCGCTGAAGTGGAATTCGATAAGATGAAAAAGACCCAAGGCATGGACATCACGTTCGTGACCACGGCTAAGAACAGCAAAGAAGGAAAGAGACTTCTTGAGCTTTTAGGCTTTCCTTTCAGGAAATAAGGGATTTTAAATGGCAAAGACTTGTTTGATCATTAAGCAGAGACAGGAACCCAAGTTCAAGGTCAGAAAATACAACCGCTGCCAGCGCTGCGGGCGTCCGCGTGGCTATATCCGGAAATTCTCTATTTGCCGCATTTGTTTCCGGGAACTGGCGAATACCGGCATGTTGCCGGGCGTGGTCAAATCCAGCTGGTAAGCCAGGAAGAAAGGTTTTCATGTCGCGTTACGATTTTATAGGGGATTTTTTAACGTCAATCCGGAATGCCGCGAAGGCTCATAAGGAGAAGGTGAGCGCTCCTGCATCGATTCTTACGGTACGTATTGCCGAGCTTCTGAAACAAGAAGGTTTTGTAGAAAACGTGAAACCTTTTAGCGACGGGAACAAGAACTTTGTCCGTATTCATTTGAAATACCTACCCGGCGGGAAGAAGTCGGCGATCCAGGGGCTGAAACGGATTTCGACCCCGGGCTTACGCCGCTATGTCGGGTATCAAGAGATCCCGAAGGTGCTCGGAGGGTTCGGCGTAGCGATACTTTCGACGCCCAAAGGCATCATGACCGGAAAACAAGCACGCGAGGCCAAAGCCGGCGGCGAACTTCTTTGCACGGTTTGGTAGAAACCTAAAGAGAGAGTAAAGGGAATTATGTCACGTATCGGAAGAAAGCCAGTAACGATCCCGGAAAAAGTTAAAGTAGCTTTATCAGGGACGACGCTTAAGGTCGAAGGACCTAAGGGGTCGCTTCAGATGAGCGTTCACCCTCGCATCTCGGTGAAAGTGGAAGGGGCGGTTGTGAATGTTTCGCGCCCTACCGATATCCGCACGGACCGTGCTCTTCATGGTTTGACGCGCAGTCTTATTCAGAATATGGTGGTCGGCGTCACGGAAGGGTATTCCAAGGAACTTGAGATCGTCGGTGTCGGTATGAAGGCCGCGGTCAAGGGGAATGTCCTCAATCTTTTGCTTGGGTTTACGCATCCTATCGATTATTCATTCAATAAGGATGTCGACATCAAATGTCCGAAGCCGACCTCGATCGTGATCACCGGTGCGGACAAACAGCGCGTCGGACAGACGGCCGCTGAAATTCGAAGTTTTATGAAACCCGAACCCTATAAAGGTAAGGGCATACGCTACCTTGGCGAGCATGTGCGTCGCAAACAGGGTAAAGCGGTCAGCTAATCAGGTAAGGACAGGGGAGCGTAGAATATATGGTTATAGCTAAAGAGTGGGGACGGGTACAAAGGCATCGCCGGGTTCGAAAGAAGGTTGTCGGCTCATCGGAGAGGCCCCGGGTTGTCGTGCACCGTTCGTTAAGTAATATTTTCGTACAGGCGATTGATGATGTTGCCCAGAAAACACTTGCCTCGCTTTCCTCGATCGATAAGGACGTCGCCAAAGGGGCTTCCAAAAAAGGAAAGATCTCCTTGTCAGAGGAATTGGGAAAAGCTTTTGCCGAACAGTTGAAGAAAAAAGGAATTCTCAAGATTTCATTTGATCGCGGCGGTTATCTTTATCATGGCCGCGTGAAAGCAGTGGCCGAAGCGATCCGTAGCAACGGTATTCAATTCTAAAGCAGTCACCGAAAGGAAATTCGAGCAGCATGGAAAAAACAACCCCAGCACCGAGCACGCAGCGTCGAGCAGGACCGAGAGGACCTCAGGCGCCGGCGAGATCATCCAGAAATCCCACGATGTCCGCAGACGGTTCCGCCGCCTATGAAAAAGTGATTCAGGTGAATCGGTGCGCCAAGGTTGTAAAGGGCGGAAAACGTTTTTCTTTTAGTGCGCTCGTTGTGGTCGGAGCAGGTCCGGCTAGCTTGGGGTACGCGCAGGGCAAGGCTAATGAAGTCGCGGATGCAATCCGTAAAGCCCTCGTGGCAGCCAGGAAGAACATCATCAAGATTACGCTTAAGGGAACCACGATCCCGCATGAAGTTATCGGCCGTTATGGTGCCGCCAAGGTTCTTCTAAAACCGGCGTCTCCGGGAACGGGGATCATTGCCGGCGGTTCGGTTCGTGCCGCTTGCGAAGCTTGTGGCATTAAGGATATTTTGACGAAAAGTCTTGGCAGTGATAATTCCATTAACGTCTTGAAAGCTGCGATCGACGGTTTGACTGCTCTTGTGGACCGCAAAGTCCGTTACGATTCAGAAAGAGAAAAAGGGTCATGAGACACAAAACACCTTATAAGAAACGAAAGAAGCGTCTTGGCTGCGGGATCGGTTCCGGTCATGGAAAGACTTCGACCAAGGGGCACAAAGGGCAGCGTGCCCGCTCGGGATTCCGTCTTAAGCCGGGCTTTGAAGGCGGTCAAAATCCGCTGTATCGTCGTCTTCCAAAACGGGGTTTTAATCGTAGCGCTCTTAAACTTGTATATGCGATCGTGAACCTGCAGAAGCTTTCGAATTTGGATGAGTTGGAAATTACTCCGGAGTTATTGCTTGCCAAGAAAGTCATCAGTCAGCTCCACGATGGATTGAAGATCCTGGGTTCCGGGGAACTGAAGAAGGCCGTTACTGTGAAGGCCCACCTCTTCAGCGCTTCCGCGAAGACCAAGATTGAAGCTAAAGGCGGACAAGCCATTCTTCTCGGGAAAAAATAAACAGAACGGAGTTTTGGTGCTACAGGCGTTCGGAAACATCCTAAAAGTCCCCGATTTGCGTAAAAAGATCCTTTTTACGCTCGGCATTATTGCCGTTTACAGGATTGGGACTTATGTGCCGACCCCGGGTATTGACGGCGTGGCGCTTGCGAGGTTTTTCCAGCAGCACATGGCCGGAGGCTCCCTGCTTGGTTTTATGGGAATGTTCACCGGAGGCGCGCTTCAGAAGGCGACGATTTTCGCCCTCGGGATCATGCCTTATATTTCCGCTTCAATTATTTTGCAGTTATTGACCGTGGTGATCCCGGCGCTTGAAAAACTCGCAAAGGAAGGCGAGGAAGGCCGCAAGAAGATCATTCAGTACACGCGCTATGGGACGATTGTCCTGAGCATCATGCAAACATTCTTCATTTCTCTTTGGCTTGAAAATCCGGCCGCATTTGGAGGTTCGGTTATTGTTCCGTTCCCCGGCTGGGGATTCCGTTTGATGTGTATCTTGACCATGACCACGGGTACTGCATTTATCATGTGGCTTGGCGAGCAGATCGATAATTTCGGGATCGGCAACGGTATGTCGATCATCATTACCGCCGGCATTATTGATTCGTTGCCTGAAGCTCTCCGTCAAACATGGGTTCTGCTGTCACCCTTTGATCCGTCACGTCAGCAGCTAGCATGGTGGAAATTCGTGGTTATGTGCGGCTTGTTCGTAGGGGCTGTCATTTTCTTGATACTGATTATTCAGGGGCAGCGAAAGATCCCGGTGCAGTACGCGAAGCAGATCCGCGGACACAGGACTTATGGCGGGCAAAGCACTTATCTGCCGCTTAAGGTGAATCAGGCGGGCGTGATCCCGATCATTTTCGCGCAGTCGGTTATTTTGTTTCCTGCGACAATCGCTGGATTTTTCCCCCATGCGGGTGCGCTGACGCGGATAGCTCAGGCGATCAGCTATGGGAGCGGGGGCTACATGGCCTTGGATGCGCTTCTGATCGTATTTTTTACTTTTTTTTATACGGCGATTACATTTAATCCGATTGAAGTGAGCGATAACCTTCAGAAATACGGGGGTTTCGTCCCGGGGATCCGTCCGGGGAAAAACACAGCGGAATATCTCGATTATCTCATGACAAGGATCGCGACTGCGGGCGCGGTGATTCTGGCGCTGATCGCGCTTTTTCCAAAGATAGTTTCGTCGCCCCATGTGCTTAATATACCGTTTTTGATCGCGAGCTTTTTCGGCGGAACAGGTCTACTAATCATCGTCGGTGTTGTTCTGGACGTAATGAAGTCGGTAGAATCGCAGCTTGTGATGCGTCACTATGACGGGTTCATCAAGCGGGGCCGGCTGAAGGGGCGCCGTTCATGAACCTGATTTTTTTAGGACCTCCCGGAGCCGGGAAAGGGACGCATGCCAAAATGCTTTGTGAGAAGTACGGGTTTGTTCAGCTTGCGGCCGGGGATATTCTCCGAAGGAATATCAAAGAAGGAACCAAGCTTGGCGCGTTGGCCAAGGATGTGATAGCGCGAGGAGAGCTGGTTTCCGACGATCTTGTCAATGACATGATGGCGGAGGAGATACGAGGTCTTAAAAGCGCTAAGGGATTTATTCTGGACGGTTATCCGAGAACGATCGGTCAAGCGGAAGCTCTTGAGAATTTTCTTGTGGCTGAAAAGATCACCCTTGCGGCAGTTGTTAATTTTGACGCATCGGAAAAAGTTCTTGTGGACCGGCTTTCGGGACGTAAAGGCTGCCCCAAGTGCGGGAAGATATATCATCTTCGCAATATGCCCCCCAAAAAAGACGGGGTTTGCGATCTGGACGGGGAGCAATTGACGACCCGGAAGGACGACGAGCCTGAGACCATCCTGAACCGGCTCAAAGTTTATCATGAGTCCACCAAGCCGCTCGTTGAATATTATCGCAAGAAGGGATTGTTGCATGATGTGCCGGCTGAGGGGAATGCCCCAGCGGTGCACGGTATCCTTGAAAAGCTCTTTGAAAAGTTCCGTTGATCGCGCATGATCGAGCTGAAGTCGAAGCGGGAAATTCAGCTGATGCGGGAGGCAGGGGAGATCCTGAAGAAGGTTTTTACCGCCGTTAAGCCTATGGTTGTTGAAGGAATTGCGACGGATGCTTTGGATCAAATGGCGGAAAAAGTGATCCGTGAAAACGGCGGAGAGCCGGCTTTTAAAGGCTATCGGGGATTTCCAAAGACAGCCTGTATTTCTATAAACGAAGCGGTTGTGCATGGTATTCCCGGAGCGCGAAAGCTAAAGCAGGGCGATATTGTCAGCTTTGATGCCGGAGTCAAGTGGAGTGGTTTTCATGCTGATGCTGCTCGAAGCTGGCTGGTCGGATCTGAGGATTCGAAAAAACAAAAGCTTGTTAATGTAGCGCGGCAATCCTTAGGCGCGGCACTTGCGGCGTATGAAGCGGGATGGCGGATCGGCGATATTTCAGAAATCATTCAGCAGTATGTTGAAGACCACGGATTCCAGGTAGTACGCGATTACGCGGGGCATGGGATCGGCCGGCAACTGCATGAGGATCCCCAAGTAGCGAATTACGGAAAAGCCGGGCGCGGCGCAAAGATAGAACCTGGGTTAGCGATCGCGATCGAGCCTATGGTTACTGAGGGTCATTATGCGGTTGAAACCCTTGAAGATGGTTGGACCGTGGTTACGAAGGATCGGAAAAACGCCAGTCATTATGAAGATACCATTATTTTCACAGAGCAAGGATTTATTAATTTGACGTGCGACGAGGTTTTCTAACCTTGTCTTTGATTTTTTTCTTAATTGGGCGGCAAGGGTTGCCGTAATTTCAGAGTCTCTGAAATTGATTAGAAAAGGACTGGACGATGCCCAAAGAAGATGCGATTGAAGTGGAAGGGACCGTCATAGAGCCTTTGCCCAACGCGATGTTCCGCGTCGCGCTCGACAACGGACATAAGGTGTTGGCGCATATCTCCGGTAAGATGAGAATGCATTATATACGCATCCTTCCGGGGGATAAGGTCAAGATGGAGCTTTCGCCGTACGACTTGACCCGTGGAAGAATTACTTTTCGAGTTAAATAAAGTAGCCGAGGTGACAAAATGAAAGTACGAAGTTCAGTCCGAAGAATTTGTCAGAATTGCCAGATCGTGCGCCGTAAGGGCTACGTGTATGTGATCTGCAGCAATCCCAAACACAAACAGAGACAGGGTTAATTGGTCTTTTAAGAAAGGATGTAAAGTATGCCGCGTATCATTGGGGTGGATATCCCGAGAGAAAAAAGAGTGGATGTGGCGTTGACCTATCTTTATGGGGTCGGAAAAACGCTTTCCAAGAAGATCTTGCTTGAAGCTAAAATTGACTTCGCGAAGCGCGCGAAGGATCTCACCGAAGCAGAGGTTTCTTTGCTGACCGGGATCATTCAGCGTACCACGAAGGTCGAAGGGGATCTGCGCCGTGAGATCCAGCAGAACATCAAGCGATTGATGGATATCCGCTGCTACCGGGGTTCCCGGCATTTGAAGGGACTTCCCTGTCACGGACAGAGAACGCATACGAACGCACGTACCCGCAAGGGGAAACGTAAGACCGTGGGCGGTCTCGCGAAAGGCGCGCCTGCTCCTAAATAGTCCGAACTTATCACCGAGATAAAGGATCCTTATGGCAAAAAAGAAAAAAGTCAAACATGTTGTTCGCGGCGTGGCGCACATTGCGGCGAGCTTTAATAATACGATCATCACGATCGCGGATGCCGGCGGGAATTGTATCTGCTGGGAATCCTCCGGTTCTGCCGGTTTCAAGGGTTCGAAGAAGTCAACCCCGTTCGCGGCGCAGATCGCTTCCGAAAAGGCTGCCAAGAAGGCCATGGAATTCGGGATGAAGGAAGTGGAAGTTTACATCAAGGGTCCCGGCGCTGGCCGTGAATCCGCCATCCGAGCCCTTCAGGCCGCGGGTCTTGTGATTAGCGCGATCCATGATATTACGCCGGTGCCTCATAACGGGTGCCGTCCGCCGAAGAAGAGGAGAGTTTAATTTATGGGAAGATACCGCGGTCCAGTAATCCGGTTGCATCGTCGCGAGGGCATCAATCTGGGGCTCAAGGGACGCCGTACGACCGATGAGAAACATGACAAACGTTTAAGCAAGCCGCCCGGCCAGCACGGTCTTTCCCGTCAGAAAATTTCTGACTATGGCGTACAGCTGCGTGAGAAGCAGAAGATGAAGAGGATATACGGGGTGACCGAGCGTCAATTCCGTGTGTTTTTTGCGCGTGCCGTCCAGATGAAGGGCGTGACCGGCGAGATGTTAATTCAGCTTCACGAGAGGCGTCTCGACAACGTAGTGTTTCGTCTTATCTTTTCCGGTTCCCGAAGGGAAGCGCGCCAAATGGTCGGACACGGGCATATCACCGTGAACGGCAAAAAGGTCGATATTGCTTCCTACATTTGCAAGGTGGGGGACAAGATCAGCGTAAAACAGAAAGAGCCACAGATCAAAAGATTGCAGGCGTGCTTCGAGAAGTGGAAGGATCTGACCGCTCCGGAATGGCTTGCTTTAGACCGCGAAAAGCTGGTCGGGGAGATCAAGAGACTTCCCACCAAAGCGGACGCGGGACTGCCGGTCGAAGAGGCGCTCATCGTCGAATTGTTCTCAAAATAGTTTCGTTACATTTTCGTAACAGGTTTTTTATCTTTGCCCGCATAAGGAGAAAATAAAATGGGAATTCGTTGGAAAACGTTTGAAATGCCTAAGCGCCTTGAAGTCGAACAAGGATCGCTGACTGGAAATTATGGGAAATTTATCGCTGAGCCATTTGAACGGGGCTATGGGACAACGATAGGGAATGCGCTGCGTCGCGTGCTGATCTCTTCGATCGAAGGGGCCGCGGTCACGAGCATCAAGATCGACGGCATGTTGCATGAGTTCTCTACGGTCGAAGGCGTCGTGGAAGATGGCGCCCAGATCGTGATGAACGTCAAGCGTCTCGTACTTCGCTATCATGGGAAGGGCCCGAAGAAGATCTATATCGATGTCAAGAAGCAGGGGCCGGTCAAGGCCGGGGATATTCAGGCGGATGAGACTGTTGAGATCGTGAATCCGGATCTCGTGCTTTGCACGCTGAGCAAGTCGCATACGCTCAAAATGGAGATGGAAGTAGGACGTGGGCGCGGGTATGTGCCTGCCGAGCGTAACAAGCAGGAAGACACATCGATCGGTGTTGTGACCATCGATTCTGCTTTTTCACCTGTGAACAAGGTGAATTTTTACGTGGAAGACACTCGCGTCGGGCAGGCCACCGATTACGATCGTCTGGTCCTTGAAGTCTGGACGAACGGAGCCATGGGACCGGAGGAAGCGCTTCTTTACGCTTCCAATATTCTTCAGCGGCATCTCGATGTCTTCGTCAATTATGGCGAGCTTCCGGAAGAAGAGGAAGAGGAAGAGGTCGAGGACAAGGAATTTTTGGATGTGGTGAATAAACCCATAAGCGAATTGGAACTTTCCGTTCGCAGCGCGAACTGTCTCGAGGCCGCCAACATCAAGACGATCGGTGACCTGGTCCAGAAGTCGGAAGCGCAGATGCTCAAATACAAGAACTTCGGAAAAAAATCCCTCAATGAGATCAATGCGATCTTGGTCGGGATGAGCCTTCATCTCGGGATGAACATTGACGATCGTTTGCCGAACAAGGGCGAGGCTTCGGCTGAAGCCCCCACAGAATCATAAGGATCTCCCATGCGCCATCAACGCCGCAGAAGAACATTAGGGATTGTCAGCGAACACCGCACCGCGCTTCTTCGAAATCTCGTGCGCGCGCTGGTTATGAAAAAACGCATTGAGACCACGCACGCCCGCGCAAAAGAAACGAGCGCTATGGCCGACAAAATGGTCACGATCGCGAAGCGCGAGGGACTTCATGCGCGCCGTCTGCTTATTTCTAAGGTCAGGGATCCTGAGGTTGCCCGTATTTTGATCACGAAGATCGCCCCGCTTTTTAAGGGACGGGAGGGCGGTTATACCCGCGTACTCCGTTTGGGGTATCGTGCCGGGGACGGGGCTCAGATGGCTCTTCTGGAATGGACGGCTGTGTTCGAAGCTCCTGCGAAAAAAGCAAAGAAAAAGAAAGAAACAAAGTCCGTCGAAAAAACCGAGGCTAAAGCCCCGGCCAAAGGAGCTGCCAAGGCGGCCGATGTGAAAAAGGAACCCGAAGTTGCCGCTAAAGAAGAGAAGAAGGATTCCGAGAAAAAAGGCGGTTTCCTCGGGACGCTCAGAAAATTCCTTAAAGGCGACGACAAGTAAGAGGTGTTTCCGTGGAGCTTTCCGCAAGAGTTCTTGCAGTAAAACCTTCGGTCACCCTGGAGATTGCTGCCAAGGCGAAGGCCATGAAGGCCCAGGGGATCGACGTGATCTCACTGAGTGCCGGTGAACCGGATTTTGATACGCCTGAGTTCATCAAGGATGCTGCGATAGAGGCTCTCCGCAAAGGACAGACGAAATACACCCCTGTCCCAGGCACGGTTGAGCTGCGTCAGGCGATTTGCCGCAAGTTAAAAAGAGATCAAGGGTTGGATTTTACACTGGAGCAGATCGTCGTCGGATGCGGCGCCAAGCATGTCATCTTCAACGTGCTGTTCGCCCTCCTCAATCCGGGCGATGAGGTCATTATTCCATCCCCTTTTTGGCTTAGCTATCCCGAAATGGTGACGGTGCTGGGAGGGACAAGCGTTTTGATTCCGACGGACGAGAATACCCGTTTTAAGATCACTCCTGCGACGCTTGAGAATGCCATCACGGAACGTTCGAAGGTCCTGATCCTTAACTCTCCCTCGAATCCCACAGGCGCGGTTTATTCCAAGGAAGAACTTCTCGCGCTTTGCGTGGTGCTCAAAAAACATCCGGACGTAATCATCCTGAGTGACGAGATCTATGAGAAGCTCATCTTTGACGGAGGGAAACACTTTTCGATCGCCTCGGTGGATCCTGAGATCGCCAAGCGGACGGTGATCGTGAACGGTCACAGCAAAGCCTATGCCATGACGGGATGGCGGCTTGGTTATGCCGCATTTCCAGAAAAAACTCTCTGCAAAGCCGTGGAAAGTATCCAGAGCCATTCCACTTCGAACCCCGTTTCTTTTACGCAGGCGGGAGGCGTGGCCGCGCTTGATAAAGGAGACGCAGAGGCCGAGAAAATGCGGGGAGTTTTTCAAAAACGCCGGGATCTTTTTATTTCATTGTTGAAAACAGTGCCGTCGTTTAAACCTTTCAGGCCGTCCGGAGCGTTCTACCTTTTCGTGGATATCCGGGATACCGGATTTTCCGCTTTTGAAGTTACTAAGAAGCTTTTGGATGAAGCCCACGTTGCCGTTATCCCCTGCGAATCCTTTGGAAGTCCTCATCATATCCGCATGAGTTACGCCACTTCTGAGAAGGACATCGAAGCCGCCGTTCAGCGCATAGCTTCTCTCTTTAACAAGAAATAAGAGAGCGCTCTTTCGCGGCGATAGATTTTCATGGTTTCTTGTAAAGACTCTGTTTGAGAACCCTTTTTTCCTGCTATAATTCCCCCATGCCCGCGGGCCCATTGATTTTATGACGCTGCGGCACAGTGCCGCTGACTCTTTAAAAGCGACCGGAGTAATTTGCCTCCAAGTTCTGCGGGTACTGTGTTCGTTCGTCCAGAATGATAAATGTGAGGAGTTTGGTCGTTTCGACATGTCTAAGATACTGATTGTGACTTCCGATTTCAGTTTTTCAAGTTTATTAGAAGCGCGTCTTCTCATGGAAGATCATCAGGTGTCCATCGCCGGGGACGGGATCCTGGGTCTTCAAATGGCCAAGGATCTGAAACCAAACGTCATTGTTCTCGATGCGGCCATCCCCAAGATGTCGGGATATAAGCTGGTCGAAATACTGAAGGCCCCGGGGGAGGCTCTCCGGGACATCCCTGTCATTGTGGTGACGGACCGGGCTATCATGGGACATATGTTCCGCATCACGGATGTCTTTCATTTTTCTTCTAAACCGGTCAACCCTGTCCAATTCCTGAAGCAAGTGGAGGCCGCCGCCCGGTATGTGCCTCATTCAGCGGATTCTTCCGAGGGAGAATTTTCTCAAATTCCTATGGCTCCCTCGCGTGTTCTTTTGGCCGGAGTCCAAAGGTACATCATCAATAAAATGAAGCATTTTTTCGAGGAAAAAGGATCGGTCGCGGAAGCCGCCTGGGACGAGAGCGAAGTGGTCCCGTTAGCGCTTCAGATGAAGCCGGATTTTATTTTTCTGCAATTCGGCCAATCGATCAGCGAATTTAATTCTTCGAAGATCATGAGCGAGCTCATGCAAAAAAATGCGATCCAGGCTTCGCATGTTTTTTCGTTTTGTCCGACGCATCAGGTACGGGAAGCGGAATTCCTGCTTTCTCCCGCAAGAGCGATCGGGTTCGTGGAGAGCCGGGACCTTCTTCTTGAGATCGAAGAGCGGCTGAGGAAAGCCGCTCGTCATGGGAAAACACCCTCCGCATGAAAGCACAGGACCTTCTCGAGGCGGATGTCGAGACTCTGAGCGAAGATGCCACACTGCAAGAAGTCTTTGCCCTGATCCGCCGCCATAAGAATGCCGATTACCCCGTGGTGGATTCCTCCATGAATTACAGGGGGATGCTCTTTGAGACGGAGCTTCTGGCGAATCTCTACGGAGAAGCGGAAAAGAAAAAAAGCGAATATTTCGACGTTAATTTCATGGAAAGAGTGAACGCGGATTTTCGAAAGAAGCTTGTCCGCGACATCATGAATTCGAAGGTTCGGGCATTCGGTCCCCATGAATTGATCGAACGTGTCGGTGCTGTCATGCTTTTTGAGAAAGCGCCCAAAGTGGCTGTTGTCGATCAAGGCAAAGTGATCGGCGTGGTAAGCTTGAGCCGTATCTTGTCGAGTTTGATGGAGGAGTTCTCCTCGAAGAACGTGGGGAAGCCGGATGCGATAGCTGACGCACCAGCTATGGATTATCCGCCGGAAGACCCCCGGAATAAAAGATTCTTCAAAAGAACTCAGGTGTCGGTGGCGGTGGCCTACCGGTCGTCTTTCGAAGAAGGGAAGGGGTCATCTTCCGAAGGAAAGATCGCGAAAACCATCAATGTCAGCGCCGGGGGACTGCTGATCCTCACCAAGGAGATCCTCATGACTGGCCAATCCCTGAATGTTGCCCTGGATATTTATCAGAATAATCAGCCGATCCGCATAGTTTGCCGCATTGTCCGCTGTTTGCCGTCCCAGCAGCAAGGAGCTTATGAGGTCGGCCTCATGTTCGTGGCGATAGGGATCGATGAGCGGCGCCGGTTGATCGCTCATTTTGACAAACCTTCCGCATAGCGCGTTAACAGGTGACATTCATCTTTTGGGGACAGGACAGTTAATTAATGCTCGTTCCCTTTATGCTAAAATAACCCTCCCATGGAAATCAAACGGCTTAGGGTCAATAGTGCGATAACGATCGAGGGGCTCGAAGAGCTTTTGAGCGGTCTCCAATACCAAAAACGGGAATGGGTGGCCCTGCCCGGAGAATTCGCGGTGCGCGGCGGCCTGGTGGATATTTATCCCGTGACCTACCGGCTTCCGGTTCGCGTTCAGTTCCGTGGCGATATGCCCGTCCAGATCCGCGATTTCTCGCTTGCCTCAGGCGAGAGTTCGGCAACCTTCGAAGAAGTATTCCTCATTCAAGTCTCGGACCTCTTTCGTAAAAAGCTTCGTCGCATGGAAGCGCGGCTTGAGACCTTTGAACCCGTGTCCGGTTCGAAAGATCTCGAGCGCGGCGATATCCTCGTCCATCTCAAGTACGGGATCGGCCGTTTTCTAGGAACTAAAGTCATCCAGATGCAGGGGCAGCGTACCCGGTGCATGGCGATCGAATACGCCGAGCGTGAGATCCTGTATCTTTCCATGGAGGAACCCGTTGAGCGTTTTATCGGCGGGTCCGGGATCGCTCCGAAACTTACCAAGCTTAATACCCAGGAATGGGAGCGCATCAAACAAAGGACGCGCGCGGCGCTTCATACGGTGGCCAAAGACCTTCTTGAGATCCAGGCCAAGCGCAGTTTACAGAAAGGCCTGGCTTTTCCAAAAGACACACCCTGGCAGCTAGAATTTGAAAAGGAATTTCCATTCGAGGAAACGCCGGGGCAAACTCGAGCGATCGAGGAAGTAAAACGCGATATGGAATCCTCAGGGTCGATGGATCGCCTTCTTTGCGGGGATGTGGGTTACGGCAAAACAGAGGTCGCGATGCGCGCCGCATTCAAGGCCGTGACGGGCGGCAAACAGGTGGCGTTCCTTGTTCCCACGACGATCTTGGCAGAACAGCATTACATCCTGTTCAAAGAACGCGCGAAGAATTTCCCTGTAACGGCTGAACTTCTTTCCCGGTTTCAAACGGTCAAAGAACAGAAGGCCATCGCGCACTCGCTCGGCGTTGGTTCCACGGATGTGGTGATCGGGACGCACCGCCTGCTTTCCAAGGATATCGGGTTCAAAGATCTCGGGCTTGTTATCATTGATGAAGAACAGCGTTTTGGCGTGAGGCACAAGGAAAAGCTGAAACAGATGCGTACTCAGGTTGATGTTCTGACGCTCACGGCCACTCCGATCCCGAGGACTCTCCATATGGCTCTCCTGGGTGTCCGCGACATGTCGGTGATCGATACGCCGCCTGCGAGCCGTTTACCGATCGAGACGTTTGTGATGGAGTATCATGAGAATATCATCAAACAGGCGATCGAGCGGGAGATGTCGCGCGGGGGACAGATCTATCTTGTGCACAACCGCGTGCAATCCATTGAGCGGGTTCATGAGCGGATGCGAAAGCTCCTGCCCGGAGTCCGGTTCGGGGTCATGCACGGTCAGATGAATGTCGATACGCTAGAGACTGTTCTGAAGGCATTTCTCAAAGGTGAGATCGACTGCCTGATCTCGACTTGTATCGTGGAGTCCGGGATCGATATCCCGAATGTGAACACCCTGATCGTGGACAGGGCCGATTGCTTCGGACTCGCGGATCTCTATCAGCTGCGCGGGAGGGTGGGCCGCTTCAAGGAAAAGCGTCAGGCTTACGCGTATTTTCTTATTCCGAAGAACTGGGTGATGACCCAGGATGCCGAAAAAAGGCTTCATGCTATCGAGAAATTCACGCAGCTTGGCTCCGGATTCAAGATCGCGATGGAGGATCTTGAGATCCGCGGCACCGGAAATCTTCTAGGGCACGAACAAAGCGGCTTCATCCAGGCTGTCGGGTTCGATCTTTATTGCCGGATGCTGAAAAACGCCGTGGAAGATCAAAAAAAGACGCCGGCCCCGAAACCTCAGACCCCGGACTGAAAAAGATGATAAATTTTTGTCCCGGTCTCTGGTCTGTAGTCTCCGGTCTCTTTGTTGTATAATGCCGGCCATGAAAAAATCCATTCTGTTTCTCCCGCTTATGGCTTTATTCTTTGCGCCCCTTGTCCATGCCGCCCAAGACGAACAACTGCTCGATCGTGTTGTGGCCGTTGTGAATGAGGAGGTCATTACTCAGGCGGAGGTGGACACATTCCTCCGGCCGATCTATCAGCAGTACAGCGCTGAAATGAGCGGAGAAACGCTTGCGAAAGCGATCGGCGAGGTCCGGCAGAAGGTACTGAGCCAGATGATCGAAGACAAGCTTGTGTATCAGGAGGCTGTGACCCAGGGGATCGAGATCAAGGACGAGGATCTGGAGAAGGAATTCCAGGACTTCAAGGCGAAGATGGAAAAGCCCGAGGAGCTTGATGAGATGCTTGAACGTGAGGGACTGACAATGAAGTCCCTTCGAGAGCGGCTCAAAAAACAGGCGATGGTGCGCCAGCTTCAGGATCGCGAGATCCGTTCCAAGGTGATCATTTCCCCGGTGCTGGTGGAGGATTTCTACAAGAATAATCCCGACAAATTCAAAACAAAAGAGCGCGTTCGCGTACGGTCTCTTACGGTCAAAAAAAGCGAAGCAACACGCGACAAAGGCCTGACGGACGAAAAAGCGAAGCAGCGGATGGATCTCTTGGACCAGAAGATCAAGCTCTACCGGAATTTTGATCAGGTCGTGAAAGACTTTTCAGAGGACAGTCACGCGAAGGAGGATGGCCTCGGGGACTGGATCGAGCGCGGGGCCATGATCGAATCGGTCGACGAGGTGATCTTTAAAACGCCTGTGGGCCGGCTCACGGGGATCGTTGAAACGCCTGTCGGCTATCACATCTTCCGCATCGAAGCCAAGGAGCCCGAGAGTGTCCGGACTTTTGAAGAGGTCAAGGGCCAGATCTCGGGGTACCTTTTTCAGGAAGAAAGCAACAAGCGCTTCAAACAATGGCTGGAAGAGATCAAAAAAGAGGCTTATATTTCCATAAAATAGATATCAGACCTCAGACCAAAGTCTCTGGCCGATACTTCCAGGGGGCAGTGGAAAAGGATATTGGGTTATGGGAAAAAATAAGTCAGGTCCGTGCGTGATCGCTATCACCATGGGAGATCCGGGCGGTATCGGCCCCGAGATCCTCGTTAAGGCCCTCCAAAAAGAAAAACCCTCCCGTCATCAAGCCTATCTCGTGATCGGAACACGCCGGGTCTTTAAAACCCTTTGCCAAAAGACAGGGCTCTGGATCCCCTTTAAAACGCTATCTTCCGCAGATCGGGGAGCGCTTCGCCCCGGAAATATATATTTTCTTGATATTACGGAGGAACTTTCCCGAACGGGAGCTTTCAAAATAGGCGAGCTATGCGGAGAGAACGGACGGCTGGCGCTCGCGGCAATAGAAAAGGCGGCGGTTCTGGCCGCTCGCGGCATCGTGGACGCGATCGTGACGGCACCGGTGAACAAGTCGGCTGTCAGGCTTATCGATAAAAAATTTATCGGGCACACCGAATTTCTCGCTGAAAAGGCTAGGGCAAGGCGATTTGCCATGATGTTCGTAAGCCCGAGGCTTAATATTACGCTTGCAACGATCCATGTGCCGCTTAAAAAAGTGAGTTCACTGCTCACGGTCCGGTCCATTTTTGAAAAAATCCTTATGACTGAGGAAATGCTCCGCCAGGGACTCGGTATCCTGAAGCCTGTTATCGCAGTAAGTGCGCTAAATCCCCACGGCAAGGAATCCGGAGACGAAGAGACAAAAGTCATCGAGCCTGCGGTGCGCGCGGCGCAGCGTAAGGGGATCGATGCCCGCGGGCCTCTTTCTGCGGATCTTCTTTTTCATGCCGCTTATCACGGAAAATACGATGCCGTGATCGCCATGTATCATGACCAGGCTCTGGCGCCCTTCAAACTGGTCGCATTTCATGACGGCGTGAACGTGACGCTCGGGCTTCCTTATGTCCGCACATCGCCCGACCACGGCACGGCCTTTGATATCGCCTACCGGGGCAAGGCCGATCCTTCTTCGATGCTGGCGGCACTACGGCTTGCTAATAAAATGGTCCTGGTGAAATGCTCACGCAGATAGAGCTCCTTAAAAAGTACGACCTTCGCATTCGCGGCCATCTCGGCCAGCATCTTCTGATGGATCCCAACACGATCCGCAAGATCGTGGATGCGCTGGACCTTCAGTCCGGAGAGCGTGTCTTTGAGATCGGCCCGGGACTGGGTGCGGTGACTCAGGAGGTTTTGCGCCGCGGATTCCCTCTGCTCGCGGTGGAAACGGACACGAAATTCATAGAAGTCCTTACCCAGGAACTTTTGCCGGAGCATCCCGGGAGATTCAGTCTCATTCACAAGGATATCTTGAAAAGCGATCCTACCAAGATGATCCGGGACTGGGCCGGCTCGGGCGTCAAGGTGAAGGCGCTCGGGAATCTTCCCTATTACATCAGCACGCCCATTCTTTTTCATCTGGTTGAACACGCGGAAGTTTTTTCAAGCGCGGTTATGATGCTTCAAAAAGAAGTCGCTGCCCGGCTTACCGCCAAGGCGGGTGATGATGACTACGGACGGTTGAGTGTTACGGGCAGCTTTCACGGAGAGACGGAATTCCTTTTTGATGTTTCTCCCTCCTGCTTCCTCCCGCGTCCCGAGGTGATGTCCCGGGTTATTCGCTACACGTTCCGGAGATTTCCTTCCAAGTTGATTATCCGGAAGGAAGCGGGACTTTTGGAACTGGTCCGGATCGCGTTCAGCCAGAGACGTAAAACCTTTTTGTCTCTTTTAGTTCACGGCCTCAAACCGGAACGGAACCGCGAGGATCTTGAGAGCATGTTTGAAGGTCTAGGGTTTTCTTCCAAAGTTCGAGGCGAAACCCTTTCGCTTGAAGACTACATCGCTTTGGCAGCAGCTTTGGAAGAAAAGAAGACGGATAACAGATAGGCGATCCCGCACCGAGGGAGTGAGAGAAAAGACGGTTTTTCTGAGGTCTCCGGGCTGTAGTCTCCGAGCCCTTTGTTGTATAATGCCCCTCACTTATGAAGAACTCATTGACTCTTGAAGAGATATACTCGCCGGTCCATACCGGTCTCGGCCGCGTGCCGGCTCTGATCCGCGAGACGCTTGATACGCCTATCCCCAAGATGCGCGAGATGGTCGGCCATTTCTTTTCAAAGACCGGAAAACTTTTGCGGCCGGCGCTGGTCCTTCTGGGAGCGGGACTCGCGCGATCCATTCAGTCGGCAGGGGCCGGGGTCCCGTCGGAGCGTAATGAAACAGCGGAACTTTATCTTGCCGCCGCCACCGAGATCTTTCACGCCGCGACTCTCATTCATGACGATATTATCGATTCTGCCCCGCTGCGGCGCGGTGTCGCGGCCCTTCATGTCAAATCAGGCCCGCAGGCGGCGGTTCTCGCGGGGGATTTCTTTCACGATCGCGCGATCGTGACGATCTTTCGCTACGGGAATGAACAGATCGTTCCTCTTTTTCTCAAGACCGCGGGCGAGATCTGCGAAGGCGAAGTCCTTGAGATCAGCGAAAAAAAGAATATCAACATCACCGAAGAGACCCATCTGGATATTGTCGGGAAAAAAACCGCGTCGCTTCTCGCGTGCGCCCTTCAGACGGGGGCGTTTATCTGGGGTTTGGATGCCGCAAAGATCGAAGCTCTCGGAAGGTTCGGGAATTCTTTCGGGATAGCGTTCCAGCTTGTGGATGATCTCCTTGATTTTACCGGGAACGAAACCGAATTCGGCAAAACGCTTGGCTCGGATCTCGAAGAAGGGGTTTACACTCTTCCCGTGATCCGTTGTCTTACCTCGGGGGACAGGGATAAAGTCGTCCGTGTCCTTTACTCCCGGAGTCATAGCCGGCGCTTTCCCATGCTGAGGGATATCCTCGAAAAGAGCGGAGCGTTGGACTACGCCCTCGCGAAAGCCAAGAGCTTTATTGCCGCCGCCAAACACGAGATCGAGGTCTTTCCGCCTTCGGATTTCAGGTCCAGTCTCGAGCAGATGGCCGATTACGTTCTCGCCAGGAAACGTTAGGGGTATGCTGACGATCGTCCCGACACCGATCGGCAATCTTGGGGACATCACGCTCCGGGCTCTCGAGGCTCTCAAACAGGCCGATATTATTGTCTGCGAAGACACGCGGCAAACCCAGAAACTCCTTCAGCATTACGGGATCGCGAAGCAGCTTATGAGTTATCACGAGCACAGCTCCGCCGGAAAAACTGCGGGCGTGGTAGCGCTTCTCAGGGAAGGAAGGAATCTTGCCCTGGTTTCTGACGGAGGCATGCCGCTTGTGTCGGATCCGGGGTTTCAGGTCGTTCACGCGGCTCTCGCGGAACAGTTGGCGGTGGAAGTCTTGCCGGGGCCTTCTTCGGTTACAACAGCGCTGGTCCTGAGCGGTCTTCCGACGGACAGCTTCACTTTTTCAGGTTTTCTTTCCAATAAAGGAGAGCGGCGCAGGCACGAACTTCAGGCGCTCGCGGACCGGGAAGAAACACTCATTTTTTTTGAATCGCCCTTCCGGGTCGTGAAAATGCTCGAGGACGCGCTTGCGGTATTGGGAGACCGGGAGGCCGCTGTCGCGCGCGAGATCACAAAGAAGTTCGAAGAAGTTCTGCGCGGCAATCTATCCGAGCTTATCCGGGATATGACCGGCAGGCCTCGCAAAGGGGAGATGGTGGTTTTGATTTCAGGAAAGAACCGGAAAAAAATCTTTTCAAAGGCACTCTGTTGTCAGGACTCCAAGACACCGGCGACTTTGTAACAGGGTGACGAGGGAATTATGAAACGCATTGCATTCTTGGTTTCAGGTTCAGGCACCAACATGGAGAATTTGATCAGGCGGATCAAATCGGGTGAGATCCCAGCCGAGCCGGTCGTTGTGATCTCCAATAAGCCCGGCGTTAAGGCGCTTGAAAAGGCCGCCGCGCTCGGTGTGAAGACTGTGGTGATCGATCACAAGACCTTTCAGGAGCGCGTTACATTTGATCGGGCGCTTGATGAATGTCTGACATCACATAAAATCGATCTCGTGGTGCTTGCCGGTTTCATGCGTATTCTGACCGAAGGGTTCGTGAAAAAATACTACGGCCGCCTCATCAATATCCATCCTGCACTTCTCCCCGCCTTTCCCGGCGCTCACGCGATCAAGGATGTCTGGGACGCAAAAGCGAAAGAGACCGGAGTCACCGTCCACTTTGTGGATTCAGGGGTGGATACAGGCCCCATTATTCTCCAGAGCAAAATTCCCGTGCTTCCCGGCGACACCCTCGAAACTCTTGAATCCCGCATTCATGAGGGCGAATACAAGATTTATCCCGAGGCTTTGAAGATTGTTATTTCAGGAAAGTTAAACTGTGACAAAAGGATGCAATAGCTAGCGAATAGTTTAAATAGCTCTGGATAGCGAAAGATAGCATCTATTAGCCTTTTGCATAAACATAAACCTTAGGTTAGTATTATTGTAGGAAGGGTTGAAGATAAATTATGCTTTGATCCCGAAGATGTCAGCTCCTGGGAGTGTAATGTTCCGGGGTAGGATGTCGACAATAGAGGATGGTTGCAGGCATGGTTGAACAAGGGGAACGGAAAATGGATTCAAGTTGGGCCGTGTGCTTCAAAAAGTTAAAAGCAAATAATAAAAGAGGAATGTCCCTTGTGGAGGTCGCGGTGGCTATGGTCCTTCTGTCTGTGGCGGCGTTGGGTATATCAGCGACGATAGGACTCGTCGGCGGTAAAAAAGCGAGAGTTGCCGATAGTGGTAGTCTTGAGATTCAAGGCGCCGGTTACGCGAGGGAGGTTCTGGATACGCTGAAGAATTCCGTCGGTACGATTGAGGGGACGGCGGTTAGATTATGGGACTCCAGTTACGGGACTTCGTGCTCAGCAGCTGCCGGAGCTTATTGTGGAGACGGAACAAATTATACAGCCGGTTCTTCGGTTAATCCTTCAGGAACTACCTATGATTTTAATTGGCTTGCGATTCCGGCAGGAACGGGGTTGGCAGGGGCCCGAGGTACCCGGAGTTATACGGTTTGGGATGTTTCCGGGGGCGCAGGAAAAGTGGCTTATAAGAAAGTGCAGGTTCTGGTTCATTGGGAGGATCCGTGATGAAGCTGCCGGAGAGAGGGGTTACGCTCATCGAGATCATTGTCACGGTCGTCATTTTTTCGGCAATGCTTTTTGCGATGACAAAACTCATGATCAGTTTCGCGAGGTTTGCTTCAAGTTATACACAAAATGAAGGAACGCTCATGGGGAACGTCGCCGCATTTGAGCACATTGTCACAAAGATCACAGCTTCTAATCAGGCAACGTTTTCGGCGGTGGCACCCACCGCCTGCACTATAGGTAGTGTCGCATGCACCGTCCTACCTGGTTGCACGACATGTTCCATTGATTTAAGGGTTTCTCCTTTGGGGGCCTCCGCTACTTTCGATCATGCAAATGATACGCATCACTATTACTGGCAAGATTCGAGTAATCAGTTGTGTTTTGCATCCAGAACGGATACCTCAACTCCTATGACAGGCAAAGTTCTGGCGGACCGTCTTATATCCCTGTCTTTTGCCTCCGGTGTAAGCAGCAACAGTGTGAGCGTGGATTTGGTTGCGCAACGCACTGACACGGATAACTTAAAGAAAAGCCCTAGGGAAACATTTCACACGGTTGCTGTTATCCGGGCAAGGAATGCACAATGAAAAAGCCGCAAAAGGGATTTGTGCTGGTTATGGTGCTTATATTTTTGATAATGGTGCTTCTCGGAGTTGCGGCCATTCTCGCTTCATCGACAGGGAACGCCAAGCTTAAGGATCAGAGCGTCCAGGTTCTTGAAGCCCAATATTTCTCGGAGGCGGCAATGCAATGGGCGATCTGGAATTGCCGGACAAATCCTTCGACCGGTTGCCAAAATGGTGGGGGAGTACCGATAACGATTTCTCCGGCGTCTCTCCCTCGACCTGCAGGCGTGACAAACGCTCAAGTTAATTGGGAGTCTGTCGGCAAATTCAAAGTGTTAATCGATTATGCCGATAGATAGGATGTTGAATCACGGGCTGAAGTTTGAGGGCCTGGAAGAATAAACGTAAAAGGAAGGATTCTTACATGAAAAAAAAAGGGCTTACGTTGGCGGAGCTTCTTATCGCCGCTGTTATCTTGAGTACGCTCACGGCGGTCACGGTCCCGAATTTTCAGGCAGCCAAGAATAAAGCGCAAGCGAATCAGGCCGTGGCTTACCTGAGAACTATAAGATCCGGCGAAAAGATGTATGCCGCGAGGTATGCCGATGAATATATACCGGCAAGCACTCAACCGGAAATTCTGAATAACATTGGTGTCGAGGTTTCAACTCAAGACTATAAATTTAAAGTGGTCACGATTTCAGGCGAGTCAGGAGCGCCCATGACTTTTCAAGCATATGCATATAAAGGCGACGCGCCTGAAAATTGCGCAGGGGCCGACATTTGTCTTAAAAGCGATGGTACATGGGAGGGAACCTCGGCCTATAAACCGACAAGCGCGGGATAGTGAAAGAGTTTTTGGGGGCGAGGCAATTTTTTAATAAACAAGGAAGGAGAGGTGCGATGTTCAGGGATTGGTTTATTTTATTTCTTTCAGCAGACGAGTTTTTTTGCCGCGAACGCGTTTGTCGGCAAGGGCGAACTGACGAAGTGTTATCCCGCGCCGAAAGGAGGATGCTTTCATGAAAAAAGGATTTACGTTAGCGGAGCTTCTCATCACGGTCGTTATTTTGAGTGTTCTCACAGCGGTTGCGATCCCGAATTTTACGGCATCTATCAACAGAGCGAACGCAAGACAGGCCATTGCTCATCTGCGGGCCATAAGATCTGCAGAGAAAATGTCTGCCGCGAGAAATCAGGGTGCCTATGTTTATTGTACTGGAAGAACAGCCGTGCTAAACGCAGGTTGCCTGTTGACGAATCTTGGTGTTGAGGTCGCAACGGAAAGGTACAGCTTCGATGTTACGGGTAGCGGGACAACATTTTTGGCGAGAACTGTCAGTGGTGGGGTTCCGCAGGATTGTACGGCCGCAACTGCGATATGTCTTAGCGATACCGGAGTATGGTCGGGTGGCCCTGTGGCTACCTCGTATACACCGGATCCTGCGACGGTGACAGGCTAGGAATCGAATTTATTCACGGTATGCAATTTTTTTAAAATGAGAAAGGAGCGGATAAAATGTTTAGAAAAGCGAATATTCTTTTTCTGTTGGCGGGAATGACTTTTTTTGCCGCGAGCGCGTTTGCCGGGAGAGTCGAACTGACAACGTATTATCCGGCGCCGCAAGGGGATTATAACGCAGTACAGGTATCCCAAAAGCTCAAGGTGCCGTATGTGACTCCCGGGACAAAGGATACTACGGCCATGCCGGGTGAAATTTGGGTGGAGGGACCGTGTCCGTCGGGTACGGCTGTGAGCGGATACTGTCCGTGATGGATACTCTTAAGAAATTTTCTCTCAGCGTCGTTTTTTTGACGCTGATCTTCTGTTCCGCCTTTCAGAGCCTTCTCCGGGCCGAGGATTGCGGAATTCGCGGTTATGACGGCACTGACATCGTAAAACTTGATTGCGAGGTCAGTCCTTCTGCCCCCTCTGCTCTTCGCGTGGCGATAAAGTCCGGAAGCGGTACCGAAATGCGCAGTCTAACTCTCGTTGATCCAAAGATACCGGGTCCGGTGTCCGGCCTTATCGATAACCCCGCCGCTTCAAAATTCAGAGTGAGTTATTCTGAAAGTTCTCAGACTGTGATCAAAGCAATCGGTCTTATTAGCGCCGGGATCTCCACTTGCGAAGAGCTTCAGATGATCGGTTACCATCCGGACTATTCTGCAAGCAGCATGCAGCTTGGAAGCGATATTGATTGCTCGAAGACAAATCCCGCGGCTGCGACAGCCTTTGACTGCAGTGTGACACCTACTCCTCCCGGTTCCCTCTGGACATGCGGTTATGCCGCGCGATATCCGAAGGGGTTTGATGAGATAGCGCCAACTAGCGACGACCCCGTCGTGTCGGGTTCTCCATCGACTGTTGCAACGTCTTTGAGCCTTGCCAATCTTGGCCCCCAAGGATTCAGACCGCTGTTCTTAAGCGGCAGTCCGGGTTTTCAAGGAACGTTCGACGGCAAAGGCCATAAGATTACAGGTCTTTATATTAACCGGGTAACTCAGCTGTTACCTGTTGGTCTATTTGGGAAAGTAAACAATGCGACTATTCGGAATGTGGTGTTGTCTGCTGCTGCTACTGAGTTTGAGATCCATGGTCAAATGTTAGGTGTCGGAGGACTTATCGGAAGCGGTACTGCCACCGTGCAGAATTGTAGTTCGACGGTCAATGTTTGGGGAATGGGCTCAGCAAATAATGGTGTGGGAGGATTGGTGGGTACTGGAACTTTTGTTGTCAAAAACTCTTTTTTTAACGGGATAGTGAAAGGAAAGTATGCTGGAGGTATTGCCGGGTATCTCCTATCCGGTAGTCGTATTGAAACATCACATTCATCTGGTTCTGTGCGGGGAGATGGCACGACCACATATGCTGTAGGAGGTTTGGTTGGAAAGCTTTTCGGCAGCATTTCTCAATCTTATTCAGAAAGCAATGTGTTCATAGATCAATTGGCTGGAACGGGTGGCGGATTGGTGGGGGAGGTTTCTAATGGCAATATCACCGACTCCTATGCCGTGGGAGATGTTGAAGGGGGGAAAACAATTGGCGGGCTGGTTGGTGTGGGGTCAGGAGGTGCGATAATGCGATGCTACGCTCGAGGCGCTTTGGTTAGCTCTTCTAGCTTCAGGGGCGGATTACTTGGAACAAATGGAAGTACAGGTTATGGCATTACCAATGTTCGTCATTCTTTCAGTACTAGTGCCCAGGGAAATGGACTTGTTGGGGGGTGGGTCGTTGATTGTAAAAATGCAGTTTGCAGCGGGGCCCTTGTACTACCCATAAACCTTTGGTGGTACAACAGTGACTCGAAGGGTATTACCTGTCTAACCTATAATCCACTGACGCCAAATTCCTATGAACCAGCCACTTGCACGACCTTTGGTGCTGAAGTTAACAAAGCAAACAGCATAAGCGATTTCAATGGGTCAGGGAGCGGCACTGGTCAGAACGTTTTTAATCAGAGTGATCCTAACACGGAATGGGATTTTACCAACGTTTGGAATGGTTCGGATCTGGAGAATCCCCCCCAACTGAGGTGATGTGTTCCTGGTAAAACCTGGCGTCAGTTGCGAGTTCGGACTGGCTCTCGTTTAGATTTTTGAAATGGATGAGTCTTGTGGTAGACAGCTGGAGTTTTTTTTAGGATGATACGCAGGTTAAAATCGAGAGGAGTGGTGATATGGTCAGAAAAATAGTCGTCTATTTTTTATGGGCAGCAGCAATTTTTTTAACCACCCATGCGTATGCCGGGAAATCCGAACTTGCGACGTATTATCCTTCGCCGGCTGGCGAGTATGACGAATTGAAAACAAACCATAAACTGATCTTGCCGGTCAAACCGGTCGATACCACAACGCTAGTCCCCACCGGCCTTACGCCCGGGGAGATCTGGGTTTATGGGGCTTGTCCTTCGGGTAACTTGAATCTCACGACCGGTGTCTGTGCGTGACGTGTTTTAAAAGCCATTTCTCGGATGATTTTACTGCCGCGAGTAGCCTTTCCGACGGTGATATTTACGGGTTCATATGGGTAGATCTGACTCTTACGGGGGGGCGTTTTTCCATAAGACTGTGACAAGGATTGGCAATCGAACGCGGCTTATACGAAGCTGAAAGAGTAAAAATAATTTTAGGTACGATCACTCAGAGAGCCGGCCAGTCCGTTTTTTGATTTATCCCAATATTTATTCCCGTCGCTTCTGGACACTCCCCGAGGATTTGCTATAATCACAGCCTGAATTTGATAGTTTTTTACTTACCGGTGTCGTCTCCGAAACTTTTTTTGAGGAAAGCGTTTGGATCTCCGGATGAAGATTTCGAAAAAGATAGAAGACCTAACAACCTAAAAGGAGCTTTCCCATGACCCGAGCCATTATTGATCAGATCAAAGCGCGTGAGATCCTGGATTCCCGCGGCAACCCGACTGTGGAAGTGGATGTGAAACTTCGTGACGGGATCGTCGGCCGCGCCGCGGTGCCGAGCGGTGCCTCCACCGGGGAACATGAAGCCGTCGAACTCCGGGACGGAGATAAGAGCCGCTATCTCGGAAAGGGCGTGCTCAAAGCCGTCGAGAATGTGAACGGGGAAATCCAAAAGGCGCTCAAGGGAAAAGATGCCGCCAAGCACGAAGATATCGATCGTCTGATGATCAATCTTGACGGCACTCCGAACAAATCGCGGCTTGGCGCGAACGCTATTTTGGGTGTTTCGATGGCCTGCGCCCGCGCGGTTTCCAGTTCCCGCGGCGTTCCGCTCTATCAGTATATCGGCGGTGAATCCGCGAACCTGCTCCCGGTGCCGATGATGAATATCATCAACGGCGGCGTGCACGCGGACAACAATGTCGATCTTCAGGAATTCATGATCATGCCGTTCGGCGCGCCGACTTTTTCCGACGCGCTCCGTATGGGCGCGGAAGTTTTTCACAATCTTAAAAAGATCCTTCACGACAAGAAGCTTTCTACGGCAGTAGGTGACGAGGGCGGTTTTGCGCCTAATCTAAGCTCCAATAATGAAGCGCTGGATGTGATCATGGAAGCCATCGCCAAAGCCGGGTATGTCGCGGGGACGGACATCAAGATCGCGCTTGATCCCGCGAGCTCGAGTTTTTACGGTAAGGATAAATTCGGCGGGAACGTCAATCCCGGGAACTATGTTCTGTGCGCGGAACAGCAGCGCGTGAAGTCAGCCGAAGAAATGATCGAGTTCTACGCGGGCCTTTGTGAAAAATATCCGATCTTTTCCATCGAAGACGGGCTCGCGGAAGATGATTGGGACGGCTGGAAAAAACTTACCGAGCGGCTCGGCGCGAAAACGCAGATCGTCGGCGATGATCTTTTTGTGACGAACACACGGCGTCTCGAGCGCGGCATCCACGAACATTCCGCGAATTCGATCCTGATCAAGGTGAACCAGATCGGAACTTTGACCGAGACGATCGAAGCGGTCCGCATGGCGCAAAAGAACAATTTCACCGCGGTCATGAGTCACCGGAGCGGTGAGACCGAAGATACGACGATCGCGGATCTTGCGGTCGCTTTGAGCACCGGGCAGATCAAGACCGGTTCCACGTCGCGCACGGACCGTATCTGCAAATACAACCGTCTGCTCAGGATCGAAGAGGCCCTGGGGTCGAAAGCGGTGTACGCGGCGGCAAAGCTTAGCGCACGATGCTAAAAAAGTTCTTCGCGGTCCTGGCGGTCGCGGTGGCGGTGGTTTTGATCCTGGCCTGGATCTATCTGCCGTCGATCACCCGCTACCGGGAGCTCAAGACTGAGGAAGAGCATCTTAACCAGAAGATCCGGGATATTGACGAGCAGATCAAGGCCCTCGCGGATGAACGACACCTTCTTCAGACCGATGTGGCTTATCTCGAAAAGGTGATCCGCGAGCAACTCGGCTTTGTGAAGCCCGGCGAGATCGTTTACGAGCTGGTTACCTCCAAGAATCCTTCCCGGCCGGCTCCCGCACCCGCGGGAACTGCCGCGGCGTCCGACAAAAAAGTTGTATCCGCGCCTCAAACAGTCGCGCCTAAAAAGACCACCATGTCTCCCATGCAGGTCGTCGCGTCTCTGGCGAATACCACCCCAAAAACCTCGAAGAAAAAAACATCCCGAATTCCCGCTGACACGGATCCTTCTAAAAAAAAGACGGCTTTGTAACCGGCCGCCCTGTCTTTCTCCCCCTTCCTCCTTAAGCTTTTGCTATAGGATATCCCATTAAGCCCGATAAGTTATTACAGGGGGAACAAGCTTGCCTGAAATATTTTTACGCGAGGCAGTCCAATCGCGGTGCTTATTCAAGGGCGGGAAACCGTATGAGCGTGATAAATTGATCGAGACGGTCAGGAATAACATCGCCTGACACGTGGATTTTCAAGGCCAGTGCGGCGATTTGCCCGATTTCGAGATAAAATGATTTTTTTCATTCTCAAATATCCCCGGCATCAGGAAATGGCATCCCAAAAGCGACTTCTGAGGACCCGGCAAGTCCGAAACAATGTCTTTTTTCAGACTTTTCGGCTCTTTTTACCCGCGTTGACAAGGCGGGGGTAATCCATATAATAACAACCTCTTTTATTCCAGAGAGTTATGTCAATTTCAACCCCCCGTGGGGGCGAGGGTCCGATGGAAAACTTTCGCAAGGGTGTATTATTCTTTTTGGGGATCGTTTTTTTTATGGCGGTCACTGTGTCTGTATACGCCGAAACGGTTGAAGAAAAAAAAGCTGCGGCGAACTATGATGAGACTTTGCCGAACGCTCAGGAAGCTCGCCCTGTTGAAAACGCTACTCAACCTGCTGTCGCTCCGGTTCCTTCGGTCCAATCCGCACCCGTAGCGCCTCAAACTTCTCAAGCGCCGGTTCCTGTCGCGGCGGGGACTCCTTATAATCCGGCGGTGCTTACGGCCCTTCCGGGAAGTCCGGTGGTAGCGGGCGGCCAGGTCCAAGCGGCGCCTGTTCCTGTTGCGCCACCTGCGGTTCCGGCGCAGGCGGTAGTGGTCGCACCTCAGGCTCCTCAGGGAGCGACATCCCCGGATCTGCCGGTAGATCAGGTTCTCTCGAAGCCGAATCCCTCGGGTCTGATCGAGGTGAGCGGTTATAAATATCCCGTTTATCTTTTTGTTCCGAAAGATTACAAGACGGACCGGACTTACGCGATGATCATGCTTGCACCGGCGGAATCGGCGAAGGCCGAGAAGCAGATCGAGTATCTTTCGGGTCTCGCCGAGCGGCGGAGTATTTTTATCCTGGCGCCCTATGTGCTTTGGCCGAATATGGGAGACACGCCTTACAATCTGGATCAATGGCTTTTAACGGTCAAGAAAGACGTGATCGAACGCTATCCCATCAGTCCCAAGCGTGTTTATCTGATCGGCAAAGATTCGGGCGGGCATTATGCGGCGTATATGGGGGTGAAGTATCCGAGAGAATTTGCGGCCGTCGCTCTCCTGGGCGAAGCGTGGGACGGACAGTTCTCTCAGCTGGTCGATCCTCTCTCCGATGCGGCGGATCAGGTGCCCTTTTTTATCGCGATGAAAACGGACGGTAAAGCCAAGGCTCGAAATCAGGTTTGGTTCGACAAGCTTCAGCAAAAAGGTTATCCGCTCCATCTTGTGGATTACAACACGGATGAGGACTTGACTCAGCTGGAATTCAAAAAAACTGTTTTTGATTGGCTGGAATCCACAAGTCAAAGCTGGGCGGTGACAAGGGCCCAGAACCAGAAAGGCTGGAAAGCGAAATTCAAGAAGGGTGTAAAGGACTTCTTCGCGGTCTGATCTTTTTGGAGGCGCTTCGGTTTTTTTGTAATGAACGACAGCCGGAGTCGTCCCGATCTCAAATTCTTTTTGATTCATGGGTGAGGAGATTGTCCCTTCAGGTGACAGCCCTTTATAGGCATTTAAAATCATAGAAAGCGAAAGATAAATCATGAAACTTACCGGCGCGCAGATCCTGATCAAATGTCTTGAACGGGAAGGGGTGGAGCATATCTTCGGACTTCCCGGCGGGGTCATTTTACCGACGTATGATGTGCTTTATGATTCCACGATCAAGCTGATCCTGACCAAGCACGAGCAGGGTGCGACGCATATGGCGGACGGTTACGCACGTGCGACGGGCCGGCCCGGCGTTTGCCTGGTCACTTCTGGGCCTGCGGCGACCAACACGGTGACGGGCCTGGCGACGGCGTATATGGATTCTGTGCCGCTCGTTTGCATCACCGGGCAGGTGGCGACTACGGCGATCGGAAGCGACGCGTTCCAGGAAGCCGACGTACTCGGCATCACGCGGCCGGTGACCAAGCATAATTATCTGGTTAAGGACGTGAAGGACCTGGCGCGCATCGTTCGCGAGGCTTTTTATGTTGCGACAAGCGGAAAACCCGGACCGGTCCTGATCGATTTCCCGGTGGACGTGAGCCGTGCCGTGACGGATTTTGTTTATCCTAAGGAACTTTCCCTTCGCGGGTATGCGCCCGAGAAAGAGCCGGAAGATCTCGAGGCTCAGATCCAGAAAGCCGCAAAGTTGATCCTTGGAGCAAAGCGTCCGTGTCTTTATGTCGGCGGAGGAGCGCTCGCCTCAAATGCCGACCGGGAGATATTTGGATTTGTGGAAAAGACCGGGATCCCGGTCACGACGACTCTTTTGGGCCTCGGGGTATTTCCCGAAACTCATGAGTCTTCGCTCCGGATGCTGGGAATGCACGGCACTCATTTTGCGAATTATTCGGTTCAAAATAGCGATGTGTTGATCGCCGTGGGGGCTCGCTTTGACGATCGCGTGACCGGAAATATTTCCAAATTCGCGCCGAAAGCCAAGATCATTCATATCGATATCGATCCGTCCGCGATCTCCAAGACCGTTCGCGTGGATGTGGCGGTGGTGAGCGATGTTAAAAAAGCCGTCATCCGGCTAGGACGGCAGCTGAACAACCGGCGCGCGGAGATCCGGGAATGGCTCGAGCAGATCGCGGAGTGGAAAAAGAAATTCCCGCTTAAATATGACACACAATCCAAGAGCATCCTTCAGGAGCAGGTGATCGAGAAGATCGGGGAATTGACGCGGCACCAGGCGGTCGTTGTCACGGGCGTTGGACAGCATCAGATGTGGACGGCGCAATGGTACCGGTTCGAGAAGCCGAGGACCATGCTGACCTCCGGTGGACTTGGCACGATGGGTTACGGGCTTCCTGCGGCGATCGGAGCTCAGCTCGGATGCGCCGGTGCGACGGTGGTTTGCATTGAAGGCGACGGATCGTTCCAGATGACCATGACGGAGCTTGCCACGGCGGCCTATTACAAGGTCCCGGTCAAGGTTTTCATTCTGGATAACGGTTACTACGGGATGGTGCGCCAATGGCAGGAGCTTTTTTACAAGCGCCGTTATTCGGGTTCGGTGATCGGACCGACCAATCCTGATTTTGTGAAACTGGTGGAGTCTTACGGGATCCTTGCGCTCCGGATGAAAAATCCCAAGGATGTCATCCCGACGATCAAAAAGGCGCTGGCCCATAAGGGGCCGGTGGTGGTCCACTGTGTGGTCGCCCGGGAAAGCAACGTCTATCCGATGGTGCCGGCCGGAAATGCTCTGGACCAGATCATGGATATGGCGTAATCCCGTTGTCAGTGGTAAGGGATAAGGCATAAGTGAAAAGCTTATCGCTTACAACTTACCGCTTATCACTTATCACTAAAAAGGAGCTCTTATGAAGCATACCATCGCAGTGTTAGTGGAGAATCACTTTGGCGTGTTGGCTCGCGTGGCGGGACTTTTTTCTGCGCGGGGATTTAACATTGATAGTCTTGCCGTCGGGGCAACCCATGATCCGGAAGTATCGCGCATGACCGTGATCGCTCAGGGGGATGACCGTATCGTCGAGCAGATCATGAAGCAGCTGGCGAAGCTTGTGGACGTGATCCACGTCGAGGACCTGACCGGGAACGATGTGATCGAGCGGGAATTGGTCCTGATCAAGGTCGGCAGCAACGCGGCAACCCGCAACGACATCATGCATGTGGTCAACACGTTCCGCGCCAAGATCGTGGATGTGAGCCCGGAGAACATGACCATCGAAGTGACCGGAAGCGAAGGGAAGGTCGATGCCATGCTTGAATTGCTGAGACCTTTTGATCTGCGAGAAGTGGTGCGGACGGGACAGATCGCGATGGGCCGCCGTACCGAATTGAAAACTCCTGCGAAACGGACCGTCAAGCTGGCTTCGCGACAAGCCGCGGCGAAAAGTATCAAGAAAACCAAAAAGAAATAATTTCAACCGTAGCACACTCAACCCAAGGAAAAGGAAAACAAAATGGCACTCAAGATCTATTATGATAAAGATGCGGACTTGAATCTTCTCAAAGGCAAAAAAATTGCCATTATCGGCTACGGGATCCAGGGCCGCGGTCAGGGCCTGAATCTTCGCGATTCCGGCGTGGATGTGATCGTTTCCGAGATCCCCGGTACGCCGAACTACGAACAGGCTCTCAAGGATGGATTCAAACCCATTTCTGCGAGCGAAGCGGCCCAGCAGGCGGATATCATCCAGATCCTGACGCAGGATCATCTCCAGGCAGAGATCTATGAAAAACATATCGCGCCGCACATGAAGGCCGGCAAGGCGCTTTGTTTTTCGCACGGATTTAACATTCACTTCGGTTACATCAAGCCCGCGAAGGAGATCGACGTGTTCATGGTGGCGCCTAAGGGCCCGGGTTCCCTCGTGCGTTCCCAGTTTGTGGAGGGGGGCGGCGTGCCGTGTCTGGTGGCCGTGAAGCAGAACCCGAGCAAGCAGGCGCTCCAGGTCGGTCTCGCTTATGCGAAGGCGATCGGGGGCGCGCGTGCCGGCGTGATCGAAACCACGTTCAAGGAAGAGACTGAAACCGATCTTTTCGGCGAGCAGGCTGTTCTGTGCGGCGGCCTGAGCGAACTTATCACCGCGGGTTACGACACCCTGGTGGAAGCCGGGTATCAGCCGGAAATGGCGTATTTTGAATGTCTTCACGAAGTGAAGCTGATCGTTGATGCGATGTTCGTGCACGGGATCAGCGGCATGTATCGCCGCGTTTCCGATACTGCGGAGTACGGCGGGTACAGCCGCGGGCCGCGCGTGATCACGAAAACGACGCGCAAGGAAATGAAAAAGATGCTCAAGGAGATCGTTTCCGGGAAGTTCGCCAAGGAATGGATGGCGGAAAATCAGAAAGGCCGTCCGAATTTCAAGAAGGCTCGCGTGACCGGCGAAAAGCACGGGATCGAAAAGGTCGGCGCCAAGCTCCGCGGGATGATGGAATTCATTAACAAGAAATAAGACGTTTAAAGGTCAACGCGCAACGGTCAACGTTTCTTTCACTCGTTGACCGTTGCTCCTTGCGTGTTCTCTAAAGGTGCTATGACAGCTCAACGGAAAATCCATATCTTCGATACCACGCTTCGCGACGGCGAGCAATCCCCGGGGGCTTCGCTGACTCCCGATGAGAAACTGAAGATCGCCCGTCAGCTCGAACGGCTCAAGGTGGATGTGATCGAAGCGGGATTTCCGGCTTCCTCCGAAGGAGAGATGAAGGCTGTTGCCATGATCGCGGAGAGTGTGCGCAGGCCCGTCATCTGTGGTCTCTCGCGCATGATCCCAAGGGATATTGACGCCTGCCGGAGGGCGCTTGAGAAAGCGGCCCGAAAACGTCTTCACGTTTTTCTCGCGACTTCCCAGATCCACCGCGAATTCAAGCTCAAGAAAAATAAAAAAGAGATCCTGGCGATGGTGGCTCAGCAGATCGCGTCTGCCGCCAAGGATTTCAAACAGATCGAGTTTTCACCCGAGGATGCTTCGCGAACCGAGAGGGATTTTTTGGCCGAGACCGTGCGCGCCGCGATCCGCGCCGGAGCGACTTCGATCAATATTCCGGATACCGTCGGTTATACCGTGCCGCAGGAATTCACAGAACTCATCCGGTTTTTGATCCGGAAAAATCCGGAGCTCGGCAAAAAAGTCGTGCTCTCGGTGCATTGCCATAACGATCTCGGGCTTGCGGTGGCGAATTCGATGGCCGCAGTGCTCGCCGGCGCCAACCAGGTCGAGTGTACCGTGAACGGGATCGGGGAACGCGCGGGCAATGCCTCTCTCGAGGAGATCGCCATGGCGATCGACACGCGCGCGGATTTCATGAATTGCTACACGGATATCAAGCTCTCCGAGATCACCAAAGCCTCGCGCCTTGTCTCCAACTTGACGGGCATGGTCGTTCAGCCCAATAAGGCGATCGTGGGACGCAATGCCTTTTGGCACGCCTCCGGCATCCATCAGGACGGGATCCTCAAAAAACGCCAGACCTACGAGATCATGGATCCCAAGAGGATCGGACTTTCCGGAAGCCAGCTGATGCTCGGGAAGCTCTCGGGAAAGCACGCATTCGAAGTTCGCGTGAAAAAACTCGGTTTTTGTCTTGCGCCCAAAGAATTGGATCAGGCCTTTGTTCACTTCAAGGCCCTCGCCGACAAGAAAAAATATATTTTTGATGAGGATCTGGAAGCGATCCTGCAAAGTGAGATCGCCAAGATCCCCGAGACATGGAAACTCGTGTCCATGAAAGTGGTGTCTGAGACCGGAGCGAAGCCGCATGCCGTGATCAGCCTTTCTTATGAGGGCCGGGTCAAGGAAGCCGCTTCGAACGGGGACGGACCGGTGGATGCCTGTTACAAGGCTATCGAAAAGATCGTGGATTCAGGGGCGAAGGTCATTCACTATGGTTTGCAATCAGTGACGGAAGGTAAGGACGCTTTGGGCGAGGTGTTGGTCAAGCTTGAAGTCGGCGGCCGGGAAGTGACGGGCCGCGGGACAAGCACGGATATCATCGAAGCCAGCGTGCGAGCCTATCTTTTTGCGCTTAACAAGATCTCGGCGAATCCCCCCAGGGCCTCAGGCCAGCCCTCCCCGGTGTGAAAAAGAAGACCTTTGAGCTTTACGGGATCTTCGGTCATCCGCTTTCCCATACACTTTCTCCGGTCATGCACGAGGCCGCATTTCAGAAACTCGGGATCGAGGCTCACTATATCGTTCTGGATCTGGATCCTCCGGCTTTCAAAAAACTCATGCGCCGGATTCCTAAGATCTCCCTCTCGGGTTTTAATGTTACGGTGCCTTACAAAGAAACGGTTATGCCCTATCTTGACCGGGTGCAGCCGGAAGCACGTGCGATAGGTGCGGTGAATACGGTCTATCGGCGGGGGAAGAAGTGGATCGGCACGAATACGGACATGGAAGGATTTCTTCTGGCGCTGATGAAAGACGGAGGGTTTTGTCCCTCCCGGAAAAAGGCCGTGATACTCGGCGCAGGCGGTGCCGCGCGCGCGGTGGTTTACGGACTTGCACGCGAAGGAGCTCAAGAGATCGTGATCGCGGATTGTTTTCCTGAGAAGGCCCAAAAGATCGCGCAGGACATGTGCCAGCTTTTTCCGCGTGCCGTTTTTCAGGCCGCAGCCGCGGGAACTCCGGAGGTCAAGGAGGCTCTTCAAAAGGCCGATGTCATCATTAACGCGACCCCGCTTGGTTTGAAACCGGGGGATCCTCTCGTCGTTCCGGATCCCTGGATCCCGGAAGCGGGACATACGAAAAAATTCCTGATGGATCTGGTTTATAATCCTGCCCTGACGCCTTTTTTGAAGGCCGGGAAACGGAAAGGGCATAAGACTTTGAACGGTCTCGGGATGCTTCTCTATCAGGGCGCCCGGGCGCTCGAGCATTGGACCGGACGGAAAGCGCCGGTTTCCGTCATGCGGCAGGCACTTCTCCGGGCCTTACAGGAAAAGAGGACCTGACATGGATTCTGTGACAGCTTTTTTTGTTTTTGGTTTCGGAGCGATCGCCGGTAGTTTTCTGAACGTCTGCATCTATCGCATGCCGCGCGATCTTTCGATCGTAGCGCCGCGCTCTTTTTGTCCAAACTGCAAGGCGAAGATCCCCTGGTATGAGAATATCCCGCTATTGAGTTATGTCCTTCTCCGGGGCAAGTGCTTCCGCTGCAAGCAGCCGATCTCTATCCGCTATTTCTTTATGGAGCTCGTCACTGGATTGATTGCCTGGATGCTCTGGAGAAACTACGGTCTTTCTGCCGAATTCGCCGCCGCGGCGATCTTTTTCGCGTTGCTCCTGACGGCGACGATGACGGATTTTGAGACGGGTCTCATCCCTCATAAGGTCACGTTCCCGGGGATGGTCTCGGGACTTGCGCTCAGCGTCACCGGGAACGGACATTTCCTCCAGGGCCTTTGGTATCAGAGACTCTTAGCTTCTGCGGGGGGACTGTTGGCTGGGGCGGCGATTATTTTTCTGATGGTGCAGGCCGGGAAATTCTTTTTCGGTAAACGCAAAGTCTATTTAGCGGCGCATTCGGTTGTGAAGATCAAGGAGAACAAACTTGTTATCGAGCAAAAACCCGAAAAGGATGCCTCCGGAGAATGCGGAACACAGTGTTTTTTAAAGGCGGTCGGCGATCTTCTCCGGCGCAGGGAAAAACTGGACCCGTCATGCGCGGAGTTTTCGTGGGAGGATCTTTTTAACCGGGATTCCGACCGGATCTGTTTCCGGGCGACTTCTCTGAAGATCCTGGATAAAACGTTTCAGGATGTCGATGTCGAGATCTCCGAGAAAGCGATTAAAGCGGGAGAAGAGGATCACCTTCTTGCCGGAGCCGGATCTGTCGAGGCGGTGACCGATTGTTTGGTCATTCCCCGCGAGGCCATGGGTTTTGGCGACCTTTATTTTCTGGCCATGATCGGTGCTTTTATCGGTGCGCCCAAGGTCGCCCTGGTGTTCCTGCTCGCGCCTTTTCCGGCGCTACCTCTTGCGCTTTGGCAGCGTTATGTTAAAAAAGAAGAAACTATTCCTTTCGGACCGTTCCTGGCGCTTGCGGGCGCGCTTGTTTTTGTTCAGGGAGATGCGGTCCTGAAATTCATCGCAAAATTATATGGAGTTAACTGATATGCTCAAATACATCACGACAGGAGAATCGCACGGACATTATATGGCCGCTATCCTTGAGGGGTTTCCCAGCGGCCTTTCTTTGGACTTTGATTTTATCAACGGGGAATTGCGCCGCCGTCAGGGAGGTTATGGACGGGGCGAACGCCAGAAGATCGAGACCGACGGTGTAGAGATCATGGGCGGTGTGATCAAAAAGATCACGACGGGCGCGCCTCTGGGTTTTCTTCTCACGAATAAGGACTTCAAGATCGAGGAAATGCCGGAGCTTTTTCGGCCGCGTCCCGGGCACGCGGACCTCGCGGGGGCGCTTAAGTACGATCAGGGGATCCGCGCTGTTCTGGAGCGTTCCAGCGCGCGTGAAACTTCCATGCGCGTCGCGGTCGGTGCTGCCTGCAAGCTTCTCCTCAAAATGTTCGGCATCGACCTTGCGGCGCACGTGGTCCAGATCGGGAGCGCGGTGCTTCCCAAGCAGGATCATTCTGTGGAAGAGATCCGGAAACTTTCAAAGGATTCTCCGGTGCGCTGCGTTTGCAAAAAGACCGAAAAGGCGATGATCCGTGGTATCGAGCGGGCCATCAAGACCGGGAATACGCTCGGGGGGAAATATGAAGTCCGCGCCTCCGGTCTTCCGATAGGATTGGGCTCTTACGTCCATTTCGAGAGGAAACTGGACGCGCGTCTGGCCATGATCCTGATGAGCCAGCAGTCCGCCAAAGCGGTGGAGATCGGGGATGGCGTGGAACTTGCGGGACATTTTGGCTCCGAATCGCACGATGAGATCTTTTACGGGAAGGCCCGCGGCTATTTTCACAAGACGAACCGTGCCGGCGGATTTGAAGGAGGGATGACGAACGGGGCCGATGTGGTCGTGCGCCTGACCATGAAGCCGATCTCCACGCTGGCGAAGCCGCTCGCTTCCGTGAACATGAAGACGAAAAAAGTCGAAAAGGCGGATTATGAACGCAGCGATGCCTGCGCGGTACCGGCGGGAAGCGTGATCGGAGAAGCGCTGGTTGCCTACGTTCTGGCGGACGCGTTCCTTGAAAAATTCGGCGGTGATTCGATCCGCGAGATACGCCGCAACTACGAAGGGTATCTCAAAACTACCCGTGTCTAGCCACGCTATTGTTTATCTTGTCGGAATGATGGGATCGGGAAAGACCGTAACCGGGAAAGCCTTGGCAGGTTTTCTGGATTACGACTTTGTGGATCTGGATGCCGAGATCCAGAAGCGGGAAGGACGGTCGATCCCCGAGATCTTCGAGTCGTCGGGTGAGCCTTATTTCCGCCGGGTCGAGACGGAGGTGCTTGAGCAAGCCTCGAAAAAAAAGTATCAGGTGATCGCTACGGGGGGCGGGATTGTTCTGCGCGAAGAGAATGTCCGGTGCCTGAAAATGACGGGAACGGTGGTGTTGCTCAAGGCTTCCGCTCAATCCTTGTGGCAGAGAGTCCGGTATTCCAAGGACCGGCCTCTTTTGAATAAGCCGGATCCTTTCGGGACGCTTGAACAGATCCTAAACGACCGCGCCGGTTTTTATGAGAAGGCCTGCCATTTTTCCGTACCGACGGACGGCAAGATCGCTGACGATGTCGCAAGTGAGATCCGGGAAATGTTGAGGAAAGAATCATGAGAACGATACAGGTCAAAAGCTCCAAAGGAAATTATAAAATCCTTGTCGGCCGGTCGCTTCTTCCAAGAGCCGGGGCGCTTGTTTCCGGAGTTTTTTCTCCCGGCGTGCGCCTGATGATCGTTTCCCAGAAGAATCTTGCCGCGTATCTCAGGCCGATCGTTTCTTCGCTCTCGAAAAAAGGGTTTGAAGTTCATATCCATTGGCTTCCCAAGGGCGAGGTCGCAAAATCCGGAGAGGAGCTCTTCCGCCTTTCCCGCGCATTGCTTGCCAAGGGGTTTGAACGCCGGGACGGGATCGTCGCGGTGGGCGGCGGCGTGGTGGGGGATCTCGCGGGATTTGCCGCGTCGGTTTATTTGCGGGGCATACGTTATGTGAACGTTGCGACAACGCTTTTAGCGCAGGTCGATAGCGCGATCGGAGGGAAGACCGCGATCGATCTTAAAGAGGGAAAGAATCTGATGGGTTCTTTTTGGCCTCCGGCGCTTGTGATCTCGGATGTGAACGTGCTGCGTTCTCTGCCGTCGCGTGAGCTTTGCGCCGCGCTTGGTGAAGTCGTGAAATACGGTGTGATCCGTGATCCGGCGCTTTTCCGTCTTCTTGAAGTGAACGGGAAAAAGATACTCCGAAAAGATCCGGACATTCTTGAAAAGATCGTGCTAGGCTGCGCGGGGATCAAGGCCGGGGTCGTGAGCCGGGATGAATTCGAAACAAAAGGGGAGCGCGCGATCCTTAACTATGGACATACTTTCGCTCACGGGATCGAAGGAGCGTTGGGTTATCACCGCCTGGTGCACGGAGAAGCGGTCGCAATCGGAATGATGATGGCAGCCCAGCTCGCCGCGGAGCTCGGGCTTTGTTCTGAGGATCTTCCCTGGAGGCAGCTGAAGCTGCTCGTTTCTTTTAAATTACCGGTTTCGATCAAGCGCTTCAACCTGAACACGGAAGCGATCCTGAAGGCCATGATGAAAGACAAGAAAAAAAACCGCGGGACTTTGATTTTTGTTCTTCCTCGCCGCGCCGGTCAAGTCACCCTCGAAAAAAATATTCCCCTCGATAAGATCCGCCTGATCCTCCGTCACTCCGGAGCAAAATAGATTCTTTTTGAGGTTTCCTCCCGTGTTAATGGACCCGAAAAATATTTCATTATAATTATATATGTAGTGATCGCATCGCGATACCCAGTTAATCTTTCCTCATGAAAAAGCGAATCAATAACATTTTGGGACCTTCCCATTTGTTGAGAAAAAAGGGCAAAATAGGATTCCACCCATAACATCCTTTGAGGCGGAGGAGGTCCGGACATTGCTGTTCCTGAACCGTTTTCGGATCGAAGGCAGGCGCCGGGCCGCGCAACTTCTTTTTGAAGGGCAAAGAGCGCCGGAGATCCTGGAGAGCATGGCATCAAAAGAGTTTCTAAAAGAACTTCCGGTTACGGAGAACGCGGGGCCTTTCAACGCTGAAAAAGAGATAGAACTGTGCGCGCTGAAAGAGAGCAGCTTTTTACTTTTGTCGGATCCTGAATATCCTCGGGGTCTCAGGGAGATCGCGGATCCTCCGCTCCGGCTCTATAAAAAGGGAAGGATTCTGGGAATGACCGGAACGCGATAGCGGTTGCGGGGACGCGGTATCCGGGTTTTTACGTTCGTCCCCGGGCAAAGCGCTTTGCCCAGGAACTGGCGGCGATCTTTTCCGGATTCGTGTGGGCGATCGACCAGGTGGCTCATGAAGCGGCCCTTCAGGTTTCTTACGGGGGTACGATCGCGGTCCTGAGTGAATATCCTCTGGGGACGCCGCCTCTGCCGGAGAATTTTCCGCGGCGCAATCGTGTTTTGTCTGACTTGTCCTATGGGACCTTTGTGGTCGAGGCCCATTCTCGAAGCGGATCTCTCATCACGGCTCACCAAGCGGTCGAGCAGAGGAGAGAGCCGGGCTCTGTGGACCAGCTGACCTCGCGCGGCACGCATCAGCTTATTAAGGAAGGCGCGTGTCTTGTGGAAACGCAGGAAGATATTTTGCTTGTTCTTGCGGACCGGCTGAAATGGAAAAATAAATTTGAGCCGGTGCTAGCTGAGCAGTCCATCGCGGCTCCTGTCTCTACCGAGAGATCTGATGCGGTTGAAAAAAAAGAAGATGGTTCCAATTCTGATTCATTGAAGTACGGAGGCATAGGGGGCAGTCCCGATAGCCTTTCCATAGAAAAAGAGGAATTGCAAGGCGGGCATCTTTTCCGTCCGGGTGCGGATGCTCCCGGAGTACTGAGGCGGATCGGTGAGACTCCTCAGGAAGAAGAGCCGCTTATCTTAGAACTCCTCAAAGAGGAGGGACCCTTGGCTCCGGACGAGATGGTGGAATGTACCGGCCGTGAGTCCTCGAAATTGTCTGTTTTTTTTGAAAATGGAACTAAACTGAATGGCCTAAAAAGGGAGCGCTGGGAAGTACAACAACAGGTGACTGTCACCTTTTGTTTTTCACTATCTTCTAGCATTAAGCTTCACTGCTCACCGGCCGTTAATAGTAGGGTCATTGTGATAAAAAGTTTTGACAGGCGGGTGTTTCCTCTATAGAGTTTCATAAGAATACCATGTCTTGTTAAGATAAATTTCGATAACGAAAGGAGCTTCACATGGATGGATTGGTTCCGGCGAGCAAAACAAAGAGACTTGTTGCAGCACTGACAGACATGGTTAATATTCCCGTGGTTTTGGGTATTCTGATTGGAACAGTTTTATTAACGGCTTCCGATGCGGTGCGTAGTACGGTGCTAGTGTTTGTAAATATAGCATGGCTTGTTTTTCGCGATGCGGTATTTTCTCCGGGAAGAATTTTTAAGGTTCGAAGAATTATCAACATCACCTGTCCCGTTATTGCGCTTATAATAGCGATTGTCGCAGTGATTTCAAACCCTGGGGCTATAAGATTTTTGGTTATATTGACACCCTATTTGATCATTTCAGTGATTAGTTTTTTACTTGATAAGGGCGGTAATTTGGTTGTTGTCAGCCTCAACGGAACGAAGGTGACGTGGCTTCAGGGGCTGATACGGAATATTTTTCTGGTGGTTCCTTTCGCGTTGGTCACGGGCTATCTTTGTGAAGTGGCCAGACTATTGTTGAATAAATGGCTTCTGTGGCGCCGGATTGTTTATGTTTTGTGTGTTGTTGCGGCCTTGGCGTTGCTACCAGCGGCTATTCCAGGCGGTTTGCTGGCTATTTTAGGGGATGTCCTCGCTCTGACATCAGCTGTTCTTTTTCTGTTGGTTGATAAGGAGCCGATAGCTTCTGGGCGTCTTGCCGATCTTTGGTCAAAGACGCAGGTGGTGGAAGCGTAATACGTTTAGAGTTTATCTTGAACATCGAAATTTAAAAGGGGGTAGGCAAGCAGTCATTGCCTGCCCTTTTTTAATTTAAATAAAGGAGGCAACATGAACTGGTATACCGAAGTTCTTAAAAAATATGCGGTGTTCAGCGGGCGCGCGCGCCGCACGGAATATTGGATGTTTTTTCTTATCAACTTTATCATCACATTCGTTCTGGGCTTCGTCGAAGGGCTTTTTAAAGGTCCGGGAGTGCTCGGGATGGTCTATTCCCTCGGGGTGCTTGTTCCGAGTATCGCGGTTGGTGTGCGAAGACTTCACGATACCGGGCGCAGCGGGTGGTGGCTTTTGATTTCTTTTGTCCCGCTGATCGGCGCGATCGTGCTGCTTGTGTACATGGTGCAGGACAGCCAGGCGGCAGAGAATTCGTACGGCCCCAATCCCAAAGCGGCAGTTTAATAAGTTTTAGCGGGATAACGTTTGTCCTTCCTGAATGTTTTGCTTTCGCAGGGATGACAAACGTTATTTTTTTAAGTTCTGGCAAGCAAAAAAGGAGAATTTCGCATGGAAGGTCAAACCAGCATCGGGGACATGATACGGTTCTCTTGGACGAAAAGCCTGGGAATCCTTTTTCCTTTTAACTTCAAGCGGTGGCTGAGCGTTCTGATCATTGTCTGGCTTGCCGGCGCGGGAGTGCAAGGGGCGAGCCTCAACTTCAGGACACCAGGAAAGTCCGCCAAGACGCAGCCGGCCGCTGGAAAAACCGCAGCAGTTTCTCCTTCGGCGGTCACTTCGACTCAAGCCCAGGGAAGTTCTGTGGTCACTGTTGCCTCGCCAGAAACTCCTGCTAGTAATAACAGAGCTTTGCCGCGAGGTTCAAGAGCCGTGAAAAATCCTGCTTGGAGTATTTGGCTTGTTGCCGGAGCGGTTTGTCTTGTGCTTGGATTCATGTTCTTTTCCACGTGGTTGTCGAGCCGCTTCAGTTTTATTCTTCTTGATACGGTTACGAAGAGGAATGCTTCTATCCGGGAGCCATTCCGGGAACACCGCGAGCTTGGGAATTCCTATTTCAAATGGTCTCTGGCATTTCTCGGTATTCTGGTGGGGACGCTTTTGGTCCTTGGACTTGTAAGCTTCATGCTTTTCGGGATCGCCAAAGGCCATACGGCGATGATCATTCTGTTGGGGATCCTGATGGGTTTACTGGTGATCGCTTTCATTTTGGGCATGAGCGTGACCGGGACCGCTATGCGTGACCTGGTATTGCCGATTATGTATCGCGAAAAGATCCCGGCGATGGTCGCGCTGAATCGATTTCTGGACGCGAATACTTTTGCTTTCGGAAAGGTGTTCCAATATGTTCTCGTGATCTTCGGTCTCGGGATCGTTGCTTCGATCGCGCAAGGTATTGTTTCGGTGGTTGTAGCGCTCTGCGGCTTGATCGCGGGCGGCATTGTGGTGGTCCCGGGGTTTTTCCTGCTCAAGGCGCTTCCGCTTTTAAAACTCCCGCTGATCATTCTCGGGGTTCTTGTGGTGATCGCGGTTATCCTGGCCGTGATCATCGCGATAGGGATGGTCATGCTGCCTGTGGCGATCTTTTTCCGCATCTTTGCCCTTTCCTATCTGACGCGTCTCTATCCCGATTGTGATCTGTTGGGACTGACCGGTGACAAGCCATAGCTCAAAGCGCAAAGTGGAAAGTTCGAATTAAAAAGATCTGCGGCTCCCACCTTCTGCGGATTTATGTGCTAAGCTTTTTATAGCGGGAAAAAACTATGGCCAAGCGAAAACGTAAAAAATCAAAGCCTGTCAGCGGAAAGACGGGAGGATCTCTGAAAGCCGTCCTTTCCCTCTACGCCGAACTCGCTAAGATCAAAAAAGAAATGGTTCGGGCTGAGGAGGGAGGGGAACGGGTAGAGGACCGGCTTGTCGATCTGGAGGTTCATGCGAATCTTCTGGCGCGGCTCCTGACCACGCTTTGCCTCGAAAAACTGGGTATCCGGCCCGACGCCTTGAAGCGTCTGGTCCGGCGTATTGAAAAAGAAGCTCTCCGTGATTCCCAGATCCTCGAGCTTGAATCCCTCTACAAACTTTCCAACGGAAATCCAAAGAAGACGCCCCCGATGCGTTCCAAGACCCGGGATGACCCGTGGGAGCAAATCTCGTAGACCCATGCTCAAAGAAAATGGGCGACTGTTTCCGGGGTGCCAGGAATGAGGAAAACTCTTTCTGAACTTATAACCTGTTTTAGAGAAACGGGTTAGAAGCGTCCGATAAACTTGCCGTTTACATTCTCACGCATTTTGTTTAAAATCCATCCTCCAAAGAAGTGGTAAGTTATAAGTCATAAGTCGTATGTTTAAATAGCAAAACGCCTTATCTACTTTTCTTACCGCTTACCACTTATGATTTATCACTTAATGGGGAGTTTTTGTGACCAAAGCAAAAAAGACCGCCAAAACCGTTAGAAGCGCCAAGAAGACCGAATCCGCCAAGCCTCTTAAGGCGGTGAACGGTCCGAAGTATCTGGTGATCGTTGAGTCGCCTGCCAAGGCCAAAACCATCAATAAGTTTCTGGGCAAGGACTACAAGGTTGTGGCGTCCATGGGCCATGTCCGTGACCTGCCGAAGAGCCGCATGGCGGTGGATATCGAGCATGACTTTGCTCCCGAATACATCATCATCCGGCGTGCGATGCGGACGGTCAAACAGCTCAAGAAGGACGCCGAGGGAAAAGAAGTTCTCTACGTTGCTCCCGATCCTGACCGGGAAGGCGAGGCCATCAGCTGGCATCTCGCGCATATTTTTGCTGAGCAGGATAAGGATCAAAAGATCCTCCGCGTGGAGTTTAACGAGATCACGAAAGAGGCCGTTCTCAGGGCTTTTGATCACCCCCGTAAGATCGACATGAATCTTGTGGATGCCCAGCAGGCGCGCCGTATCCTGGACCGGGTGGTGGGATATCAATTAAGCCCCCTTCTCTGGAAGAATGTCGGACGCGGACTTAGCGCGGGACGGGTGCAGTCGGTGGCGCTCCGTTTTATCGTGGATCGAGAGCGTGAGATACGGAAATTTTTGCCGCAGGAGTACTGGACTCTGGACGCCAAGCTCTCCGCCGCTGAGGTCTCCGAACAGACCAAAGATTTTCTCTCCCGCCTCATTCAGATCGATAAGGTTAAGCCCGAACTCAAGGCTCAGGCCGAGATCGAACGGATCAAAGAAGAGCTCCGGCAGCTTCCCTTTCATGTTTCGGATATCGAGAAGACCGAAAAGCGACGCAAGCCGCAAGCCCCTTATTCGACAAGCAAACTTCAGCAGGAAGCTTATAGCCGTCTCGGGTTTTCGGCCGCGAATACGATGCGCATCGCGCAGCGGCTTTATGAGGGCGTGGAACTTGGCGCGGAGGGCAGTGTCGGTCTTATCACTTACATGAGAACGGATTCCGTGAATATAGCGGCTTCCGCTCAGGAAGAAGCGGCGCGTTATATTCGCGAAAAATTCGGCAAAGAATACTTGCCTGAAAAACCGCCGTTCTATAAATCCCGCAAAGGAGCCCAGGAGGCCCATGAAGCCATTCGTCCGACTTCAGCCTTTCGCATCCCGGATTCGATCAAGGATTTTCTGGAGTCTGATGAGCTAAAACTCTATGAATTGATCTGGCGGAAATTCCTTGCCTCCCAGATGATGCCCGCGATTGATGAGCATACCGCGATCTCGATCCTGGCCGGGGAGAAATATGGATTTCGCACCACGGGAAAGCGCAATATTTTCCTCGGGTTTACCGCGGCCTTCGGCGAGATCCGGGTTGAAAAAGAAAATCCCAAGGATTCCGAAGAAGACGACACCCCGGAAGCAATTGAGCTTCCGGATCTGAAAATCGGGCAAAAGCTCGCGCTTCAGGATCTCGTGGGCGAGCAGCATTTCACGAAGCCGCCGCCACGCTTTAATGACGCGAGTCTGATCAAATTGCTTGAAGAAAAAGGGATCGGCCGGCCGAGTACTTACGCGCCGACGATCTCGACTATCCTGGGCCGGATGTATGCCGAACGCAAGGGGGGCGCGATGATCCCCACTGAACTCGGTGAAACGGTCGTGGATATTCTTGTGGAGCATTTCCCGAAGATCCTGGACGCTGAATTCACGGCGCTTATGGAAGAAGAGCTCGACGGGATCGAGGAAGGGAAGGCCGGCTGGGTGAAGGTGCTGAAGGATTTCTACGGACCTTTCAGCGAATATCTGGCGCGGGCGCAGACCGAAATGAAAAGCGTCAAACAGGCGCCCATTCCGACGGAGTACAAATGCGGTCTTTGCGGCAAACAGCTGTTTATCAAGTTCGGACGTTTCGGGAAATTTATGGCGTGCTCAGGTTTTCCGGAATGCAAATTCACGCGCTCGATCCCGACAGGGTACTTTTGCCCGGAGCCCGGGTGCGGGGGAGAACTTTTAAAGCGCCGAGCGAAGGGGCGCCGTGCTTTTTACGGATGCTCGAATTATCCGAAGTGCACGCATGTGGTCAATGAACTTCCCAAAAAAGAGGACGCCGCTGAAAAAGACGCTTCGTCCGAGGCTCCGTGAGTTCCCGGGCATGAGCCAGAGGGTCGAAGAGTTCCTGAATTTTCTGAAGACGGAAAAAGGCGCCTCCGAGCACACCACTAAAAATTACGGGATCGATCTCCGGGAATTCATGAAGTTTCTCGGGGAAAGGGATCTTACGGCGCTGACCTATCTGGATATCCGTTCCTTTCTGGCATTCTTAAAGACGCGCGAGTACAGCAAAAGCACGATCTCGCGGAAGCTTGCGTGCCTCCGGTCTTTTTTCAAGTATCTGGTGCGTGAAAATATCTTGAGCCAGAATCCCGCTTCGGGGATCGCGACCCCGAAAAAAGAAAAACGTCTTCCCTCATTCATGAATCCCGATGAGATCACGAGGATCCTGGAAGCTCCGGCCAAGAATTGCTGGGAGGAAAAGCGGGATAAGGCGATCCTTGAAATGCTTTACAGCTCCGGGCTGCGCGTGAGCGAACTTGCGGGGCTTAACCATGATGATCTTGATTTTTTCGGGGGACTGGTCCGGGTGCGCGGTAAGGGAAAAAAAGAGCGGATCGTGCCGGTAGGTCAGATGGCGATGAACGGTTTGCGCGCTTATCTGGACATGAAACCGCCGAAAGAAGTATCGAATTCGATCAAGAAGCCGCTTTTTATCAGCCGGATCGCGAGCCGCCTCACGGACCGGAGCGTCCGGCGCATGATCCTGAAATATGTGAAGCGCACGGGTTTGAGCAAGGAAATTTCGCCTCATACGTTCCGTCATTCTTTTGCGACGCACATGCTGGACCGCGGCGCGGATCTCCGGAGCGTTCAGGAACTGTTGGGGCACGCGAATCTTTCGACCACTCAGATCTATACGCATGTGACGACCCAGCGGCTTAAGGATGCTTACGCCACGGCGCATCCGAGAGCATGAAGAGATCTCAGATCTCAAATTTGAAATAAAGGATGAGAGAATCGTGATCAGAACTTTTTTATACAACCTGGCATTCCTGGCGTTCGCGATCTTTTACGCGCCTATTTTTTTAATGAAGCTGCGTCAGGCCGAGGATCCGCGGGCGCTTTGGCGTGAGCGGCGTGGAATCTTTCCGAAGGCCTGGGCTTCGAAATTCCTTGGAAAGAAGATCGTCTGGCTTCATGCCGTGAGCGTGGGCGAAGTGATGGCGGTCGAGAAATTCATTACCGAGTGGCTTGCGGTTTCGCGCGAATACGATCTGGTTCTGACGACGGTGACGCCGACCGGGCAACGCATCGCGAAAAAATTCGCGGGAGATCGGGTCCATGTCTGTTATTTCCCGTTCGATCTGACCCCGGTCGTGAAGCGTTTCTTTGATCTCTTGAAGCCGGTTTGCCTGCTGCTTGTGGAGACCGAGATCTGGCCGAATCTTCTGAGCGAAGCGAAACGGCGGAATATTCCGGTCGGTGTGATCAACGCGCGCCTCTCGGAGCGGTCTTTTAAAAGATACACCGTTTTTCCTTGGCTTTTCAAACCGTTGTGGGGTCAGCTTGATTTTGTGCTCGCGCAGTCGGAGGAGAATGCCGTCCGTTTCCGCAAGCTCGGGATCACGGAAGAAGCTGTACGCGATATGGGAAATATGAAGTTTGACCAGGGGGGCGATGACGACGGAGCTGTGGATGAAGGGGGATTGCGGCAGGCGTGGGGTTATGAACCGGAGGATCTTGTATGGATCGCGGGGAGCACTCATTCCGGAGAGGAAGAGATGGTCATGAAGGCCTTCAAGATGCTGCGCGGTAGGTTTTCGAATCTCCGGCTTATTATCGCGCCGCGGCATATTGAACGTTCGAAGAAAATTTTAGAGCAACTTAAAAGCAGTGGCTTGACGGCGACTTTATCAACAAACCCGGTCTTCCGGCAAAAAAATAACGCCGAGGTCGGGAAGGAAAAACAAGAAGGTTTGAAACCGGATGTTCTGGTTTTGGACCAGTTGGGCGTTCTCAGGAATCTGTACAGGATCGCGGATCTCGTATTCATGGGCGGAAGTCTGATCCCTCACGGAGGGCAGAATCCGATCGAGCCCGCGCGTTTCAGTAAAGCAGTGGTCCATGGACCGAATGTTTTTAACTTTCACAAGCTCTACCACCAGCTCGATCATGACGGTGGCGCTCTCAGGATCTCGGCTCCGGACGAACTGTCGTCCGCGGCGGCGGAGCTCCTCGCGACTGAGGGCAGGCGTCATGAGATGGGTCAAAAGGCATTTCAGATCATTAACCGTTTACGGGGCGCCAGCAAGCGTCAGGCAGGGTGGATCCTGACGTTTCTCGCAGGCCGGCGTTCTCAAGAAAGGATCGAGCAACATGGCAAGCATGAAGAATTACTTCCGGCTTCTGGCAGAGGACAAACAGCATGACGCGACGAGCGGAATTCTCCAGTTATTTCTTTCACTCGCGGCCCGGGGGTATGGTCTTGGAGTCGGGGTTTTTCGCTGGCTGTATGAACATAAAGTTCTGGCGCGCAAACGCCTTCCGTATCCGGTCATCAGCGTCGGCAATCTGACCTGGGGAGGCACGGGCAAGACGCCTTTTGTCGAATATCTCGCGCGCAAGATCGGGACTCACCGGCGCGTGCCGCTTGTCCTGACGCGCGGTTACAGCCATGATGAAGCCATTGAGCTTCAGACCCATCTTCCGGCCGCGATCATCGGCGTGGGAAAGGATCGCGCGAAGGTCGCTGAACGCGTTCAGCAGGAAAAGCGCCATGTCGATATCGCCATTCTCGATGACGGACTTCAACATCAGGTCCTGGAGCGGGATGTGGACATCGTGGTGGTCAACTCTCTGAATCCCTTCGGCAACGGGAACCTTATCCCGCGCGGTATTCTGCGCGAACCGCTCTCGGTCCTCAAGCGCGCCGCCATCATTGTTCTGACGCATGTAAATCTCGTCAGCCCCGAGGAACTCAAGACACTTAAGGCCAGGATCGCGCTTTTGGCCCCTCAGGCACAGTTGGTGGAGACGGTCATGGAAGTATTATTCCTTTACCGTGCAAAGACCAAGGTCCGGACGGCTGTCGAAAAAATGGCCGGCCGCCGGGTTGCGACCTTTGCCGCCGTGGGAACACCCCGCTCCTTCCAGCTGGTGCTCCAGCGTTTTCAGCTCAAGACCATCCGGAATTTTGAATTCCTGGATCATCATGAATACACGAAAGAAGAACTTTTGAAGATCAAAGAAGTCGCCCAGTCGGCCGGAGTCGAGGAGATCATTACGACCGAAAAGGATTTTTACCGCTCCCGGGAACTTATTACAGAGACGCTGAACCCGATGGTCCTTGCCGCGAGGCTCCGGGTTGTTTCGGGAGAGGAGATCCTGACCGATCGACTTAATCGTCTTCTGGGGGTAAAAAGCTGATGGACCCCGTTAGAGATCAGGAGCGCTTTGCAAAAACGCTCCCGTACATGGAATGAACCATTATGCGAAATTCAACTTCCCGTATATCCGTTAAAGGAAAAGATACCGCTCCAAAATTTTCTAACGGGGCGGAAGACCTGCTGGACAGGGCTGCTTATGTGGCGGCGCGCATGCTGATTTTTATTTTTGAGCGCATTCCTTTCGCGATGGGCCTGAGGATCGGCGATGTTTTGGGGCGTGCCGTATTCTATGTCTCAAAAAAGCGTCGCGTGGCTTATATCAACATGAAAGCCGCGCTCGGGGAGCAGCTGACCGCGGCGGCGCGGTGGAAAGCGGTGCGCGATCATTTCGGCTTCATGGGGCAGATCGTTGTGGAGGTGATGTCCTTTAAAAAGATGAGCCGCAAAAGCCACGATCTGGACATCAAGGTAGACGGGATCGAGCGCTACGATGCGCTTCTCCTTTCGGGTCACGGCGGGGTTCTGATCACCGCGCATTTCGGGAATTGGGAGCTGTTGCAGTTATGGTCCGGACTTCGCGGGACGCCGATCTATGTGCTGACGCGTGAGCAAAAATATCCGAGACTGAACGGCTTGATCAACGAGCTTCGGGAAAGCCATGGTTCGGTGATGATCAGCCGCGGAGCCGGTATCCGCGGACTGATCCGCGCGCTCCGCGAGAAAAAAATGATCGGCGTTCTCGGAGATCAGTCCGCCGGCAAAAGCGAGGGAATGATCCTGCCGTTCTTCGGCCGGAGGACCACGGTACCGACAGGGGCTTTTGAGCTGGCGCACCGCACGGACGCGCTCATCATGCCGTTTTTTATCGTGCGGATCGGAGGCCGAAAACACGAGGTCTACTCCGCGGAAGTTCTGAAGGACGATCCTTCCCTGGCGCCGAAGGCGCGCGTCGAGTTTCAGGCCCGGCAATACCTGAAGACCCTCGAAGCTTTTATCCGGCGGTTTCCGAACCAGTGGCTTTGGGAGAATAAAAGATGGAAGTTTTGCTGGGACAGGAAGATCGTGGTCCTCTCGGACGGCAAGGCCGGCCATTTCAAGCAGTCGGAGGTTGTGGCGGGGATGCTCTCCGAGTTCAAGGAGTTTCACGGACGTTCCGGGCTTAAATTCGAGACGGAACAGATCTCCGTCTCATACCGTTCATCGTTCCATCGGGGGGCGCTCTTCTGTCTGGCCTTTTTGATGAAACCCTGGATCCAGGGGAGACTTCACTGGCTTGCGCCTTTTCTGACTCCCGAGACACAGCGGGCGATCGAAAGGGCTAATGCGGATTATATTGTCGCCGCCGGCTCTTCCCTCGCGCCCATCCAGATGCTTCTTGGACAGGAGACCGGCGCAAAAAAGATCGTGATCATGAATCCGCCTTTTCCGTATTCCCTGACGCATTATGACCTTGCGATCGTACCGGCCCACGACAGCGGTAGAGTCCCCAAGCGAACGCTTCGTTCCGTGATCATGCCGAGCGGTTACAAGAGCCACGATCGCGGTCCCGATGTCAGGGAGCTTCAGGCCAGACTGGGGGAGGGGATACGGCCGAAGATCGCCATTTTTCTCGGCGGCGCAACGCGGGACTATGACCTGACCGTTACGGACATGGAAAAACTCTGCGCGGCTTTAAAACGCGTCTGCTCCAAGGCCGGAGATTTTATGCTGACCACCTCGAGGCGGACCTCCGCGCCGGCGGAACGGTTTCTTAAAAGCCATCTCGGCGAGCAGCCCGCCTGCAAATTCCTTGTGATCGCGAATGAGGAGAACCCGCCTTATGCGGCGGGCGGCATGATGGGGCTCGCGGATCTTTTGATCGTAAGCGAAGACAGTCTCGCGATGATCTCGGAAGCGGTGGGGACCGGCAAACGCGTGATCGTGCTGAGTCTCGGAGAAGGTCAGCTTCCGGAAAAACATTACCGCTTTCATCAGATCTTGAGTCATCGCGGGCTTGTGACCGTGAGCGGCATTGCGAACCTTGAAAAAAACATCAAAGAACTTCTCAGGAGTCCGGCGGCGCCGGTCCTTCAACGCGAAAAAGATGTCCTGATTGAGCGTTTGGGAGGCCTGATATGAAAGTAATGCAGATTTTACCCGCGCTTGAGCTTGGCGGGACCGAGAGAGGAGTGGTGGACCTCGCGAGGGCCATGAAAAAAGGAGGGCATGAGACGATCGTTGTGTCTTCGGGCGGATCTCTTGTCTCGGAGCTGCAGAAGATCGGCATCCCGCATTATGGTTTACCGGTTCATCAAAAATCCCTGGCGGCGCTTTTCCTTGTCGAAGAACTCGTCAAGATCATCCAGCGCGAGCGCGTGGATATTATCCACGCCCGCAGCCGTGTTCCGGCGTGGCTCGGATGGCTTGCCGCCCGCAAAGCGGGGGTCCCTTTCATCACGACTTGTCACGGGCATTATTCCGTTCATCCCATGAGCTTCGTGATGGGGTGGGGAAAACGGGTGATCGTGGCCTCTCACGCGATCGGCCGGCGCATGATCGATGAATTTAATGTTCCCCCGGACAGGATCCGCCTGATCCCGCGGGGCGTCGATCTTTCCCAATTTACGTTCTCTTTCGCGAAATTCGAAAAGCACCAGGGCCCGCAGAGGATTCTTCACATGGGACGGTTTTCAGCGGGCAAGGGCCAGGTCGAGTTCCTGAAAGCGATCCACCTTCTGAGGAGCCGACTTTCGCATTTTGAGGTCTGGATCGTGGGCTCCGAAGGACGCGGCAGGCACCGTTATACGGACCTGATGAAAAAAACCATCCAGCAGTTCGGGCTTGAGACTTGCGTGAAGATCCTTCCCCCGACGCGGGATGTGGCGGGGCTTTTGGCGCAGTCGGATCTTCTGGTGCTTTCCTCGCTGATCCCCGAACCTTTCGGGCGCGTGGTGATCGAGGCCGGGGCCGTTGGGACGCCCGTTATTGCGACCTGGCTTGGCGGCGTGCGGGATATCATTGATCACGAAGAAACAGGACTGCTTTTTCCGCCGAGGAATATTCCCGCGATGGCGGAGGCCATGTACGAGCTTTTGACGGACCGCGACAAGGCTAAGGCGCTTGCCGTGAAACTCCGGAAAAAAGTGGAAGAGAAATTCAACTTGGAACAAATGGTCCGGAAAACACTGGAGGTCTATCAGGAGGTCCGCAAACGGCCGAAGATTCTTGTGGTGAAGCTCGGAGCGATGGGCGATCTGATCCTGGTCGTGCCGAGCCTGAGGATGCTCCGGGAACGTTTTCCGGACGCTTCGATCACCTTGCTTGTGGACAGGAAGATCGCACCGGTCGTATCGGCATGTCCTTACCTGGACGATATGATCCTGGTGGATCGCAAAAAGCTTTCCAATTTCTTTTATCTGCTGAAGACCGCGCGGCGCATACGCCGCGAAGGGTTCGATATGTCGATAGACCTCCACAATAACAAGTGGACGCATCTTCTGGCATACCTGGGAGGCGCGGTGCAGCGTTTCGGATTTTCGAGAGGGAAATGGGGATTCCTCCTGAACCGTCCTGACCGTACCTTCGAGGTCGGAGATTCTCCGCTTCGGCATCAGTTCCGCGTGCTTTCCAAAGCCGGCGTCACGCAATTCGATGATACTCTTGAACTCTGGCCGAAACCCGGGACTCTCGAGAAAGCCCGGGAGGCCTTTGCGATGCTGGAACCTCAGAAGAGCACGAAAATGATCGGATTTGTCATGGGCTCCAGTCCCAATTGGCCGAGCAAGCGTTGGCCCTCGGGACATTTTTTGGCGCTTGCGAAGCGGCTTTTCGAAAAAAATGATGCGCGGATCGTTCTCATCGGTTCTCCGGACGAAGCGGATCTCAGCCGTCCTTTTTATTCCTTTGAGGCAGGTAAGGTGCTGGATCTTATCGGTAAAACCTCGCTGGATGAGTTGCCGGCTTTTTTTAAGCAGCTTCACCTGGTGGTGACCGGCGATACCGCGCCGCTTCACATGGCCGCCGCGATGAATGTCCCGATCGTGGCCTTGTTCGGCCCGACGGATGCCAAGCGCCACCTTCCTCCCGGGAAAAAGATCGATGTTCTTTCGCATCATTTGCCCTGCCAGCCCTGTTACGACGGCATTTGCAAGGCCAAGGAAACCCAGGCGTGTCTGACGCATATTTCCGTGGAGGAAGTCTTTGAGCATTGCCAGAGAGCGCTTGCATCATGAAGATCCTGGCCGTGATGAAGAATTGGCTGGGAGACCTGCTCTTCCAGATGCCGGCTCTTGAACTGATCAAGCAGAAATATCCCTCGGCCGAGATCTTCTGCGTTGCGCCGGAACGTTGCCGGGAGATCCTGGAAGCCCATCCCGCGGTTTCCGGTTTTATCCCCTTTGATGAAAAAGCGAGTCACCGTTCGTGGCTGAGCCGTATCCGGTTCATTTTGGAACTCCGCAAGCTCGGGCCTTGGGATGTGGGTTATCTTTTCCACCGGTCGCGTTCGCGGGCGGCGATGCTTTTTTTTTCGGGAGTGAAAGAAAGGATCGGGTTCGGGAAAGGCCGGAAGATGTTCCTCACCACTTCGATCGAGGAACCCGCCGGAAAGCTGCATCAGCTTGAGCATTTTATGACGCTGATGAAGGGAACCGGTTATGAGATCCCGGCGGAGCCGCAATACCGTTTCTATTTCAAGCGGGAGGACGAAGCGAAAGCCTTGACGATCCTGAACGAGAACGGGCTTGGTGCCGGCACAAAATATGTTTGCTTTCATCTCGGCGCGAACTGGGAGCCGAAGCGGTGGCCGCCCGCGCATTTTGCCGCGCTTGCGGATAAGATCGCAGAAAGGTGGAAACTTCCGGTGGTGGTGACCGGGTCGGCGCAGGACCGTCCGCTTTTCGAGGGATTTCTTCAAAATATCAGGAAAGCCAAAGTGATCGACCTGGTCGGCAAAACATCGCTCCGGGTTTCTTCCGTTGTCTATAAGAATGCGGCTTGTCTTGTGACCGGGGATTCCGGTCCCATGCATATTGCCTCCGGGGTCGGAGCCCGTGTTGTCGCCCTCTTTGGCCCTACGGACCCGCAGCTCACCGGTCCTCGTGGGACGGGCGAAAGACTTGTGCTTCAGCATGTCCCTTCCGGCTATGCCGTTCCATTTTTCGGCAAGGACCTTCCTCCCGAGGGATGGCTGAGCCAAATAATGCCGGAGCAGGTTCTTGATGCCGTTGAGCGGATACTGAGAAAATGAACATCCTCGTCGTGACACTCAGCAATTTCGGTGATGTGATCCTGACGACGCCCGTGATCATGGGGCTTTCGGGGAAATATCCCGGGGCGAAGATCACGGTGGTCGTGGGGCCTCGCGCCCGGAGCGTCCTCCAACGGAGTCCGGCCATTGACCGGGTGGTGACCTATGATAAGAAAGCGCCTTTGAGCGAGAAATTGAAATTCATCGCGGAACTTCGCAAGGTGAAATATGACCTGGTGGTCGACTTGCGCAATACTGCCATCCCTTTCCTAGTCTCATGCAAAAGGAGAACGCCGCTTTTTAGAAGATTCACAAAAATCAACATGCGCGATCGTCATCTTGAAATGCTTTCGGTGGTGGAGCGGGACATTCCTCAACCTCCCGCATTTCAGTTCTTTAATAAAACGGATGAGGTTGTCGCAATGAGGACGCTTGAGGCAACGGATATTCAGGAAAAGAAGGGCTGGATCGTGGTGGCGGCAGGTGCTGCCAGCGAGCGGAAACGCTGGGCGGTTGAGCATTTTACGGAAGTGGTCCGGACGCTTCACAAGCGGACCTTTAAAAAAATCCTTTTGGCAGGAACGCTCGACGAGCGTCCTGTGGCGGAAAAGATCGCGGCGGCGCTTCCCGGAGCGGCCGGAGTGGTTTGCGGTGATCTGATCCTTTCCGAGACAGCCGTACTCGTCGCGAATGCGGCGCTTGTGATCGCCAACGACAGCGCCATCATGCATCTGGGGTTTGAACTAGGGACGCCGACGGTCGGGATCTTCGGGCCGACGGATCATGGAAAATATGGCCACGAGGGGCCTCGCTTCCGGATCGCGCGGGAAGATGCGGCCCGGTGCTCCTGTGAATCTCATAAATTACATCGCTCCGAACGAAGCTGCTTTCACGGACTGATGCCGGAGAAAGTGACCCAACTTTCCATGGAGCTACTGAATGTCTCTAATCCTGCCTGAAGCTCCGAGCATTCTCATCACGCGTACGGATCGTATCGGGGACCTGGTGCTTACCACGCCTGTTTTTGAAGCTTTGCGGAAAAAATTCCCAAAAGCCCATATTGCCGCGCTTGTTTTCCTGGAGCATCGTGAGATCGTCCAGGGAAATCCTTATCTGGATGAAGTGATCCTCTACGATAAAAAAGGAAGTGAGCGCGGGCTTTGGGGACAGTTTCTCTTTAGCCGGGAACTCCGGCGCAGGAAATTTGATGTGGTGATCCACGCTCACGGAACGAACAGGATGCATCTTGCCTCATGGCTTGCCGGAGTACCAATCCGCATCGGCTACGCGCGGCGCATGCCTTGGGCGTTGACGCAAGTGTATCCTTATAATAAAAAAGAAGGAAAGAAGCAGGAAGCCGAATATCTTTTCGAACTTCTTGAGCCTCTCGGTATTTCCCCTCCTGAAAAGATCAAGCCTTCTTTTCCTGTGACTGGCCGGTCTATTCGGTCTCTGGAGAATCTTTTCCTATTTCATGAAATTCCACGCTCTCTTTCGTGGGTGGTCCTGAATCCTTCGGCGAGCGATGTCACGAAGATGTGGCCGGCGGAGCGTTTTGCGGAACTTGTGACGCGGATCGAAAAGGAAAGACCGTCTGTTTTTTTTGCGATCGGAACTGTGAAGGACAGGAGCATCATTAAAAAGTTGAAACAAAACACAAAGGTGCCGGTGTTCGACTTGAGCGGACGGCTTTCACTAGGAATGCTTGGCGCTCTTTTGGAAAGAGCTTCTTTGCTGGTCTCGAACGATTCCGGTCCCGTGCATATCGCGACGGCGGTCGGGGCGCCCGTCGTTTCCATTTTTGGGAGATATGAGCCTGGGCTCGGTCCGGTCCGCTGGCGGCCTCTTGGGGATAAAATGCGCGTTGTTGCCAAGGATGTTTCCGCCATCCCGCCTGCTGAGCGTAAATTCACTTATATCGATGAGATTTCCGTGGAGGACGTATACCCTGCAGTGCAGGACGTTTTCACACCCCCGGGGTGTGAAAATGGCCGCGGAGAATGGCTGAAATGAGAACGTTGCGCCGTGTTCTCATTGTTCATCCTTACGGGATCGGGGATCTTCTTTTTGTAACGCCCGTGCTGCGGGCGCTGCGGCTTCTGCCGAGGGTAGAGACCGTGGACCTGCTTTTGGGTTCACGGACGCGCGAGGTCGTCGAGCATAACCCTCACGTCGATGATATCTATGTGCTGGATAAGGACAAGGCCCATCGCCAGAACTGGCTCGAAAATCTCCGCGATAATCTTGAACTCGGCCGGAAGCTTGGGAAGAAGCGTTATGACCTGATCCTGGATTATTCCCTGCGCCGCGAGCATGCGTTCTTCGGACGGTTTTTCCTGGGCATCCCGCGCTGCGCGGGTTTCGCGTATAAAAAGCGCGCGACCTTCCACAATATCCGCTTGCCGCTCCCAGAGGCTTTCTGGAAAAGGCACGTGGTGGATTTTTACTGTGATCTCGCGGAGGCGGCGGGGATCCCGGTCGAGGATCGTTTTCTGGAATTCTATTTTCCACAGACTGATCCACTCGCCGAAGCTGAGATCGCGAAGAGGTTGAAGCTTTTGCCGGGGAATTTTCTCACGGTGGCTCCCGGCGGCGGGGACTCCTGGGGGAAGGACGCTTCCTACAAGCGTTGGCCCGTGAAATATTTTGCGGAATTGGTCGCGAAGCTTCAGAAGGAAAAAAACATTCACGGCGTCGCGATCCTGGGCAGTCCCTCGGAGCGAGCCTTATGCGAAGAACTGCAAGCCGTGCTTCGTCCCCCCTCCATTGTGTTAGCCGGGGAGACGACGCTCACTCAGACGGCCAGGGTCCTTAAAAAGTCCGCACTTTTTATCGGCAACGACGGTGGCTTGGTTCATTTGGCGCGAGCACTTCATGTGCCGCTTATTGCGATCTATGGTCCTGTGCCGCCTGAGGTTTATGGTCCTTATCCTTCGTCGCCGGAGGCCGTTCCCGTCTGGAAGCAGAGCCTGGAATGTCGTCCGTGTTATTACAAATTCCGTTACAATAGTCAGTGTCAGACGATCGCTTGTCTGAAAGATCTGACGCCGGATGAAGTGATGGCTCAAGGGTGGGCCCGGCATTCATCCGTCAAGGATCAATAAAAAGGAATATCTATGGCGAAGCGCAAAATCATCGAGATTGATCGGGAAAAATGTAATGGCTGCGGACTTTGCACGACGGCTTGCGCGGAAGGCGCCTTGGTTTTAGATCCTCAAAAAAAAGCCGTGCTCGTAAAAGAGATTTTCTGTGACGGAATGGGAGCTTGTTTGGATATTTGTCCCGTTGGAGCGCTTCAGATCGTGGAAAAAGACAGTTCCGAATATGATGCTAAAGCTGCTTTTGAGCATGTGCTGAAAACACAAGGTGCTGAGGCCGCTAAAAAGGTTCACGGGGCTTCTGCTCAAGCACACGGACACGCTCACGGATTCGGCGGTTGCCCGGGATCCATGGCGCGTGAGATCAGGTCTTCCGAGAATAAAAGTTCTCCTGCCGCAGGCTCCGTTCAATGCGAGCTTAGCCAGTGGCCGATCCAGTTGCATCTGATCTCCCCTGCGGCGCCGTACTTCAAGGAATGCGATCTTCTGATCGCTGCGGACTGCACAGCGTTCGCGCTCGGCAGCTTTCATCAGGACTTGTTGAAAGGCAAAAAGCTTGTGATCGCCTGCCCCAAGCTTGATGAGACGGACGGTTATGTCGAAAAGATCGCGGAACTTCTCAAGAATAACACGGTCTATTCTTTAACGGTCGTGATCATGGAGGTTCCTTGCTGCTCCGGCCTTTTTCGTATCGTTCAGGAGGCTGTGGAGCTTTCCGGGACGAAGATGTCGGTCAAGAGGATCGTGGTCGGTCTCGACGGGAGCATCCGCAATTAGGCATTGAAGTAGAGGATGAAAATGAAAAAAGTTTTTTTGGCGGGATTGTTTCTGGCGCTTCTTATCCCAAGCTGCTTTGCGGGCGGAGGGGAGAAGCTATTTCCTGCATCCGAGAAGCCAGAGGGGAAGCTGTTTCTCGGCGAGAAGCTGACCTTCGAGGTTCGTTACCTCGGGATCACCGTAGGAGATGCCGTCTCCGAGGTGAAGGAACTTGTCAAAGTGAACGGCCGTGAGGCTTATCATATCGAGATCCAGATCCGTTCCCGCGCCCTTCTCGATTGGGTGTATAAGGTCCGCGATACGCATCATACTTATATCGATGCGGAGCACTTTCATTCCCTGCGCTATGAGAAGAAGACGAGCGAAGGACATTTCAATCAGGAAGAGTCGATGGAATACGATCAGGACCAACATGTGGGCCGGTTCCACTCTGTCAAAGACAACAGCCGTAAAGAGATGTTCATCCCCCAGCACGCGCAAGACCAGATCTCGTGCTGCTACTGGCTCCGGCTTCAGGATGTGAAACCCGACTCCAAGATCATGATCCCGGTGAATGCGGATGAGAAGAATTGGGATCTCGAGGTGGTTTTCCATGACGTCAAGGAAATGAAGATCGCCGGCGTCGGTGTTTTTCAGGCGGTTGAAGTCGAGCCGGTGATCATGTTCGAAGGTTTTTTTGTCAGGCGCGGCAAGGTCCGGGGATGGATGAGCATGGACGAGCGGCGCATTCCGCTTGTGATGAAAGTGAAAGTTCCCGTGCTCGGTGAAGTGACAGCGAATCTGACGGGATACGATCCGGGGCCCGGAAACTAGGAAAACTTGGATTGAAAGGTCTCGATCTTGCTTTATAATACGCGTCGTTTGAAACTTAAAAGGAGATAGTCAATGCCTACTTATGAATATGAATGCGGGGCCTGCGGTCACCGTTTCGAGAAATTCCAGTCCATGACCGAAAAGTCCATTAAGAAGTGTCCGGAATGCCGGAAATCGGAGGTTCAGCGCATGATCTCCGGCGGAGCGGGCGTGCTTTTTAAGGGAAGCGGTTTTTATCAGACCGATTATCGCTCGAAAGGGTACAAAGAGTCCGCAAGCAAGGACAAACCTGCTCCTCAGTCAGCGCCTGCTTGTTCGGGCGATTGCAAGTCCTGTCCGACAGCTAAAAAGTAATTTTTACGGGGTTTGATCTGCATTGAATTTCCATGACAGAAGTTTGCGGTCTTTTTTATATTCATAACCTTTTCAATTTAAATAAGTTACGTCAATTTCCTTTCATTGACACCCTGCCGGGCGGATGATACTATACGTCCTTCCATCAACTGGCATATCCCTCTATGAAAAACACACTTACAGCGATCGAAAAAAAGCGATTTCTTGAGATTGTTGACGGTTTCAAGACCGCACATGTCCTTGTGATCGGGGATTTCATTCTCGATCAGTTTGTATGGGGCAGTGTTTCTAGGATCTCTCCCGAGGCTCCGGTTCCGGTGGTCGATGTCAAACGCGAGTCTTATATGCCTGGAGGTTCGCTCAATGTCGCTCATAATATCCGCTCTCTTGCGGGTGCCGCCTATCCCTGCGGGGTGGTGGGCCGCGATATCTACGGGCGGATGCTTTTTAAAACCATGCGCCAGCAAGGGATCGAAACGGGGGGGATCGTTTATGATTCGACCCGGCCGACGACTGTCAAAACACGCGTGATCGCCAATTCCCAGCAGATGGTCCGGTTCGATCGAGAAAAAACAGAAGATGTTTCCAAGGAAGAACTTCTCAAGATCCTCAAGTTTGTCCGGGAGAATATCAAGCGCATGGATGTCGTGATCCTTGAGGATTACGGCAAAGGCGTCATGCAGCCCTTTCTTCTCCGGGAAGTGGTGAAACTCGCGAAAAAATGGAAAAAACCCGTGCTTGTCGATCCCAAGGAAAAACATTTTGATTATTACACCGGAGTGACTTGTATCACTCCGAATCGCAAGGAAGCGTACGGCGGCTATGAGAGAACGATTGGTCCGTGGCACAAAACGCCGGAACTAGAAAAAGTGGGCTGGGCACTCATGAAAAAATTGAGACTCCAGTCGGTGCTCATCACGCTCGGTGAGGATGGCATGGCTCTTTTTGAAAAGGGTGGCAAGATCACCAAGGTCCCGACCGCGGCGCGTGAAGTCTATGATGTGTCCGGTGCCGGGGACACTGTGATCGCAACGCTGGCGCTGGCGCTAGCGGCCGGCGCGAAGATGCACGAAGCCGCGAAGATCTCCAACGTTGCCGCGGGGATCGTTGTCGGTAAACTTGGCACGGCGACAACCTCTCCCGAAGAGCTCCGGGAAGCAATCCGGAAGTTTTGATGCTTCTCTTTAAATGGGGGACGGCAAGTTTTTTATGAAAGCCATAGGTGTGATTCCCGCGCGGTTAGGCTCCACGCGTCTTCCTGAGAAGATCCTCCGGTCGATCGCCGGAAAACCCATGATCCAGCATGTCTGGGAACGCGCGAAGCAGGCGAAAAACCTCGAGGATGTGATTGTGGCGACGGATGACGATCGGATCCTTCGGTGCGTCGAGGGGTTCGGGGGAAGAGCCGTGATGACCCGGAAAGATCATCCGAACGGGACCTCCCGGATCGCGGAGTTGCTGGAACATTTCGGACAGGACGTGGTGATCAATATCCAGGGCGATCAACCCCTTGTGGATCCTCAGGCGCTGGAAGAAATGGTCAGTATTTTTGAAGCATCGAAGGATGTGGAGGTTTTGACGCTGGTCGCGAGGATGACGGACCGGGCGAGCTATGAAAATCCGAATGTTGTAAAAGTGGTCTGTGACGCGCAGGGCGACGCACTTTATTTTTCCCGCGCAACGATCCCCTTTATGCAAGGGAAACAGGATTGCGCGTTCAGTTTTCTGAAACATCTCGGTGTTTACGGATACCGGCGTGATTTTCTTTTGAATTTTGTTGCCTGGGCGCCGGGGATCCTGGAAAATACCGAAAAATTAGAGCAGCTGAGGATCCTCGAAAGGGGTCGTTCCATTCGTGTGATCGAAACGGCGTATGATTTCATCAGCGTGGATACGGAAGAGGACCTTCATGAAGTGGAATCGCGTTTGTCCCGGACCGGCGAGGGTGACGGTTCGAAGTCAGGCGCAAACCCGGTGAGGAAATAAAAATGCCAAAGCATATTTTTGTGACAGGAGGGGTGGTTTCTTCGCTTGGGAAAGGCATCGCATCCGCTTCCATCGCCAAGATCCTCGAGGCGAAAGGGTTAAAGGTTGCCCTTCAGAAACTTGATCCTTATCTGAATGTTGACCCGGGGACGATGAACCCTTTTCAGCACGGGGAAGTTTATGTGACCGATGACGGTGCGGAAACAGACCTGGATCTCGGGCATTATGAGAGGTTCACGCATTCTACCCTGGGCCGTGAGAATAATGTGACGAGCGGGCAGGTCTATCACAGCGTTATCGCCAGAGAGCGGCGCGGGGATTATTTGGGCGGTACGGTGCAGGTGGTGCCGCATATCACGAACGCCATCAAGGAACGCATCCGTGAGGTTTCGAAGAATAAACGTTACGATGTTGTGATCTCGGAAGTGGGCGGTACGGCAGGCGACATCGAATCCCTGCCATTCCTCGAGGCCGTGAGGCAGTTTCGGCATGAGGTTGGCCGCGAAAACTCTCTTTTCATTCATCTGACACTTGTCCCTTACATCAAGGCCGCAGGAGAACTCAAGACCAAACCCACGCAGCACAGTGTCGGGACCCTTCGCGAGATCGGTATCCAGCCGGATATCCTGATTTGCCGTACGGAAAAGAAGCTCACTCAATCGATCAAGGAAAAGATCGCGCTTTTTTGTAACGTGGAGCCTGAGGCGGTGATCGAGGGGCGGGATGTGGCCTCGATCTACGAGTGTCCGCTCGCGTTCAAAGCGGAAGGGATCGACAAAGTTATCTGCCAGAAGCTCAAGATCGAATATAAGGCCGGAAGTCTTCACGAATGGAAAACGAATGTGGTCGACCGCGCGCTTCATCCGCGGCACATGGTCAAGATCGCCGTGGTCGGCAAGTACGTCGAACTTCAGGACGCGTACAAGTCCATTTATGAATCTCTGAAGCACGGCGGGATCGCCAATGATTCCGGGGTGGTGATCAAGAGGATCAATTCCGAGAAGCTGGAGACCTCCAGGTCACTTGAACAGCTCAAGGGCGTTTCCGGGATCCTCGTTCCGGGAGGGTTCGGCAATCGCGGGATCGAAGGAAAGCTTAAAGCCATTCAGTTCGCCCGGGAAAAAAAGATCCCGTTTTTTGGGATATGCCTGGGGATGCAGTGCGCGGCGATCGAATTTGCCCGTAACGTGCTGGATATGAAAGGTGCTCATTCAACCGAATTTAACAAAAAGACTTCCTTCCCCGTGATCAGCCTTCTTGAAGAGCAGCAGAATGTGAAGGATCTGGGAGGCACGATGCGCTTAGGCGCCTATCCATGTCAGGTGAAGAAGGATTCACTTGCGTACAAAGCGTACAAGGATGAGGAAATCTCCGAGAGGCACCGCCACCGTTATGAGTTTAACAATGAATACCGTGAAAAATTTCAGAAAGCGGGCATGAACCTTTCCGGTGTTTCCCCGAGCGGTAAGTTGGTGGAGATGATCGAGTTGGAAGATCATCCTTGGTTCCTTGCGGTGCAGTTCCATCCGGAATTCAAGTCGAAGCCCGACAGGGCGCACCCTCTTTTCCGCGAATTTATCCGCTACGCCCTGGCCTATCAGGAAGAACACGGTACGAAGATTACCGTGGCCGAGGTGAAAGAAAAGGCCGGGGAAAAGCTTTCCGTTCAGGAGAGCGGTGACGTTCATGAATAAAGTGGCTTTGGGCTCCATCGTTTTCGGCGATCCGAGCAAGTTCGTCCTGATCGGCGGGCCGTGCGTGATCGAAGACGAGAAAAGCACGCTCCGTCTTGCCGAAAAGATCTCGAAGGTCGCTCGCGCGCTCAAGGTCCCTTACATTTTCAAAGCAAGCTTTGATAAAGCGAACCGTTCCTCGATCAAATCGTTTCGCGGACCGGGCCTTGAGAAGGGGCTTGCGATCCTAGCCCTCGTCAAAAAAGAGTTCAAGCTTCCTATCCTTACGGATTTTCACTCGGTGGAGCAGGCGGAGCCTGTCGCGGAAGTCGCCGACATTCTCCAGATCCCGGCTTTCCTTTGCCGTCAATCCGACCTCCTTTTTGCCGCGGCCGCGACGGGCAGGATCGTGAACGTGAAAAAAGGGCAATTCCTTTCCCCGTGGGAGGCGAAGAACATGATCCACAAGCTAGAGGAAGTGGGATGCCGGAAGATCCTTCTTACGGAGCGCGGGACGAGTTTCGGGTATAACAATCTTGTTAATGATTTCCGAGCGATTCCGATCATGCGAGGCTTTGGGTATCCGGTGGTTTATGATGCCACGCATTCCGTGCAGATCCCGGGAGGAAAAGGCACGGCTTCAGGCGGCATGTCGGAGTTCATTCCGACCCTCGCGCGCTGCGCGGTTGTGGCCGGTGCGGACGCGATCTTTATGGAGATCCATGAAGATCCGTCGAAGGCGCTTTCCGACGGGCCCAATGCGCTCGCCTTTTCGCAGCTGGAATCCTTGCTGAAGAAATTGATCGCGCTTAAAAAATGCATTGCCGCGGAAAGTTAAGGTCATGAAAAGATCAGGCGTTATCAAACTTGCCAAGGAAGTGCTTCGGATCGAGGCCCTGGCCATTTCGCGGCTTCGCGCCGGGATCGGCAAGGATTTCGAGAAGGCGGTGCAGTGGATGGCGGATTGCAAAGGTCGCGTGATTCTTACCGGGATGGGAAAACCCGGCTTTATCGCACGCAAGATCGCCGCAACGATGGCCTCGACGGGGACGCCGAGTCTTTATCTTCATCCCGCGGAAGCGGTGCACGGCGATTTCGGGATGGTCACCTCCAAGGATCTCGTGATGGCGATCTCCCAAAGCGGAGAAAGCGAAGAGATCGTGAGACTTTTGCCGCTCATGAAGAAAAAAGGCGTGAGACTTATCGCGCTTACGAGTGTTCCGGGTTCTTCTCTCGGCAAGAATGCGGATATCGTTCTGGACCTGGGCGTAAGACGCGAGGCTTGTCCTCTGAATTTGGCGCCCTCGGCTTCGACCACGGCATCGCTTGCGATGGGCGACGCTCTTGCTCTTTCGCTTTTAAAGATCAAGGGTTTTCGTTCCGAGGACTTTGCCGAGTTGCATCCGGCGGGAAGTCTCGGGAGGCGGCTGTTGAAAGTCAGTGAGATCATGCGCACCGGGAAAGCCAATCCGCTTGTAAAGTCCAAGACCACGGTTCGTCAGGCGCTTCTCAAGATCACGGCTTCAAGGGCCGGAAGTTGTACGATCGTGGATGCCCGGGGAAAATTATTGGGAGTTTTTACCGACGGCGATCTCCGGCGGCATTTAAGATCTCAGGGAGAAAAGATCCTGAACTGCCCCGTTGCTCAATGGGCGACCCTCAAGCCGCGTTATATCCAGAAAGACAGGCTTGCGGAGGAGGCGTTTCATATCATGGAGTCGCTGCGTATCGATGAGCTGCCGGTGGTGGATAAAGCCCGTCGCGTGGTGGGGCTCCTGGACGTTCAGGACCTGATGCGGGCTGGCCGGGTTTGATCCTTTTATGGCCAAGCGCAAATTCTATCGCTATCCCGTCTATCTTTTAACACGTCTTGGGGCAGGGCTTCTGGTGCTTCTCCCCCGAAGTTGGGCTTTGGCGCTTGCGGAGGCCGTCGGGTATCTGGGGTATCTTTTTGTATCGCGCCAGAAGACGAAGATTCTTGAAAATCTGAAGCTTGCTTACGGCAGTTCGAAGAGTCCGGAAGAGCTCGAAGCGATTGGCAGGCAGGTTCTGGGGCATATGCTCCGGACTGCCGTGGATTTTCTTCTCTTTACCAGGCTTTCACCCGCCAAGGCCGCCACGTTTGTGGAGTCGGGCGCCGCCTTTTCCCTTTGCAAAGATATTTTGCAAGAAGGGAAGGGGCTCATTATAATGACGGCGCATCTGGGCAACTGGGAACTTCTGGCCGGGATTTTTTGTATGCATGGTTTCCCTGGGGCGGTGATCGGCCGTCGCATCTATTATGAGCCGTACAACCGGTGGATTATAGGTTTGCGTAAGGCCGTGAACGTTCGGACGATCTATCAGAATGAAGCGGTTCGAGAAATCCACAAGGATTTGAAGGCCAGTAAGATCATCGGTCTTTTACCCGATCAGGACCGGGACAGTGTGCGCGGTATTTTTGTGGATTTTTTTGGCGTGCCTGCCTATACGACCATAGCACCTGTGAAATTCGCCATGGCTTTGGAGGCTCCGATCCTGCCGGCTTTTATGGTTCGGATGCCGGGAAATCGTTACAAGCTTGTTCTGGGGAACCTGATGCGGCCGAAGATCGAAGGCGGTGATCGGGCGGCGTCGATACGTCAATATACCGAAGCGTGGATGAAAGATTTTGAAGCTGTGATCCGTCAGTATCCCGAGCAATGGGGATGGATGCATGACCGCTGGAAGACTAGGCCCGAAGAGGTCCAACCCGCGGAACCTAAGGAGACAGTGAAGCTCTCATGATCAAACGTGTTATTTTTATTTTTGCCGCACTGGTGGTGTTCTATGTCTTCTTTGTGCAGTTCCAGGTCGTGGTCACACGGAAGCAGCGGGCCGACCGGGCGACGGAAAAACCTTCCGAGAAAAAACCGCAGAAGATCTTTTCTTTTTCATTTACGAAATATACAGTCGAAGGCCAGCGCCAGTTGGAGATCGAAGGCGATTCCGCGGACATTCTCTCCGATAATGTGAAGCTGATGAACGTCATGGCCAAGGCTTATGCCGAAGAAGTTCCCGTGACCGTTACGGCGGACCGCGGAGCCTACAATAAGAAAAAGAACAAGATCCATCTTGAAAAAAATGTAGTGGCAACGACCGACGACGGGACACGGCTTGTGACCGAGGCCCTTGACATGCAGCCCAGCGAACATATTGTGGAGACCGATCTGCCGACTCAGGTCAAGAAAGACAACATCAATGTCGAAGGTACCGGCGCCAGGGCGGATACGAATCTCAAAAAAGTAAAGTTCCAGAAAAAAGTCACCGTGGTAGTCCAGAATACCGAGGACAAGTCGAGCGGGCCGACGACCATTACCTGCGACGGGGCGCTCGTAGTCGATTACGAGAAGAATATCGCCCATTTTAAGGACAATGTGGTGGCCCAGGATTCCCGTGGAAAACTTACGGCGGATACCATGGATGTTTATTACAATCGCGTGAGCCGGCGCGTCGCCAAGATCGTGGCCGTGGGCGATGTGGTGATCGAGAACCCGGATGGGAACAAGACCTACTCGGACAGTGTGATCTATCTGGCGGATGAAGGACGGATCATTCTGGGCGGGGACACGGAGGCTCTCTATTTTAGCGGGGATGCTCCCGGGGGTCTCGGAAAGGGCGTGGTTTGAAATGAATTTGCTTGAGACGAAGCAGCTGATCAAAAGTTACAAGGGCCGTACTGTCGTTAACGGGGTCAGTATCCAGATCTCGCGCGGCGAGATCGTGGGGTTATTGGGTCCCAACGGGGCCGGCAAGACCACCTCGTTTTACATGGTGGTGGGGGTCATTCGCCCGGAAGCCGGGCATATCTTTTTCCGGGGCGAGGACATTACCGCGCTTCCGATGTTCGAGCGCGCGCGTCTTGGGATCGGTTATCTTTCGCAGGAACCTTCCATTTTCCGCAAACTTACCGTTGAGGAAAACATCATGGCGATCCTGGAAACGCTCGAGATCTCGCAGGACGAGCGCGATCGCCGGCTCAAAAGACTTTTGAACGACCTTGATATCGCGTATCTTGCGAAAAGCAAAGCCTACACGCTTTCGGGCGGTGAAAGACGGCGCCTTGAGATCACGCGCGCGCTTGTGACGAACCCTTCGCTTATTCTTCTCGACGAGCCGTTCAGCGGGGTGGATCCCATCGCGGTCTTCGAGGTGCAGAAGATCCTCCAGCGTCTCAAGGCTCAGGGGTTAAGTATTCTTCTCACGGATCACAGCGTTCGTGAAACGCTTTCCATTACCGATCGTTCGTATCTTCTATTTGAGGGTAAGGTCGAGGTCTCCGGGACTTCCGAATTTCTTGCCTCCGACGCCAAGGCCAGGGAAATTTATCTTGGAGAAAGGTTTACCCTCGCTTAGTCAAGCGCTTGCGTTTCACATTCACTTATCAAAGACCCCCCAAGGAGGGCAACACAGTGGATATTCGTTTTTCAGGAAAGAATCTCAAGATCACTCAAGGCATGAAAGATCATCTGGAAGAAAGGCTTCCGAAATTTGAGAAGTATGCCCCGCGGCTTGTCGAAGCCCATGTGTTCCTTAAAAAAGAAAAATATCTTTTTATCACCGAGATCACGCTTGGCGCCAAGGACTTTCACGCCTTCGGAAAAGGAGAAGCCAAGGACAATATCTTTGCCGCGATGGATGAGGCTTACGAGCGTGTTGAAAAGCAGCTCAAGAAGTTTCGCGCGAAGACCAAAGGACATCACAAGAAGAATTCCAAGGGCGTTTCGAAGATCGCCCGGGCGTTCGGGTTGATCGAAGCGGAAAGCATTTTGCCAGAAGATCACCCCGAGATCGTCCGGTCCTCAGCGTTTGCGCCCAAGCCGATGTCGGTCGAAGAGGCGAGCCTTCAGCTCGAGATCTCTCCGGAAAACTTTCTTGTTTTCATGAATCAGAATACCAATACTGTGAATGTGATCCATAAACGCAAGGACGGGAACCACGGACTCATCGAGTCCGGATTCTAGTCCCGATTCTTTTAAACCGGAGGCATCCATCCATGAAGATCACTGATTTTTTGAACATCAAAGGCATCAAAGTCGATCTGGAAGCGACTGACAAAGAAGGTATTTTGAAGGAAATGGTCGATCTTTTGGCCGAAGTCAAAGACGTGGGAGACAAGAAAAACATCCTGCGCGCGTTGGTCGAGAGAGAGAATCTCGGATCCACCGGCATCGGACAAGGGATCGCGATCCCGCACGGCAAGACCGATAAGGTGGACGGGCTTGTGGCTGTTCTCGGCGTGAGCCGCAAGGGTGTCAACTTTGAAGCCCTTGACGGTGAACCGGTTTATATCCTGTTCCTTCTGGTCGCTCCCAAAGATACGGCCGGACCGCATCTGAAGGCCCTGGCACAGATCTCCCGGCTGCTTCGCGACACTTATTTTTGTGAATTGATCCGGAAGTGTAAAACTCCTAAAGACATCTTCGATCTGATCGCGAAGGAAGAGAATCGCAAGGTCTGACCTGAGAATGACTCAGGCCTGAAACGCGCCGATTTCTCATGAAATTTTTCAAGTGGTTCTATCCGGGGATAGGGATCAAGCGCTGGATCATACTCTGCGCGCTCGGGTTGGGGTTCATCGTTTTGGTGGCTCTTCTCACCGTGAAGACGATGTCCAAAACGAGCGTCATGATGGCTTCGTTCGCGACGGCGTTTTTGATCCTCGGGATCTTTCTCATTTATACCTCGATCAAGAATATGGTGCGCATTTTTGTGCGGGCGCTGATGCCGCTCAACGGAGACGGATCGCTTGTGGATATCGTCTATCAGAAGCGGCAGGTCGAATCGCTTTTGCATGGGCCGCGCATTGTGGCGATCGGTGGGGGGACGGGTCTCAGCACCATGCTTTCGGGGATCAAGGTTTTTACGAGCAATATCACGGCGATCGTAACGGTGACAGACACCGGCGGGAGTTCGGGCCGTTTACGCGACGAAATGGATGTACTGCCGCCCGGGGATATCCGCAACTGTCTCGTGGCGCTCGCGGATGCGGGGCCGCTCATCCGGGATCTTTTCCAGTATCGGTTTGATCTCGGAGAGGGTTTAAAAGGCCATAGCTTCGGGAATCTTTTTATTACGGCGCTTTCAAAGGTCACAGGCGATTTTGAGAAAGCGATCGCGGAATCGAGCAAGGTTCTTGCGATCCGCGGCCGGGTGCTTCCCTCGACGCTTGAAAAGGTGACGTTGGTCGGGGAGTTCATGGACGGGACTTCCGCTGAGGGAGAAACAAATATCACGGATCTTGAAAAGCCCTTACGCAGCATCCGCCTCCAGCCGGACGATTGCAGGGCGTGCCAGGAGGCGCTTGACGCGATCGAGATCGCGGATCTGATTATTATGGGGCCGGGAAGTCTTTACACGAGCATTTTGCCGAATCTTTTGATCAAGGATATCCGCGATGCTGTCCTTCAGTCGGATGCGTATAAGGTTTTTATCATGAACGCCATGACCCAACCCGGCGAAACAACGCGGATGAGTGCTTGGGACCATTTGAGCGTGATCCTGGACCATACGGATCCGAGGATCGTGGACGCCTGTTTCATCAATACGGCGGTTATCCCGCCTTTGATGCTCGAACGCTATGCGAAGCAGGGTGCCGTGCCGGTAAAGCTGGATATCGAGAAGATCCGTGAAAAGGGATACCGGATCATTCAGGGGGATGTGCTTCAGAAGGGCGATCAGGTAAGACACGACTCCGAACTTCTTATGAAACTCATTCTGGAGCATTACAAGGAGCATGTCAAGCAAGCGAAGGAATAACGTTTTCATGTTGTTCAGATTTTTATCTTTTTTCAAACGAGGAGCGTCATGACACCCAAGAGGAAGAGAGCCGGGCAGGAAACAATCGAGAAGATCTTTGTGATCGGCAGTAAGCTGGGTCTGCATGCCCGGCCGGCCGCGATCTTTGTTCAGACAGCGAACCGCTTTGAATCCTCGGTGGAAGTTGAAAAGGAGGATATGAAGATCGACGGCAAATCGATCATGGGGATCATGACACTTGCGGCAGAGCTGGGTTCTTCCATCACGGTGCGTGTGACCGGTAAAGATGCCGCGGAATCCATGGAAGCTCTGACAAAACTTATTGAATCGAATTTCGGAGAATAAAACCATGAAACAATATCAGGGGATCGGCGTCTCATCGGGTATTGCGATCGGAAAGGTGTTTGTCCTGCATAGCGGCGAATCTTTCAATCTTCCGAAGCGCACGGTTGCTCCGGAGCAGATCTCCAACGAGATCGCGCGTTTTGAGGACGCCCTGACGCGTACCCGTAACGAGATCCTTCAGATCCGCCGGAAACTTTCCAATCAGATCGGCCGCGAAAGTTCGGATATCTTTACGGCGCATCTACTGATCCTCGAAGACCGTACTTTGATCGAGGATGTGATCGAGGTGGTCAAGAACGAAAAGGTTGGCGCGGAATATGCTTTTGCGGCTGTGATCCAGCGTTACTTCCAGGCTTTTTCCCAGATCAACGACGAGTATCTTAAGGAACGCATCTCGGATATCCGCGATGTCGGTAAACGACTGCTCGGAAATCTTTGCGGCGAAGAAAAAAAACGTCTTGAAGAATTCCAGGGGAAAGTGATCATCGCCTCGCATGATCTTTCGCCTTCGGACACGGCGTCGCTTGATCGCAGCAAAGTGCTTGCCTTCGTGACCGAGATCGGGGGTCCCACTTCTCATACGGCGATCCTTGGCCGGTCCCTTGAGATCCCGGCCATTGTGGGCCTTGATAAGATCGTGGGTGAACTCCAGGACAATGATACGATCATCGTGGATGGGACTCATGGGATCGTGGTCATCAATCCCGACCAGGAAACCATTGATAAGTTCAATTCCCAAGGGAACCGTTTTAATCAACTGACGGGTGAACTCGATAAGTTGCGGGATCTTCCGGCGGAGACCCTCGACGGAAAGCGGATCACGCTTGCCGCAAATATCGAATTTCATCATGAAACGGCGTCCGTTATCTCCCATGGCGGGGAAGGGGTCGGGCTCTACCGTACAGAATATTTTTATATGAACCGGACCACGCTTCCCACCGAGCAGGAACAGTACGAATCCTATCGTACGGTCGTGGAAGCCATGAATCCCAAAACAGTGGTCATTCGAACCCTGGATCTTGGCGGCGATAAATTCGCATCAACTCTTGAGATCCCGCACGAGATGAATCCCTACCTTGGCTGGCGGGCCATTCGCTTTTGTCTGACGCGAACGGATATTTTTAAGACGCAGCTTCGGGCGATACTCCGGGCCAGCGCTCATGGGGATCTGAAGATCATGTATCCCATGGTCGCTAGCGTTTATGAGGTTCGTGCCGCAAAGGTGATATTGGATGAGGCGAAGGCTGAGCTTGAAAAAGAAGGCGTACCTTTCAATAAAGATATCCACGTCGGAGTCATGATTGAGATCCCGTCGGCGGCGCTTGCCAGCGACGTGCTTGCCAAAGAGGTGGATTTCTTTTCTCTCGGGACGAATGATCTGATCCAGTACGTGCTCGCGATCGACCGCATGAATGAAAAGATCGCTTATCTCTATGAGCCGACCCATCCGGCCATCATTCGGCTGATCGACATGACGATCCGCAATGGCCACGGGCATCATATCTGGGTAGGCAGTTGCGGCGAGATGTCCTCGGATCCCGCGATCGCTTTACTTTTAGTGGGACTCGGGATCGACGAGATCAGCGCGAGTCCGGTGGCGCTTCCCAAGATCAAGAAGGCCATCCGTTCCATTCGCTATGCCGATGCCGTGGAGATCGCCCAAAGAGCTCTTGCCCTGCATACCGGTAAAGAGATCTATGGTTTTCTGAAGGCCAAGCTTAAAGACGTTTGTGCGGAGCTTGCTGACGAATAATGGAAGTTTATCTCAAGGATTTGGCCAACCAGATCGTCAAAGCCCGATTGATTGCCGGAGGCGTCAGCATTCCGGCCTCGTTCATCAAAAGACCGGAGAAAGTCCTTTATTGCGGGATGGGCGGTTCGGCGATCAGCGGGGATATTCTAGGAACCATCGCACAAAACCGTTCGCGTATTCACTGGACCGTTAACAGGACCTCCCGGCTTCCCGCGTGGGTTGATTCGAAGACCATCGTCATCCTTTCCAGTTATTCCGGGAACACGCACGAGGTGGAGGCGATCTTTGAACAGGCCATTGCTCGCAAGGCTCATTTCCTTGTGGTCGCGTCCGGCGGATGGCTTGCCGAGGAAGCCTTGAAGAGGAAAATACCTCTCTTCCGTCTTCCCCAGGGCTATCCTCCGCGTTTTGCGATCGGGTACACGACTTTCTCATTGCTCTTTCTTTTTATGCGTTACCGTTGGTTCTCCGTCTCTCCGAAGGAGATCCGGGAAGTGATCCGGGAAGTCGGGCATTTTCCGTCAGCTGCGGCGCGTAAACTCGCGAAGCGGCTTTTCGGGAAGAGCATTGCCATTTACGGCGGCGGGCTCATGCAGTCTGTGGCGTTGCGTTGGAGAACCCAATTCGCGGAGAACGCGAAGACGCTTGCTTCCAGCGAAGCCCTTCCGGAGATGTTCCATCATGAAGTCGAGGGCTGGATCTTTCCGGAATTCAAGGTCAAACGGTCGGTCGCGATCTTTCTTACGGACCGGAATGAGCCGAATTGGCTTTTAAAAAAGAAAAGGGTCGCGATGAAGGCGATCCGCGAGCAGGGAGCGCAGGTCGCGGAATTCAGGGCGCGCGGCGAGGGGGCTCTTGCCCGCCTCTTTTCCATGATCATGCTCGGGGACTGGGCGAGCTGTGAACTCGCCAAGCTTAACAAGGTCGATCCGATGTCGATCTGCGTGATCGATCGCATCAAAAAGGCGGTGCTGTAATGGGACAGAAGGTCATTATTCTTTGCGCCGGGTATGCGACGCGTCTTTATCCATTGACTGAAAACATGCCGAAGCCGCTTCTGCCGATCGGGAACCGTCCGATCCTGGAGTGGATCCTGGAGCGTGTCGAAAAGGTTGATGGCGTCGAAACGGTTTATCTTGTGAGCAATCACAAATTTGCCGGGCATTTCGAATCATGGGCTGCGAAAGCGAAATATCCGTGGCCCGTCGAAGTCGTGAATGACCGTACCATGAATAATGAGACACGGCTCGGTGCGATCGGCGATCTTGCTTATGTGATACAGACGAAACAACTGCCGCCTTCAGACCTACTCGTGATCGCAGGGGATAATTTTTTTGATTTTGATCTGGTATCGTTCGTGGATTTCGGGAAGAAGAAAAGACCTCACGGCGTGATCGCTGTTTATGACGTCGGGGACAGGGAACTCGCCAAACGCTACGGGCTTGTCCGTACCGATCTTGAGGGGAAGATCCTCGAATTCCAGGAAAAGCCGCCCGAACCCAAGACCACCCTTGCTTCAAGCGGGATCTACTGGCTTCCCAAGGAGACTGGGAGCCTGCTTGACAGGTATATCACAAGCGGCCATAATGTGGATCAACCCGGCCATTATATGCGTTGGCTGGCTGAAACATCGGGCCTATTTGCTTATTCTCTTAAGGGAAAATGGTTGGACATCGGAGACCTCGACTCTTATCAGAAAGCCAACGCCATCGTTAATACCCCAACAAATCCAAAGGAGTAACACCACCATGAAAAAAGGGCACTATTTCTTCACCTCTGAATCTGTTTCCGAGGGGCATCCGGACAAGGTCTGCGACCAGGTCTCGGATGCTATTCTTGATGCTTATCTTGCGGGTGATCCCGCGTCGCGCGTGGCCTGCGAATGCCTGGCGACAACGGACCGTTTGACCATTGCCGGAGAGATCACGAGCAAAACCAAGGTCGATGCGGAAAAAGTTGCCCGTGAAGTCATCCGCAAGATCGGTTATGTGGATCCTTCGATCGGATTCGATTATAAGACCTGCCGTGTTGATGCCGCGCTTCACACCCAGTCGCCTGATATCGCGATGGGCGTTGATACCGGAGGCGCCGGGGATCAGGGCATGATGTTTGGATATGCGACGGATGAGACCAAAGAGCTCATGCCGCTTCCGATCATGTTGGCGCATCAGTTGGTCCGCTATCTGGCAGCGGTCCGGAAATCCGGAAAGATCAAATACCTCCGTCCGGATTCCAAGAGCCAGGTTACGGTCGAGTACGATAATGAAAAGCCCGTGCGCGTGGAGGCCGTGGTGCTTTCTTCCCAACATGACGGGGATGTGACGCTTACGACTATTCAGAAGGACCTTACGGAAAAAGTGATCAAGAAGGTGATTCCGGCGAATCTCTTGGACAAAAATACCAAGATCTTCATCAATCCTACGGGACGTTTTGAAGTCGGAGGACCGCACGGAGATACCGGATTAACGGGCCGAAAGATCATTGTGGACACTTATGGCGGCATGGGCCGTCATGGCGGCGGCGCGTTCAGCGGCAAGGATCCTTCCAAGGTGGATCGTTCGGCCGCTTATTTTGCCCGCTATGTTGCCAAGAACATTGTGGCTGCGGGACTGGCGGGTAGCTGCGAGATCCAGGTGTCTTACGCGATCGGCGTGGCGAAGCCCGTTTCGATCCGCGTGGACACGTTCGGAACGAACAAGGTCAGCGAAGAGGCAATCTCGGAAGCCGTAATGAAAGTTTTTGATTTTACGCCGCGCGGTATCATCAGCGCGCTCGACTTGCGGCGTCCTATCTATAATAAAACCGCCGCGTACGGGCATTTCGGCCGTAGCGAAGCCGGTTTTACCTGGGAAAAGACAGACAAGGTGGCCGCGCTGCGCAAAGCGTTGAAACTTAAAGAAAATTGCGGTTGCAGCAAAATCACCTGCGCAGCCTAACTTCAGCGGGGACAGGTTTCTTAAAGAGGCCTGTCCCCCCGCTTAACCAGAGGAAAAAATGCCTACGAGCCTAAAAGAAAAGACCCGCACAAAGAAGATCCAGGATTTTAAAGTCGCCGATCTCTCACTTGCCGATTGGGGCCGCAAAGAGCTCGATATGGCCGAAAAGGAAATGCCGGGGTTGATGGCGACACGGAAAAAGTACGGGGTTCAGAAACCGCTCAAGGGGAAGCGGATCATGGGAAGCCTTCACATGACGATCCAGACAGCGGTTCTGATCGAAACGCTGATCGAACTTGGTGCGGATGTCCGTTGGTGCTCATGCAATATTTTTTCCACCCAAGATCATGCCGCGGCCGCTTTGGCCGTGAAGGGAATTCCCGTTTTTGCATGGAAAGGTGAAACGCTCGAGGAGTATTGGTGGTGCACGCTTCAGGCGCTCAATTTTCCGGGCGGCAAAGGGCCGAACCTCATTGTGGATGACGGTGGAGACGCGACACTCATGATCCACCTGGGCTATGATGCCGAAAAGAATCCCAAGAGCCTTGATCAAAAGGTCGAGACCCAGGATGAGATTGAACTCTTTAAGCTTCTCAAGAAGGTCATGAAGGACGAGCCTAAGAAATGGCACGGCGTGGTCAAGGAATGGGAAGGCGTTTCTGAAGAAACGACGACCGGGGTTCATCGCCTCTATAAGATGCAGGAGCAGGGGAAGCTTCTCGTCCCGGCCATCAATGTGAACGATTCGGTGACAAAATCCAAATTTGATAATCTTTACGGTTGCCGTGAATCCTTGGCAGACGGCATCAAGCGCGCGACCGATGTCATGATCGCGGGCAAAGTTGCCGTAATCTTGGGTTACGGGGATGTCGGAAAAGGCAGTGCCCAGGCTATGCACGGCTTTGGCGCCCGCGTGATCGTGACCGAGATCGATCCTATCTGCGCGCTTCAGGCGACGATGGCCGGTTTCCAGGTCGCGCGGCTGGAAGATGTTCTCGCTATCGGGGATATCTATGTGACCACGACAGGCAATATCGACGTGATCACCGCCGAGCACATGTCCAAGATGAAAGATGAATCGATCGTCTGCAATATCGGACATTTTGATAATGAGATCCAGGTCGCGCGTCTCGAGCAGTGGCCGGGTATCAAGAAGATCAATATTAAACCGCAGGTGGATAAGTATATTTTCCCCGACGGACACTCGATCATCCTCCTCGCCGAAGGCCGTCTTGTGAATTTGGGTTGCGCGACGGGGCACCCGAGCTTCGTGATGTCGAATTCCTTCACGAATCAGACCCTGGCTCAGATCGATCTGGTGATAAATCCCAAGAAACCGGGCGTTTATCGTCTTGATAAAAAACTGGATGAAGAAGTCGCGAGGCTTCACCTGGATAAACTCGGCGCCAAGCTTACAAGGTTGACGAAGAAGCAGTCCGAGTATCTGGATGTTCCTTTCGACGGCCCCTATAAGTCCGAGCATTACAAATACTGATATCCTGCAAGACCCGGGCTTCTCTGAAGCCCGGGTCTTGATAGGGTCGATACTTTTTTCTATGCAGAACTTCACCTACAAAAATCCCACAGAGATCCTCTTCGGCAAGGGCATGATCCGCGAGATCGCGGGGCGTATCCCCAAAGATACGGCTGTGCTTTTTCTCTTCGGCGGAGGATCGATCAAGAAGAATGGCGTTTATGAGCAGGTGAAGGCGGCGCTTAAGGGATTTCGCGTGGTCGAGTTTGGCGGTGTTGAGGCAAACCCGCTCCTTGAGACCTGTCTCAAGGCCGTTGAGACCGTTAAAAAGGAAAAGATCGGTTTTGTCCTTGCCGTGGGCGGCGGGTCGGTCCTGGATGCAGCGAAATTTATCGCGGCGGCCGCGGTCTTTAGCGGATCCGATCCTTGGATCATTTTGCAGGAGCATGGCGCGAACGTCAAAGCCGCGCTTCCCATCGGAACGATCCTTACGCTTCCTGCCACAGGCTCCGAGGCTAACGGGAATTCCGTAATCTCCCGAAAAGCGACGAAGGAGAAGCTTCATTTTTATTCACCGTTTGTGTTTCCCCAGTTTTCCGTGTTGGATCCGGAAACCACATACTCGCTTCCTGTGAAGCAGCTGAGGAACGGGATCGCGGATGCTTTCATTCATGTCATGGAGCAATACATGACTTACCCGGCGCACGCTCCGCTCCAGGACCGGATGGCGGAGTCATTGCTTCAGACTTTGATCGAGATCGCCCCGGCTGTTCTTAAAAAATCCGGGGATTACGAGTCCCGCGCCACTTTTATGTGGAGCGCGACGCTTGCCCTGAACACACTGATCGGATGCGGCGTGCCACAGGACTGGTCGACGCACATGATCGCGCATGAGTTGACGGCCTTTTACGGACTCGATCATGCCGAAACCCTCGCGATCGTCCTGCCCGGGGTATGGCAGTATAAATTGACGGCGAAAAAGAAAAAACTTGAGCAGTACGGCCGCCGGCTCTGGAGCGTCAAGACCGCGAAAGAAGCCATCTTGAAGACCGAGGCCTTCTTTCATTCACTGAAGATGCCCACGCGTCTCGGCGATTATCAGATCTCCGCCAAGGAAGCCGCGCAAAAAGTCCGGGAGCGCTTTTTAGAACGCGACTCCGTTTTCGGTGAACATAAGGACATTAACCCGGACGCCGTTTCGAACATCCTTTTGTCTCGCGCCTAGTCCCCGGGAAGAATCCAAAATGACAAAAACGAAGATCCTCTGCACGTTAGGACCCGCTTCTGCAGGGGAAGGTGTCCTGCGCCGCATGATGCAAGCCGGTATGGATGTGGTCCGGCTTAATTTTTCTCATGGAACGCTTGAAAAACATCTCGAGAGCATCCGTCTTGTGAGGAAATTGAACAAAAAATACCGGAGGCATGTCCGGATCCTCGGGGATCTCGAAGGTTATCGCATGCGGATCGGCGAGCTGAAGGACAAGCAGCCTGTTTTGGTCAAAAAACGCGAGATCCTCTGGCTTACCACCGAAGCCATTCAGGGTGAAGGTGACCGTATTCCTTTTGATTGGGCGGGATCGCTTAAGCCCATCAGGGCGGGCCAGCTTATTTATATCGATGACGGGAACCTTATGCTCAAGGTTGAGACCCGCGATGCGAAGAATCTCAAGACACGCGTGATCGTGGGCGGTCTCATCAAGGAACGCAAAGGGATCAATCTCCCGGGCGTCAAACTGGATGTTACGGGTCTTACGGCCAAGGATAAGGAAGATATCCACTTTTGCATTGAACATAAGATCGATTACATCGCCCAGTCATTTGTCAGGAGCAAGCAGGACATCCTGGACCTCCGGTCGCATCTGCGTGGTCATGACAATGCCTGCCGCGTGATCGCCAAGATCGAGAACCGGGAAGGGATCCGCAATATCGATGAGATCATCTCCGTTTGCGACGGGATCATGGTGGCGCGCGGGGATATGGGGATCTCGATCCCGGTCTATGAAGTGCCGTACGTTCAAAAGAAGATCATCCGGAAATGTAATAAGGCCGGGAAATTTGTAATTACCGCGACCCAGATGCTCGAAAGCATGACCGAGCATCCGATCCCGACACGCGCCGAGGTTTGTGATGTTGCTAATGCGATCCTTGACGGGACGGATTTTGTAATGCTCTCGGCAGAGTCCGCGGCGGGTCTTTATCCCGTTCCGTGTGTCGAGATGATGAACCAGATCATCAAATTCACCGAGACGCACCGGCTTCGTTAGAACAACGCTAGTTTTCATCAACCAAAGCGGAAGAAAAATAAATCATGACCGTCCTTTTACAAGTCAATGAACTCCATAAAGCCTACGGTGCTGTGACGATCCTGGACAGCGCGACGGCTTCTTTCGGTGACGATCAGAAGATCGGCGTGATCGGCCGCAACGGCGCCGGGAAATCCACGCTCTGCCGCATCATCACCGGCCACGAGGCTGCGGATAGCGGTAACATCACGCGGAACACCGCGCTCCGGCTTTCTTACCTTGAACAACACGACACGTTCAAACCGGGGGAAAACGTCCTGGATTTTTTGATGCGCTCGACCCGGGCGGAGCATTGGGAATGCGCGCAAATGGCGGCGCGTTTTCAGCTCAAGCATGAGATCCTCGAACAGTCCGTCCGGAATCTCCCGGGAGGTTTCCAGACGCGCGTGAAGCTCGCGGCGATGCTTCTTGGCGATCCCAATTTCCTGATCCTCGACGAACCGAGCAATTACCTGGACTTGAGCACGCTGATCCTGCTTGAGAATTTTCTGATCAATTTTCGAGGCGGCTATCTGGTGGTTTCGCATGATCGCGAATTCCTGAAGAGGACCTGCGATAGCACGCTTGAAGTCGAGAACGGACAGCTGGCACTTTATCCCGGAGATATCGAAGAATATTTTGAATTCAAGGAAGAGCAGCTCGCGCAGAAGCAGGCTTATAACCGGGGGATGGATAAGAAACGCGAACAGCTTCAGGCGTTTATTGACAGGTTCAAGGCCAAGGCTTCCACGGCGACACGCGCGCAATCGAAAATGAAGCAGCTTTCGAAACTCAAGACGATCGAGATCGCGCATCCTATGAGCACGGTCAAGATCCGTATTCCCCCGGTGGAACCCAAGGCCGGCGTGGCGCTTACCTGCGAAGACCTCGTGATTGGTTATCCTGAAAAGGATATCGCCCGCAACATTCAAGTCGAGATCGACCGGGGGAAACACGTCGCGGTGCTTGGAAATAACGGCGAAGGGAAAACAACTTTCTTAAGAACCCTCGCGGGAAATCTCGCGGCCAAGGGCGGCAGTTTCCGGTGGGGAACGGGTCTGACAGTGGCCTATTACGCGCAGCACGTTTTCGCGGTGCTGGATCCCGAAGACGATGTTTATACCTACCTTCTTCGTGAAAGCGCCCAGGGGGTAACGCGCCAGGATGTTCTGGATATGGCCGGGTGCTTTCTTTTTAAGGGAGACGACGTCAAAAAGAAAATAAAAGTTCTGAGCGGCGGTGAACGGGCACGCCTTGTCCTGGCGGGAATTCTTCTTTCCAAAAGTCATGTTCTGCTTCTTGACGAGCCGACCAACCATCTGGATTTTGAGACCGTCGAAGCGCTTGGGAGCGCTCTCAAGTCGTTCTCCGGCACGGTTGTTTTTATCAGTCACGACCGTACATTCGTCAATCTCCTAGCGTCGAGCATTGTTGAGGTAAAAAAAGGCCGCATCATGCATTATCCCGGGAGCTACGAAGATTATGTGTATCACCTCGAGCAGGTGGCCCGCGGCGAAGAGGAAGATGCGGATGAGGATACTTCCGGAGCCTCTCAAAAGGAAACGACATCAGCCGGAGCCTCGCAGGAGGAGTTTCCTAAAACAAACAATGAAAAGGCCGAGATCAAAAAACTCCAGAAGGCCATGGAAAAAGCCGAAGGACGCGCACGTCATTTTACCGAGGAGCGGAACAAGGTCCTCGAAGAGATCGCGAAAAATCCCCTTCATTACTCCAAAGAGCGCAATCAGAAACTCAAAGAATTCCAGATCAAAATCGAAGACGCCGAAACCGAGTGGAACGCGCTGGCAAAGAAAATGGAAAAACTTCAGAAATGAGAAATTTTGATCCGAGAGCGCCGCGCAGAGAGAATCGTCCCGGGTATTCGAGACAAGGGTCCTCTGGGCAATGGCCTTCTTGTCGTCCCGGCTTGTCCGCGGACAGACGTCGCGATGACGATCCCCGGCGCCCGGGTTCCGAAGAGGAACAGAAATTTTTCGCAAGCACAGCCATCGATCCTACTCCGCGCATCCGGCTTGAGGATGGTTCCCAGGAACTTACGATGCGTGTCATGGATCTGATCTGTCCGATCGGGATGGGGCAGAGGGGTTTGATCGTGGCGCCACCGGGATCCGGCAAAACGACTTTTCTCAAACATCTTTGCCAGGCTGTCGCGAAAAGCCGTCCGGAGGTAAAACTTTATTGTCTTTTGATCGATGAAAGGCCCGAGGAAGTTACGGATTTCCGGCGCAGTGTGACGGCCGAGATACGCTGGTCTTCTTCCGATCAGCCTTATGAGCATCATATTGAAACGGCCCGGGAACTTATGCGGCAGGTGTATCGCGAGGTCGCGGCGGGCGCTAACGTGATGGTTCTGGTTGATTCACTGACGCGCCTTGCGCGTGTTCATAACGCGGAACAGCGTTCGAGTGGCCGGACACTTTCCGGCGGTGTTGACGCGCGTTCGATGGAAGTGCCGAGGCGCATTTTTGGGTCGGCGCGAAAGATCGAACACGGCGGGTCGCTCACGATCCTCGCGACGATCCTGGTCGATACGGGAAGCCGCATGGACCAGCTTATTTTTGAAGAATTCAAAGGTACGGGTAATATGGAGATCTATCTTTCCCGTGAGATCTCGAATCAGCGTATTTATCCGGCGGTAGATATATCGAAAAGCGGGACGCGCAAGGAAGAGCTTCTTTTTTCAGCGGAGGAACTTGAGCCCGCGCGCCGGATACGCCGCGCCTTAGCCGGATTGAAACCCATTGAAGCGGTCAGCGCTCTTATCGAACAGCTCAAGAAATACCCCGCGACCAAAGATCTGCTAGCTGCCGTGAGTAAATTGCAATGATAGAACCCGGAATGGAAACAAACGACCTCGGGGTTCAGCCTCTGGATGCTTTGATGACGAAGCACTCGCTTACGAACCATGCGCTTGTCGCGGCTTCAACGGAGCAGCTTTCCCATAAAGTTGTCCAAAAGGCGCGCAAGGGAAGGCGCCTTACCCCCAGGGCCAAAAACAAAGTCCTCAATGCTCTCCTAACTGCAATGCCCGAACAAAAATTCGCCCACCGCGACCTTTTTAACTACTAGCGCAGGCTTCAAGATTGAAACTGAGAATCCGTAAAATCTAATGAAGCGAAGAGTATCCTGGAGTAGAATGAGAGCATGAATGAGCCCCACCCCAAGAAGTCCGGCTTTCTGAAACTTCAGTCCGTGGACAGCAGCAGCATCCAGCGGAAGATGGGCACTGCTTTTTTTCTGATGGCACTTGTTCCTATCTCGATCATGATCTATATGATCTTCTTTCATCTGAATCCCATGTCCGAGCAGGGATATCGCATCGATCTTCAGCTTCTTGTGGGGCTTGCTCTTTGTTCTTCGCTTTTGGGTTATTGGATCATCAGGCAGATCGGGGCGTCTATTTCAAGCATGGCGCGGAATGCGAAGGATCTTCTGGACGGCAAGGTCCTTGCCGGCGGGCTTGAGGTAAAAGACCAGTCCGAAGAGATTCGCAACCTGGTCAAGGTTTTTAACGGGGTGAATAAGAGCCTGGAGCATCAGGTCAAGCAGCTTGAACAGTCCCACTCCGTGATCCAAGAGCTTATGAAAAAGATAGGATCTGTGATTACTTCGGAGGAGAAATCGGAAGGGCTTCTTGAGCTTATCACGGAAAGCGTGGTTAAGGCGATGGACGTCGAAAGCGGAGCGGTCGTACTTCTCGGGGGGGAGGGCGAAGAAAAGAGCTTTCGCCAGGTTGTCGCCTTCGGCCAGGAGCGGGAGAGGCTGATGAGTCTTGCCGCGCAAAAAATATCCACGCTGACCTGGATGAGCCAGGAAAAAAAGGCCCTTATTATCAATCGTTCGGAGGAACGTCCGGGAGAAGTCCAGGATCCCTCCGACCTGACTTATCGATCACTTCTCTGCGTGCCTCTGCGCTATCAGAGTCATAGCCTCGGGTGCGTGTTGGTGCTCAACAAAAAAAACGAGCAGGTTTTTTCCCAGGAAGATATTTTGATGCTTGAACATGTGGCAAGTCAGATCGCAATCGCGGGTGAGAACTCCAGATTGATGGAGGGCTCCGAGAGGAGTTACGTGGAGACGATCGCCGCCCTGGCGGTCGCGGTGGAGGAAAGAGATGCCTATACGCGCGATCATCTGAAGCGAGTTTCAGAATTTTCCATAAAGATCGCGGAGGCAATGAAACTAACTCCGCCGACCATACAGACTCTTCGGGATGCGGCATTTTTGCATGATATCGGAAAGATCGCGATCGAAGACAGCATTCTCCTGAAACCCGGAAAGCTCACCCCTGAAGAGCGCAAGATTATGGAGACCCATTCGGAGAAAGGGGAGAAGATCATAGCTCCTCTGAGCACGTTCAAGGACCTTCGTGAGATCGTTCGCCACCATCAAGAATGGTATGACGGCTCAGGTTATCCGGACGGAGTGAAAGGCGAAAAGCTCTCACTGAGCGCTCGCATTCTCGCTGTCGCGGATGTTTATGACGCCTTGACCACGACGCGGCCTTATCGCCAGGCCTTTTCCCATGAGGATGCGCTCAGGATGATGAAGGCGGAATCCGGAACCCACTTTGATCCTGGCGTTTTGAATGTTTTTTTGGAATTGATCAGCCAAAAGTCACTCTAACGCTCCGTCATATTTTTGCCCCCGACAACCCTTTATTTCAAATTCGCAAAAGACTTTGATTTCTTTGGATGCAGGTGGAAGAGATGTTTGAGAGGGAAGTGAAAGTATGGAAACCCGGGAAAAAGTTCGTACGTCTGTCGTAAGCGGGCAATTTTATCCCGATGATCCTCAAATCCTCAGAAACCAGATCAAGGGATTTTTTGCGCGGTCCAGTTCCAGTCCTCAAGAGGATGTGTGCGCACTCATTGTTCCCCACGCAGGGTATGATTACTCAGGTCAGGTCGCGGCGGATGCCTATCGATTGATTGAAGCCCGCAAGTTCGAGAGCGTGGTCGTGATCGCTTTTCTGCACCGCATGTACCTGCGGGGCGTGCTTGTGGATGATGTGGAAGCTTATGAGACGCCGCTTGGCCGTGTTCCCGTGGATCGCGAGCGTGTCCGTGAGATTCAGGCGTGTGATCCTCTTTTCCGGAATACCGTTCCGGGGCAAATTGAAGAACATTCCCTCGAGGTACAGATACCGTTCCTTCAGATGACTGTCCCTCAACTCAAAATCGTTCCCGTTTATATCGGCGTTCAGGACATTACGAATATCACGGTGCTTGCCGGCGCTTTGGCGAAAACCTGCGAGAACAGGAATACGCTGGTTGTGGCAACCACGGATCTTTCTCATTTTTATCCGTATGAACTCGCCGTAAAAAAAGATACTGCATTGATCAAAAAGTTCGAAGAGGGAAATGCTGAGGCTCTCTATGACTCGTATGTTAAGGAAGAGTCCGAGGCTTGCGGCATGGCTCCCGTTCTTTCCCTGATCCAGCTGGCCCGGAGACTGGGTTGGAACGGGCCGCGACTCATTCGCTACATGAATTCGGGGGACGTCACCGGGGATAAAAAATCCGTGGTGGGGTATGCCGCCATGGCCTTTAAAAACAGTCTGGAGTAAAGAGGTTTGAATTTGGAGGGGACGCGGATTGAGACGCCACTTAAAGCGACTCCGAGCACTGAGCTCAGGGCTCTTAACTAACACCTTATAAGGCAAGCGTTGAGAAAGGCATTATGTTGAGTTCATCCGAACAGAAGAAAATCCTCTCCTATGCCCGCGAACTATTGAAGGCGCGGCTGACACATGGCCCTGAACCCAGGCTTGATCTTGGTTCCGGTCTCCTGGAAGAAAAGCGCGGGATCTTTGTGACGCTCAAATGTGAGGACCGCCTTCGCGGTTGCATCGGACATATTTTGGGCTATCAGCCGCTTGGAAAGAGTATTCGAGATATGACGCTCGCTTCGGCATTCGAGGATCCTCGGTTTTCGCCTCTGACTTTTCGGGAACTTGCGGCCGTGAAGATCCATCTCTCTCTCCTTACGGAGCCTGCTCCGGTTAAAAGCTACCGGGATATCCGGATAGGGATCGACGGCATCATTGTGTCGCAAGGGAGGAAAAAAGGCGTTTATCTTCCGGAGGTTGCGATCGAGACAGGTTGGGATGCGCGGACTTTTTTTGAGAGTTGCGCTCTGGAGAAAGCGGGACTGGAGGAACATGAGCTGCCGGCAGCCGGGATCGAGGTGTTTCAGACCGAAGGTTTTGGGGAAGAAGAGGCCTGATCTCTTATAAGGAAAAGATTCAAAGATTATCCGGTAAGGCCGATATTCTTAGGGGAGACCGACGCTTTCATAAAATGGAGGAGAACTTAACCATGAAGAAAACAGCTCTTTGTCTTTGCCTGATGCTTTCCTTTTTCGTCGCCCGTGCTCATGCCGAGCTCGTGAAAGAAATGAATTCCAACAAGGCGCTCACCAAATTCAGCCGCGGGCTGACGAATGTTGCCACGAGTCCTGGAGAGTTCGTGAACCAGATACCGACCGCCATGGAACAGAGTCCCGATTATCTGACAGGGTCTGTCATGCTTCTCGGGCGGGGGATCGGGTATACGCTTCTTCGCGCAGGGTCCGGGCTTTATGATCTGGCGACATTTCCATTTCCCGGAAAAACAAATTACGGCCCGATCATGAAGCCGGAGACCATTGTGACCCCGGTCGGCGAGACCACGATCAGCTCTACGTAGCCCAGCCTTAGCAGCATTTTCCGAAAAAAGGGTTCTTTTTCTGTGGCGGCTATCCCCTTGCTCCTGGAAATAGCGACTGAACTCTTCCCGCGATTTATGCTAGATTATGCCATTCCTTTTAACGGAAAGGGTGCTCCATGAAAACGTACACAGAATACCTTTCGTTCGAGACCCGGAAGAAGCGCGATTACATCAACATTACTTCTCAGGTTGAGGCTGCACTTGCGAAAAGCGGTATCCAGGAGGGGCTTTGTCTCGTCAATCCGATGCACATTACCGCGAGCATTTATATCAATGACGATGAGGACGGGCTTATCCAGGATTTTGACGATTTCCTGGAAAAGATCGCGCCCTATGATCTGAAAGGCTACCGCCACCACCGGACAGGAGAGGACAACGGTGATGCGCACGTCAAACGGCAGCTTTTCGGCCGCGAGGTTGTGGTGGCCATCACCCAGGGGCGTCTCGACTTTGGGACATGGGAGCGTATCTTTTATGCCGAGTTTGACGGTCGCCGGCGCAAACGGGTGATCGTGAAGATTATCGGAGAATAGACCCCGGAACTCTCATGTCCGATACCTATCGCGATAAACCGCGCAAGCGTCATAAAAAAATCCATGCACCGCTGCCTCCGCGTCCCCCAAAAAGCGAAGAACGCAAGATCTGGGTCGGCGATGAAGCGATCGTTGAAAAACATTTTCTCCAGCTGACGCGCCTGCTCCGTAATGAAGAGCGCGAAGAAAACGATCGCTTCAAAACAGAGTTTCTGGATCGTAAGCCCGAAGAACGGGAAAAAAGAGGGAAGGCCATTTTCCGGCTGGAACTTCTGGAGACCCACTATAATCCCTCAGGACAAAAACTCCTCACGTTTGCTTTGCAGAACAACCGGTCCTTGCCGCGCTATTCGCTGAATCCCGGCGACGTTGTTTCTCTTTCCGGGTTTCAGACTCCCGCGGGAGAATGTCCCTCCGGTACCGTGTATGAGAAAGATCGCTTTCGCATCACGGTCGCCTTCAATGGCAGGATCCCGGGATGGGTGGAGAGTGAGAAAAGTTATCAGCTGGGTCTTTCCGAGAACCGCACGACTTATCAGCGTATGTATGAGGCGCTTCATATGGTGCGTATGGCGGAACATACAAGGATCGCGTTGCTTCGGGATATTACGCTTGGACTCAAGAAGCCCCGTCTGGGCGATCCGGTCCCGGAAGAAGTCCTCCGGAGCTTTGATCCGAATCTCAATGAGGATCAGAAAAAGGCAGTGGCAATGGCTCTTGAGGCCGAAGATATTTTGCTGATCCACGGGCCCCCGGGTACCGGCAAGACACGGGTATTGTCCGAGATCATCCACCGGGCATTCGGCAAGGGAGAGACGGTGCTTGTTTCCGCTCCGAGCAATGCGGCGTGTGATCATCTGGTGGAATGTCTTGTGAAAAAAAAGATCCCGGTGACGCGCCTGGGTCATCCCGCGCGGGTTACGGAGCGGGTCCGGGAGCATACGCTGAGTTATAAGCTGGCCGCGCATCCTTACGCGAAAATGATCGATGCGAACGAAGCGCAACTCGAACAATTTGCCAGGCAGAGGGATCGGCGCCAGGATCGGCGCGTGATGTCCTGGGAAGAACGGAACGAAATGCGCGATGAGGTGAACCGCCTCCGTGACGATATCCGCGATCTCAAGGCTCAGATCTTCAAACAGGTCTGGAATGCCGCTGACGTGGTCGTGGCCACCCACACGGTGTGCGGGGATCCTTTAATCCGCGCGAAAGCGTTTGATTGGGCGATCCTGGATGAAGCGACCCAGGGCATTGAACCTGCGACCTGGATTCCCATACTTCACGGAGGTAAAGTCATTTTAGCCGGCGATCACTGTCAGCTGCCGCCAACCGTGTTCCGTTCCCCGCGTCCCGGCGAGCGAGGCCTGGGATTTACTCTTTTTGAGCGGCTTCACAGTATCCTGGGTCCGAAGTCCAAGGTCCGACTCGAGAGGCAGTACCGGATGCATGAGCATATCATGGATTTTTCTTCCCGGAAATTTTACGACAGCGCGCTCATAGCGGATTCTTCCGTTGCGGGGCATGCGCTTAAAGATCTCCCGGGAATGAAGGCTGGGGGATTTGATGAAGCCCCCGCTATTTTTCTTGATACCGCAGGACTCGACTATGAAGAAGAGGCGGAAGAGGGGACTGGGAGCCGTTCTAATCCCCATGAAGCGAAACTCGTAGTCCGGGAGCTGAAACGCTTGCTGGATGCCGGCATGGATCCTGGGGATATCGCGGTCATCAGTCCTTATAGTGCGCAGGTAAAACTTTTGACTTCCATGATCCTGGGCGACCAAGGGGATCCCGGAGCGTTGGGGACCCTCGAGATCGACAGCGTGGACGCCTTTCAAGGCCGGGAAAAAGAGGCTGTGATCGTTTCTCTCGTTCGCTCAAACCGTGAGGGAGAATTGGGGTTTTTGAAAGATACGCGTCGCATGAATGTTGCCATGACCCGCGCCAAGCGGAAACTTATTATGGTCGGGGACAGCGCGACGCTTTCGAATCATGTTTTTTTTGAAGATCTTCTCCGCTACATCGAATCCGTTCAGGGTTATCGCAGCGCGTGGGAATAACGGGGTCTGACCCCGTTAAAAATAAAAAAGGAGAAAATTATGCAATGCCCGCTAAGTGGTTGTTGTGTCGTGACGCCAAAGTTTATGTTTTCCGTCATAGGTCTTCTTGGGTTTTCCTTCGGTGTCCTTTCCGCTTTTGATCCGGAACGTTCGATAGGGCTCTACCAGAGGATCATGAAAGGTTTTAACTGGAATGTTTCCCCGATCGATCCGCTCCGTGAGGTCCGGAATACGCGTCTCATGGGTCTTATTTTGACGGCGCTTAGCGTTGGAACGGTTGCGATCGTTTTAGTTAAATTTTAATGAGCTGTCTCGGGTTTCTCTTGGGGTTTCTCTTCTTCTCAAAGACTTCAGCGGCTGTTACAATCTCTGCCACCTCGTGAAAGGAGTTTTGTGCTGAATGCTTTTCTGTCTTTATTTTTTTGGGTAGCCTGCGTTTTCCTTCTGGCCATTCTCTATGTGGTTCAGCTGATACTCCTGGCGTTCTGTTTTCCCTTTGATAAACAGAGGAAGCTCCTGCACCGGCAGTGTTACTGGTGGTCGAGTGCGATCATCGGCCTTAATCCCTTCTGGAAAGTCCATGTCGAGGGCCTTGAGAATGCGGATCCGAAGCGCACTTACGTGATCGTAGCCAATCACCAGAGCTTGGCGGATATCGTAGTTCTTTATCAGATCCGCCGGCAGTTCAAATGGGTGGCGAAAGAAAGTCTTTTCAGTATTCCCTTTCTCGGCTGGTGTCTTGGTCTTTGCAAGCATATCAGCCTCAAGCGCAAGGATCGGGGAAGTATCCGGGATGTTTACCGGGAGGCGATCGGCTATATCCGGTCCGGGATGTCAGTCCTTTTTTTTCCGGAAGGGACCCGAAGCGAAACTGAAGACATGAATCCATTCCAAAACGGAGCCTTCAAACTTGCGATATCGGAAAAAGTTCCGGTTCTCCCTATAGCTGTCAGCGGAACCAGGAACGCGATCCCTAAGGGCGACTGGGTCATGAAATCAAAGATCTTCTGCAATCTCACGGTGTTGGAGCCCGTTGAAACAGCAGAAATGCAACACAGCGACTTCCCCGCTCTCAGTGAAGCCGTTCGCTCCCGTATTGCCGCAAAACTCGGCTGATCCTCCGCTGTCCCCCCCCCCCCCCCCCCCCCCCTTTTTTTTTTTTTCTCTTTTTCTTCCCCCCCCCCTCCTCTTCCTCATATTTTTTTTTTTTTTTAATTTATAAATAATTTTCTTTCTACTTCTCCTTT
>Ga0114951_10000043_pt1 | contig 160868 bp, 136 predicted proteins | sample AM7aDNAmetaG_FD_88677 | JGI IMG/M metagenome (GOLD analysis project Ga0114951, IMG submission 88677) | Freshwater microbial communities from Finland to study Microbial Dark Matter (Phase II) - AM7a DNA metaG | ecosystem: Environmental > Aquatic > Freshwater > Lake | place: Finland: Lake... | reverse complement strand
TTGGGTTAGTTGCTATAACTAAATTAGGAAGAATCTTTCTTTTATACAATTGATATTCAAATATTTATCAACATTTTTCTGTTAATAACAAACCGCATTTTCTTACATCGAACTCACGTTAATAAAAGTTAAATACATGTTAAATATGAAGAACATGTGTAACATAACCGGCATTAAAACGTCAAATTTTCATAATCAGACAGCGTATCAACCTAAAAAAAACACAGCCATGAAAACAGTGAAATTAATCCGCGCCTTTTTTCTTTTCCTGATGCTGATCTGCATTTCAGGAATTTCATCATTTGCAAAGGAACCGGCAACACCACCGGTACCGGCACCAGCTGAACACCTTCAGAAAATCATTAAGGAAGGGGTCAAATATCCTGAAAAAGCAGTAAGACAATGCTGCACCGGTTCGGTGGATGTCATCTTCACCGTTAATGAAGAGGGGAAAATTATCATTGAAAAAACCATTTCCGACAATGCCGATATCGAACATGCGGTGAAAGAGCAACTTTCGGCGATTTGTTGCAAAGGGGTTAAAACCCCGTTCAATGAGCACTATAAAATCAAGATCACCTTTACACTTGTCGGATAATTTTTTCCCGGGTTAGAACCCTTTAGCATCATAAAGAAGCGGTCTCAAAACATAAGTTTTGAGACCGCTTCTTTATGATTTCATCAGTTACTCTTTAATGCACCGGATAGAAAAGCCAAGTATCTTCCCATCAAAGTTGAGGGAACTGCCGCCATTGCCGAAATTCAGTCCCCATCCGTTGAAGCCATCGCCCTGTGAACTGCTCCAGTAATTGCCGACTGAGCCACGACTGCTCAATGAACCAGAAATACCGAGATACCCGGCAGCATGCATTTTCAGTGTGGAGCTAAAAGGGCCGCTCCAGTTTGTCCATGAACCATTTATATTGGCCAATTCGGTCTTGGTTGGAATGCGCCATGCGCTGCCTATTTCAATGGTGCATGGATCGGTGGCAACTGTCCAGTCCGAACTTTCATTGATACTGGTAACCCAGCCAGTAATGGGTGTCCTGGTTGTACCATCGTGTTTGAAGCCCTGTTTACGATTAAACTGGAAATACCATCCGGCCGAGGCTTCAGTTCCATCATTCACGGCAGATGGCTGCGTTTCGGCCCCGAAGTTCCTGGTTATCCAGCATTTTGAAGTTTCCCCGGGAATATTGGTAACCGTGCCATAAGTAACCGTTTTAGAAACCGGTGCAACAGGACCTGCCGTATGAATGACAGTAATTGACATTCCGCAAGTCCAGCAGGCGACCGTCGATTGCGTCAATATAGCCGGTGTAGCATAGCCACAGTCGTTATAGGACCACACGTAACGGGTACATGCGGTTCCGCAGGCGAGACCCGTTTCAGTCTTGGTGGTCAAGGTGCCCATTTCGGTCGCTGAAGCAAAATCGTTGGTTGTATTCCATTTATAGCCGGCTGCTCCCGGAACGATATTCCAGTTCCACACGATGGATGTCAGGGTGGCAACGTGCGTTCCATTGGCGGGGGTGACCGGAGGTGCTGCTGTTACAGTTGCTGTCAGCGTTGTCATGCCTGATTCGCCACAACCGCTATAAGCCCACACGTAGCGGCTGTATGCAGTTCCGCAGGCGGTCCCGGTTTCAGTTTTGGTTGTCAGGACCCCCATTTCGGTCGCTGTTTCATAATTCGCCACCGTGTTCCATTTGTATCCTGAAGCACCCTGAACCGGTAACCAATTCCAGATGATCTGCCCTTGTGACATGACGCTGATACCCGCAGCCGGAGGAGCGATGCTGCAAGGGGTAAAAGTCATCCAGGAACCGTTGGTGAAAATACTCAGCGCACCCCCCGTTCCGCAATTGATACAATATACCATCAATCCTTCATCCGGCGTGCCGATGGCATTCCGCTGAACCCGGGTCATGCGGGGTAAGAGCATTCCTTTGGTAGTACTGGCAACCTCCAACACTGCTGAAGCAGCGGGTGCTGATGTCCCTATTCCGACTTTGCCGGTATTATACGATATATCCTGGCCGCTGGTAACCCACTGACTGGATACTTTATCTGAAAACACATGCCAGTCATTGACACTCAGGTAACCTGACTGATAAGAGTTTGCCTGTTTTACCATGATGCCGGTACCCGTTCCGAGCACGGCAGAATTGCCATTGAGGATTTGCAGCACGGCGGAGCCTGTTTCAACAAGGTTGCCTTTGTTGATGGTTAATGAAGTTCCGGTGCCAAGGATGGAACCTGAGCCATTGCTAACCGTCATGTCCGGGGAAGTCAGGCTTCCTTTATTGACAGACAGCGTTGTTCCACTGCCAACAACAGCTCCGTTGCCACCGGTCACTGATATATCTGATGACGTTAAATTTCCGAAAGTCAGGGCATTTTGCTTGTTGCTGAAAGTATTCCAGTCGGTTGATGTAAGATAACCATCGGTTGATGCAGTTGCAACCGCTATTGATCCCGAAAGTTGATTACTTGCGATCGATAAGGATAATGGAGCGGTCCCTGCAGCCGTTGTAATCCGCTTTTGGAAGGCAAGATTCCAACTGATGATGTTCGCTGCGGTAATCCCACTTGCAGGATGTCCCAGGAAAACGGGGTCGGTTTCCGTATAGCTTGTCAGATACCCGGCGGTGGCATGATTGCCCCATCCGTATGCGGTGTTCCAACTGCTGATATCCCCGGCTGAAATGCCGCTGGAAGGATGAGCTAAAAAGACCGGGTCGGTCTCCGTATAATTAAACTCGTTGAACCGCTGCCACGTTGATCCGTTGAACCAATAGAGTGAACTGTTGCTGATATTATAAACAAGCAGTCCATCCGGAGGGGTAATGATGCTGTTCATCTGCTCCGTGGTCATTCGGGGTAGCAAAAAACCCCGGCTTGTTGATTTCACATCAAGCATCGCGGAAGAATTCGGGGCGCTGTTGTCAGTACTGATGGCCACCTGGGCAACAAGGCTTATACCCGTCAGCAGAAACAGGGTCAAGAAAATAAGGGCTTTTTTCATATGAATATGTATAATGTAAATTATTGATTAAGAATCACTTAATACATATTAAGCAAGGAAAGGAAATTACATGGTAATTTTTTACTAAAATAATGAAAAATATAACTCATGTAAATAATTTTCAGGCTCCTGCTCCCCTTTTCATGACCTGTGACGCTCATCCGGTTAAATACCGTTTATCTGATCAATTCTTCCAGTGTAGCATGTTCCAATTTCTCGAATGTATTGTCCCTGATTTCCTTAAAAACTTTCCGGATATTACAGCTGACCTCGTCCTTGCAGAATTCACAAGGTTGGTAGGCTTTCTCGGAAACGCAGGGCAGCAATGCAATCGGACCATCGAACTGACGGACAATTTCTGCAAGATTGACATCTTTGGGGTGTCGCAAGAGAAAATAACCGCCTGACTTTCCAAGTTTACTTCCGAGGATCCCTGTTTTCTTTAATTCAAGCAAAATATTCTCGAGAAAACGTTGCGGGAGTTTTTCACTCTTCGCCAGTTCACTGATCAAAATGGCCCCGGTCCCGTAATCACGGGCAAGCCTTGTCAGCGCAACAATCGCATATCTTGTTTTTTTTGAAAGCATACCGAAAAAATTACCCGTTTTTACTGATTGCTTTTAATTTATCCAGGTCCTTGATGATGATTTTCCTTCCTTCAAAACCTATCAGGCCCTCCTTATTATAGGTGGACAATACAGAGATCACATTTTCATGGGAACAGGCCGCAAATTCTGAAATCTCTTTTCTTGTCAGCGTGAAATCATATGGTGAATTCCGGTAAACGTTTTCCCAAAGAAAGATCAGGATGTCGGCAATTCGTCCGTTGACATGATTGTGTGCCAGGCTGATAAAATTAAAAATCGAGGATTGGAACATATCCGTGGAACGTTCCACCATGGATAATAGAAACTTGCCCTGGTTCTCGAGTACCCCCAGGATCGTCCTGCTGTCTAAAAAACAAACATCACAATCCTCAACTGCAACAATTGAAAAGATGTTTTTCTCCTTGAAAAACAAATTTGCCTGCCCGATCAGTTTGGGTCCCGAAACGACTGTCATGATATAACTCTTTTTCGCATCCTTCTGGTATGTGAATTTAACGATCCCTTTATGCAGGAAACCAATACTGGTGGAAGTCGCACCCTGTTTCAGGATCACTTCCCCCTTGTTAAAATGCAGCTGATTCGCTCTGCCGCAAATACTTCTGCGTTCCTCTTCCCCTAAATAGAGGCTTGTAAAATTACTTAAAAAGCAATTCCTGCAGTCAAACAGGGTGTCGATATCTCCGGTTGATTCCATATTTTTTAATACTTGGTTATTAAAAATTTAACCTCGCGACATTGAATATTTCAGACAAATGTACACTAATCTGATGAACATAGTGTATATTTTTGTAAAAAAATTATCAACCATGGAAGTAAATAAAATAACCCTGTTCGGAGGCTATGGAAAAGATGGCTTGCCGGAAAAAGTTTCTGAATTCAGCATGGAGGTGGGTGACATTGTAAGCATCGTAGGACCAACCGGTTGCGGTAAAACCACGCTGATCAATGACATCGAACTCTTTGCCAGTCATAACACACCTTCCGGAAGGCGCGTAGAAATTAACGGTGCACCTGTTCCTGAAGATTTCATCTTTGATCCTTCAAATCATCCCATTGCTTTGATATCGCAGCATACCAACTTTCTGAGTGATCTCCCTGTCGAAGAATTCCTTTCCATTCACGCTACAGTCCGCGGGGCTGCCGATGTGGAATCGGTCATTACCGAAACATTAAACTTCGCCAATGAACTAACTGGGGAAGCCATCATGCGGGACATTGCCATGACCGAACTTTCGGGAGGGCAAACCCGGTCGTTATTGATTGCAGATGCCGTGGTGATAGGCAATTCCCCGATTATTTTATTGGACGAAATAGAGAATGCCGGGATCCATCGCACAAAAGCGCTTGAACTTTTAAAAACATACAATAAAATATTTGTTTTTGTCACCCATGATCCCTGTATCGCATTGATGTCTGATTTCAGGATCGTCATGAAAAATGGCGCCATGCAACAAATGATAACCACCCGGCAGGAGGAGAAAAAGGTTGCGGGAAAAATGAAGCAGATCGATGACATGATGCTTGATTTCCGGCAGATCATCAGATCGGGTGAGGAACTCACCGAATCAATATTCATTGAAAACTATAAAGTGCTAACCTTCTAATTTTCCAATATGAAACTCGTAATTATTGCCGGACCACCCACATGTGGAAAAACCACGGTCATCAGGCAGGTTCTGAAGCGTATGTCTGCAAGACAGATTAAGACTGCCTACGTTAAAATCGATGTTCTTTACGCCGATGATGATACCATCATTGCAAAAGAGTTTGGTATCCCCGTTAAAAAAGTCTATTCCGGCGAATTGTGCCCAGACCATTGCAATGTGATGGTCCTTGACGAAGCGGTTGAATGGGCTGAAAAATGCGGCGCGAGTTATCTGTTTGTTGAAACTGCCGGATTGTGCCTGCGTTGTTCTCCCTATGTCGAAAACTCCCTGGGAATTGTGGTCCTTGAAGCAACAAGCGGCATGAATCTTCCCCGAAAAATAGGTCCGATGCTTACTTTGGCCGATATCAGTGTCATTACTAAAATTGACCTTATTTCCCAGGCGGAGCGGGAAGTGTTCCGCTATCGCGTGCTGGAATCGGCAAAAAAGATCACGGTGGTGGAAAGCAATGCCCTCTATGGAATAGGCATTGATCCCATTGTCAAGCAAATCCTGAAGACACCAGAAGTGGAATTTCCCATGTACCTCAGGGGAAATCCGCCGGTGGGAACTTGCACCATCTGCGTAGGCAAGAAAGAGATCGGTGCAAAAAACCATTTTGGGGTGCTTCGCACACTTGAACAGGAACTTTTTTATGTTGGTGAATAGTCCACATATGCCCAAGAACAGCATATATCTTGATAACGCAGCGACAACCCGTGTTGATGAACGGGTACTGCAGGCCATGATTCCCGGCTTGTCGGGTGAATATGGCAACGCATCGAGTCTGCACCATTTTGGTACGAAGGCGAAGGAAATCCTGGAAAGATCCAGGTATGAACTGGCACAATGCATCGGGGCCGGCGGGGATGAAGTTTACTTCACCTCCGGGGGCACGGAATCAAACAACTGGGCATTAAAAGGGATCGCCGAGGCCAACGGTCACAAGGGTCGCCACATCATCGTTTCATCCATCGAGCATGATTGCGTTCTCAACACCTGCAACTGGCTTGCCTCCAAGGGTTTTTTCATCACCTACCTGCCGGTCGACTCCGACGGGATTGTTGACCCGGAGGTTCTGAGGGAAGCCATCAATCCCAAAACGATCCTTGTTTCTGTGATGCACGCCAATAACGAAATCGGGACCATCGAACCCATCAGAGAGATCGGCCTGATCTGTAAAAATCATCATGTTCCCTTCCATTCAGATGCCTGCCAGTCATTCGGGAAGATCCCGGTCGATGTCAATGGATTAAACATTGATATGCTTACGATCAATGCACATAAAATATATGGCCCCAAGGGCATCGGGGCGTTGTATATCCGGAAAGGATTGAACATTTTCCCACTCCTGCATGGAGGCGGCCAGGAGTCGGGGTTACGGTCGACGACGGAAAACATCCCTGCCATTGCGGGTTTTACCAAAGCTGCCGAAATATGCCTGCAGGAGATGAATAGTGAATCGGATCGATTATCCAGGTTCAGAGAAAAAATAGCCCGGTTTATCTTTTCCAATTACGAAAATGCATATATCAATGGTCACCCTGACCAACGGTTACCGGGGCACCTGAGTTTCAGTTTTCATGGGATGGAAGGTGAAACGATCCGGTTGCTTCTGTTGCTCGATGAAATGGGGATCGCAGTTTCAGCCGGATCTGCATGCTCCTCAAATGACAAATCGCTCAGTGCATCCCATGCGCTGCAGGCGATCGGACGCAATCCATTCGAAGCGCGGGGCGCCATCAGGATCAGCATGGGGCGGTTTACAAATGAAACCGATATCGATATTTTCCTGGAATCATTCGGGCAGGCCATAAACAGCCTGACATCCATTTTTTCAGAAAGTTCAGTCATTAACCATTGAAAATGAAGAAACATAACCTATTTACCAGGCACCCGCAGGAAGTGCGGATGTCGTACCTGCAGCATGCCCGTTTTGCCTTAATGCTTTCGCTGCAAACATGCTCATGTGCCATCGGGTCCCTCGTCCATGCTTTTTTACCATTTCTTTTTGTCACACATACAAGCCGCACCATCAGGAAATTACAAGATATTTTTGATCAAAGAGAACAAGACCAACCGCTGACCCTCCCTGCAAACAGGGAGGTGCCGGGAAGGCATAAAACCACCATAATCAAAAACCAACATGGAAACAAAAGTAAAAGAAAGTCAGACATTCAATCTGTTACCACAACTTGACTGTGGTGTTTGCGGGTACAGAACCTGTGATGAATTCGCTGTTGCAGTAGACAGTTCCGAAACCCCCCTGAAGTTGTGCATCCACCTGAAGTACAATGGATCTGAAACCAGGAGTATTCCCAATTGCATCGAATGCAAGGATGCCGGCAAAGCCGGGGAAAAAATGGGATGGAAGGACCATCTGAAAAGGGATTTTGATTTTATTCTTGATTGTTTTGGCAACGAACCGGGGCCCAGGGAAACGATTCTCCCCTACAATCCGCAACTTGTTAAAGAACTTGGAGTGAAAAAAGGTGACGTCATGATAGGCCGCCCGATGGGGATGTCGTGCGGATGCCCGATCACCCATTGCGGGGTGGTTACCGATTCTGATCCCAGGAATGGCGTAATCAACTGGTGCGTTACCGGGCCTCTGCGGCCAAGGTCTGAGGGCTTTATTGACATTGGGTATTATGTAGCCCAGGGTTACGAAGGGATCATCAAGGAATCGAAAGAGAAAATTGAACTGGGCCGCAGGTATTGGTTCATGCCCCGTCGCTGCATGCTGCAATGGAGACACAGCGGACTGGTGAATGCCGTAACGAAATTGCCGGATGGAAGTTACAAAGTCAGGATTGAGGGGTTGTTCATCGGATAAACTGAAAAATGGATAAAATTGCAATTGTCGGCTGTGGCTTTGCAGGGACAATGACTGCCGTGCATTTGATTAAGAAAGCCAAATTCCCGTTTGAATTGGTCATGATCGGCGACCGGGATAGTTTCAACAAAGGCATTGCCTATAATCCCTATTCAAAAAAACAGCTGCTGAACGTACCAGCAGCAAGGATGAGCGCTTTTCAAGACAAACCGGACCATTTCTTAAACTGGATATCCAGGCAGGAGCCGTATTCTGGAATTGACAAGGAACTGGTGGCAAATGCATATCACCCCCGCCATCTGTACGGCAGGTACCTGAATGAAATCTGGCGGGATATTATCCTGTCGCCGGAATCAATAAAGGTTCGGATTACCATCATCGGATCACTGGTTGATAACCTGGATATTTCGGGGAATAATATTGTCTTGACACTTGAAAACAGAGAAACTATTACTGCCCGGTATTGTATCCTGGCGACGGGCAATTTCATGCCGGGAAATCCTGATATCCCCAACACTCAATTTTTCAACAACCCGAATTATTTCCGGAATCCCTGGCAAATAGATGCCGTAAAAAATCATGACAACCAGCTGCCTGTCATGATCCTGGGAAATGGTCTTACGATGGCGGATACCATATTGGGACTGCTGGAAAATGGATTTAGCAATAAAATCTATACCTTGTCACCCCATGGTTTTACAACTTTACCGCACCTGCATCACGGACTCGGCTATACCGCGATCAGGGAAGAACTGCTCTCAAGGCAGGATCTGGCCGGACTTGTCAGGATTGTTCATAAACACATCAGGGTGGCAAAGGAACTTGGCTATAGTGCCGAGCCAATCATCGATTCAATCCGTCCACAGACCCAGCAACTCTGGAAAAACATGATTCCCCGGGAAAAACGCATGTTCATGGCAAGGTTGCGACATTTTTGGGATTCAGCACGACACAGGATACCAATGCATATCTATGATTTTCTCAGACAATTGAGAGATTCTGGGCAGTTGACCCAATATGCAGGAAGGCTGATCGATATTTCTTCCGGTCAAAATGGAACTCCCACGGTCATTTTTTCTGAAGCCGGGCAAAAAACAACCAAAGAACTGCAGGTTTCAGCCGTGATCAATTGTACCGGACCTTCAACCGACCCGATGAAAGCCGATAATAATTACCTTAAAAACTGCCTTGTGAAAGGAATCGTCGTCCAGGATGACCTGAAGTTAGGCATTTTGGCAGATCCTGTTTCATTCGAGGTGATCAATTCCCGGCATGAACGCCATGAAAATATCTTTGCCTTAGGATCCCTTTTAAAAGGTGTTCTATGGGAAAGCACCGCGGTGAAGGAGTTGAGAGAACAGGCAGAAATGGTTGCAGGAGGCCTTGTCAGCATGATGGAAGGGCAGTCAGGGAGCTAGCCTTTCCATCTTCCATTTTTTCCCGGTACGCACGTATTGAATCCGGTCATGAAGGCGATGGGCCCTCCCCTGCCAGAATTCAATCCTTGCAGGCCTGAGTAAGTATCCGCCCCAATGTTCCGGGCATTGCAGAGGCTGGTTTTTTACATCAATCATAAACCCTTCACGCAAGGATTCAAGAAACAGGCGATCCGGGATCACACGGCTCTGAGGTGAAACGCAGGCGCTGATCCTGCTGTCGGCCGGGCGATTGTTAAAGTATGCCTCTGATTCCTTTCTGTTGATCCTGGTGACTTTTCCCTCGATTCTGACCTGGCGTTCGATGGCATGCCAGAAAAAAGTCAATGCCGCTTTTGGATTGGCTGAAAGTTGCACTCCTTTATGGCTTTCATAATTGGTAAAAAATTTAAAACCAATTTTCTCAAATCCTTTCAAAAGGACAACCCTTGCAGAAACATTTCCTTCCAGATCGCAGGTTGAAAGGACCATTGCATTCGGTTCCTCAATGTCGGCACGGATGGCATCCTCAAACCACAAAGAAAATTGCTTCATCGGATCTGCATCAATTGATTTTTCATCGAGGGATGAGCTTAAATATTCTTTGCGAAACTCAGAATGCAGTTTTGTCATTTTCAAAGGTCTTATCTATTAAAAAGGTTTAATAAAAGTAAATAATTCTTTATCTTTGAGAAAATTTTAATCCAGCTATTATGGCAAACAAAGTTACAAAAGCAGAACTTTCCGAGTTCAAAAAGAACAAGGAGACCGTCAAAGAATTTTCAAATGGTGAAGTAACTGTTTACTGGAAAGCAGAATTGTGCATTCATTCGGCTAACTGCCTCATTGGATTGCCAGCAGTTTTCAATTCGAAGAAAAAGCCTTGGATTAATGTGCATGCATCAAACAGTAAAGATATCATGAAGGCAGTCGACACTTGTCCTTCACGGGCACTCACTTACCTGAAAAGCACAAAATTTGTCACGTCCAAACCACGTGCGACCGTTAAAATGAAATCAAAATTCGCAAGGGTGCAAATCCTGAAGAACGGCCCCGCTTTGATCACCGGCAACTTCATCGTCCGCGATTCAAAGAAAAAGAAGATAAAGATTGAAAACGAGGTAGTTGCAATTTGCCGATGCGGTGGAAGCAGGAAGAAACCTTTTTGCGACGGAAGCCATCAGACCATTGGGTTTACGGATTAATACACTGTCAATTTTCGATTTACGATTTTTGAATTACGATTTTGTGCGTTTCCTGCCCACGTAGAACCTGTAAAATCCCGCTTCTTTTGTAAATCGTAATTTTTTCTAACATCTCAAATCATGGTTATTGGTATTTTAAAAGAGGAAGCTCCTGAAAACCGGGTTGCGCTGTTGCCTGAATCTGTTGCAACACTGACGAAAATGATGGTCACCGTGTATGTTGAAAAAGATGCAGGTCAGCGTGCTTATGCCTCAGGGGAAGATTACATGACAGCTGGCGCTAAAATCGCTTCCAAACCGGATGTGATCGCCCAATCGGAGATGCTGATTAAAATAAATCCTCCAACAGATGCCGAATTAGCCCTGATGAAAGAAAAAACGGTTCTCCTTGCTGTCCTGAATCCGTATTTCAACACAGATCTTATAAAATCACTGGCTCAAAAGAACATAACGGGTTTCAGTCTCGATGTGATACCCCGTACGAGTCGCGCACAATCAATGGATATCCTTTCATCCATGGCTACTGTTGCCGGGTACAAGGCGGTACTGACTGCGGCCAATGCCCTTCCAAAGTTTTTCCCGATGTTCATGACCGCTGCCGGAACGATCACTCCTGCCAAAGTGTTGATCCTTGGCGCGGGTGTTGCAGGACTGCAGGCAATTGCTACTTCGCGCAAACTGGGCGCTGTGGTTGAGGTTTTCGATGTCAGGGCCGCTGTAAAAGAGGAAGTTGTCGGATTGGGAGCCAAATTTGTTGAAGTCGAAGGAGCCGTTGATGATAAATCGGCAGGTGGATATGCGGTGGAACAATCTGATGAATTCAGGAAGAAGCAAGCTGAAGCCGTTCATAACCATGCGATTAAATCGGATGTGGTGATCTGTACTGCCCAAATTCCCGGAAAAAGAGCCCCGGTATTGCTGAAAAAAGAGACTGTTGAAGCCATGAAGCCGGGTTCGGTCATCATCGACCTTGCAGCATCAACCGGCGGGAACTGCGAAGTGACCAAAAATGATGAAACCATTGTTTACACCGGGGTGAAAGTTATCGGAAATTCATCGCTTCCGGTTGATATGCCTACCGATGCCAGTAAAATGTTTGGCAAGAATGTGATTAATTTCCTGAAGCTGATGATCAATGCGCAAGGAGAATTCAAGCTCAACTGGCAGGATGATATTGTAAAAGGCACTTGTGTTACCCATGATCTTGAGATCGTCAATGATCGGGTAAAGGCCATGTTAACCGTTTAATAACCCATCCATGAATGATATTTTAAAATTTTTCCTTGAATACAGAGAAGCAATCTTTATTATCATCTTATCCATTTTCCTGGGGATTGAAGTGATTTCACACGTTCCATCGGTATTGCATACTCCCCTGATGTCGGGTGCCAATGCCATCCATGGCGTTGTAATCATCGGCGCCATCATTGTGATGGGACATGCCAGCAATATTTTATCGATGATCCTGGGATTTATTGCAGTGGTTCTTGGAACCTTGAACGTGGTTGGCGGTTTTGTTGTGACCGACCGCATGCTTGAGATGTTTAAGAAAAAGAAAAAACAGCAATAACAGGAACGATGGAAACGATACAAACATTATCCAGGACTTTTGAATTTTCCGAATATATCTCGATCCTTGAGTTATCTTACATTCTGGCATCCATACTGTTTATACTTGGGCTGAAAAAGCTGAGCCATCCCGATACTGCCCGCAGCGGAAATCTTTGGGCTGCTGCAGGAATGGGCCTCGCCATTCTTTTCACCATGCTCTTCCACAAAAATAAAATGGCAGACGGTACTTACCAGGGTATCCATAACATCGGCTGGATTATGGGTGCACTGGTTATCGGTACGGTGGTAGGATGGCTCGCTGCCAGAAAGGTAAAAATGACGGCCATGCCGCAGATGGTCTCTCTTTTCAACGGAATGGGCGGTGCATGTGCGGCGCTTATCTCCATGATGGAATTTCCAAGAATGCAGAACGAACTGGCAGGCTTAAAGGTTTCAACGATGCTGAATGGTGAAGCCCTGGCCATTTTACTGGGACTGATGATCGGCGGCGTTTCTTTTGCCGGCAGTATGATTGCCTTCGGCAAACTTGACGAGCGGATTGGTGATGTGAAGAGCCCGGTACTCCGCTATATCAACCTCTCGTTTTTATTTATTTTAATCGGTTTTGTTATTTTTATCATGTTTAAAACGCCGGTTGCAGGTGAAAACTGGATGGTATACACCCTTGCAGCACTGGCACTTGTTTATGGCGTTACTTTTGTGATGCCGATCGGTGGTGCGGATATGCCTGTGGTCATTTCTTTGCTAAACTCGTTTACCGGTGTGGCAGCAGCCATGGGAGGATTTTTATACAGCAACCAGGCGATGCTTACCGGTGGAATCCTTGTCGGCTCATCAGGAACCATCCTGACCATCCTGATGTGCAAAGCCATGAACCGTTCATTGTTGAATGTAATCATTGGCGCTTTTGGAGGGAGTTCAGCGGCCGGTCCCGATACCGGTGATAAAACCGTGAAGGAGATTTCATTAAGCGATGCAGCCGTACTGCTGAGTTATTCTCAAAAAGTCCTGGTTGTTCCCGGATATGGCCTGGCCGTAGCACAAGCACAGCATCTATGCCATGAGTTGGAGAACCTGCTTGCTTCGAAAGGAGTCGAATTGAAATATGGAATTCATCCTGTTGCGGGCCGCATGCCTGGACATATGAACGTATTACTTGCAGAAGCTGATGTAGCCTATGAAAAACTGCAGGAGATGGATGATGCCAACAACGAAATGAACAACACAGATGTGGTAATTGTGGTGGGTGCCAACGATGTTGTGAACCCTGCTGCGGAAGATGATCCATCGAGCCCCATTTACGGAATGCCCGTCATCAAGGTTTGGGAAGCAAAAAACACGATCATCATGAAACGCAGCATGGCCAAGGGATATGCTGCAATCGAGAACAATCTGTTTTTCATGCCCAAATCGCGGATGCTGTTTGGAGATGCCAAAGCGACTCTGCAAAAACTGGTTGGAGAGATAAAAAACTTGTAGAATTGTACTCAGCATCCCAGAAATAAAAAAGCCCCGGAAAACCGAGGCTTTTTATTTTGGCCTGCTTAAGAATTATTTACCTTTTTTTGCAGGTTTTGCAGGTTTTACAGCTTTAGCTGGTTTGAATAATTTCGGGAATTTCTTCACGGAATCAGCATGTGCAATAGAGTCAGCAATCATTTTCTCTTGTTGAACTTTTGCAATTGAATCGGCGATTCTCTGCTGTTCAGCCTGTACCATTGCTAATGAGTCAGCAACGCGGATAGAGTCAGCAATTCTTTGTTCTTCGATTTGTTTTGCGCTTGGGCCACAGGAGTACATGAAAGCTACTACTCCAATAACTAATAATGTTGCAAGTTTTTTCATTGTCTATTGATTTTTTAGAATTATGATGCAAAGATAAATCAATGCGATACTATGTTCCAAATATTTTGACCACTTTTTTTTAACATTTTTTAACATTTTATGTATTACACTGAATATCAATGAGAATAATTTTAACATTTATTAAGAATTATGGAGTTATTAACAATTCCCCCAATCGTTCTCCCTCCCCAAAAAAGGGAGGGACCTCTCCCTTTCCCTTTTTCGGGATGGGGACTGCATGGAAGGGTTCTGAAACCGGGGGGATGGGTCCAACGAGGGCGGGGTTATCAAATTTAAAGCTATATTTGTTCCATGTTAATTCCATTGGCAGAACAATTACGCCCGGGCACACTGGAAGATTACCTTGGGCAGGAACATCTCATTGGCAAAGGAGCCATCCTGGAACGGGCCATTGAATCGGGGAATATACCCTCCATGATCCTGTGGGGTTCACCCGGTGTTGGCAAAACAACCCTGGCCTATATCATCTCGAAGCAATTGAACCGGACCTTTTATACCCTGAGCGCCGTCAGTTCAGGGGTTAAAGAAGTTCGTGAAGTCATTGCCAAAGCGCAGGAAGCAAACGACAGCCCATTCCTGTTTATTGATGAGATTCACCGGTTCAGCAAGTCGCAACAGGATGCATTGCTGGGTGCTGTCGAAAAAGGTGTGGTGACCTTTATTGGCGCCACCACGGAAAATCCTTCATTTGAAGTCATCTCCCCGCTCCTTTCCAGATGCCAGATCTATATTTTAAAACCACTGGAAGAACATCACCTGTTGAAATTGCTGGAGCAGGGCCGTCTTCATCTGGAAAATAGCCTGAAGACCGATATTCAAATACCCGAGTCCGAAGCCTTGCTCCGGATCTCAGGCGGAGATGCGCGTAAACTGCTGAATGCGCTTGAACTTATCGTCACCTCTGAAGTAAAGCAAGGCCTGCCTATCAGGATCACCAATGAAAAGACCATAAAAATCATCCAGCAGAACCTTGCCATGTATGACAAAACCGGTGAGATGCATTACGACATCATCTCGGCATTCATCAAATCGATGCGGGGAAGTGATCCGAATGCTGCGGTTTACTGGCTGGCACGAATGATCCAGGCTGGCGAGGACCCAAAATTCATTGCACGACGCATGCTGATCCTGGCTTCGGAAGACATTGGAAATGCAAACCCCAATGCACTGTTGCTGGCGACTGCCTGCTTCCAGGCTGTTGATGTCATCGGGTATCCTGAATGTGATCTTATTTTATCGCAAACTACCATATACCTCGCCTGTTCGGTGAAAAGCAATGCATCGTACCTGGCTGTCAGAAATGCGCAGAAATCACTGCGGGAGACCGGAGATCTGCCTGTTCCGCTCCATATCCGGAATGCCCCGACCAATCTTATGAGAAAAATCGGATATGGAAAGGATTATAAATATGCCCATGATTTTGACAACAATTTCATAGAACAGGAGTTCCTTCCTGAGAAAATCAAGGGAGCAACATTCTATGATCCGCAGAAAAATCAGCGGGAGAATGAACTTCGGGCGAGACTAAAAAGTTTGTGGGGGAAAAAGTATAATTATTAAATGTAAACAATGCGGGTAATGCAAGCAATGCATACAATATAAACCATGCAAGCAAGGGAAGGTTATCCGAATCCGTTCGGGTTCCTGGTAACTTATCTCCATATCACCATGTCATGATTGTACCAGTTTACTAATTGCTTTGTTAAAATTCAGAAATATGGAGAATGCTTTTTTTAATGAACTGAAGAATAACAAGAAAGACAATTTTTTCCTGATTGCAGGGCCTTGTGTTGTTGAAAATGAAGAAATGCCGATGGAAATTGCATGCCGGATCAAGGCAATCACCAACCAGTTGGGGATCCCGTTTGTTTTCAAAGCGTCATACCAGAAAGCCAACAGGTCGCGGTCTGATTCCTTCACCGGGATCGGGCATGAAAAAGCATTGCAGATCATCGGCCAGGTGGGGAAAGAATTAAATATCCCGGTTTTGACTGACATTCACTCAGAAGAGCATGCTGCGATGGCTGCCTCCTTTGTTGATATATTGCAGATTCCTGCATTTCTATGCCGTCAGACCGATTTGCTCATCGCTGCCGGGAAAACCGGGAGGGCAGTCAATATAAAAAAGGGTCAGTTTGCTTCGGCCGAATCAATGAAATTTGCCGTTCAAAAGGTACTGCAAACAGGCAATTCACAGATCATGCTTACTGAACGCGGCACTACCTTCGGATACTATGACCTGGTCGTTGATTTCAGGAGTATTCCGGAAATGCAAGCCAACGGGGTTCCTGTGATCGTGGATGTGACACATTCCCTGCAATTGCCAAACCAGTCAACGGGAATCACAGGCGGACGTCCCGACCTTATTGAAACCATGGCCAGGGCTGCAGTTGCAGTTGGTGCTGATGGGATTTTCCTGGAAACACACCCTGATCCGGGCAACGCAAAATCAGATGGTGCAAATATGCTGCATATCGATCTGCTTCAAGACTTGCTTGAGAAACTTTCCAAAATCAGGCAGGCGATTCAATGAATCTCCAACCCTTTAATACCGCCTGTTTCCTTGTGGAACTGAACCTTCCATTTATTGGCGGGGAGATTGGTAACAACCCCCAATTGTGACAACAGGCATTGGCTTTCCTCCTGGGTTTCTTCATCCAGTTTAACGGATATGCGTGCCAATTCAGGGATCCGGTATGAGAATCCCTGTACTTTGGAATCTTTTATCGCCTTTTTCAGGTAATTACCAACCGTATTGGTATTTCCGACGCGCTGGATCTTGATGGTAACCACTTTCCCTCCAGGTTCGTCAAGGTCGATCACTCCTTTGGATTTTAAAAATTTGAATATCGGGATTTCCGTATTGATCTGGTTAGGAGTAGGAATGTATTTGTAGCTGAAATTCAAGCTCTTGTGCAAACTGATCCCTGTAAATAGCTTCAGGTACTCCTTTTCCATTGTCTTCAGTTGATTATCCATGTATTCAAGGGTCTCCCTGTTATAGTTGACCTCCTGGGTGCCACTGATCAGGTTGAACCGGTTTTCCTTGATTTTTGAGATAAAATCAGCAGCTTCCTTTGCTTTTTGTTCGGGTGATTTTTCGACCATCGTTCTTTTATAATATTGACGCTCGACGGTCATCGTATCGATGTTTATCTTCCTGATAATTGTATCAACCTTTTCAAAAACACTCACATCGGCAGAGTATTTAAACAGCTCTCCAAAAGCATCCTTGTCCGTGCCGGCACCTGGTTCCTCAGGCTTCGGCACTATCATAACACGACCTGTGGTATCAAGGTTTCCCGGGAGGGTCCCGAGGATAACCCCCGCATCGCTGAGCGAAAGGATCCCTGATTCTCCTTTGGAAACTTTTTCGCCCAACTCGACAAAATAGTACTGGTCAGGATCCGGTTCCGGGTATGTTGTAATGGAGATGCTGCTGATCTTATAATCCACGGTGTTTTCAGCAACCACATTTTTCAGACCCAGCAGCCGGAGTGCAAAGTCGGCATACGGTCCTTTATAGTTCTCCATACGGTCAATCTTCACATCAACTTTTACAACGGTTCTCGGAAGCGAATAAAAAACCCCGTCTTTTGTTTGAGGTGCGGCATTGTTATCGATGTGCAACACATTGAACTGGGCGAAAAGGGTACATGTCATGATAAGTTGTAACATGATCGCCAATGCTGTGATCTTCTTCATAATTTGAATATTAGCGGGTAAATAAAAGTTCTCGGTATTTCGGCAAAGGCCAGAGTTCGTCATCCACCAGTAGTTCAAGCTTATCGGCATGCGACCTGATTTTCTCAAAATAAGGAAGTACTTTACTGCAATATGCAAAAGCCTTTTCCCCGGGTTCATGCAACCGGTTGGCCTCTTTCCTGGCTTCGATCATTTCGCACACGAAAGTTTTGATCTTATCCACATGTTCCGAGATTTCCGTAATGGTTTCCATCTGGTTTTGCGATAGTTTTCCATAGGTTTTAAGATCAAGGACCTGCTTCAGCCCTTTTACATTTTCGATCAGGGTATTCTGGTATCTGATCGCAACAGGAATGATATGATTTCCGGCAAGGTCACCCAGGACCCGCGATTCGATCTGTATTTTTTTAGTGTAGTTTTCCAGTCTTATTTCATGGCGTGCAATCAACTCCCTTTTCGAAAGCACATTATTTCTTTCAAAAAGATCTGTTGATTTTTTATCAATAAAGGCTTTCAGCGCGTCGGGAGTGGTTTTACGATTCGACAATCCTCGTTTGGCAGCCTCTTTCACCCACTCATCCGCATAGTTATTGCCTTCAAACCTTATTTTCTTTGATTCTTTGCTGTATTTCTTGATCACCTGGAAGAGTGCATCTTCTTTCCCCACTTTCCTTGCAATCAAGTCATCAACTTCGGTTTTGAATTTACGCAATTGGTCAGCAACGATCAGGTTCAGCACAATCATGGGCGGGGCACACGTCTGCGCCGACCCGACCGCACGGAACTCAAATTTATTTCCAGTAAAGGCAAAAGGTGATGTCCGGTTCCGATCGGTATTATCCAGCAAGATCTCAGGAATTTTTGGCAGGTTTTTTAATAAGTCAACGTCAGTTTCTGTCTTTGTCACAACGTGTTTATCTGCTTTTTCAATAGCATCGAGCATTTGGGTGAGTTGCGTGCCGATAAAAACGGAAATAATTGCGGGCGGGGCTTCATTTGCTCCAAGGCGGTGATCGTTGCCGGGTGAGGCAATGATGGCCCTGATCAGGTCGGCGTGATCATGAACGGCCTTGAGGATATTTACCAGGAAAGCCAGGAAGCGAAGGTTGTCCTTCGGCGTTTTCCCCGGTGAAAGTAAATTTTCACGGGTATTTGTTGCCAATGACCAATTGTTATGTTTCCCTGAGCCATTGACCCCGCTGAATGGCTTTTCATGAAGCAGAACGGTGAAATCATGGTGCCGGGCCACTTTATCAAGGAGGTGCATCATCAACTGGTTATGGTCAATGGAGAGATTGACCTCCTCGAAAACCGGTGCGCACTCGAATTGGTTGGGAGCGACCTCGTTGTGGCGTGTTTTTACCGGGATGCCCAACCGGTGAGCCTCATACTCAAATTCCTGCATGAAAGCCAGCACCCGCTGCGGAATCGTGCCAAAATAGTGATCTTCCAATTGCTGATCCTTGGCTGAGGAGTGGCCAAAAAGGGTTCTTTCGGTCAGCACCAGGTCGGGCCGGGCGAGGTAAAGCGCATTGTCAACCAGGAAATACTCCTGTTCCCAGCCCAAAGTTGGAAAAACTTTGGTGATGTTCTTGTCGAAATACTGGCAAACATCTGCTGCAGCTTTATCAATGGAATATATGGCCTTCAGCAACGGGGTCTTATAATCAAGGGATTCACCTGTATACGATACAAATACGGTTGGAATGCATAAGGTACGATCCATGATGAAAGCCGGTGATGTAGGGTCCCATGCGGTATAACCGCGGGCTTCGAATGTACTGCGTATCCCGCCGCTTGGAAAACTCGAGGCATCAGGCTCCTGCTGTGTCAGTTCATTTCCCCGGAATTTTTCAATTCCCTGACCTCCCTCCACCGGATCAACAAATGCATCATGCTTTTCAGCAGTGGCGCCGGTCAATGGCAAAAACCAATGGGTATAATGGGTGGCTCCCTTGCTGATGGCCCAGGCTTTGATACCGGCGGCCACCTGATCGGCAATTTTCCGGTCGATCTTTACTCCTTTTTCGATGGAGTTCATCACCTGTTTGAATGCCTCTTCCGTAAGGTATTCCCGCATGGCCGCATGGTTGAAAGTAAGTTCACCAAAATATTCGGAAGCCTTCCGGTCAGGGAATTCGACGACATGCTGCTTGCGTGTCATTGCTATTTCAAGGGCTCTAAAACGTAGATTATCCATGGCAGATCAAATTTAATTAATGTGACCTCCCCCTCCACGCTCCAAAAGGAGAGTATACTCCCCTTCTCCTTCAGGAGAATGGGTTGGGGGATGAGGTAGAAAGTTTATTATTTCAAATCATGCTTCTTCCTTAATAAGAGCAACCCGGCAAAAGTAATGAATCCATTTAAGATCAGCAGTTCAAATCCAAAACGGTATCCATGGAAGATATCAACAGAAAACTCACTCAGGAAATAACATATCACCGGGGAAAGCACTGCAATGAATGGAACCCATCGATCGCGGACGCCATAATTTGTGAATAACCCAAATGCAAAAAGCCCGAGCAACGGTCCGTAGGTATACCCTGCCACGGTGAATAACTTGTCGATGACAGCCCGGTCGTTGATGGCCCTGAACCATACGATCACCAGAAGCAGTAACATTGCGAAACCAATATGAACCTTTTGCCTGATCCGCTTTCTTTCACTTTCTTTAAGGTCTGTCCGTTTGTTAATGCCAAGAAAATCAATACTGAAAGAGGTGGTCAGCGAAGTGAGTGCCCCGTCGGCACTGGGATAGGCTGCGGAGATGAGCCCGATCAGAAATACCAGCCCTGCAACGGGTCCGAGATGGTTAATTGCAATAAGGGGGAAGAGATCATCCGTCTTTGCTGGTATCCCGATACCTTTATTGGCAGCAAATAAGTAAAGGCTCGCACCAAGAACAAGGATCACAAAATTGACGACGACCATGATCCCCGTGTAGGTAAACATATTTTTCTGTGCATCCTTCAGGGAACGGCAACTCAGGTTTTTTTGCATCATCTCCTGGTCGAGACCGGTCATGACGATCGCGATAAATGCCCCGCTGAAAAGCTCTTTCAGGAAAAACCGTTTATCGCTCCAGTCGGTGAAAACCATTTTCGAATACGTGCTTGAATAGACCTGGTTGATCATTTCGGGAAGGTTCAAACCCAATCTGTCGATGATCAGGTAAATCGACATGACCAGTGATAACAGCATGAAGGTTGTTTGGATGGTATCGGTCCAGATAATGGTTTTAATGCCACCCTTGAAGGTGTATAACAGGATCAGGACAATAAAAATCAATACCGTTACAAAAAATGGAATATGCCAGGCATCAAAGATAAAAACCTGCAATACATTCACAACCAGGAACATTCTGAACGATGCCCCAATGGTGCGTGACAGGATAAAGTAAAAGGCGCCCGTCTTGTATGACCAGAATCCGAACCTTGTCTCCAGGTAAGAGTATATCGAAGTAAGGTTCAGCCTGTAATAGAGTGGCAATAGTACATTGCCGATCACAAGGTAGCCGAAAACATAGCCGATAACAACCATCATATAGGAAAAACCTGCAGTACCTACCCAACCGGGAACAGACATGAACGTTACCCCCGACATGGAGGCTCCAATCATTCCATAGGCCACAACAAACCAGGGTGAAGCTTTATTTCCCAAGAAAAAGCTGCGGTTAGTGGATTTGCGCGCAGTCAGCCAGGTAATTACAAACAGAAGTGTCGTATAGACGATGAAACAGAGAAGGATGGTGGTTGGGTTCAAGGGAGGAGAACAGTTAGAAGGTGAAATGGCGAAATGGTGAAATGAGTGGTGTAGCGTCCAGACATGCCGGAGCGCTTCTTATCCAGATTATCATAACGCATGTGCAAGGGAAATCAGGTCGGGGTATACGTAATCAATTTGCAGCGGGTGTCTTTTTGCAAGATCATTGCAGTGAGAAATCAACACCGTTTTCATCCCAACGCGTTTGCCGAATATCATATCCGAAAGTGAATCACCCGCCATGAGTGAACGTCGGAAATTAAGTTCATGGAATTGTTTTCTGGCCTTCAAAGCCATGCCAACATTTGGTTTTCTCATCACCGAACGCTCCGATTGAAGGTGCGGAGAATAAAACACAACATCGACTTTGCCACCCGTCTTTTTGATTTCTTCCATCATCCGGTGATGGATGGACTGGACCTCTTCATCATGCATCAGCCCTTTGCCTACCCCCTGCTGGTTGCTCACAACCACAATCCTTCCAAATTTCAGGTGAAACAGCTTTATGGCTTCAGGAACACCGGGTAAAAACTCGAATTGATCCCAGGTCCTGACATAACCATCCACGATGCGACGGTTGATGACCCCATCACGATCGAGGAATAAAGTCCATGTGCGATCAATCCCTAAATGTTGCAAATTCATGTTGTGCTTTCAGATAATCTTCGGGGATTCCTATATCCAGGAAATATCCATCATCCGGGAAGCCATAAAATCCCGACTCAGGATAATATCGTTCGAAGCAGTCCTTTTCCATCGAAAAACGGCCCCTGAATCCAGGCTCCATGAGGAAATATTTCTCAATAATATATACACCGCCATTGATAAAACCGGGTCGGGGCTTTGCTCCCTTTTCTGAAAATCCGGTGATGCGCCTGGCACGGCTCATGGTCACGCGGCCATACCGGCTGGTATCATTCAATTTCCGGAGCGCAAGGGTCGCATCTGCCTTTTTTTTGAGATGAAACTCCATGAGGTCACGATAGTTGACTTTGAATAGACTGTCCCCATTCAGGACAAGGGCACGCAGGCCTTCGATCTTCCACATGGCAAGGCGGATACCACCGCCTGTTCCGAGCGGTTCAGTTTCCACCACATACCGGATTGCCAGTGATTTATAGCGGTCCATGAAATGGCTGGAGATCACCTCGTATTTATAACCAACGGAAAGAACAACTTTCGTTACACCCTCGGAAATCAGATAATCGAAAAGATATTCAAGGAAGGGCCTTTGGTTGATCAGTGCCATTGACTTGGGTACATCATGAACAAGCGCCTGTAAACGGGTACCAAATCCACCGGCAAGTACGATTGCCTCCACGATCAAACGTCTTTGGGAAACAAAGTCGATTCAACCAGTTCGCAGATGATGTGCCCGATCATGATATGCGATTCCTGTATCCGGGGTGTATCCAGCGAAGGAACATTGATCAGAAAATCGCACAGGGCAGCCATTTCTCCTCCGGAAGCCCCCGTGAGCCCGACCGTAGTGATGCGTAATTCACGTGCCACCTCAAATGCGCGGATAATATTCTTCGAATTTCCCGAAGTTGAAAGACCGATCAGCACATCTCCTTCCCTGCCCGATCCTTTGACCAGCCGTGCATAGACTTCATTGAAAGAGTAATCATTGGCAACAGCTGTCAGAAAAGAGGTATTGACATGAAGGGCCTCAGCGGGCAATGGCGGACGATCATAGTAAAACCGGCCGCACAATTCAGCAGCAAGATGTTGGGCATCGGCTGCACTGCCACCATTTCCACAAAACAGCACTTTATTCCCCCTGGAGAAGGCATTGGTACAGGCAACGGAAACTTTCCGAATTTCGCTGATCAGCAATGAATTCGTCAGTATTTTTTGTTTTATTTCAATGGATTCCCGAATGGATTCGATGATACGCATATGATAAATAGTGAATAGCGAAATGGCGAAATGGCGAAAATTGTTCGTCAGATTTTTTGCAAAGTTAAAAACTTTCGTAATGAATGATCTCGTTCTTTGTTTTCCGTTTAAGATGGCGGGGGTTATCATCATTGGAAACTGCAGGATAACCGATTGGCAAATAGGCAATTGGCTCGATATGTTCAGGCAGCCGGAGCAGTTCCATGCATAAAGCTGCATCAAAATTACAGATCCAGCAGGTTCCGAGGCCTTGCTCTGCTGCTGCCAGTGTCATGTGATCGATAATGATTGAAACATCGATGTCAGTGTGGTCTTTGCCATCGGCACGCTTCCAGGCAGCAGGGTGATCGCCGCAAATGACCAGCACCACCGGTGCCTGCAGAAACCATGGACGTTTGTATGTTAACCCGAGTTTTTCGCGGATTGCAGGATCCCGGATCACGAGGATATGCCATGGCTGATAATTGGCCGCTGAAGGCGCCAGGCGGCCACATTCCAGTACATACTGCAGTTTATCCTCCTCCACAGGTTTATCCATGTAATCCCTTACTGAATATCGTGTTTTAACCAACTCTATGAAAGTTTTCATATTAAGTAATTAATTGCTTTTCCCAGGATTTTCACCGTCTCGTTATTTCAAATGGTCCACGTGGTCAGCCCTTTCGAAGTAAACTCATATCGTTTGGTTTGTCCGCCGAATTTTTTCAGCGATTCGATCACCTTCGATCGGTTGTTGCACGGGCAATAGAAAAACATAAACCCGCCACCGCCGGCGCCGGAGATTTTCCCGCCCGTTGCTCCGTTTTTCATAGCGGTATCATAGATTTCGTCAATAAAGTTATTGCTGATTCCTTCAGCCAGGTTTTTTTTAAACTGCCATCCGAAATCCAGGATTTCACCGATTTTATCAAGTTCACCCATGAGGATGGCTTCTTTCATCATGACGGCCTGATCCTTAAGCTTATTCATGGCCTCCATGGATTTGACATTTTTAGCCAGTATATTCTTTGCCTGCTGTTCAATAATTTTGGAAGAAAGCCTGCTGGTTTCCGTGTGGTAGAGGATCAGGTTATGGGCAAGTTCATCGAGATATTTATCCCTGATCCTCAAAGGATTAACAATCACCTTATCGTCCCTGGAAAATTCCATGAAGTTAACACCTCCAAAAGTGGCAGCATACTGATCCTGCTTTCCGCCGGCCATTCCAAGGTCATTCCGTTCAATTTCATAAGCCAGGTGTGCCAGATCATACTCCCCCATCGGCACGTTGAGCCATTCAGCAAAAGCCCCGACAATGGCAACAACCAGCGTTGAGGATGTCCCCAAACCCGAACCGGGGGGAGCATCCACATAGGTCGTCAATTCGAATGAAAGGGGTTCGTTGGTAAAATCATGTACAATCCTGTTATAAATTCCTTTATGAAGGCTCAGGTTCCCGTCAATAGCAAGGTGATCGGCAGAATCCAGGGTATAAAACTCCTTTTTATCCATTGAGTTTAGAACGATCTTGCCGTCATTCCTGGGCTGGATCGTAGCATGGGCATACATGCTGATGGTCGCGTTGAGGATTGCGCCGCCATAGAGTTCGGAGAACGGGGCCACATCGGTGCCACCACCTGCCAGGCCAAGGCGCAGTGGTGCTTTGCTGCGAATGATCATCTGTTATATTTCAAGAACAAAAGATAAAATCTAAAATCAAATATCAAATATCAAATATCATTATAAATCTTCAGTAACCCTTTCAATTGCATCTATCATTTTTTGCCAGGAATATTTCTGTTTTTCCACGGCTGCATTTGCAGAAAATTCTGTTTCCTTATCCTCAATGTAAAAACGCAAAATCGCTTCAGAAATTTCATGGGGGACAGGCGCTACAACATATCCCGCTTTTTCATGCGGAACAAATTCCGCGAGTCCGCCCACATCCGTGATGATCATGGGCTTGTTAAAATGATAGGCGATCTGGGTGACACCACTCTGCGTTGCGCTTTTATAGGGCTGAACCACCAGGTCGGCGGCGCAGAAATAATTGACCACCCTGCTGTCGGGGATAAAATCATTGCTCATGATCACCATATCCTCCAGATGATGCTTTGCTATTATTTCCAGGTAAGGCTTCGGATCGCAATAAAACTCACCGGCAACGAGAAGCTTTACCTTCCATTGCCGCAACCGTTCATCGGCGAAGGCTTCCAGGAGCAGATCCAACCCTTTGTAATCGCGGATAAAGCCAAAAAAAAGTACGTAATGGAACCCATGATCAAGTTGCAACCGGTCCAATGCCTCCGTTTTTGAAACCGGATCTCCAAAATTGTCATACAACGGATGCGGGCAAAATAGTTTTGGCATTTTTGCATTGAACTTTTCCAGGTCATCCAGTACCGATTTCGACATGGCGATGCACCCGTCAACGCTGCCGATCCAGTAACCGGAGAGTAACCTGTCGCCGGGCCTGTGCTCATGGGGAATGAGGTTGTCGATGATGGTAATGATCCTGGTGTGTTTGTTTCCCTTGATGATCCTGCAGATCGTTCCAAAGCAGGGTGCCATGAAGGGCATCCAGAATTTGACGATCACCAGGTCTGGTTTTTGCTTTTTCAGTTCAATGCCGACTTTGATCCAGTTGAATGGATTGATACTGTTGACTTTGATATGGATGGGCAGATTTTCAGGAGCCTTTTCCGTAGAGAGCTGCGTTTTACCGGGAAATAAGATTGACGGATACTGAAGACTGAAGGTGTATATCGAGGCATCTGCCCCATGATCGCGGTATTCGCGGATCAACCGTTCATTGAAAGTGGCCAGGCCGCCCCGTAAAGGATAGGCGGGTCCGATCAGGACAATTTTCACCGGGGTGTTCATTTCATGCCCAGTTTCTCTTCGATCAGGTAGTTGTTCCGGTCGGAAGAACTTCTTGAAACAAGTTCGCCCAGGAACCCGGCAACAAACAACTGTGTTCCAATGACCATTGCCAGCATGCCGAAAAAGAATAAAGGGCGTTCGGTCATTTTAAAGGCCAGGTTGAAAAATTTCTCATAGGCAAGGTAACCCGCAATGACAAAACCCGCCAGGAAGATCAGGCTTCCCCACAACCCGAAGAAATGCATTGGCCTTTTGCCAAAGCGTGAAGTGAAGGTAATGGTCACCAGGTCGAGATATCCTTTATAAAAGCGGTCGAGCCCATATTTGGTCTTCCCGAATTTACGCTTCTGATGTTGGACCACCTTCTCGCCGATTTTGGAAAATCCGGCCCATTTTGCCAGGAAAGGGATGTACCGGTGCATCTCACCGTACACTTCAATGCTCTTCACAACAGCGCTCCTGTAAGCCTTCAACCCGCAATTGAAGTCATGCAATTTAATGCCCGACATCCGGCGGGCCGACCAGTTGTAGAATTTTGTCGGTAGGGTCTTTGAAACCGGATCATGGCGTTTTTTCTTCCATCCCGAAACAAGATCGTAGCCCTCTTCCATGATCATCCGGTACATCCCGGGGAGCTCATCGGGACTATCCTGAAGGTCGGCATCCATGGTGAAAACCACGTCGCCTGCAGCCATGTCGAATCCGACATTTAAGGCAGCGGCCTTTCCATAATTCCGTCGGAATTTGATGCCTTTCACACACGGATTGGCCTCCTGCAGGCTCCGGATCACCCCCCAGGAGCCATCCTTGCTGCCATCGTCCACGAAAATAATTTCGTAGGAGAACTGGTTCGCATTCATGACACGATCAATCCAGGCAGCCAGTTCCGACAGCGACTCTTCTTCGTTCAGGAGCGGTATAACAACAGAAATATTCATCCTACGACTTATGATTCAGAACTCTTTTGTTCATTTTCTTTCACCATCCTATTTCCATCCCTGACTTTCACTTTGGATAAAAAACCTTCTTCAGGTAAATTAAACCAATAATACCAATATCAGCCGGGATTGAACCTGCCATGGATTTGGTGATGATGGGTAAAATCAGAAGGTCCCTTCCGGCTCTTCCTTTTTAAGAAAAATAGCGATGATGAGGGCAAAGATGGCCGACATGATCGCATAGGCAGCCAGTCCCCATAGTGTCATCACCACCGGTGACATGAATTTGGAGGACATTGAAACTGCTTGTTCCACCTCTTCCTCCGACATATCGGGTTTAGAAGTTAAAATATTTGCCCGGATCTGATCAAGCAGTTCATTGATGAACCCCGGATGAATAAACTGAATAAAGATATAAAAATATATCGTTGCAAGGATCCCGGCGAACAGGCCAATCCAGAAACATGAGCTGAACGCTTTGCCGTAGGAAAGGAATCCGTTTGAATATTTCTTGCGGAATTCAAGTGTTCCATATATCATTCCTGCAATCAGGAAGATATAGCCGATCCAGCTTACTGCCTTGTTTAAATAAAGGTCCGTCAGGAACATGATCAGAGAGAAAACGATCAGGACTGCCCCTGTGATCAGTCCAAAATAGATCCCGTTTGATATTACTGAACGTGGTTTTTCTTCCATGGCATTAGGTTTTAGGGTTTGTAGCATGGCAAACATACAAAAAAAACGACAGTCTTGTAAAAAGAGGTTGATAAATTTGTATTTTTGCAGCGGGTAAGTCTTATACGACCAGCTCCTATCTAACTCCCCCAGGTTCGGAAGAAAGCAAGGGTACGACGGTTGAGCGGTGCGATATAAGGGGCTTACCCTTTTTTTTGAATATCAAATATCGAACAACGAATCTTGAAGTTCTAAGTTCAAAATTCGTTGTTCAATATTCAAAATGATAGCTGAAGTCACAAACCACGATATGTTGTTGAAAATCCACGCCGACAATCCCAGTGAACGACAATTAAAGATCGTTGTTGACTGCCTGCGTGGCGGCGGGGTAATCATCTATCCGTCGGATACCGTTTACGGGATGGGGTGTGATATTACGCAAATCAAAGCGGTCGACCGGGTTGCCCAGATCAAGGGGATCAAGCGGGAGAAGGCGAACTTTTCGTTTGTCTGCAGCGATCTCAGCCAGCTTTCAGGATATTCGAAACCGATTCCCAACCATACATATAAGGTCATGAGGCATGCACTCCCCGGGCCATTCACTTTCATTCTGAATGCCACCAATACCGTGCCTCACTTCTTTCAGAGTAAAAAGAGGACGGTTGGAATACGTATTCCCGATCATAAAATCCCCATTCAGATTGTTGAGTTATTGGGGAATCCCATCATGACTACCTCCATCCATGCAGATGATGAATTTATTGATTACCAGACTGATCCCGAGTTGATTTATGAACGTTTTCACAAATTGGTAGATATCGTGATCGACTCGGGTCATTGTGGGAATGTTCCGTCGACTGTTGTTGACTGCACAGGAGATGAAATGTTGGTTGTGAGAGCCGGAAAAGGGGACATCACACTATACTAATTATTGAAATACAATAAGTTGTATTATTTTTAATTTTTAATTTTTAATTTTTAATTTTTTTTGTAATTTTGCACCCTCAAATTCAGAGGCTGATTAGCTAGCTCAGCCGGTAGAGCATCGCCCTTTTAAGGCGGGGGTCCTGGGTTCGAATCCCAGGCTGATCACAAAAGGCCGATTGATTACCAGGCCAAACAAACGGAAACCAGCGGAAACGCTGGTTTTTTTTTACGCCTGTTTACAGCCGTTTCATGCCTGTTTATAACTTTTTAAGATAAAGTTGCCTAATGTGTTGCCTAACGCTATCTTTGTTAGGCAACTTTTATTAATCCACCCTCTATGGCATCCTTAAAATATTACCCGCATAAAGAAACCAATGGTAAAACATTGATTCTCATTACATTTACATTTAATCATGAAAGACTCAGGCTCTCAACCGGGTTATCTGTACCCGTCAAAGCGTGGGATAATGAAGAACAAAGAGCAAAGCCTTTGAAAGATTTTGTCGAAACGAACAAGAAATTGCGGGATATAACAAGTTTCCTTCTTGATAAATATGATGACCTATTCCACTCAGAATCAACATATACAAAGGATGAAGTAAAGCGAAAATCAAAAGAATTGAAGGATTCCTTTCAAGTTTTTTCAGGCAGAAAAGATGAAATAGTGCCAAATCACGTCTCTCTTCTGTCGTTCGTGGCTATATTCCAGGAACGATATAAAAACAAATTCAACCCTGCTCATCTGAAGCATTATAATGGCGTCAAAACACACCTTGAGGCCTTCCAGACAAAAACAGGGTTCAGGGTTGATTTTGATACCATCGGAAAGGATTTTTATATCCGGTTCACAGACTATTTAAAAGAATACGGCCTGAAGCCTAATACGATCGGCGCCCATATTAAAAGGATAAAGCGTTTGATGAATGAAGCCAATGAAGATAACCTGACTACAAACCAGGATCACCACAAGCGGGACTTCAAGATCATAAAAGAGGATGTTGAAACGATTTACCTGACTTTGACTGATATCGAAGCTTTGTATCAAATGCAAATCGAACTCCCGGCAAAACGAAAGATCCGCGACATCTTTGTGCTGAACTGTTTCACCGGGTTAAGGCATTCAGACTGGGATAAAGTTTCATTTGATAACATTCATGAAAATAAACTCTATATAAAAACTCAAAAGACAAAAGAACCGGTAATAATTCCAGTTAAACCGCTGGTTATGGAGATTCTAGAACGTTACCGTACTATCCTGGTTCCAACTCTTCAAAAAACGAATGATGCTATTCGATGGATTGGAGAAAAGGCACATGAAAATAAAATTGGCACCGGCAATATTCAAAAATGGCTGGAAATAAGGACTCACACCGCAAGGAGATCATTTGCTACCAATGCATATCTGACCGGAATACCGATGCGGGACATCATGCAGGTGACCGGCCACCGCACAACAGAATCATTTTTGAAATATATCAGGGTAACAAAATTGGAAACTGCGGAGAAATTGAAGGATCATCCGTTTTTTAGCTGAGAAATAATGATAACAGTCAGGAATTGCACAATATTTTTTTTACGAGGTATCATTGCTCCTCACTGCTTTATTTCACAAAAGTAAATTTCTTGCATTCAGTTTCAATATGCTCTTCTCCAGTCAAAAAAACATTGTCGGTAATTTATTGTTATGGGCAGATTAATTTGTTATTCGATTCACCGTAATTTCCAAATACCCAAAAACTGTTAATTTTCCCACTGTGAACAATTTCAGTATATCGTGCAATAAAATTGTCCAATGATTTGTCGCAAGCAGCATAAGATGCAAAGGCAGCCTTGTTATCAATTCTACCATCGTTAGAAATTTCATTGAATCGAGATAAAAAATTGTCCAGTGATTTGTCGCACGCAGCATAAGTTGCAAAGGCAGCTTTGTTATCAACTCTACCACTGTTAGAAATTTCATTAAATCGTCCAACAAAAATGTCCAGTGATTTGTCGCACACAGCATAAGTTGCAAGGGCAGCCTTGTTATCAATTCTACCACTGTTAGAAATTTCATTGTATCGTTCAACAAAATTGTCCAAAGAATTATCGTAGGCTGCATAAATTCCAAAAGCAGTCACGTCATCTACTCTTTTACTATTTTTAATCTCATTATATCTGTCAACAAAACAGGGAACATTTGAACTGGCAACATCACTGCTTGCATTTTGATGCGCAGTATTTTGCCCACATCCAAAAAATATTAATAAGCATGCGCTTAGTGTCACTATTAGAATCACTTTTGATTTCATTTTGATCTTAATTTAATGATTTATTGAAATTTTTATCGCCTAATTTTTAAGTACTATCGGAAAAGTCATTGAAATTATTGAGCCGTTAAGAACTGTCGAACCAAATTGTTTGTTGTTCTCTCGTCGGTCCGTGTCCGTTACACTGTCGTTTAAACTTGGCCATAACAACCCATTTTGCCAAAATTGGTGATTATTTTTATATATGGGCGCGAAAATAAAAAAGTGCCGTTGTAAAAATAGGCCAAAAGTGTGATACCAAATACAATTGCCAAGAATATTTTCATATCAACCCTTAGTTTCTTCTTTAGGCGGCAGAGTCTGTTTTGCAAATCTTTCCAGGAGTATCAGAACAAATATGCTACCGCTAAACGAAATAACCATCATGAGAATTTCCGTACTAACCTCAAATGAATCATTTTTGGAATACAATTGGGCCACAAATCTGGAGATGCAAAGAAACGCAAGGATCACCCATTATTTATCTAAGGGATCAGGATTCGACTACTTGAATATCTGCCCCTGCTCATCTGTTCCAAGTTGTTTTAAAAGATAGGTCAACCCGGCTCCAACAGCAGTGCCCAGGATCAGGGCAATCTGCTGTTTCTCCGGAAAATGGCCTGTCGAAACAATGGGGATCAAGGATCCTATTACAGAAGTCCCAATTGTTACGATGAATGCTTTTGCAACATCGTAACAATTGATAGAACCGCGTTTGGAATGCTTAGCCATTGCAGAAAGCTTCTCCGAGGGCTTCCACTGCATTAATGACAATGCCAATGGCCATCTTTACGATGAAATTCTTTGACAAAGCCTTTGCAGCTTCCAGGCCGCCAAGGATATGCGGCATTTCTGCACAAAGAATTTCTTTTGCGCTAACTTTTGTGCCATCGGCTTTTGTAATCATGGCATCATGATTTACTGAGAAATCCTGATCGACTTTAGGTTTTAATGTTTTCATTTTGTGAAATTTAATTGTTTGCGGGATTATCCCCAAAAAGATTTTATTAAATTATTTTGTTCCACCATCATACATTCCAGGTAAAGGCCGGACCATACAAAGTGCGGTTGATGAGGTTGTTGTTTGCATCCAAACGCCAACCATACCATTTTGATAAGTTCCATAAGTTGTACCACCACTGGATTGTGCTTTGCCTTCATTTCCTGAACCTGTAAGTACCAATGCCAATTGACCAAGGATTGCTGAACCATCTGTTTTGACAGTGGTTAAACCAGAAACAACTACCCAAACAAAAGAGGATGCGGATGCTGAATAACAAACACCCAAAGGCATTTCACCATAATAATCTGTTTTTACCACACCATTTGCAGGATCTTCCCAAACAACATCCCCTGCGGCCAGGGTTGCACTTGTAGGGAATAATACGGCATAACCACCTTCGGCAGTGAGTTTGATTTTCTGATTGGCAATATTTCCTAAAACTTCAATTTTTTCGGTGGGTGTAGTCATTCCGATACCAATATTACCACCAGCTTTTATGAATATGCAATTTGCAGCGGCTTCTTTTTGAATTGTCATTACATCATACCCTGCTGTACTATTCGCCAAGTTATCCCTAATCTTGAACCCCGCTGATGTGGCTTTAAAAAACCATTCCGAAGAGCCTGCTACGTCATACATTCGATACGTTGCCCCTCCTGCCCCTCCTGTGTTTGTTACTGCGATTGTAGCGCTTCCATTCTTATATGCATCAATTGACCTTCCAACTACCGGTGCAGTCGTGCCAATACCTAAATAACCGTCAAGCCTCATGTTCCCAGTGAAATGACTTGATCCTGTAACATGAAATGTACTATCCTGGCTTGTGTTTCCAATTCCGACCTTCCCCGATGCGCGATAAATGTCTGTTGTCCCTGTCCATCGACTGCTCACCTTATTATTAAACAAGTTCCAATCGGTACTGGTCAAATAGCCATTGGCTGATGTTGTGGCTGCTGACATGCTTATTGCCGGGGCTGTCCCTCCCGAAGAAATAACAGGTGAAGTTCCTGTAACTGATGTGATTGTCCCATTCCCTTTTCCATTAAAGGTGTTCCAATCGCTACTCGATAATGCCCCTGTCGTTGAAGTTGATGCCAGGTCAAGAGAATATCTTTCATAAAACGTAAAAACGCCGCCACCGAATGATATTTCACTTGCATGAGATAACCCGTTACCCGGTGTCCCGACAATCCAGAGCGGTCTGTTGCGAACCCAGGCAATGCTATTGGTGTCATTTATGAACCAATCTGATTTGATTTGTCCATTTGTAGGCTTGTTTAAAATGTAACTCAAAGAGCTTCCATTGGTCTGAGTCCAATTACTTTGAATCTGGCCTGGCGGGATTGTCGGCATTGTTGCCCATCTCAGGGTTGGCGATCCGGTATGAGGAATGTAAGAGGTCAGATATTGGCCACTGGTTCCCATGGGTAATACGGTGAGAACAGGACTATCCATCGGATCGCCGCCTGGGGGATACATGGTGAGCATGTCCCCGGAATTACCCATCGGATTTGTCATATACCCGGCCAAACCATGGTTTCCCCAACCGTAGGCCGCGTTCCAATTGCTGCTATGGTCAGCGATCGAAGAATTCCAGGCCGAACCGGTTGAAATGGGAATCCCGGCTCCAGGATAACCACCTGATGAAATCGGACCCAACGTGGGTTTATTTTTAATGAAGTCCAAAGCTTCAGCAGTAGTCTGTGCCCAGTCGCTCTGAATTTGTTCTGCTTGTTGAGGAAGCTCCATCCACTCAGGCATATCTCCATAAGAGGTTAAAACGGTTCCCCTGTCTCCCAGTTTGACTCGAACCGCATTTATTCCGTTGGTGGTTGTGATCATATCACCTTTCGAAGTCATCGGGTTTACAACATAATTCCGATCTGCATGGTTGCCCCAACCATAGGCAACATCCCCAAAGAAAGTATCAGGAAAGACGGCAGATTTTACTTTTGAATCAACGACAGTAAGAACACTATCCGGAGCATTATCATTGGCAAGCTGAGTAAGATAAAGGTTCTGAAAATAACCATTTTTAAAATAGACTACTTTGGCGACAGCAGTATCCATAACCCTTTTTTGTGCAAACGAAATGGAAACAGAAAGAATGAAAGAAAAAATCAGCAGGAGGTTTTTCATATTTTGGGTTTTAAGGTTTCAATAAGGCATCGCAATGGCTGTCATTGTGGCGTTAACAAGGGTTTTTATAACAATTTCGGTGGGTGACTTACTGATGAGGTAAATTTCGACAGGGTTGCCATAGATATCAAAGCCATTGATGGTATAAGAATAATCTGTATCAGCGAATTCGATGTTCCATGTGAGTGTCAATGGATCATCTGCCACTGCTTCTCCATGGGCTTCTCTTGTATTTCCGGCTGAAAACGAATCGCTGTTCTTAAATTGTTCGATGTAATCAAGCAGCAACAGTTCAGCAGCTTCATGATCACCTACCTGCACCCTGGTTCCGGCTGGCCTCAGAGATAGTGCGTCTTTTATTTTGTCAAAAACGTGCTGGTAGGTTATCATTTGTTTTTTTAACTATAGTCATCTGAGTAATCCATTGAATAAATCCTGTAAAGAACCCAAATGGAAATATTACCCGTTATTGAAAAAAAAAATCACGGTATGCCCTGTCGTACTCCAGGTCCAGGCTGTACAAATATTTATCGTCGATGAAATGTTCTTTAACCACGTTGGTAGTAATGACAATGGGGTAAAGCAGGTTATCCTTGTATTCAAAAACCTGCCGCGAAAGGAGCATTTCCCGCAAATAATCTTTCATCTGGCGCGAAATCCATCCGGAATTGGTGACCATCTTCTGCATTTCAGAGGTCAGTGATTTACGGGAAGATGCATTGAAAAAGGATTCCATTTCGAGTGTGGTGCAGCTATTAACGGTGAAGTCAAGGTCGATATTCATCGATCCTTTGCCGGTGAAGCGGACTACATCATAAGCCCTGCCGAAGCTGTTTTGAAAAATGAAAATGCGTTCATTTTCATAAGTGACCGCATCAAGCATGAATGTCCGGACTTCGGACAGGACACCGGTTTGAAAATTATCGAGGTTGACCTGCCAGGATGCCACCGTTTTTGCAGGGTCAACCGTGGCGAGATCAAGCTGCTCATACCCTACCGAGCATTCGATCACCTGATTTGGCAAGACAGGAAACGAGCCGAAATGAACTGTATCAAAGCTTCCAGTAGTATAAATTACCTTCACAACCAGTTCGATTGCAGTGACCAGGGAATCTTTCGGGATATAGAAAAACAATTTTTCAGGAACCGTTTTTCCGGTGACTTTGACAAGTGGCGCCCAGGTCATGAAGCACTTGCTGTTTTCGGAAACACCGAAAAAATCTTCTTCCTGGGAATTGTACAGCACAAGGGTTTCCCGGTTCAGGCCGCCAGGGATGGCATGGCGAAGCGCATCGAAATGAATTTTCTGGATTTTTCCATCAAAGCGTTCCGCAAATCCGGCATAATACGGCAAAACGAAGTTTGTAAAGACCTTGAGGTTATTATCCGGATCGAAAGGAAAGGTAAAATGCGGGGTTTGATCGTAATCCAGCATGGCGCTGAGATACTCCGAAAAGTTGAAAACAACATTTCCGGAACCATCTACCGATTTGGCATCCTGAACAAGCTGGCGAAAGTTTGAATCCCAAACGCCCCCGATGATGGCAAAATTCGTCCTCGCAGTATCTTCAATGCCTGCATGGTAATGCTCCTTGGTAACCGTAACAAGGTTTGAAGTCACGACTGCAGAATGAAGCAGCCCGGTTTTAACGGCCATGAATGAAATTTCACGGCAGGTTGCATCAGGTGGGGCAATGGAGATTATAAAACGCTGGGACAGTTCAAAATTACTTTGAAGACACTCGAATAATCTTTCTGCCCAATTCAACCAATTTGTGGGAGTATCAGCGGTTGGTATTTGATTTCCTGAATCATCGGGAACCAGAGCTGTTATAAAGGTGATGGTCTTATCAGGAAATTCAAAGGTGAGCGTGTGGCCGGTGGTAGTATCAGAGGCATAAACTACCAGGCTGAAATTGCATTTTACCCCGGCAACACTCAACATGTTGTCTGAATAAATTTTGTACAGCGCCGGATTGCCGGCAAAGAAGGTTTCAGGTGGTGTTTTGTTGATCGTGATCATGGCACAATGATAAAAGAAACCGATCCGATTGTAAAGGACAACTAAGGGATGGGATATGCCTTGATTGTGGCTGGCTTAATGCCGCTGTTTGAAATAGATACCTGAACATCGCTCAGCAGGTATTTGACACCGTTAACCATGTATTTCAATGAAAAATCAAGGGTTTTGAGATCCATCAAGGTCATTTGTTTGATGATTTTGACGGATTTCGAGGACATTCGAAAATCGAGGTAAGCCTTGTAGTGTTTATTCAGCAGGCCAAACTGGCCGCCATAGAAAAGGTTATTTGTCGGAGTAAAGCAGCGGGCATGAACCGTTTCATCCCCATAGCCGTTATCCTGGTAATGAACAAAGAAAAGTTTCGGAGATACTTCCTTCCAAGCTTCGCGAGAGTTTCCAACCACACAATTGTACGGTGTAATGCCATCATCAATCATGGTGGAGAATTTGGTTTCAATGGATTGGTCTTTGTTTTTATAAATCCATTGTGAATACATGTTCCATGTCCAGTAAATTGCCGGTGATACAGCCCAGGTTTGGTCCGGGTTCAAAACATAGTAATCGTTTTCGTCAATAACAAACCTTGTATCATACACTTGTGATGATGGCCAGGGAGTTAAATCTGAAATGCTTTGAACCGGGGATAAAATATGCCCAAGTACCACATCTTGCGCTGCCTTCCCGGCAGCTTCAAATTCATCCCCGGAGTCCATGTCCATTTTAAGGGAATAGCCTGTAATTTTTGTTTCAGGCTCGACGGTGGTGGAAATTATCTTGTTTGAAAATTCAATGTATTCGGCTGATTTTACAATGTGATCAACGGATTTTAGCCTGACAGTCCTGGAGGTATTATTGACAAAAAACCGAAGGTTGAAAAACCGTTCCAGTTCGATAAAAAAGTCATTTAGGTTCATCCTGGGAACATGATAATTCAACAGCAATTTCAACTTGTCATAAAAGAAAAAGCCGGTGGCAGTGGTGTTACAATCAACCAAGTTGAAAATTGCCAGTGAATTATAATCACGGTCCCTGCTGAAAAATGAATCATCAAATTTGAAGTCAATGAATTCAAAAATCTTTTCCAGGACATAGCGCAAATAGAGCATCGGAACAATCACGGACCGGTCATAAGGCTCGGCGGATGGAGTGAAATAGTAAATCAGGCTGCTGACATAATAGTTAAAATACTCCAACACTGGTTCAGGCGGAAGCTCTTCAAAATATGTTTTATTGAGGATCATTGGAAAAGCCACCGGCCTCTGTGGATAGGCCTTGTTTTTGCAGTCGTTGATATAATCCATTTTCAGCGTTTCGCCGGTAAAAACCAATTCGCCAAAATCGATATCCTGCAGGGTGAGGTTTTTGCGGCGGTAATAGAAATCCCCTTTATCCATAAATAGTGTTGCTTCATAGAGGGTGGGGTCAGCTTTCAAGATCCGCAAGCTGCCCTGAAGCAGAAAAATTCCATCCATTTCCAGTGATGCATCAAATTCCTGGTAAGGGTCATTTGAATTTTCGACCCGGTGCTTGAAACCAAGGATTATTGCGTTTTTTGGGGTGACAGGAATTTTAAAAGGATAAGTGAAATCACCGATGGTATTGAAAATCGGGGAAGAATATTTCAGGGTGATTGAAACGTCCGCGGTGAGATCAAGTGACTGACCATTAACAATAAGTGCAAGCATATCAACCGATTTTTACATTGTTTTCGATTTCATTTACCGTATTTGCAGCATTTCGGACATCATCGTACACGACAAATGTCCGGATACCCTGCCGCGCATGGGCATTGAACTCAGTGAGGGCAGACAGCAATCCCTGCTCAAAATTCCCCTGGGATTGTTTGATAGCGGAAGCGGAAGGTGAATTTTGCGGATAGTTGCCAGTGGCGAACTGAGGCACCCGGGCATAATTGATGGCATCGATAACACCGGGATAATTCACCTGGAGGTTACGCGTGGTTTTGGCATCGATGACATATTCCGGACCGGCTTCGGAGATCAGTGTCGGAGAAGCATAAAGTCCGGTGGTGGCATTGCCAACCCAGGGAACATTGTGATAAAGCCGGTGGTCATCCATGCCGGTCACATTGTACCTTCCCCGTGCAGCTTGCGGAACTTCGGCGCCAAGGATGGCTGCTACCTGAATGGCTCCCAAAACCCCTGTCAAAATAGCCATCACGTAAGATGCCGGTGGCATCCCAGCCAGCGCTGCAGTAACGCCCTGTGCAACATTGATACCGGCCTGGACGACGGCAATTGCTTTATTGCGCACTGCCTGATCATGTTCGATCTTGCGCCTTTTAGCAGACAGTTCCGTATCCATTTTCAACACGGCAGCATCGTATTGTTTTTGGGTAATGATACCGGCATTTAACCGCGCTTTCAAATTGGATTGCTTTTTCTGATTGTTGTACTCGTCTTTGTCAAGCTGCCGGTCTTCATTATTTGACAAAGTATTGAACATCTCACCCAGGGTGTCTTTCGTGAAATTTGCGTATGCAAGAACTTTGTCAGCCTTTTCAGCCCATATCTGCGTATCGGTTTGCTCGGTTTTTTCCCAACCCATTTCACCAGGTTGGTTCCTTTCAACACCATCAATTTTATCCTTGCGTTTTTTTGAATCTTCTACCGCATGGTATCCATCTGCGCCCAGCGAGGTCATTCTTGAAATTGGGGCAGCATTGTTGTATGATGCTCGTTCAATTTCAAGTTTTACAAGATCCTCAATTACTTTTTTCTCCTTCTCCAGCTGGGCAATTTTTTTGGCTGTTATTTCAGCCAGGACTGGGCTAGTAATAACCTGCTCGCGCAGCAGTTCAATATAAAGCTTGATTTCATCGCCTAGTTTTTCATACGATGATTTCAATGCTTCTTTGGCGGCTCTGTCTTTTTCCGACTGGGTAAGTTCTTCAGGGGAGAATTTTGCCAGTTCCGTTTGTACGTCTTTAATCTTTACTTGAATTCTCAAAAAATCTTCACTGCCGGCAACAGAATTCTTGCGGGCAATCATCAGCTTGCTTAATTTCTGTTCAAGCTCTCCTGCAGTTTTACCCAAAATAAGGTCTGCCTGGCTTTCTGCTTTCGTTATTGCCACAAGTTCAACTTGTACTTCTTTAAGTTTGCTGAGATTTTGACGAAGATTAGAAATTCCTTCGTCAAGTTCCTTTGCTGCACTGCTCCCATTTTTAAATGCATCGACTTCATTCAGCATGGATGTATTGGCAAAGCCCCCGGGCATCCCGGCAGATGCAACAAGATTTCCGGTTTTTTGCAGCAATGTTGCTTTGGTATTGTCGTCCCTGACTTTTTTTGCCCGGACTTCCATTAAAAGAAGTTCGGCTTCAGCGAGTTTAATGGTGCCTGCGATCTTGTTTTCAAGATCAATTTTCTCTCTGGAAGAAAGTTCGCTGAGTTTCCGCACTTGTGCGTTGACTGCATCGTAAGAGGATGCCAGCAGTTTGTTGACAGATTCCATTCTCTTCATGGAGGAGTGCTTGACCTGCTCATTCAAAACGGCGGTTCTGTTGTTTGAATCATAAAGGCGGATGGCCGCGATCAATGCGGTAACACCGGCAATGACAAGGCCGATGGGATTGGCAGAAAGGGCAGCGTTCCATGCCCATTGTGCGACCGTTGCAATTTTTGTGGCAATGGTCCCTTCAGACTTTACCAGGGTATAAATCCGTTCCTTTATGATGAGAAAGCCCAGGACAATTTCATCTTTGATCTTTAGTAAAATCCCTTCCTTTAAAAGCAAGTTGTTGGCAATTGTAATCTGAAGGTTTCTTGTGGCACCTGCGATCCAAATCAAAAGGGCACCTGTCATCACAGTTAATGCAACAGCATTTTCTTTGATGGTTGTTGGCAAGACTTTTAGCCATGCTACCAGGCTTACAGTTTTTTCAACCATCCGCGTAAGGAATGAAATGATGGCAGGGGAAGCGATCAGTGAGTGCCATTCCTTGCCAAGTTTGGCGAGGGTTGCGGCAAGATTTTCGTTTTTTTCTTTGTAAATCTCCATGATCCCGCTTGAAGTTTTCAGGTCGGTGTCCATCATTGATACTTTTTCGCCAAGCATGGGAAGGTTGTTGCTGAGTTTTGCAAACACTTCCGATGCCCCCATCCCGGCTATTTCAAGGTCTTTGATCAGTTCGGCCAGCAGTGTGGCACTGGCCCCGGTTCTTTTTGATCCTTCTATTGTTTTTACGAAGGCGCCAAAAAGGTCGTTGTTTACAAGTTCTGTAAATTCCTTTACGGGAACTCCGGCAACCCTGGCAAACTCCGAAGTATTGGTTGTCATTTTTTGAAGTATTCTTCCAACGGCTGTACCACCTTTTTCGGTCTTGATGGCAAGTTCCTGCAGCGTGGCCGAAAGGCCAAGGACCTGCCCGGTGGTCAGTCCAAGCGGAATGCCGATGCCGCCAATGCGCGAAGCAAAATCAATGATCACCGGGGCAGTGGCAAAGCCGGAAAGGCCAAGAGAATTGATGGCATTTCCAAGGAGCATGATATCTTCGCTGATGTTGGTGGTTTTAAAATCAATCAGGACATTGCGCAGGGTACCAACACTTTTTGCAACCTGCTCAGCCCCGCCGGTGATTTCATTTCCAAGGGCCACATTGAGTTTATCCATGGATTCAATGAACGGGACCAGGTCTTTGCTGGCAACGCCAAGCTGACCCGCTACAACAGCCATCTGGCGCAGGTCTTCCCGAGAAGTCCGGGTATCAATCTTTTTGAGTTCTTTGTTTAGCCGGTTTACTTCATCGGCAGTCAAGCCGGTTGTTTTGCGGATGTTCGACAAGGAATCAGATAAATCGGCAGCAGTTGTGACAAGGCCTTTTATCGCAAGGACCACACCGGTAATTGCAACGCCAATGACCGTAAACAACTGAAAATACTTGTTGGCGACATCGCCCATTTTTGACAGGGCGCTTTGTGTTCCGCCAATTTCTTGTTTGAGTTCAGTAATCCTGCCTTTCAATACCTGGTAATCGGCGGCTTTTTTGGTGAACCCATCAGCATTCGGGGCCATTTTGCGAAGCTCGGCATTAAGCGCTTTGGCAGAATTCTCCAGTTCCTTGAGTGTCGCATTCGCTTTTTGTCCGTTCAGGATTACTTCCGCCCGGGCGGTTTCGTTGATTGCCATTTTTAAATATTTGAATTGTCACCAATATTTTCACGAATTACAAGTGTGCCTTTATGCCCGTACTCTTTGGCAAGGATTTCTTTGAGTGTGGCCACTTCGGCATAAAAGGTCTTCCCGTACCATTTTTTAGGCCGTCTGCGGTTTCCAAGCATACGGCCTTCCAATGCCCGGGAAAGTTTACTTTCAGAGACATCGCCAATTTTGGTTCCGCGGCCAACGCCCATATCAACAAATTTCCCGGTATATTTAAAAGCGAACTGAATGGAGATCACCCCACCATCAGGAGTTCCGATTACTTCTTTAAGGAAAGAGGATTCGAGCGCTCCGGTCCGTCCTATTCGCAGCTTCCGGAGTTTTTCTTTCCAGATTTTGATCGTGTAGAAAGCCCAGGAATCGGCGATTTCAAACGTGGTGAGTTTCCTTTTATCCATGGGACAAAGGAAACAATGTCAAGATCGAAAATAAAGGACAGCATTTAATACCGGAACCGGTCGTCGGGTGGCTTTGTGGTTGACCACTGCAGCGTGTTGTAGGAAAGGTCTAATTTGTTAAAGAAGCGATACGAGAAGAGAAAGCCGAAGCAATTGTCAAAAATGCCATCAACCATCTGATAGGATACCGAGCTGATATGAAACCCGAGAATGGCTTTGGTAGCGCCTGGTTCACATTTCATCAGGTCATGGTTCATCCGTGAAATGATGGCTTGTCCTATTTGTTTCATGTGCTGAAGTAAAAGCATTTCACCGGAAAAATCATCGACATTGTCCAGGCGCCCGAGAATAAGGAAGCCCCCTTTAACTTCATCAAGGGTATTATCGAGGTTAGGGGCCACAAATTTCCCTGAGAGTGAATTCATGATCAGCGCCGGGAATTTCATTGAGCCGCGAAGGGCCTGCAAGGGCTCGTTGATATCCATCACATAGAAATCTTCGATGTCGTTGTGTTCGGCGGCCAGGGTTTGAAAATAATGGAGATACGCTCTTACATCAGTCATTTGGAGGATGTTTTTTAAGGAATTCGAAATACTCAATTGATTTATGTTCCAAGCCAAGGAATACATTGTACATATTTGAATTCATGATGCGGCCAATGCTTTCATCATCTGTTTTTCCATCGGCCAGGGAGATGATGAGCGAAGCCCAACCACCTGATTTATCATTGGAGGATAAAGGTTTTGACTTATAAACATTTGGAAATTTGGCAGGCAACGATGCGTACACACCGGAGAAGAACAAAAAGACGGCATATTTGAGTTCATGGGGCAAGGTTGAAACATTTGCGGTCCTGTCAGCCAGGGTGCGGTCAAACAGAGGGACCCTTGGATCCGTTGTTTCGACAAAATGCCTGCGGATGAACCAGAAAGGCTTTTTCCTGCGGAAAAGTATAGCAACCAATTCATCCAGGGCATGAGGATCCTTGCTGCCAGCATAATCCTCATATTTCATCTGGGCTTTGGTGAATTCACCGAAAGTACTTGTGGTCATGCTGTCTGCAGGTCCACAGTAACGTGTCCAGGGAAACCGGTTGCAACGAAAGGAGACAATCAGGGATTTTGTCAGGTTTACCGGAGCGGTCAGGAAATTGAGGGTTTCACCAAGAAAATATATATCTTCCGCATCCATTTTTTTCCAAAGACGGGATTTTACTGATAGGAAATTCCAAAGCAGTTTTACCTTGAAATCAGCCATGGCAGTTTTTTCATTGAAAAGGCTGCAGACATGGATGATCTGTTTGCGAGAAAGTTCATTCCATGACCCGGGGAGTGAACGGGAAACCTTACCGATTTGTACCTGGTGCATTTTTTATCTTTTCCTTGTGGTTGCCATCATGTTCCGTTTTGAGCTTAATAAATTCTTCCATCAGGTGTTCCAATTTCAGCACCATATTTTTAAAATCTTCCCGTTGGTTTTTTTGGCCAACTAAATAGGCGCCATTCAAAAGGGCAATGATTCCGAGCAAAATTGTGTTATCAGCCATATCATATTTATTTTAAAACGTTAAGCCAGGAAGATTGCATTTGATCCGGAATTGATGAATTCGCCTCTTTTTACAGAATTCTCCGCTCCCACGAAGCGGCTCGAAGCGAAATACAGGGGATATTTATCCGCCGATGCATTTCCATCCAGGAATTCCTGCACCATTTTGAGTTCAGCTTCACCATCACGCTGGTTTGCATCGTGCATGGCTGAAATCCTTTCCCTGTTCGCCTGTACTTTGGTTTGTACGTTATTGAAAGTATTGGAAGCATTATTGAAGATCCCCCAATCAAGCATATCAATTGAAATTTCAAGCAGTGCCCGGGCCATGGTCAGATGGACAATGGCAGGCAGGACCATGTTTAACAGTTCTGCATCATCTTCTGAAAGTTCATTACCCGATTTGAAACTTTGTTTGAGGGAATCAAACTGAAGTGGAGAAAGGGTTGGCCTGATATACTTTGATTCAATGCTGCCAATGATGGGTAACAGGGAAAGGAATACCCTTCTGGAACTGTGAATATCTGTATAAACCTGGAATTCCGAAGCATTGCGGATGAAATACGGACTTTCAGGCATTGAGATCGTAGCAAAAGAATCTTTGTTAGCCTGCATAAATTCAAGGATTCCATCCACCTGCCTGTGTGCCCTGGAAAGGAATGTTTCTTTGACATTCATGATCTGGAACTGGGGAGCCGGCCTGTGGGTGTCGGATTGAATTACCTGGATACCTGCAGCAGAGATACTGACCGACATTTCATCAATGCCAAGGTAAAGAGCATAAAGCGCAATTGCCCGTTGCACTTTAGACAGAAGAATTTCAGGGATTGTACTGCCTTGCTCTCCTTCCATTTCCGGACCTCTCGGATACACCATTGCTTCTAGATATGCATACATGTATTTCCCGATGATCGGAAGGATGAACAGTTCTTCGGCATCCGACAGGTATGGGTTCCAGGTCTCAATCGTATTTGAAACATTGATGGAGGATGCTGTTCTGATTTGGGTGATGGTTGTGACTAACATGGTTCAGGCTTGGGTTTGGTCAATACGTTTTGCGGTCTTGGTCGGGTGTTGGTCCTGGGTTTGAGAAGTGTCAACCGTGACATAATCAAACTGTATTGTCGGATCCCACTTGTTGAAATCGCGAATGAAGTATAATGGGGACAGGCTGACGGAGCGGTCTGTTCCCATGTCGGCATTGAGCATCCAATAAGCTTCACGCTTATCGGATCCGCTTCCGGCCCCGAGTTTTCCGCCTGGGTTGCCTGCGCCGATCAAACAGGGGTCCACTCCTATTGCGAACAATATTTCAGAATTGGCAGCCTGGCTGTCGGGTAGATATGCGGAGTTGTCAAGCTTGTTCTGTATCACTTCAATTTTCCAGCCGGTGAGGTAGTCTTGCTTCACCTTGGAGTAAAAAGCGTAGCTGACAAAAGCCTTTCCGGAATTTTCAACGTCGGCCAGGAATGCATTCATATCTGTAAGTACCTCGATCCGTTTTGCCTCGCGCTGCTCTTTTGTGAAGTCGGGAGAAGGGAACCGGGTGGTGAAATAATCATCGGGTATCTGGATATGATACTTGATGGTCATTTGGTTCTTCATGATGGCAGACTTCAGCAGCGGAACGCTGTTTGCGATATTCATCCATTTATTTGCCCGAACAGAATTCCAAAGCGGCAGGTGGTAATAGGATTTATTGAAGGAACGGTAGAAAACATGAAAGGCAAACTGGCCATCCCGATACTTCACACCATCGTATATGTCTGGATTAAACAGAGGCAGTTTTGCGACCAGGACATTATCGAAGCTTGGGTTATTTTCCCATTGGGCGCAATAGTAAATATTCGGTATCCGGTTATTGAGGTCCATTTTTGAGAGCCGGCAGTATGCGGGATCCTTGACAAATACCCTGTTTATTCTATCCCTGCCTTTATTCGTGATGAACTCAAGCCAGCCATTGGCAAAGGTTTCGAGACCCATGATCAGATCAGGCCATACCAGGTTGATTTGATTGATGCGGAAGAATTCAACCACTTCCGGATCAGTGACCGTTTCCCTGGCAACGGTACCGGCTTGATCTGTTTTTTCACGGTAACAGACAATTCCCCTGCCGAAATGGACACGCTTGCGTTTATCAAGCGCCCTGAGCGCTACTGAATTTTTATCCAATTCAGCAAGCACTTCCTGGGGAAAGAGATTCGATGGCCCCCAGTCAGACCACTCGGCAGAGGAAAGGTCATAAGGAGGTACCACTTTAGGCTTCCCGGAATCCGCGCCTGCAGATGAAGAGGAAACAAAGGCCTTGGCGCCTGGCAGGATTGCATACTCACCGCTAACGATAATCTTTTCCATCAGAAAAACACTTTTTGATTGTTGAACTCGATAATCAGGCGGATATGGATTTTCCGGATGCCGCCATTTGGAAGGATAATGTTGCGGGTAGAATTCACCCAGTGATTCGGCTGCCGGGAAATAGAAGAATTATGATCTGCCTTTTGGCGCGAATCGAAAACGGTCTTTCCGTTTCGATTGCCGACACATTTTCTTCCACTTGGAATTTCAATGATTTCACCACCGCTGCGCCTGATCCGGTCGGCGGTAACGAATTTGACATGAAACCTCTCCGGCTTGCCATCATCGTCAAGCCGGTCCATCAGGTCAAGTGCATTGCTTAATTGGATATAATTTGAATTCATGTCGGCAAGAGTACGGTGTCCGGCATGAATAATAAAGGACAGTATTTTTCAGGAGTGAGTATCTCAAAAAAAATCCCGGTATCTAGGTAACTCTTTTCAAGTTGTCAAGTCAAATGAACGCATTACCCAACATCGATAAAACAAAATATCCTAATAGTGGGTAGGTCCTGTGTCATCGAGTTTCTTTGTTCACAAAGACGATTCGGTATTGGGATGAAATGAACACATATTTTGCAATGAACGTTGGCTATATAAATTTCCAAATGTCTTCGATGAGCAAATTGTCAAAAGTTTTAATATGGTCTTTTAAAAACCGTTCAGTTCTCATATTTGGTCTTATGTCGCAGTAATAAACACCATCAAGGGGATTTAATGCAATCGTGTATCCAATAAAATGACCAGGAAGAAATGTCGCATTGATACCATATTTATTTTCTATTTTTGATTTCTTTCTCTGCACATCGTTAAGAAAGATTGCTATATGTGGAGTTTCACTGCTGGTTAGCTTATTATAAAGATGTTTGTCTAGAAATATTTTATCCAATCTGTCTTTGCTCGATGTTTTTATTGAGCCAAGAAGTTTAATTTTACCTTCACTTTTAATAATCAAATCATGTTGGTAGCTCATCTTGTAGTTTTCATTCAATTTATAAGGGATAGGTACTTGAACAACTCCTGAAGAACAATCGAGGCCCCCCTCTTTAAATATTAATCGAATAAAATGTTCAAACAAATCTCCGTTCAGTTTTCTGGCAGTGTTTGATTCTCCATCAGGGAGTCCGTCTAACGCAGAACCAACCGATTGCTGAATGGTATAGGTTGTATTGTTAATGATTTGACGAACAACATTGTCATTGCGGTCAATGGTTCTCAGACCTTTTAAAATCTTGATGAATTCTTTCTTTGTATTTGCAAATTGTTTTGCATTATACATCAACTTTGAATTTATTGGTCTTGAAATTTTAAAATTACCTTCCTCATTATATTGGTAAAAACGATAATGAGTTTCGTTCTGTGAAACGATTGTTGCTTGAAGGTTGTCTGCGATATACTCAAGATATTCATTACAGAAAGACACAAAACCTTTTAGGTCCGTGAAGTTACTTTTGTCCTTGGCTTTATTTACTAGATGTTTTAAGTTCATATTTCGTTAAGGTTTTCTCTTGTTTTTTCATTTCCATTTTGGAAATAACGCATTTCGCTAATTGCTATGTCCTTGCCAGTTCTAATTTCCAAATATATGCCAATTCGATATTTATATTGGTCGGTAAACCCTTTTAACTTGAGGATGTCAAATGCTTTATCTCTGACATTACCATTTTCCTTTTTAACTTCAATTAATAAATGGTTGTTTGTATTATCACCTCTTGAATGAACAATAATATCAGGATAAACAGAGTAAGTTTCATCTTCTCTTATTTTTTGTCTTGCAATTTCAATCATTTCAGCCTCTGTAATAAATAATTTCTTTCGAAATGGGTGAGCTCCCTCGACATCCCCATTATATTCACAATCTACTTCAAAATTAGAAAATTTAGGTCTAAGATGTTCAGCTAATTTATGAGTAATACTTCGTTCAGAAATATTATGAAGTAATAAATACTTGTCTATAACCATAAAATCCTTTAATGCAGAATCAAATGCTGCTAATGTCATTTCTTTATTCATCGTATAGAGTTTCTTCTTTTCTGGTTTTCAAAATCATAATTAATCCACTTTTCAATTCTCCAATCTTCCACGAGTTCTATACGGTTTACAGCCCAATCTAGATATTCTGGTGATAAATCACATGCCAACCATTTTCGTTGAAGCTGCTCTGCACAAACAGGTGTTGTTCCCGAACCACAAAACGGGTCAATGACTGTATCGCCAATGTTCGAAGAAGCTAAAATGATTTTTCGTAACAATTCTTCTGGTTTCTGTGTGGGATGGGGTGTTTTTTCGTGCATTCCATTACAAGTTGTAGGCACTTCAATAATGTCTTGTGGAATTTCTAGAACATCTTTTGGTTTTGCTCCTAGTGGATTTGGCTCCCAAATATGAGTTCCATTTTTCCCATTACCGTATTGACTTGTCTCAGCTTGCGGATGACTTGGATATTTTAATGTGTGTTCGCTGTATGGAAGACGTATTGAATCAATGTTAAAGGTAAAATGCTTTGTCTTACGAAAATGCAAGATACTTTCATGGCTTCTTCCCCAGTCGCTGCCTAAGTTTGCCTTGTTTTTATAATTCCAAATAATCCAACGACAACCTTTAAAATATTTTGTTGCAGGATGTTTTAGGTCAGCAAGAATTTCAGAGAAACCACAAATGAAAAGTGTTCCTGTCGGTTTCAAAACTCTTGAAGACTGTTCAATCCATTGCATAGAAAATTTGATGTAATCTTCTTGGCTTTCAAAAGTGTCCCAATCCGCTTTATTAATGTTGTATGGTGGATCTGCAAAAATCATATCAACACTTCCATCTTCCAACGATTTGAGCCAATCAATACTATTGCCTTGCCACAATTGTCCGTTAGGATGCTGATAAAACAAAGTCGGTTTGTCAGTTTCCATTCGTTGAAAGTTATTGAGTTGTCTTTCGCCTGTAAGTTGAACCTCACCGAAGAATGTCGGTAGCTCTTTATTTCTAATTAATGTTTTACCCATTTCGGTGAGTTTTTAAGTAATACACTTTTTGCTCTGCGGCTTTTAAAATTTCTAAATCGGCTTCTTCATCGATGATTTTGTAAGCGATTTGGTCACTGAGAAATTCGTTTTGTAATTCTTTTTCGTTAACATGGAAGTAGTTTGCTACATCTTTGATGAGTTGTTTGGTTGGTTGTCTTTCGCTGCGTTCAATTTTTGCAAGTAAGGAAGGATCAATGCCAAGATGAGATGCGACTTCTCTTAATGGCAATTCCATTTTGGTTCTCAATGTTCTGAGATGCTCACCGAATGAAATGAAATTTTGTTTAACTGTCTGCATCAGGACAATATTTGTCCAAATATATAAAAATAAATTAAAATGGACAAATAATGTCCAAAAAAGTTATTAACACCATTACGATCATTAAAAACGGGAGTTCCGCCCCCCAGGGTGGAACTCCCGAAGATTCAGAAGTTGATTTTTTCTTCAGCTTCTGCAATGCTTGAATCGAATGATAACTTGAGAAAATCAATCACCTTTTTAACTCCAGGGGTGAAGCTGGTGGTAAAGACATTCCCATCAGAGTCATTCAGCCGCATGGAGCAGTTGAAATCGTTGGAGGAAATCTGGAAACGTTCAAGTTCAGAGCGGGTTTGCACCAACTTGGCTCTTTTTTCGATGATGAGCTGGAGATTTTCAACCTTGAGAATCTTTTCCAGGAGGGTTAATTCCGGCTTTACTACCTTAACTGGTTCTGCCTTCACTTCTGCGACCGGCTCCGGCTTCACTTCGATGATCGGTTCCGGGATAACTTCTGCGACCGGCTCGGGAACTTCATCAACTGCAGCTTCTTCGGCTGGTTCAGTCTGAAATGAAGAGAAACTTGGCCTGACAACCATGATCTGTCCTGGCTGTGATTTACCGTTTGTCGGTTTGAGAACTGATGATAACTTTGACATGTGTTTTGCCCTGTGCCCCAAGGACTTTTTTTGGCATCTGGCCCGCCGGTTTAGAAAAATTTCTGCATTACCATATACCGGAATGAAAATTCTGGAACAAAGGTTCGGGTCAGATTGATTTTCCAATCTGAATGAACCCAACGGGAGGCTCGCCCAGAGCCAGGATCAGATGACCAGGTGAGCCGCCTTTAGTGACATGATATTTTCATGAGGTTACCTTTGCGGAAAATTTTGAGTAATAGCGCGTTGGCTTTTGGTTGCTTTTACTTCAAAAGCACCCCGTTTTCAATCGGCTTTCTTTTTGCCAAGCTTTTCTTTGCCGGTGCAATAACAAAGAAAAAGCGCATAAAAAAAATCAGCCGTGAACTCCTGTCCACGGCTGGAAATTAATCTTTCAGAAAGGTGCAACCTCTTCAGTTAATTTAGATACCTTATTTCTTCTTGATCAACGATGATTTGCTCATAGTCTGCCGAAATAATTAGTGAAAAGTTACCTAAAAAAGGTCAATGTGCCTATTTAGTAGGCTTTTCAAGGCTGATCCGCCACTCTGTTGGACTGGTAAGAGCCTACCTACATGGAACTGCTAGAGGAACTTAACCTAGGGGAAAAGAATACTATAATTTAATCAACATTGAGGTGGCCGTCAACTGGAATCTTTTATGCTGTATTACTATCCCACTTTTTCTGATCTTGTTTCCCCCAGAAATTAGCTCAGCGATTGAGATTATTCCAAGCGCTCCAGCGGCACCTGCAACTATAAAGGTTGCATTTTTTTGTGTTTCTGCATCATCCATAATTGCTTGGGGTATTAAAACTGAAGTAATTCCAAGGAGAATTGCACCGAATCCGCAAATACCGGCAACCTTTATATTTTCCCCTCCCATTCTCAGTAACTCTCCAGCGATTTCATCATCAGACATTCCGGACATGAATCTAGATGTTATTTTGTTGTATTCATCTTTAAACTCCCATTCCGGTAGCTTTCCAAGGCTGGTTTCTCCCATATTTTTAGGTTTCAATAAATTTTGATCACCTGACATCTTTATAAACTGAATTGATTCATTCGATAAAGTTTTAACTGTTTGGTCAGGTGGAACAGTGAAAGTTATGTTCTTTCTATCCCGATTAATAATTTTCACACTCCTTATGTCCCCGGATTTCATGATAATTGTATCCTGGGACATGCCATCATAAGCTATTAAAAGAATAATCGAGATAAAAAGTATTGTCGTTTTCATGTTTGTTGATTTTATTCAAAGGTAGCCAAAGATTGTTTCTTCTCACCTTCTTTGCCGGTGTAGCACCAAAGAAAAAACGTTTTCCAGTGTGGTACGAATAAATAATCAAGTCCCGGTTCCGGCAGGTCGGAACCGGGACTGCTTTCAATCACCAGGATGGATATTGATTGTTGTAATTTTCCTCATCCTCGAATGATGCCAGCGAATGACGGTAATCAGCTTCGCCGCATGCAAAATGTTCGGCATGGTTGCCGTTTGGCCAGTAAATGATTTCTTCGCCTTTTTTAATCGGTTTCTTGCAGGTGTAACATGTGCTGGCGAAGCGTGATGCCATTTGCCTGGGGTCCAGTGATCTTCCTTTGTAACTCATTTTGTTGGTATTTAATTATGAATGAAAAAAGCCGTGAACTCACGTCCACGGCTTGAAATTTATCTTTCAGAAGGGTGCAACCTCTTCAGCTAATTCAGGTACCTGAACTTCTTCTTCATCAAGGATGATTTGTTCAGTTCCCAGGATATATTCAGCAGCTTTTTCTGCCCGGGAAGCAGCCCACATGATCCATTTCTGATTGTCCCGAAGTGATGTTGCCCAGGAATTGAGATAAGCAATTGAATTGCGCTGTCTGTTTTTCAATCCGGCCCTGTCGGCCAGAAATGAAGAGCAAAGTTCAGCGACAAGCTCCTCTTTCGAGTATAGTTCATCGCCAAACTTGTTGTGAAAGGCTTCAAACCTGTTTAATCGCATCGGATGGCCAACACTATGGGCACATTCATGGTAAAGAATCCGGTAAAAATCTTCAGCCGTGGCATACTGATTTTCTGAGGGCATGGTGATCAGATCAGCTACCGGTGAGTAGCTTGGCGAGATGTCAAGATCAGCGTAATGTATTTCAGGTCTTCCTTTATATCCTGAAATAATCTGTTCTGCTGGAACAAACTGAGCGGATTTCCGGTCGATGGCCGCTTTGTCAAGCTCAGCAATTTTCTGTTTGCCGGTATCATCAAAGTGAGCCTGTTCGCTGTTGAAAATATGATAGTACCGGAGGATAAATTTGCTGTCTGTTTCACCGGTACTGGCGTTTTTTAGATCAGTTTTCTTCCAGAAGACAATCAGTGTGGACTTTTCGCCTTTGCGGACCTGGCCACCATTGGCGCGGATTTGTCCGAATGTTCCGTAAACCCGGCTTTTGAACTGGTCATTTGATAAAATCAGGTAATTGATTCCCCGGTAAAAATGGCCATTCAGACTCACCGGTGATGGCAGGTCCCAGAATTTCTGCCAACTTCCGGAGGTTTCCAGGTTGGCAATGATCTTTTCAGTAATCGCAGCATAAACTTCAGCATTGTTCATTTTTAATGCCCCTGCCCCGGGGACTTGTTTTGGCATCTGGCTCGCCGGTTGGAATTTCTATTGCTCAAGCAATAACCGGATCGGGCGAATAAGGTCAAGGGTGTTGGTCAGATTCTAATTTGAATCTGAAAACATGAAACTTAGCCCTTGACAGTTTCGGGCAGATGTATCGTGAACCAGTTTTGATTTGATATAGGTAACTTTAGGAAATTCCAAGTTAGAGACTCCTAAAACCTGATCAACTCAAATGGGTTTTCTTTTGGCCAAGCTTTTTCTTTGCCCCGAGCCATCAAAGAAAAAGCGGGACCAGGGAAGTTGTGACAAAAAAAAGAGCCCTGGTTTCAGGACTCTTTCTTGGAAGAGAGAGTGATTAGAAGGGAATTTCGTCGGTCGGATCCGGTTTCAGTGCAGGTGTTGAAGTTTTCTTTGTTTTGAGCGATTTCTTTGAAGGTGCCAGTGGTTCAGCTACTGTGGATGTTTCTTCTTCCACCAGTTTGTTTACATAAACTGTGTGGGTGTTTTTAAACTGATCCGGTTCTTTCATTTTGGCTACTTCAAAAGATAAGTACTGTTCTCCTTTGAATTCGTGGGTGAGTTCTGTAATGGCCGCTAAGTTAAAGCTAACTTTGATGATGTCCAGATTCGCAACAATTTTACCTTTTCCGATGTAGATTTTCGTGTAAGTTTTCATGACTGAGTTTTTTAGGGTTAAATTATATGCAAGTGTCATTAAGCTCACGGAGGGGCACTCAAGGAGGAACTGGAATACCGGAGACTTACCCTAGGATATGCCGGGAAAATCCTTGAATGAGAGGAACTGTACCCTGGAATGAGGTAATAACTTAGCATAGAATTAATACCTGAACTCTGTCAAATAAACAGTGGAAATGCACTAGAAAGGTAGAATTGCGAATAAATCAAGAAAGTCGATTGAAAACTGAAGGGATAAAGAACTCCTTCTCCAGCGCGCCTGAGCATTGTGCATACTGAAAAGTGGAATTGTTTAAAAATATTTTCTATTTTTCGTAATCCATCGTTTTAGATTTTCATAGTATTTCCAAACAACAGTGTTGTAGTCATCATTTAATATATCCTTGTCCTCCAGGTTAATAGAAGTCCAATGACTAATCATTTGCATGTTGATTTGATAAAGCATTAAATCTATTTTGCTTAAATTCTTGTATTGGGTTGAATAATTTATAGTATTATTTGGATCTGCTGCCATTGCAAAAATCTTTCCAATAAATAAATCAATGGCTTGAAAGGAAAAATTATTGCAGATTTTAAAATTCTGTTTTATCTCAATTACCTCCGTATCACTACATTTATTGTCATAATAATCAACGATAAACTTAGTTCTATCAAATCCCATTTCCAAAAATAGAGGCAGCATTTTAATATGTTCTAAACAATTTCCAATATGCTCTATTAGCTTTTCCGAAAAGATTGAAGATAAAATTTTGCTTTGAGAAATTTGCACTTTTAAGCTTGAGGAAATATAACACTCTTGCAACCGAAAATAAACGTGTAACATTTCATGAGTAAAGGAATCGATGCATAAGTTGCTTTTATTAATATAAAAAGTAACATCATTATTTATAGAATAAACCCCATAGTTATCATGAGAATCGTGGAATGTCACGTTATACTTAGAATTGATTTCATCCCACAAAGTAGAATTCCGATAATCAATCAGTTCCTTCATAATTTATTGAACATTACCAATACACACCCACCGACAGCCGAAATGCAGTTTTCACTTGATGAAATTATTCGATATTTTACAAAGTCTGTAGGTTTGGCGATTACTATCAAAGTCAACCCACTTTTCGGTTGACAGCTCGTTAGCTATTGAGACAACAAACATGATATCATATCTTTCTTGCTTTATTTTCCTTTTCCAGACCAATTTCTAAATAGGCAATTAGTGAGGAACAACAACCCCCAACAATTGGATTATCGAACATTACAGAGGATTCGAAAAACTTATTTTGTATCAGATTGAATAATTCATAAATTGTTTTCATCAAGACATTTACCATTCGAATTGTTGCAATTTTTATTGGATCAGCCCCTTCTTTAAGATTAAGATTGTAGTCAAAATGAGATATCAATCTATTTCTCCAATCTCTACAAAATTCTGATTCGACAATAATCTGACAGACTTTTTTTTCAACAGTTTTTTTTAATCCTTTATCGCAAATAAATGTTGATAGGTTTTGAATAGTAATATTTTTTTTACCTGCACTTTTTGGTGGATCTGTGATACGACAAATTCCTAATAATATATTTTCCCACAGCATATTTTGTAATATCTTGAAAAAAAAGAATGGTGCTGTTTTATTCATGATTGCAATACGAGAATCACTTTCTGAATAAAGATATTTAAATTCGTTGAAGTTAAGACTGATGGAAATTACTCCATTGTATAATAAATTATACTGGGAGCCTAATTCCTTGCCTAGTTTATCGATATGCTCACTTTTAACCTGTTCTGCTGATTGATCTCTTCTCATGAATTTTGGAATTAAAGCTAACGCTTCACTTAAATTAGCAGCGTGGGCATTAGCAGATTTTAAATTCGAATTTCGTCCTCAATTTAGTAGCCAGAACCAGTTCGATTAACCACGATGCCCTGCATTGTTGGCTGACGGCTCGTTGCTGCTATACTTTGTTATAGGCAGCCATATTTTACAATCGACAATATTTAATCATTTTTTTTCCTCATTGAAAAATAACCTATTATTGCACCAATAGTTCCGGCAATAAGCATTGTTATTAACAGGATAGTTCCATTATTTTTACCTGCGTTCACTCCAGTCCCTGTGGAAATACACGTACCTATTTCATTAATTAATGCAAAAACAATTCCGATAACAAATCCAATACCTGCACCACCTAATCCTCCTAATAAACCGACGCCAACTGAAGCAGCAATATTATCATTGTCTGCATTTATTCGCACCTTTTCAAGATACGCAAGGTGTTTATTATTATCGTCGACAAATTGTTGAACAGTGGCTTTTAAATTTATTAATACACCAAGCAAAGTGTCATTATATTTTCTTTCTTTTTGTAAGAAGTCATAAACTTTGAAGTTACCACTGTGACTTTTCGTATTATACGCCATTGCATTGAGTGGGAAATGCCATTGTGTTTCGCTGGTTATTCTTTTTGTGAATTCATCCACAAAGGATGGTTGTATTGCAATCATCCTTCCTCCTGATTTATAGTATTGCAATGTATTAACAGTTCCTATCATGCTGAGAATTTCATTGAAACTTTTAGCTTGGTTTGGGTTTATTAATGGTTCGCAATAGTTCCAATTATTATCTTTTTCTAGTAAATCAATAGCTTTTTTGGAAGTGAGGTAAGTATTTTTATTTACCAGTCTTTCTATTATATCTAGATAGTCAGACGCATTACTTCCTAGGATTTGCTGTTGTCTGCATTGATGTAAAAGTTGACTTGCTTTCTCTGTGGATTCCTGTTGGAGCTTTTTAAGTAAAGATTGAATACATGGCTTTGGGCATAAATCAAGGTCTGATAAGGTTTTTAATGAATAGAAACGGTCAGTGTTAATGACCTTTTCAAGAACAATTGCTGCTTGGGTTTCATTGTTATTTGCCGCAAGGGCTTTTGCTTGTGTAAAACCAGCTTCAACCATTTGCGGCACAATAATAAAACCCTTACTTGCATAGTCAGTTGCTTCATTTAATTTGCCTTGTATATAGCAACTCCGTCCAGCAAAAAGATATGATTCAGCAGCTTGGAGTTTAATTGAGTCGTTTGTCGGTACTTGCCCTGATAGATTCTTATTTAAATCACCTGTTAAATAGTTTGTCGTTACACTTGCACCTGAATTTGTCTCCGCTACTGCATACTTTGCGGCTTTTTTAAAATATTCTTCCGCTTTGTCTAATGCCAAGTGGTTGGGAGAATACATATATATCAGACCAATTCTGTGCAAAGCGAAAAAATCTGACGGCTCAATTTTTTCAGCTTTTAATAAATTAGTTAATGAATCTTCATAAAAATCACTATCAAATATTGCGTTCTTTAAAAACTTAATGCCTTGTTCAATGTAGTATTGTCGTTCCTTTTGAATGTCTGGTATCCTCAATAGAACCGCGATATTGCCCATAAGCAGATTGGTGATTCTCTGTTGTTCAATAAGAAGTGAAAGTTTCCAATCGAGCATTGAAGCCATGTCATTGAGTTCGCTTCTTAAACCTCCAATACCATAGGATATTTCTTGCAAATTATCTGAAAGAAGTTCAAATCCATCTTCAAAAGTTCCACAAATTACATTTGTAGATTGTTGGATAGCAGCAACTTGTTCTCTTGTGGCTGTCTTAATAGTGTCACTAATTTCTTTTGTCTGGTATGATACGATTAAAGAGAAATCTTTGGTCTGTTTTCCACTCGAATTCATAACTGATTTGGTAACATCCTCAACATACGATTGGTTTTGGATGTGTTTACTCCACTGTGATAAATAATTTTCGTCAGAGAACCGATTGTAGTAAAATGTTGACATGTTATTATTGTTTTATAATGTGGGCTGGGTCCGTCTTATGGTCGCCTATAACGATTGATAACTGCCATATTGCAGCTATTTTTAACTATAGATGCAACACATATTCAACGTCTAAGCAGTAAAGATAAATCTTAATCACAATATTTTATACACTCCTACTAATATTATTTTGAATTTTCTCTCCCAGACCGTCCATGTCAAACAACTTTGACCATCCGAGGAAAAATAAAGCCCCGGTTTCCCGGGGCCAAAACTCATAAACACCCTTCATCAGCGAATGAATAGTAAGTATCGTTTCCAACAATGATGTGATCCAGCACCGCTATTTCAAGCAGTTTCCCGCCATCCACGATCTTTTTTGTGATCTTGGCATCTGCTTCCGATGGTGTCGGGGTCCCCGAAGGGTGATTATGACCCAGGATGATATTGCAGGCTTGATTATCCAGGGCAAACTTCCAGATCTTCTTCGGGTCCACCACCGTTCCGGAGATACCCCCTTCTGAAATCCTCAGCTTCTTCATGATCTTGTTTGCCCGGTTCAGGGTCAGAATCCAGAATTCCTCATACGGCAGATCCCCGATCAGGGACTGAAAGATTTCAAAGGCATCCCGCGATGAGCTGATCTTTGTCCTGCTGGCTGCTTCTGATTCATTCCTGCGTCTTGCCAGAGAGAACATGGCAACGATAGCGAGGGCACGGCATTCCCCGATCCCTTTGATCTTCTGCAATTCCGTGTAGCCGAACTTCCAAAGGTCTGCCAGGTTATTCCCGCTGGCCATCAGCAGGGTCTTTGCGATATCCAATGCGTTTTCCCCTGAAATCCCGCTGCCTATGACCAGACTCAGCAGTTCTGCATCAGACATGCTGGAGGTTCCCTTCATCAACAGCTTGTAACTCGGCAGATCATCCTCGGCCCAGAGCTTCATGGGAAGACCATGTTTGTAATAGGTCAGCGGATCAAGAACGGTAGGTGTGTTTAAAAATGACTTTTTCAATAGTTTGGCCCCTGCCCCGGGGACTTATTATGGCATCTAGCTCGCCGGTAAGAATTTGTGGTTTCCATACCGGATCGGTGAGAATAATGTCAAGAGTGTAGGTCAGATTCTTCTTTGAATCTGAATACATTCACATGCTCTTGACAGTTTCACAATACAATTGCCGTGAACCAGTTCAGATACGATACAGGTACCTTTATAAATTCTTAGCGGAGAGGTTCCTACAACCAGACCACCGGGGAGGTACGACCATAAAAAATGGCAGACAGTCTGGGACTGCCTGCCTTGGTATTAATTTTCAATTCTGAATTGCTTCTGAAATTCTTTAAATTCCCATTCGTAAAGGGCCGATTGTTCTTCGGTCATTTCTTCAGCAAAACCTGGGTAGTAAATGTTTTCAATGTGTTGGACAAACATCTCTTCGATGGATTGTCTGCGGGTTTCTTTCGTAAGTGCGGTCATGGCAGTGAGTTTTAGATTGTGAATACTTGAAAATTTCTGACCGCGAAGCGTTAAACCGGATCGATTGGATGATGTCCAGGGTGTTGGTCTGATTGACTTTTCAATCTGAATACACTGAAAGCGACCATTTCTTGTCGCCCTTGACAGTTCCAAGCTGCAGCGTTATACCAGCAGGAAGCCCTGTCGATATAGGTAGCTTAGTAAGGATTTCAAGTATTATATTGTGGGGTGGGTTTTTGCTGACTTTTTACTTCAAAAAGCTGCCCGTTTGAGGTTTCTTTTTGCCAAGCTTTTTCTTTGCCTTCAATCATCAAAGAAAAAGCGTCGCCGCAGGGTGTCTGCAATGAAAATAATCCTATTTACCCCATATACAGGACATTGTGAGCGCACTTCTCACATTTTCCTGCAAATGTCTGTCAGAAGACCACGCCCCGCCCTGTGGCGTTTCACAATTGTGAGGCCGTTTCTTAGTCAGGATATATGAAAAATGCTCCCCTAAGCCGGTACTGCTCCCCTATGCAATAGGGGCGGCAGTATCACCATATACAGACACACGCAGTGTGACTGTGGTTTGTAATGCTACGAATGACTTTAGGATTGTAACCTTGTGAAGTTATGACTTGCCAAGGAACAGCATATCATGTGCAGGCTCACTGCTGCCCATACTCTGAAAGAACATCCAGTAGTAAAGATTATCTACGGCATCACTCAGGTCAGTGGCTTTCCACCTGGGCTGATCTGTCTTTCGTTCAGATGATTTGTCCTTCTTAAATTCAGAAGGCAGAACTGGCGCTGCATCCATTGACACAAACGTCTCCCGGGCATTGTTCATGTTTATCTTAAATGATGGGGCGTTAGGATTATCATTAGACAAAAACTTATGCCAGAAGAGAAACTTATCCATGTGAGATATCTCATGCAATTCAGCACATAGCGTGACTGACCAGCCGGCACTGCTGAGTTGGTCCATTACATCATCGAAATATGTTTGCCTGCTGGCTGCATCATTGCGCCTGGTACCGTCACTGCCACCGTATAAGTTGATATGCTTATTCTTGTGGTATTGATAGTAGTCAATGAAATTGGTTACCAATACTTTGAGCGTTTCGTTTTCAACATAAAAGTTCTTTATGATTGGAAACTCATTTACTGATCTGTGCCATTGGCTTATGATCATGCAGTTTTGAGTAGAACCGAAATCAAATGAACCGTACAGATATTCATCCGGCAGGCAATCTGCATCTCCCCTGCAGTCAAGGCCGCCCTGCTCCCCCAGGTCATGACTGATCGCGTCATAAAACGAATAGTTGTATGCATCATAATAGCAGTGTGCATTTTCATTGAGGGATGGATAAAAACCGTTGATATTTCTTTTCCGCCTTTGGTTATCGACTTCTATTTCATAAACCATTTGGGGAAGTACCCGGTTGAGGTCACGGAAATATCTTGAACCAAGAATGAATTCATTTTCCCGGGCACTGGCTTCAAGGAATAGGAATTCCTTCGGGAATTCGGTCATCAGCTCTTCATAATCAAAAACCCAGTCACCTGCAGGGGTCAATGGTTGTGATCCCAGGAACATGGTCCCATGGTGAAAACGGACATGGCCAAAGCGGTCATTGTTGCCGCGATTAGCAGGCAATACATCGCTGTCAATGGCTGATTTTTTCAGCAGGGTGGACTCGTCGAACACCATGTAATCATAGGATCCGCTGCGGGCCATTTCCGGCCGGTCGAAAGAATTATATTCAACGACAAAGCCATTGAAGAAATGAATGCAATTTGTGTAATCAAGCGGTGGCTGAAACGGTTCAAGCCAATTGAACTTTTTTGGCGCTTTCATCCCGACAAAATAGTGGATACCTCGGTAGAGACCACGGCGTTCCCAGTGATCGATGATCGGTGGGAGTGATTTTGTTCTTATGTGGAAATAGGTAAGGCCATTGAGGGAAATTTTTCCACGCGGCATGTTTTTAAGGCAATCTATCACCTGGTCGGCAATGATGGTAGTCTTGCCGACGCCTCTTCCTCCGATAAACATTTTATGTGGCCGGCTGGAGAGTTTTATAATGGTTTGTGGTTCATTATAAAAAGGCGCTTCAGTAATTTGCGGTACAATCATTTTAATTTCTTTTTCGGCCTGACTGAATCATCGATGGCGAACAGATCAGCGTACTCCCCCAGCGGTGTAATGACTATTTTCGCCATGACTTCATCGTAGAGTTTTATCAACGCATCCTGGGCTGCTTCATCAATGAGCTTAAATCTCGGGCTGTTGATCAGGTTAAAATTTATTGATAGCAGTTGAACCGGTGGCTGGATTTTGGAAGCATCCGGCATATCAAGGTCATCCTTATCAAGGTTGTTAGCCTTGATAATTTTCTCCAGGGCTTTTTCCATGGCTTTGAGATTTTTGGATTGTTTTGCCATTCTATAGATATCGGTAGCCCACTGTGTAACAATGTAGCGCATTGCCTCCCTTGATGCTGACCGCACATCACCGAAAACATTTTTGGCCGTTCTAAGGTCATAGTAGGCGGTGCGCTCACTGATAGAGAATCGTTTCATCATTGTTTTGACAATGTTTGCATCATTCTCAGATTCATTCAAAAGCAAAGAATGAGCGGCCTTCAGGCGCTCTAATACTTCAATATCATCTGAAGCTAGTTCTAAATTTTCAGCATAATGCTGGCGAATACGATCAACGACCGTAGAAGCGGAGAGCTGGTAAGTACTCATAAGTCATCCATTTTAGCGTTTTCTATTAATTTGAAGGCAAAGGCCTGCGCAGGAGATGAGCCGTTTTTGGCCAGCTCCATGATCGATTTCCGGACTTCTGCCTCCTGGAGAAGCCGGCCACGCTGAAAGCGTATATAGGGTGCGTCATCTTCATCCTTAAGCAGTGCTTTAAAATCCTCCTGATTGAATTCAAGGATTACTGCGATCTGTTTTTTGCTGAGCATCAGCGAGGATAGTTCCTCAAGCTGAATGAGCAATTCTTCACTTATTTCTTTCAAAGTCGCTGGTATTATTGAGTTCGTTTACTATCCAATTTTTATGAAATTCCGCAATCTCTTTAGAGTTGCAGATCACCCCGGCTTCAATGCGAGGGTTACGCGTATAGTTTGCCGAAGAGACAATACTGATCCCCCATGTTTCATTCTCGATGACTGTGACCTTGGCATGGCACTTGGCAGCTTTAATATCGGTGCTTATCTGTTTGAGAAATTGAAGTTCCGCGGGTTTGTGAATTCCATTGCGGTAATCGAAGATTCCGGATAGTTTTGTAATAAGGCCTGAGGAAACGAAAGCATAGAGTTGGCGAATGGCGAACTCCGATATCGCCCAGGTTGTAAAGTAAACTTCCGCCGGGCCTGTTTGATTGAGAAAGTGAAACAGCAGATCATGTGTGGACCATTCTCCCATGGAAGCATAATGCTTTGATTCACCCGGGGCGATGATGCCGATAACATCATCAATTTTCTGACCGACTTTCCCGATTGCCAAATGGGTTATGCCCATCACCGAGGCGGATGCCGGGGTGTGGGTTTCCTTTTGATTTGTCAGTTCATTTACTTTGAAAAGCGACATCAGGGTAAAAGTTGCAGGATTTGTGAGAGCTGGGCTTCCCATTTTGAAAGGCAGCCGGTATTGTATATGATTGAAGCAGCCTTTTCAGGCAGTCCAATCTGTTTTTTGTAATAGGAGATCTTTGATCGAATGTTCGAGCGTCGTCTGAGAAGTTCAGCTTCTGTTAATCCGGTCAATGATATGTCGGAAACCACGGCCTTCATTTCCTGCTCCGGAGGTAATACTCCATGAATCTTGAAATGTTCATGCCGCTCATATGCTTTTGTGATTTCATCAGAAAGATCAAGTATCTGCAGGGCATTTAACCTGCGCTGGTCTTCAGGCACAAGCTCCAGCGTAGCATGGAGATGGTCTCGGATTTTCAGTTTTGATTTTATCTGGTCGAAAAGCAACTGATCATCCCTGGATTGTGAATTGGAATTGCTAACCTGTTGATTTGCAATAGCGGCAGTTTCGGGCGGCATAAAGGGAGTACTCCTTTTTGGTATTGCGGGAGATACATGCAGCAGCTTTCCCAGTTCATAGATCAGGTTTTGTGTTGATGTCTCCGACTGATCGCTGCGCTCAAAGATCCGTTTCATGTTTTGGCTCTGCCCAAAACGAGAATAGAGCTGCACCCCTATTGCATAATCACGCTCGGAATTAAGCCAGGAGTTAATTTCATTGTTCATTGAGTAGAAGTTTTTGGGTTCTTAAGAATTCGTGCCAATCGGGAGCTTTGCGGTCGGGCGCGAAGGAGAATGACTTCTCATGTACCCGATATTTCATAAGGATGTCCTCCCTATTATATATGGTGTAGCCTGCCAGAAGGAATTTCACCCACAGGGCATAGTCTTCCGCCAGGGTAGATGGAGTGGCTCCATAGCCACCAACTTTCGTGATAGCCTCCTTGCGGAAGGCTACGCCCGGGTGATTGACAAACCAATGCCCGTTCATCCAACATGCTTTCTTCCTGGTAACTTCAGATGGATGGTTACTGTACCAATCCATTGTTTTGTTGAACAGGTGTATTTGCACCCCGCAAATATGCCTGTCAGGATGGTCCGTAAAATACTGGTCATGGGTTTTGAGCAGTTTTTTTTTCGCAATATCGTCGGCATCCATGCGAACGATCAAATCGCCATGGCAATGCTGAAGGCCGAAGTCCAGCGCTGCAGCGATTCCTTCGTTTTCGTTTTTCCGCACAATGTTGACGCAGCAGTCACGCTGAGTAAGGCCGTACAAATATTTAGTGAGCGGTCCTCTGGGGTTGTTGTCATCAACAATGATGAACCTAAAATCAGGATGATCCTGGTTGATGATTGATTCAACAGCCTCCTGAACCCATTCAACCGGAGTTGAGAATACCGGCATTAATACATTGATCGTCATGATTTACTGAAATATATGGGAATTAATTTATCATCATGCCAATGGACTTTGAAGAAGGCATTTTTGTACTGGTTGCCCGGGAAGAGGTTGGGCTTGAATTTTGTCAGTTTGCAGATCACCGGAAAACTCAGTTGATCCTGGTACGTCCATTTGATAATTTCCCACCACCATTTAGCCATCACCTCCCGTAGTGTTGCTGAATGGATTCTGCGAACCATAACGCCACAGGCAAACAGTCCCCCATGCCTGGGGTAAATGGTGCTGTAAAATTCAATCTGGCCATCAATGTTCTGGCTTTGGTATTTTACCAAAGGTTTTGATTCTATTGCTTCTTCATAAATGCAATCACGATCAGGATGCGTGTATAGCGCCATATCCTGATCACCCAATGAGTCAAGGCAATGTATGACGAAATCGGGAGAAGTGATCTCAATGGAGCCATCAACGAAAATCAAAATGTCATACCGGTCGAGCGTGTATGCTTCCCAAGGGAAGAGTTTGAAGAACTTTGCCCGAAGCCTGGCCGGGAGGTCCGTGGTTGGATACTGAACCGGGATGATTTTCCAGCGCTGTCCGTCGGATTGTTCATTGGATGGGGTTGCATGTAAAACGTCCAGTGAGTCTGAGATACAAATGAAATCTGCATCGACAGACTGTTTAGGAACCGGATACAAGCATGCATAACCTCCAAAGATGGTAGTGTAAACAGCAACTTTTCTGTACGTCGGCTTTTCGTTGAACACATCGAGCCTGTCCATGATGAGGGATTTCCACTGGGCACCATAGAATTTCTCCATTCCCCTGCCAAGTTCATTTTTTGCGGTTGCTTCATAATCTCGCAGCGTGCCATGGGCATTGATTGTCTGCTGGCCGATGTGGTAAAAGAATGATTTATCGTCACAGTACTGCCTGAGACCGGCCGCTTGCATCTTCAGGGACCAGTCGAATTCTACGCCATAACCTTTTGTAAAGGATTCTTCAAAGAATCCGATTTTCTCAAACACATCGCGACGGATTACCGGAGCGGTGAACTCAATGCATTTCACCTCACGGATCCCTGGGGAGCCGTTATTTTTACACTGCTTCATCCAGCAGTTATACGATGGCGTGATCATCGAATAAGGATGAAGGTCCATCAGATCATGAATCCGTTTAATGGAATTCTGAGATATTTCGATGTCAGAATTCATGAGCCAGAACGCCTGGTAATATCCTGCATCATTTTTCATGATCTCCCTGATTGCCCTATTCCAATTTGCAGTGAATCCCAGATTGGTTTCAAAGCGAATGACCCTTTCCTTGGGAAGCAGGGTAAGCATGTTGATGTCTGAACCGTTGTCAATGACAATGGCATCGGGTACTGATTCACAAAGCCTGAGCGTAAGCTCTGGCGTGTTGTAATGCAGTATAAGTTTGGCAATGTTCATAATTCAAACCGGGATTTGTGTGGAAACGTGGTTTTAAGGAAGCTTTTCAGATTGTCCGTCAAGCCGGCGTTATTGTGGTTGAGATACGTCTTCCCCTTGCACTTTTCGATCAGATCGCCCTCGGATGAATCGTAGAATGGTCCGTCGGCGTTATCATAGAATTGAATGGCGAAATCTTTGCTGAACAGAAGTGGTTCGGAAAATGGGAAAAAAGTGTTGAAGTACAACGACGATGTGAGCAGTCGTTTTTCGAGCGCTGAATATGCAGTGATGACCCATTGCATTTTCTCTTTGTTGAACAGTTCCGGAAGATGGGTTTCCGTGTTCCAGCCAGGATAACCCTTGGCTATGAGCACATCAAGGGTGCGATACAATTGTGACCACCAAGTGCTGGTTCTTTCCGGAACATCCTTGAATGGATACATTGCCTTGAACCGGCCAATTGTGGTGAGATCAACATCCGTCAGAATGTAAATGTCATCATACATCCGAATGTAGTGAAGCGAAGTATCGGGATGGGCGTTGAAAAGAAGTTGTTTGGTGATGGCATCGTATAGGGTATTCTCCTGGATACTTTCTACCCTGTCATGCAGAATATGAAGGAATGAAGCGGGATTGGCCCAGCATGGCACATCCCCTACGATGACAACCCGGAAATCAAATTTGAAGTACCTTTCGATGGAACGAAGCGAATAGCGGAGTTCTTCCCAAGTGGCTTCTCTATCGAAGTAAGGATAATAGACATCAATCATGACACGAAAATAGTGTCACAATTGTGGTTTATAAAGGACAGGAAATTTTAAATTAGGTAGTTCCGAAGATGAGGACCAATGTCACTTTATAGGAATTGTAATTAACCGAAGAAAAGGGAGTAACTTAATCTATGAAGTTATTATCTCCCTTTACTAATAGTTTTTGCAATCTGAATTCCCCCAATAACAAATAGAAGCAATCCGATGAATAAAAAACCTCCAATATCACCATTGTTTCGTCCATTATCATCCTTACTACCGAAAGCAACAACGACAACAACAGCTATTCCTATGAACACGAGAATAATTCCCGTTTGAGATATTCCAGTTTTTTTCGGCTCAGTATTATTATTTTGTTCATCAATTTCCGATATATCTTTTGTATCAAATATATCTTTCTTTCCCTCTATAAAGTATGGGCGAATATAATTAACAAAGATAATGAGTAGAATTAGAACAATTATAATTACACTAAGTGTACTCATGGTTACAAATTTTTAAAGTGAACTTTTATCCCAAATTATGCTTTGCGTTTATCGACTTATGTTGTAAAAATAAGGCAATATACGATAGTTATTACATTTACAAAAATAATATCTAATTATTTACACAAAAACAAAAAACCCTACCATCGCTGACAGGGTTTCCATGCACACACACTTCACTTGAACAGACACACATCTTTTACCAGGATGCAGATGTTGGATCGTAAACGATAGCACCAGTGAAAACAGCCAGAGGCTTGCTTTGTTTCGATGTGAAAACAATTTCGTGACCTCTCTCCTTCTCCACTGAGGAACCCCATTTCGATTGAATATCGTCAATGTGTACCACGTTGCAAGGTTCTCCAATGAGATACTTCTTGCCGTCAGCACAGTTACGGAAGATGATGCAACCTTTGAACGAGTAACCATTCAGCGCAATCCAGGACATGACGGCATCACCCCAACCAGGGTGAAAACCTTTTAAGGAGATTTCCCAACCTCCGGAATCGACGTTACCGCCTTTGATCTTCTTCTGGCTTGGCTCGATCACATCATCGGTCATGTAAAACCGTTTCATGTATTTTCCGGTTTTAAGCGGGATGGAGGTGATGGTAATGCCATCAGCACTCCGGTCTGGAAATGCATTCCAGTTGATACTATCTTCGGGGATCAACAGGATTTCGCTTTTAACACCGCCGCCGGCCCCTGGGTTATTGCCTGCCGGCCGGGCAAGGTCCATAAGTGAAACGGCCACAATTCCAAGCTGACGCGGGGCGAAGGCTGTAGTGACAAGCACACCGATTACCCATATTGGGTTTACCCCGATTGCCGTTCCAATGGTGGCCCCGGTAAGGACCACCATGAACAGCATTACCATAATTTTCAAACTATATTTCATGATCTTGAATTTTTCAGGTTATGACTTGAGTGAATAGATTAGTTTGATGCACTTCCGGCATCGGGAACAAAAGCCCAAACTACTTCTGCAAGTGCGAAGCCTACGTTTTCATGCCAGTCGGCATACAGGAATACCTGGCGCTTGGAGGTTTCAACGAAAGGTTTGCTGGCGCCATCGTTAAGTTTTAAAAGGCGAATGAAGTTTGCCTTGGGTGTGGCAAAAAGGATATCGCTGCCGATCATTGAAGGCAAAGCCTGCAATGTGAGGGGTGTGCCATCGATTACAACGCTTCCGAACTTCCCGTAATCCTGGTTGGCTCCATACAGGTCCCTCCTTTTGCGGGTGTAGAAAGTCAGATTCTCAGGGGAGCAAAAAACATTCATCGGAATGGATTTATAAGGTCCGGTGATCGTGTCAGCGAACTTCTCCACCTGGTCAATTACGTTGGATGCGGTGATGGCCACGTTTTTGTTGGCGAAATTCATTTTAGAGGATCCACCCAAAGCGTGTTGAGCTTTGAGAATGGTAAGGAACCCGTCCATTGATTTGCCGGTAGCCTGGGCGGTGCCATCAACGATGGCAGCGTAGGAACCACTACCGATCAGGGAGAGTTCACGATCCTGGGCAACCTGCTCAAGGAGCATTTTGTAAAGGATGTATTTTACCAAAGGCCATTCTTCCCGGGACTTTGACTCATCGGCCAGGAAGCCAAGCCAGGAACCATAAATTTCATCAGGATAAATTTCAACATCGAATTTATGACGTTTGTGTGTGATGATCAGCGGGGCGAAAGCAGGAGTACCTTTAGGCGTCCATCCTTTCTGAAATCCCTGAACGATAGCTGCGATGGTAGCCTGAGCTGCTCGGAAGTCGTCATTTTGCTTCACGGTAGTCATGAACTTCATCGATTCCGTTGGTTGGGTGAGAACCTTCAGAATGTCTTTTTCGCTTGTGCCCAAAAAGGTACCGAAGTCCTGTTTTAATTGAGCAATGTCGAGTACTGCCATAATGAATAATAGTTAGAGGGTGAATAAATTAAATATTTTCGTCTGCGATCCTGTTGTGCAGGAACTGGTCGGAGGCAATGGCATCGGCTGACTTGTCAGCGGCTTTGCCGCGACGGGTTTCTGCACCTGCATCTTCTGCCTTTAAAGCTTCATGCTGGCGAACGGTTTCAGCATGAACGCTCTGTAATGCAGTGTGGTCGGCGGTAAGCGCCTCAAACTTTTTCGTTAATGTTGCCATGGCAGCATCGTGGGTGGCGATGATGGTGTTCTGGTCGGCGAGTTTATCGTTGACCTGGCCAACCATTTCTTCAGTGAGTTCCTTGCTTTCAATGTTCTCAGTGAAATTGAAAAACGATGCGATGGCAGTCCAGACTGCAAGCATTTTGATACTTTTCATATTGTGGTTTATTTGAAGGTTTGAATTGGTTGCAGTAATCGAATCGGCCTGCTGCAGGGCATACTCGTATGATCCGATTTCATCAACGAGGCCCAGGGCAATGGCATCACTGGCAAAATATGTTTTTCCGGAAAGTGTGGAAGCAGCCAGTGAAGGCCTGTTTGCCGTAACGGATGCGTGGAATTTTGCATTGATGCGATCAAGCAGATCATGGCGAAGCTGATCGTAATTGCCTGCTCTGAGGTCCGCGAGGTGTTGGTTTTTTTCAGTGCTCAGCGTGGCATACACTTCATGTATCACAACACCGGCTTTTTCGAAATAGGGCTTCATATCCATGTACTCAAGCATGGTCCCGATGGAACCCACGATATCAAGGTCGGAGCTGCAGATGATCTTGTCAGCCCCAGAAATAATCCAATAGGCTGCGCTGGCCGCCATTCCTTCCACGTAGGCCACAACCGGCTTGGAGCAATTCGTAACTGCATCCGAAAGGATGTCGGTATAGGAAGTTGTCCCCCCGGGAGAACTGACGACCAGGAGAATTGATTTTATGTTTGGGTTTGCATCTGCCGATTTGATATCCTTGGTGATGGAGACTGATCCCCTGGGGCCGCATTCAACATCATCTTTCATGATGATGCCCCGTATTGGAATAATGGCAACAGAACCTTTAGAAAGGTTGGCAGCGTTCAAAGGCTGCGAAGCACTCTGCACTCCGCCATCAAAACTCAGTACAAAAGGCCGGTTTGATTCCCGGGCTTTTGAAAAGTCTTCACCAATGATCCGATCTCCACGAAGCAGGGAAACAAGCATGGCGCCATACGCATCAGGATTTTCAGCGTGAAGGAGCCAGTTTGAAGTGAGGATATCTAAAAGAAAAGGGTTCATTGCACCTGCTTAAATGTTTACATCATTAAGAGGATACAATATTATTACGTGAATCGTTGCTGATAAAGGACTGCGAAACGCTTATTCAATGGGATCAGGTGGGGTAATGGGGTTGGTTATGGTAACAGGGGCATAAGATGACGGCTGAGAAAATTCACCGTTAAAAACGACCTCCCAACCGTGATAGCCTTCAATTGTAGCCGGTTTTAATAATTTTCCGTTTTTCTTCATCGGGCAGTCAAGGGTTCCGAAATATCTGGAAACTCCATTTTTATCAATGACATTCAAGATCAGATGTCTTTGATTGAGTTGGTATAAAATAATCTCAACATCCCTGCGGTCCTTAGGGATCAGCATTTTAATTGCGTATGAATATTTAATACCAGAGGGCAAATCATCTTCTTTTCCCTCAAGCTGGATTGATTCAGGCGAACCATACAGATAATTCCATCCCTTCCCGGTGTGGAACATAATCGTTCCAACCAGTGTATTTGGATTTATCACGAAAGAAGAAATATCTTCCTTGAAAGCATATTGAATGGGATTGATCCCGCCAATATTTCCATTGGTGTGTCTTAAGACTGTCATTTCGTTATTTAGATTAGGTAAAATAGATGCCCGACCATGATTGATTTGTTGCTGAGAGTTTCAAGGTTTTTGCTTTTTTTCCGACTGCGCCAGTATGCTTTATAGATCATATCATAAGTCACATCTTCAAATTTGATATTCATATCCAGACAGAATTGCAGGGCAACGCTTTTGATTGCACCTTTTGCTGTGCCAAATTCCCTGGTATAGCGGGTTTTATCATCCGCGTAAACGCGAAAGTGTACCCGGAAATGATGTTCAATAATATTCTGAATGAAAATTTGGTTCTTCTCCGAAATGTAAACGGTATTGTTCCGGACATTGAGGTTTCTGAAGTTCACCAGCATGAAGGTAAAAAGGTTCCTGTCTGTGCCAGGGAGTAAAGGCGAAACATCTTTCGGAAGAATTTCAAGGAAAGGTATCACCAATCTGCCCAGGTAGGATGAAGTTGTCGCAAGATAGTACGGATCTTCGTTCTCTTCATATTCCAAACGCATGATGTACCGGATATAATCCTGCAGGGATGGTTTCAACCTGATTGTTATTGTTGCTCGCTGATCTTTTTTAGGCATAAAGCGAAAGTAATTAAGTGGTAATGGATTGCAAAGGTCAATTCGTGTTAAGGTAAAAAAGGCACTGGTAACGAAACCGAAGCACAACGGAGCTTTGAAAGATGCCTCCGGTCCCGGCCAGTGCCTAAGCGTTTATTTAAAAAATAGCGGTGTATTGCAGACGAACACCCGCTTATCTTCAAGATGCGGCCCAAGGATCTTCCTTGTGAGGTTCATCGAGACATAGCAGACCTGATAAAAGGATGCATTATCAATCCATTGAATGAGGAACATCAGGCCAATCCTGCGTTTCCCACCGACAATAAAATCATCGATGGTTGCGAGGCGGAAGTTTTCCGGAAGCTCACTAAAGTAAGCGAAGCCGCTTGGATTTTTCTTAAAAGGTGGCAAGTTCATTTTGAGTGGGGTTTGGCTGAATTTTCAAAAAAAAAAAAACATTGGCTTTCGCCAGAGGCTAATTACCGTTCCAACAGTCCAACAGTCCAACAGCGTCCAACACGTTCCAACAGGTTCCAACACTCTTTTTATCTTTAATATATTATAAATCAATAAAATATAAAACTGTTGGACTGTTGGAACGGTAAAACCGGTTTTCATTCAAAAAAATCGTTAATTTTTTTTTTATTCAGAATGGTGGTTCAGGGTTGAGATCAATCTCAGCCTGCAGGTCTACGGGCTGTTTTTCCGATTTATCTTCCTTTTCAGCAGCGCTTTTCGCATTTGAAAAGGAATCACGAATAGTCCTTTCAAGGTTCACATCCAATTCGCCCGGGCCATATTTGAATACATAAGCAGAAGTGTTGCTTGTATCGAAGCGAACCCCGGGAGCATTGCCAAGGTAAGACTTGTGATTTTTGAGGTAATGGAGAATTGAAACCATGTCGATCCCGTTTTTACCAGTCTGCTGGCGCCATTTTTCCATATAAAGCGGATGGACCCTTGAAAACCGGATAAAAAGAAGGGTTAGAGGTTCATCAAACGGACCGGTTTTTTCATTACCATCCTTATCTGTGTATGACAGGGAGGGAGTGAAATTGATTTTGAAATCCACCCCTGACTGGATCTTACCTTCATCGAGCAAATACTCAACGGTCTTCCAGAAACTTGAAATAGACTCTGAGCTGCTGATCTGCTTTGACATGGAAGCGATATCATGTTTAACCTGCGCGTAAAGAGTTTCATACGTGAAACTAAGCTCAAGGGGGTTTGCGCTTTCAAGGATTATCTTCACTGGAGCAAGCAAACAGCAATAATTGCGAACAAGTCTTTCATCGTAAGGAAGTTTTTCCTTAATAAGGTCTGCCTTTAATTCTTCCTGGATAGCGGAAAAGGTCATTGCGAAACGCTCCTCCATTTGTTTGCGGAAATCAACGATATTGCAGACAAGGGAACTGATCCCCTGAACCTCTAATCTTTTAAGTTCTTCATACCTGTCCATTTCATGTTTTGAATATTTCTTTTTGATAAAGGAAAGAAGGCATGACCTGGTTAAAAGGGCGTTGTCATCAAGCGTGGGAAGGTACTGACCGGATATGCAGAATGCGCCATTGATTTTATTGATCATGGTTCTGCTGTCGTTTGAAAGTTTTCCTTTCTCATGCCCTACCCCATCATAGGCAGCTTTCAATAACTGAAATCGCCGGGGATCAATGTCATTGGTATATTCATCACCCCAAACAATAGAATTCTTTGCCCGGGAAGCCTTTCTTGAAAGGCCGACATGGGTTCCGGAATTGAGGTTGAAAGCAGGCATATTGTGGTAAAAAAGGTTTGATAGTGACCATGCCAATTGACTTTTTCCGGACTGCTTTTCACCGAACAGGAACAGGTGAGGAAAAATCTTGTATTTCTCATAGATAAGATCGCGAAAAACGGTAGCGATGGCAAAAGAGACAGCGATAACGGCATTGCTACCATAAACATCGGTCATGAGAAGCGACCACTCAGCAAAGGTGCATTGAGCTTCATTATAGACGAAATAGCGGTCATTTTCATACTCATCATCGTCCTCCCGGACACCGCTGTACACCACTGAGAATGCCGGAGAGAAGTACTTTTTACCATTATGGGTTGTTATCCCGAATTCATCTACAGGCTGCCAGGAACCGTTATAGATGCCATTGGCGAAAGCGTAAAATCCTTCACGCTGCCACCCTAAAGTTTTGAGTTCGTTACACACAGGAAAATCGTTTGAAATGAATTTTAAAATTTTGAGGTAGTGTGCCTTGCCACCGGACCAGATAAAGTTTCCTTCACCATAAACATAAGCCTGGAACTGCTCAACTGAAATAAAGTTCTTGGATGGTATGTCAATGATCTTTGACTCACCATGCTCATTCGTGATACGCACCAGGCGTTTGTTGTCGATTTTGGAATAGATGTGGAATAAGGGAACGATGATGAAATTTGATCCGCAAACCGGACCTCCCTCTTTGGTATGGAACCAATAGCAGTTCTTCCGGACAAACCAGCCCTGTTTATGTTCAGGGTCATTTTCATCATCGATGAAGTCCCGGGGCTGTTCATTTGTGGCCTTTTCAAAGGTTATTCTCCTGGACTCAGTGACAATCTTTTTGATTGTGTCATTAAAGGTTTTTTTTGAAACCTTGTACTTTTTTGATAGGTAGCTGATGATCAGGTCAGCTTGGGGGCCATTGTTCAGGGCAACAAGATCCTGGCATATTTCATTGACAGCGTCGCCTTTCCGGATAATGTTATCTGCAGCCGTTTCAAGACGGATTTCTGCAGAAGAAATGACAGATTCTTTTGCACCGGCATCAGTTTGGATCAGGTCAATCCCTTCAGGAAGTTCATTCATTTTTCAAAGCCCTCTCAATATTTTCAAGGTCCATAGCAATGACAACATCAACATGCTTAGCGAATTCCTCAAGCTGGCCTGTGAGTCTTAATCTTCTGATGACATTAAATTGGGTAACCAGATCTTCAAGATGCATGTTCCTGGCACGAAAATATCTGTTTTCCATTTCAAGCTGTTCGTTCCTGCGAAGGATCCATTCAAGGCTTTTCATGTAATCCCATGCATACTTCATGACATCAGAAGTCCTTTTCCAAAAAAGCCAGGATTCAGTTTTACCGGATTTCAATTCGGATCTTCCCAGAAGAGCGTTCACCTCATGAATCCGATCCATGAGCATACTGGGGGCTCCCCCATAAATGGTTTGTGCATCAATTTCCATGGCTCTTCTTAGATCGCGTCATTTAGTGTTCCGATTCTTTGACTCAGCTGGTTCATCTGATTTGTGTTTTCTTCACCCAGCATTATTGCTTCTTCAATAATGATTTGACTATAGCGTTTATTATCCGGGTCAAGGCAGCGGGAAATGTACTGCGTAGAAACAATCGTTCCTTTGGCCAGTAGCCGCAACCTTATTGTTTTAGGGCTGCCACGAAACAGTTTTTTTCTGAGTTCTATTAAGGAATCTCTGCTGATTTTCATAAATAATTGAAATTTGGCTTTATTGGAAATTAAGGATGTCACACACCGGGAGAAGGCTGAATGATTTTCTCAGCATTTTTTCAAGTCCTCCATTACCTCGCTTTCAAGGTAAAAAACTCTGCTTCCGAGTTTATGAGCACGGAACACTCCAGCTTGGCTCAATTTATATAGAGCAGGTCTGCTTATCCCGATCGTTTTACAGATATAATCCGATGAAACCGGTTTTTCGATGATTGATTTTTCGTTCATGGCGTTTGATGAATTTTACAAGCGGCAAATGTAATTAACCAGAATGCACCAAAATCATTAAGTTATTAACAACTATTTGATTTGTAACGTATTAAGAACCCAAAAGAAAACAAAAAGGAACCAAATAAGAACCTCAAAGGAACCCGTTGTTAACAATTCAAAGCAAAACCGATTAGAATTTAGCCAATTAGAAAAGCTGATTCTCTTGATAAGATTTGATAAATAAAATTAGCCCCGGCAAAAACGAATTATGAACAATTTCAGGCTTAAAAATTGTCAATAAGCAGGGCACAAACCTGAAATACAGGTAAAAGAAAGGTGTATAATTTAATCAATCAGGAAAATGAGGATGGGGAGACGATTATTTTCTGGCTTTCGTTTAAAAAACGATGAAATATTTGCTTATATTTACAATGATTTACAGCAGTTTAAAAGACGGGGTCTTGGGTCCGAATCCCTTTTGAGACTAAATATTTCTGCCTAACGAGTTGCCTAATATTTGGGATCACCTTCTGAAACATCAATAAACTCAGCCTGTTCAAAATGCTGGAAGAACCCCAGGCTGATCACAGAAGGCCAATTGATTACCATGCCAAACAACGAAAACCAGCGGAAACGCTGGTTTTTTTTTGCTCCTGGTTGCGGCAGTATCATGCCTGTTTATAACTTTTAAGATAAAGTTGCCTAAGAAGATGCCTAACCCTATCTTTGATAGACAACTTCTTTAATTCTGCTCAAATGGCATCCCTGAATAATTACCAGCATAAAAAATCCAATGTTAAAACTTTGATTATAAGTACATTTACATTTTGTTATGGAAGACTGGTCATCAATGTCCAGTATTCGTAAAGCAATTTCTTTTCGCTCCTGGATTTCCCGGTAAAGAAGAACAGCATGAAGGTTATGGAGCATCTGGTAACACATTTTCTGCTCCGATCGAAGCCTGTCAATAGCGATAACCTCCGGATGTAATGGCTGTTCTGGCTTTTGAATGTCTGGCGTTACCGGAGGTTTCACCAAAGCAGTAAGTTTCTCGGAGGCCGCCAAATGCTTGGCAATCCTGCTCAGTTCATACGAAAGGGTCAACCGGTTTTTCACGGTTGCTCCCCCGATGCGCAGCATCCTGCTGATTTTAGGGTTGTGCTTGTACCATTCAAAGAGGACAAGGCCGGCTAAGTAATCCAGGTCAGCCTTCATCCAAAAAAGAATTTCATTTCGAATACCACTGAAACCCTTATTGACTATACCGTGTATCGGGCGCTGGGTTTATTATTTTTTGTCTTTATCAATCCATAAATTATGAATCCTATCCCTAAAACAATAAAGGGAATACTCAACAATTGTCCCAAATCAAATTGCATTTGCTCCTCAAATGGTACTTGCTTTTTCTTAATAAATTCGATAAAGAAGCGAGCTACAAAAATTAATGTAATTACCAATCCGAAAAAGAATCCATTTTTAAGGTTTTCTCGTCTTGTTTTATAAAGATAGAACATCAATCCGAATATCAGTAAATAAGAAATCGCTTCATATAGCTGAGCAGGGTGTCGAGGCAAATTATCTTCACGCACAAAAATAAAAGCCCACGGAACATTTGTTGGAATCCCAATTATCTCAGAATTCATCAAGTTTGCAAGTCTTATAAAGCAAGCCCCTAAAGGTGCAACAATTGCTATTAAATCAATCGTTTTAATAATTGATTCCTTTGTCTTTTTGGTATAAATAATCAAAGCAATTATTAATCCAAGTGTACCACCATGACTAGCTAATCCTTGAAAGCCCGAGAATTTATATCCGCCATCAACAGTCGGTTGAATTGGCAAAATAATTTCTAATGGATGACTAAAATAATAGGATGGCTCATAAAACAGACAATGAGCAAGCCTTGCTCCGGCAAAAATTCCAATTATTCCATATACTGATAGCTTTTCTAAATTAACAAGGGGAATATTTTCATTCTTAAAAATCCAGTTTAGGATGTAAATACAGAGGATTAATCCAACAACAAATAAAACGCCATAATATCTAAGCGAAATCCCCAGTATTTTAAAAATCTCAGGGTCAATATTCCAATGTATGTAATTTATTATCATAAGTTTAAAATGGATCGTAGCGGTTCCTTAACCTTGCGCCCAACGATTGAATAAACTTAACTGACTGAGGTTATTTTTGTAATGGTAAAATTACAATAAAATCAATACTTAAATTGGGTAATGTAAGCTTCCCCGATCTTCGGCAATTAAAATTAGCATCACAAGCCCTGAGTGCCCCTCCCAGTTTATTCAAGGAGAGGATCGTCCCCCAAGGGAAAAAGCATGATACATGTAAACAAAAGGAGGACATTTAAGGATATTTTATCGATTTTTGCACTGCTGTAATGTATTTAATTGAAGTGAGTGTTGAAGCTGATAATTCGTATCCCATTAAAGGATCAGTGAACATGAAATATTTTATCGCATTTGCAACATTGGTGTCCTTGTCGGCATGTTCCTCCGGGAAACTGACAACCGACGGTCTGAAGTCACGGGTTGAAGAGAAGACAGGTGTGACCTTCAGGTACGGGGCCAAAACAGATTCGACCGACCTGCTTTACTATGTTCAACAGCCCGCGGACCTGGCAAAAGGTCTGGGCAGGTTCGACATCACGAAATCGGGGTGCATATCCTATTTCAATAACCCTGGCACCTGTCAGTTTATCATGGATAAAGCGTTTTAAATGGCAAAAGGATGGGTTTTATGCCGTGCTGGTAGCGGGCAGGGATAAGGACAGCAATGTTGTTTTTAATATCACGACATCGTCCAGACCTATCCTGGAGGATGAATTACACCCCTGATACTGAATGTAATACTAACCGGCTCACAAAAGCAGGGGATCCATTTCACCCTGGAGTACTATTTTTAAGTTATCAATTGGGTAACAGGGTGACAGGGTGACAGGGTGACGGGGTTTTTTTCTTTTTTACAGATGTGGACAACTTTTTTTTCGGGCACACCCAGGAAATAGCTAATTATTCAGTTTTTCAACCTGCACTTTCGTTTTTCAGCCCGGTAGAACTTTGGAATCAATAAATTTCTGCCAGCAGCATTCTTATTTATTATTTTAACACCTTGCTTTTAATCAGTTCGGTGCTGACGTTTTTAATATAAGCGACGATGTTAGCGTATTGTTTGTGAAAACCATACCCTCCGTTTTGCAGTTCATCCAGGGCTTGTTCCCTTGTCCAGTTTTCAAAAACGATCCTGTACATGGCGATGACGACCCCGGTTCGGTCTGAACCATGTAAACAATGCACTAAGATTGGCTTTGTTCCACTTTTAAGGATACGCAGCGACTCAATAATTTCCTGGTCGGTGAACTTATTTGCCACCATTTCAACCGTGTATAATCTTATCGGTGACCCTTCCACCAATCCTGAATCCAAATGGTGGGAACGAAGGTTTAAAACACCCCGGATCCCGGTCTTAACAAGGCATGCGAACATAGCCTTATCAGGTTGATCTGACCTGTATATCGAGTCGTTTAATTTATAGAGGTTATGCAGATTGCACGCTTCGACTTTGGAGGCCCAGCTGTCGGGACGAACAGATGTTTTTTGACCAAATAACTGAACAAATGAAAACTGTATCAGTATTATTAAGAAGGCATGAAAAATGTTTGACCTCATATTGTTCTTTTTTGTTTCCCGGGTTTTGAATACTTACCAGAAGTTCCAGGAGTGTTTATTTACCCACAAAGGTTTTTATTTTCGGTTTATGATGTTCCTGTCTGAATGTTCGCGGGTTATATTATCCGATGCCTAAAACCCGGAATTATTTGAGTAAAAATAGCAATAAAAAGAAAATACCGGTTCATTTACTCCAAGCCGGCCTTCTATCCTTGGATCTCCTGCAGGTTATATATTTTTATGACAGGATTTCGTTTACCGCAATCTATTTCACTGCTACCAGTTGAATTACCGATGCTTTCCCCAGGTGAAATTCTCCTTCAGTTATTTCCAGTTCCAGTTGCTCCATTGAAATTAAATGAAGGTCTGAAAAATCTTCTTCCAGTTCGTTTAATGATAACAGCATGGCCCCGTCTTTCGGACCACCGGAGTCATGCTGAAGCTGTTCTTTCGAAAAACCTGTCAGCATAAGGACTCCACCGGGTTTCAGAAACCGGAGGAGATCACGATGGATCCTTTGCCGTTTATCTGCTGGAGAATGAACAAATATGAGCGCCAGGGCATCAAAATGATCGTCCGGGTAATCAGGGGCCTCCAGATCCAGGATTTGGTAATCAATTGCTGTGTTGTGCCGGGCTGCCAGCTGCATGGCCTTTCTTCTGCCTTCCGCGCTTTGATCGAAAGCCGAAACATCCCATCCTTTTCCCGCTGCATAAACAGCATTCCTGCCTTCACCTTCGGCAGGGAGAAGAATTTTCCCGGCAGCCAGTTTGGCCAGCTCCCGTTTAAAAAACTCGTTCGGGCTGGTCCCGTATACATATTCAGCATCAGCGTACCGTTTATTCCACATTTCTTTGCTCATCATGTTTTTTTAAAGGAACAATTGAACTAACACGCACAGGGACGATTGACGACAAAGTACCCCAATAATCCTCCGAATGCAATGCTTGCATAGGGATTACTGGTAATGCCACAGGTTCCCGAGGCACATCCGGCATAATAATAGTATAAAAAACCTCCCAGGCCACCCAATGCAATAAAAAGCAAAGGTTTCCAGAAATCCCAGGTTTTAAGACGTTCTTTTACCGGCAGATGGTTGTTGTTCGTTTGACAGGAATTCGGCATATCATCGATTTTATTTCGTTTGCAAAGTAACGAATAAAAATCTAATTAGTGGTATTTATGCGATTTATTTCATTGTAATAAAATCACAAACACGATCTTTACAATACAAGTGCCCTGGCGACGAAAAGAATCGCCGGAAATTTTATCTTTGTAACCGGAATCACCTAACTCCTCTCACCGACATGCCAACTAAAAGTAAAGATATATTCCCGGTATTCCATGAAATCCTGGGCAGAGCAGAAAAAGAGATATTGTTGAACCAGCATGGCAAGGTCATCTGGCTGACCGGTTTATCAGGGGCCGGAAAGACAACATTGGCGAAACACGTTGAAAAGGAGCTGTTCGTCAAGGGGTTTCTCACCCAGGTTCTTGATGGCGACAATATCAGGACCGGGATCAACAACAACCTTGGTTTTACCGACAGTGACCGCTTTGAAAACATCAGAAGGATAGCGGAGATATCGAAGTTGTTTGTGAATTGCGGTGTGATCACCATCAATTGTTTTATCAGTCCCACCGAAGAGATCCGGGATATGGCACGGAGGATCATCGGCGCGGATGATTTCATTGAGGTTTATGTGAATGCACCATTGCGGGTTTGTGAAGAGCGCGACGTAAAAGGCTTGTATACCCGTGCCCGCCGGGGTGAGATCAAAGAATTTACGGGCATTACTTCACCGTTTGAAACACCGGAAAATATTGACATTGAAATCCGTACAGATCTATTGTCTGTTGAAGAATCGGTGAAACAGATCCTCGAGTTAATCCTGCCACGGATCGGTTAACCTTTCGGTACGTTAACTTTGGAGCGTTAAAACCCTGATCAATACACCTGCACCCTGGTCAATCCAGCAGGCAGCGAACTGAAAATCCATTGCTCCTGCCTGAATGATAATCGGAGACCGATCCTACCGCACTGTTAAGGCCGTGCGATCTGGCCCGGGTTGCTCCCTCCTGGTCGGATGTCCAGAAAATCGCTGCAGAGAAATCCGGCGGACTGAACGACCCCACCTGGTTCTGATAGATGACCCCGCCGGGCAAACCATTGAAGTTTCCGGCACCCTGGGCTTTCAGGGAATCACCCGCGATGGATTGGCCTCCATAATAACCGAACAGAACCATCCATTCCGCATCGGTAGGCACATGCCAGCCCGGCGGGCACAATCCCTGGGCTCCAGGCGAAGGATCATGGCGCATCAGTTCATCCCATTGATAAAGTGCTCCGTACAGGGTGCAGTTTGCCTCAAGGTTATTGAGGCAGTATTTGGTATCCTCACAATTATCAACCTGGGGATCGGAAAAATTCCGCTTGATCCCATAATCCAGGTTTTTCGAAAACCAGCACTGGGTGCCGATCAAAACTGTCGGGTAACTTTTATTGTTGTCACGGACATCGTGAATGGGATTGCCGCAATTCACCGGAGCTGAAGCGCGTGTATCGATGACCATGCTATCGGTGGCGATACAATTCCCGGCTGTCGGATAGGTGTATTTGATGGTATGACTGCCAGGCCCGGCCAGCAGAGGATCGAAAATGCCTGTAGATGAATCGACGCCTGCCCCGGAATAATATCCCCCGGGACCCAGCGGAAGTCCGCCATGAAGTTTGAATGGTTTCGCATTAGTGGCAGTGATAAGGTCGCGGGGACAATCGTAGGTGACCATCGGCCCTCCACCGGATGAAACGATCAGCGTACTTGAAACCGGTGTTCCGGCACAGGTGATATTGGAGATCATCGTGCACGTGACTATATCGCCGACTGCAGGCTGATAGGTATAAGTAAAATTATTGCTTCCAACATTAACGCCGTTTACCTGCCACTGATACACAGGGTTCGCCCCCCCGAATTGTGCCACGGCGGTATAGATCACGGTTACGCCGGCGCAAACCGGTCCGGACGGATTTGCCTCAATGCTGACACTGACCGGGAAAACAGGATTGACACTCATTGCCACTTTGTTCGACGTGGCCAAACTTCCTGTTGAACAGGTCGCATTCGACTCCAGCATGCAATACACGGAATCTCCATCTGAGGGTGGATATTTGAAAACCGGACTATTGTCTCCAACCTGGATTCCGTTCACCTTCCATTGATAAGTTGGAACAGGGCCGCCATTGATGGGGGTAGCGGTAAACAAGACAGAATCGCCGGCGCAAACGGTTGTCGGGGTATTAGCAATGATGGAAACGCCAACAGGAATGCCCAAAACAATCATATTGACCGGTATGGATGTAACAGGATTGGAAGTGCACAGGTTCAAATCAGAGGTCATTTTGCACGTTACAGCATCATTGTTGACAGGAAAATAAGAATAGGTGGTCGTTGTGGCTCCTGCAACATCCGTTCCATTCACCTGCCATTGGTAAATGGGTGCAGGTCCGCCATAAACTGGAGTTGCGTTGTAGGTCACCAGGGTATTCACACAGACCATGTTGTCGGATGCGATGATGAGGACATCTGCCGGAAAGTATGCGGCTACGATCATCACAATGGGTTCTGAAAATGCAGAAAATCCCAAAACGCATGATTCACTAGATACAACCTTACATTGTACAATGTCATTGTTGTTTGGAACGTAGCTGTATGTTGCATTGGTTGCTCCAAACAAATTAGTACCGTTGAGGATCCACTGATAAGAAGGAACAGCACCTCCGTTTGTGGCTGTTGCCGTATAGGTAACGGAGGTACTCAGGCAAGCGGGGTTTGAGGAACAGACAACCGACACCGCGACAGGCTGTATGGTACTGACAATCATGGTAATGGGATTGGATATCACCGGTACGGGCTCACATTCATAGCCCGATGTTATCTGGCAGGTAACAACCTGGCCCGAGGTGGGGATATAGGTATATGTGCTTTCGGTCCCCACTTTGTATCCATCTACCATCCACTGGTATTCAGGATCTAATCCTCCATTCACCGCTGTAGAGGTAAAGGTGACTACCTGCCCGATGCATGTTGGGTTTGCCGATGCTGAAATGGAAATACTTACGGGAAAGCCTGAACTTACATGCATCACGATCGTGTTTGAACTGACCGGGTTAACAACGATACAGGAAATACTTGATTTCAAAGTACAGGTTACCTGGTCGCCATCGGAAGGAATGTATGTATAGGCAGCATTGCTTGCTCCGGGTATAACAATTCCATTTACCATCCATTGATAATCGGGCGTTGATCCCGGATTAACCGCAGCAGATGTAAAAGTAACATGGGTATTCGAGCATACGGTATTGATCGGGGTGGAAATGGTTAGCTGGGTCGTTTGCGGGGGAAGGACGGACATGGCAATTGAATTCGAAGGTGCCGGGTTGTTGATTGAACATGGAATATCGGAGGTCAGGGTGCATTCCACAACATCGCCATTTACCGGATTGTAGATTAATTGAGACATATTTCCACCCACGACAGCTCCGTTTACCTTCCACTGGTAAACGGGAAGGGTGCCTTCGTTCACAGGAAGCGCGGTAAAAACTGCTGGTGTGCCTATGCAGGCTGGATTTGCCGAGCATATGATGGATACACTGACAAGCAGAACCGGGGAAAAACTCATGACATCGGCATTGGAAAGCGCCGGATTCCCGGTTGAACAATCCACATTTGAATATAGCTGGCATTGAATGACATCGCCGCTGTTTGGCACGTATGAAAAAACCGGATTATTTCCTCCGACAAAAAAACCATTGACCAGCCACTGGTAGTATGGGCTGGTTCCTCCATTAACAGGATTCGCGGTATATACCACAGTATCTCCCTGGCAAGGCGGTATCAATGACCTTGAAATCGTGATGCTGACAGGTGAACTTGGTATAATATGCAGGGTAACCGAATTGGAAATGACGGTATCTTCCTCAATGCAGGCATAATTTGACATCAATGCGCATGACACCACATCGCCATCCATTGGGGAATAAGTAAACAGGTGGTTGTTGGTGCCGGTGTTGCTCCCATTGACTTTCCATTGAAAAGCCGGTGAAGGTCCACCATTCGTTGGTGTTGCGTTGAAAGTAACCATGCCCTCGCACACCGTGTCGTTTGGTGCTGCGATATACACGCTCACAGGCAACAAGGGGCTGACTCCCATGGCAACCTTGTTGGATAAAGCCATGTTATCCAGAACACAAGTTGCATTGGAAGTAACGATACAGGAAACCGAATCCCCATTCAACGGGGTATATGAAAACTGAGATGCATTTCCAACCTGGTCAATACCGTTTACTTTCCATAGAAATTGTGGTGCATTTCCTCCATTTTCCGCAACGGCTGTGAATGTTACCCGGGTTCCCTGGCAAACAGGATTTGCAGAAGGGGTGATGGATGCGCTTACAGTCCTGAGTGGGCTGACGTACATGGTAATTTCAGGTGAGTAAGAATTATTCCCGGTTCTGCAATCGGCATTTGAATTAATTCTGCATTTGATCTTATCGCCATTTGCCGGAATATAATTGATGATGGGGCCCGAACCCCATTCCGGTTTTTGGGCGCCATTCAAATACCAGCGATACAGCGGACCGGTACCCGGATTTACCGGCATGGCTGCAAGGGTAACAGATTGCCCTACACAGCAGGTATCGGTGGATGCCGTAATGCTGACGGAGACCGGTGCAAGTGGAATGATATGCATCCTGATGGCGTTGGAGGTAGCCGTTTTAGGGAGTGGGACACAAAAGAGATTCGATGTTATCGTGCACGTTATCAGTTCATTGTCATTGGGGTAATAATCAAAATATGAAAGGATTGTGTTGCCTCCATTGTTGATCCCATTTACTTTCCATTGAAAACGTGGTTGGGAACCGCCATTCGTGGCGGTCGCCAGGTATCTGACCTGGGTTCCGGCACAGCGAATCGTATCCCCTTCGAGGGTGATTGAAACTCCGACAGTCATCACGGCAGCCGATTCAATCATGACAACTGTATTTGATAATGCAGGGTTTCCGTTGATACAGGATTGGTTTGAGGACAGCCGGCATTGTATGGCATCACCCGAGGCAGGGGAATAGAGAAAAGTTGAATTGGTGGCTCCGGGCCAATCAGCACCGTTTACGATCCAATGATAGGTTGGGGCGGGCCCTCCGTTCTCCGGTGCGGCTGTATAGGTCACCTGGCTTCCCTGGCAAAAGGGATTATCAGAGGGTTCAATGGCTACACTCACGGGTTGTTCGGCATTGACTACAAAGGCCACGGAATTGGAGACAGCCGGATTCAAGCTGGCACACGATGCACTCGAGGTCATGGTAACCGTGACCACATCGCCATTGTAAGGCATATACGAATAGGTTATTCCATTTTCCCCGGGAACCAGTTGCCCATTCTTACGCCAGCGATAAATTGGCGTCGGTCCTCCATTGACCGGAGTGGCTGTAAGCGTGACCGGGATTCCCAGGCACACCGGATTGGATGAGGCTTCGAGGCTGACACTGAAAACCGGCGAACTGGATACCACCATATTGATAGGGTCTGAAATTACTTCCAGCGGGGAAGCACATACCAGGCTGGTTTTCAATTTACAGGTGATGGCGTCTGCGTTGGTTGGTATATAGATCAGTACAGAATTATTGCTTCCCTTGACAATATTATTTACCCGCCATTCATATTCCGGTGCCACCCCCCCGTTTGCCGGTGTGGCAGTATAGCGCACGACTTTCCCCTGGCAAACAGGGTTTTCGGATGCCGACACCTGGACTCCAAGCGGAAGGGGTGTGGAAGAAGTCATGATGATGGCGGCAGATTCCGTTGTTCCTGTGATACAGCTTGCATGGGAAGTCATGACACAGGTCACCACATCATTATTCTGGGGGGCATAGGTATAGGAAGAATTTGTGGCTCCTGGTTTATCAGCCCCGTTTACCTTCCACTGATATAATGGATTAAGGCCGCCATTTGTTATTGCAGAAGTGAAAATCACCGACGTTCCAGGGCAAAAAGGATTGGTCGCAGTGGAAATGATAATGCTGTCGGTCGCATAAGGCGTGGTTCCGATAATGATTTGGTTGGAGACAGCCGGATTCCCACTCGCGCAGGCTGCATTGGAGGTTAAATAGCAGGTTACGGCATCTCCGTTAGCGGGGATATAGGGATATGTTGGCCCGGTACTGACACCGGTGCCATTCACACCGTTGACTTTCCATTGGTAGGCAGGGGCAGTCCCGCCGTTGGTCGGGGTTGTAAAAAGCGTCACCGGATCACCCGGGCATACGGGATTGTCTGAAGCCCTGATCAAAACACTTACGGGAGTCCCATCGTTCCTGTACATAAGAATGGCATTGGATGTGGCAGGCTTTGGAGAAGCGCATGCAAGGGACGAAGTAACCTGGCACGTAATAAAATCACCGTCCAACGGGGCATATGCATGTGTTGCACCAGTTCCTGAAGGCAAGCCGTTTATCAGCCATTGATAAACCGGATTGGTTCCCCCGTTTGACGGAGTTGCCGTATATAAAACGTTTGCCCCCTGGCAAAATGGGTTTGCGGAGGCACTGATGCTGATCCCTGCGGGCAACGACAAGCCGACCACCATTACAATGGTGTTTGAGGTTACTTCGGGGCTGACAAGGCACATCATATTTGAAGTAACAGTGCACGATATCTGATCGCCGTCCATCGGTGTAAATTGCCAGACCGGGCTGTTGGGGCCGGTATGGTTACCATTCAGCTTCCACTTGTAAATGGGAGCTGAACCGCCGTTGATTGCCGTCGCCGTGTAGGTAACCAGTGTCCCGGTACATACGGTGGTTGCTGAAGCAGAAATGGTTACCGATGGGATAACATTTGGATTGACGGTTTGTATAATGGAATCAGAAGATACAGGATTGTTGATCGCGCATGAAAATGAGGAAGTGAGCATGCAATGGATCGTATCTTTATTTGCAGGAACATAAGTAAAGGTGGCGCTGCTGGTACCTGCATTGCTGCAATTGACCTTCCATTGGTAACCAGAGGACGCCCCACCGGTTGAAGTTGACGCAACATAGGTCACCGGTATGCCCATGCATGAAGGATTGTTCAATGTATTGATGGTGACGCTCACCGGAAGGTTCGGATTGACAGTCATCACGATCGTATTGGAAGTGGCCGGGTTACCGGAGGCACAACTCAAACCTGAATTGACGACGCATTTAAAAGTATTTCCATTTGTCGGGGGATAGTTGAATGTTGTAAGGTTGGCACCGCTTTGCACCAGAACACCATTCACAAGCCATTCATAAAAAGGTGAAGCACCTCCATTCAGGCATGTTGCAGTAAAAGTGACCATCTGCCCCATACAGGAGGGATTAGCGCTTGCGGTGATGGAGACACTCACAGGCAGGGCTGCCGCAACATTCATCGTGATGGCATTGGAAACAGCAGAACTGTTGATCGCACAATTCAAACTCGACAACAGGGTACAGGTAATCACCTCGCCATTGACGGGAGTGTAATTGAACGTTGCGCTGTTTGAACCGGATGGGGTCCCGTTTACCTTCCATTGATAGGCAGGAGTCGGGCCACCATTGACGGGAATTGCTGTAAAAACGACGGAACTGCCTGTACATATTGGATTTGTAGAAACAGCGATGGCAACACTTACCGGCAAACCACTGCTGATGCTGATGGTTATCTCATTGGAGAGAACAGGGATACCCTGGCTGCACAAACTATTGGAAGTCATCCGGCAAACAATCTTGTCATTGTTGGCTGGTGCGTAAGTATATATCGCATTGGTCGCTCCCGCAACCTCAGAGCCGTTCACTTTCCATTGGAATGAAGGAGTTGTTCCTCCATTCAATGGGTTTGCATTAAACTGTATCGGCGTTCCCTCACAGGTATAATAGGAAGAGGCAGTAATGGAAACGCTTGGGGCCATCGTACCGCTCACAATCATGGTGATCGTGTTTGAGGTCGACGGGTTCCCTGTTGCACACGATAAACTTGAAGTAAGCAAACATTTAACCTGGTCGCCGTTTGATGGCTGATAGGTGTATGCAGGATTATCGGTACCAACAGTTAAATTATTTACGATCCACTCATAATGGGGAGTTGCTCCCCCATTGCCGGAATTCGCAGTGAGTGTCACCTGGCTTCCATCGCACAATGGATTCGCTGAGGCAGAAATGTCCACACTTACCGCAGTATGTTGCAATACCGCCATGATGATGGCATTGGAAGGTGCGGGATTCCCGGTTTTACATACCGCATTGGAGTTCAGGATACAGGTCACTACATCGTAATTCACCGGGGAATAGGTCATGACCGGATCATTTCCACCGGTGATTGTGCCATTTATTTTCCAGGTGTAAACAGGTGCCGGGCCACCATTGACGGCTGTTGTGCTGAATGTAACCATGTTTCCTGAGCAAACCGGGTTGGAAGACGCGGCAATGGAAAGGCCCACAGGTTGATTCGGGCTGACAGTCATGATCATTGGTACTGAAATTGCCGGGTTTCCCGACGTACAGGTCATACTTGATGTAACCCTGCAGGTGATCACATCCCCGTTCACGGGGATATAGCTGTAAGTACTATTGGTTGCTGAAGGGATATCAACACCATTGCGCTTCCATTGGTATAATGGGAGGTTACCTCCGTTTGACGGGGAGGCCGTAAGTGTAACCATATCTCCCAGGCATGATGGATTGGCCGATGACGATATTGCCACTCCAACAGGAAAATTTGATGTAACCGACATGACAACCGGGGCCGAGGATGCCGGGTTCCCCGAGGGGCATGCCAGGTTGGAGATGACCTGGCAGTGCACAATATCATTGTTGATAGGCGGATAACTGAAGATGGATGCAGAAACTCCGACATCCTGCCCGTTTACGAACCAAATAAATGTCGGTGATGATCCTCCATTGACCGCAGTTGCAGTGAAGGTTACCTGGGTGCCCGCGCAAACCGATGTGGCTGAAGGGGTAATTGAGATAGAAACCGGTAAGGATGGCTGAACCGTTACAGTTAAATCTACAGAAAAAGTGACTCCCAAACCATCAACATAACTGACATGCACTGTTTGAGCCCCCAGGGCATTCCAGGTCACAGTTACCGAATTATCTGTTGAAGTGCCTCCGTCCGTGATTGTACCTCCTGTAACAACCCAAAAATAGTTGTTCATAAATTGTTCGGTGGTATAAACATAACCACTGGTACCAATGCAGGGAGTTATCGATCCGGAAATGGTTGGGGTTGTAAAGGGTGCATCATGATGGGTTCCATCCATACCGGCCTGTCCAAACAAAATGTAAGGAAGGAGGACGAAGAAAAACAGTATGGTTTTAAAACCTGCTTTCATGATTGACTACAATGAACTAAATCAGATAAAATGCTTAAAATGGTTATACGTTAAATCCTTCAAAATGATACGTTTCAATAAACATTTGTCCTCTTTTCCCATAAACCCCGTTCCCCTGACCTCATCCCCATAGAGCAAAGGGGTAAATGTCCCACCTTTGTTGGGGAGTGATTTAGGATGGAGTCATCGGTTATATATCAGAACTTTTTTCACTACCTGGTAATCTGCACATTTGAAAACAACATAATACAACCCCTTCGGCAATTTTGGACGAAGGTCAATGACCCGCTTGAATTTACTTTTGACAACGATGTCAGAAATTTTAAAAAGCTGAATTCCAAGGCCATCATACACCGATATATCAAAAATGTCTTCCACAGGAAGGCTGATTGCTACGGTAAAATGTCCGTCATTGGGAATAGGGTAAACCCAGAATCCCGGTTTAAAAGTAATTGGGCCTGGAAATTTACCGTCGAAGTAAAAATGTTCCGACGGTTCCGAACTGCACCCTTTGAGGGTCACGATATTCCAATACCACCCTGCTTCCACCGGCGATAATGTCTGGCCCACCGAATCCGTAAGAAGTGCTCCTTCAAAATACCATTGGTTTCCAATCGCGGCACTGCTGGTGAGGGTATTATAATCCCTTGCGATCACGGGTGTTTCAGGAACCGGGAACACCTCCACTTGCATCGACGGCGACATCGGACCCCTGCCACAGGCATTGTTCCCATATACGCTGATTACACCCGAGGTTGATGATGCTGCAAAATCCAAAGCAATACTCCGTTCATTCACCCCGGTGGCAATGGTCACCCCTGCCGGCAGATTCCAGGTGTAGGAAGTAGCCATATCCACGGATAAAATTGAATACGGAACCGATGTTGATCCTGCGCAAACAAAGGTTGGGCCTGAAATTGACGAAGCTTCTCCTGGGAACAGATTAACGACCGGGAATATCTGATTGGATGTGACAGCGGTTGCACTGACACATGGCAAACTTGTCGTCATCTCAACATGGATCCCATCACCCGGAAGCGGAATGCAGGAATACAGGGAATCATTCCCTCCCACCGGGATATTGTTTTTATACCACTGAAAAACAGGAACTCCCCCATTCGAAGTCAATGCAGTAAATGTAACTGAGGTTCCTTCGCATACTTCATTCTGGTCAGCCATGATCGCGGCTTCCACCACCAAAGGAACATCAACGGTCATGCCGATCGTGTCGGAAAATACTGAAGGAACATTCACACAGGTTAATCCTGTCTTCATTTCCACATATACGCGGTCCCCTTCTTCCGGAATGCAGGAATAAACAGGCAGACCTGCTCCAACAGGCAATCCATTCTTATACCACTGATAAACCGGGATTCCGCCATTCACCGGTGTTGCTGTAAACACAACCTCTTTTCCATGACATACCGGGTTCAGGTTCACATCGATACCGACATCGATCGTCAACGGTTGATTCACAGTGATGGTGATCATATCGGAATTGGCAGTTGAATTCTGAAGACAAGCCAGGTTGGAGGTAATTTTCACATAAACCTGATCGCCATTGTTTGGAACATAGGTGAAAACCGGTAAGTTTAATTCAACGGATGATCCATTCAGGAACCATTGATAGACCGGAATTCCCCCGTTTATCGGGGTGGCGGTTAAGGTAACCGGTGAACCCTGGCATACCGGGACAGGATCATCAACAATGGTGACACTGACCGGAAGAAGCGGGTTTACGATCATGTTGATTGCATTGGAACTGGCGGTTTGTGTGGTCACACAGGGGAGTGTCGTGATCATGGATACATGCACGACATCTCCGTTGGCAGGCAGGTAAGTATAATCGGGTTGATTCAAACCGACAGGCAACCCATTCAGAAACCATTGATAAGTGGGAACCCCTCCATTCACCGGGGTTGCGGTGAAGGTTACCACTGTTCCGTCACAGATATTGTTTTGATCTGCAGCAACTGAAACGCTTACCGGAAGCGGGTCATCAACCATCTGTGTCAGCGTATCCGATACGGCCGGACTTCCGACTGCACAGATAAGATTTGAATTAATTTCAACAAAGACCCGATCGCCATGGGTGGGTATGTAGCTATAGGTCGGCTGATTACTGCCGACGGCAAGTCCATTTTTGAACCACTGATAGAACGGATTGGTTCCCCCGTTTTCAGGAACAGCAATCATGTTAACGATGGTTCCTTCGCATACCGCACCGGGGGGGCTGGGAAAGATGTCAACGGAAACCGGTCGCAACGGATACACCACCATGGCAATAAGGTTGGAGGTGACCGGGCTTCCGGTAGTGCAGGATAATCCTGAAGTTAAAATACACGATACCGAATCACCATCCTTCGGAATGCAGGTATAGGTCGGGCTGTTGTTTCCAACGGTATTCCCATCCACCATCCATTGGTATACCGGAGCCGAACCGCCATTTTCAGGAATTGCAGTAAAGGTGACAGGGGTTCCTGCGCACAGGTTATTTGCAGATGGTGAAATAGTCACATTAACCGGCATATCGAAACTGACAACCATCACTACCTGGTTTGATAACACCGGAACAGATGATGAACAGGGATTGTTGGGCGTCAGCAAACAGGTAATGATATCTCCGTTTACAGGCATGTAGGTAAAGGTTGCCTGGTTTTCGCCGACATTGTTCCCGTTCACTTTCCACTGGAAAACAGGTGTAAGACCCACATTGGTTACCGAAGCGGTGTAAGTAACCGGATTGCCGAAACAAACCGGATTGGCGGAAGGTACAATGATAATTCCTGCCGGAATCGGCAAGGTAACTGTCATGATGATCGCATTGGAGGTGGCCGGGTTGCCTGTGGCACATGAAAAATCAGAAGTCAGGAGACATTTGATTATATCGCCCTCTGATGGGACAAAGGTAAATACCGGATTGTTAATGCCAACATTCAATTCATTGACCATCCATTGGTAAGTTGGTGAATTCCCGCCATTTACAATGGCAGCTGAGTAGTTTACCGGTTGTCCGTAGCACGCCGGATTGTTCGAAGCCTGAATGGTAATATTCACCGGGAATTCAGAGCTTACGGTCATGGTAATCGGGATAGATTGCGCAGTATTGGTCAGGACACATGTTGCGCTGGAGGTCATCTCACAAACCACCATATCCCCATTTGACGGGGCATAAGCCCATGTGGCCTGTCCATTGCCAACATGGATGCCATTTACTTTCCACTGGAAGGAAGGGTTGTACCCGCCATTTTCGGGACTCGCCATAAAGAAAACCTGGCTGCCCTGACATGCCGGATTTTGTGAAACCGAAACCGACACTGCCGTCGGGACAGGCTCAACCACATTCATGATGATCGGATTGGATGTCGCCGGACTGTTGGCCGGACATAGCATACCGGATGCCATCTGGCAAATCACTGTGTCACCGTGAATCGGTATATAGCTGAAATACGGTGAATTGCCTCCTGCAGGAGCTCCATTGACTTTCCATTGATAAACAGGAGAAATGCCTCCGTTCACCGGGAGAGCAGTATACGTTACCGTGGAGCCAACACATGCAGGATTCCCGGAGCTCACAATGGATACTGCCGTGGGCATATTGGCATTGACCTCCATCACAAGGGGTGCTGATACAGCCGGATTGGCTGTTGCACATGAAAAATCAGAGGTTAACCTGCATGTTACGTTATCACCATGGGCTGGCATATAGCTGTAAAAAGAAGTATCGTTCCCGACATTTATACCGTTTACCATCCACTGGTAAACAGGATTATAGCCTCCATTAACCGGTAAAGCCGTAAAGCCGACCGACTCGCCCTGGCAGGAAGGATTCGCAGTGGGCACTACGGTTACCTCAACAGGTAAACTTGAGTAAACAGACATGACCACTGGAACAGAGGTGACCGGGCTGCCTACTGTACACGATAACCCTGAGGTAAGTTTACAGGTCACAACATCTCCATCAGCGGGCTTGTACGTATACGTCTGGTTATTTGTGCCAACCACCGCTCCATTTACCTTCCATTGGTATTGCGGCGACGGCCCTCCGTTCACAGGCACTGCCGTATAGGTTACAAAGCTGTTGATACAAACCGGATTTACTGATGGAAGAACCGATAAACTGACAGTTTGAATGGCACTTACCGTCATGGTTACCGTATTTGAAATGGCATTCAGCATTGTAGTGCAGGTTGAATTTGATGTCATCTCACAACTGACCACATCACCGTTTAAGGGCGTATAGGAGAAAACAGCACTGCTTGTACCCGTGTCGACCCCGTTTACTTTCCAATGATATACCGGTGCCGATCCTCCGTTGAAGGGAGTAGCCGTATAAACGACCGTTGCACCTTCGCAAACAGGGTTCGCAGATGGTGCGATGGTGACACTGGCAGGGGTATTCGAACTCACACTCATGATGATCTGATTGGAATTTGCCGGATTTCCCGTGGTGCAGTTTGCATTGGATGTGACACGGCAATACACCACATCTCCGTTTACAGGTGTATAAGAGTAGGCAGGATTATTTGTGCCAACCAGGATCCCATTCACCCTGTAACGGTAATATGGGCTAGTCCCGCCATTGGTCACCGCTGCATTAAAAGTGACCGGGGTCCCCAGGCAGGTCGGGTTTTCAGATACGGTAAGGGCAACCGACACGGGTGCCTGCGGGTAGACCGTCATGGCAATCGGGTCGGAAAGGGCAGGATTGGGGGTTGCGCAAATTAAACTGGTGGTAATCTGGCAGGCAACCACGTCGCCGATCGCAGGTGCATATTGATAAGTACGATGATTCGATCCGACATTAATGCCGTTCACTTTCCATTGGTATACCGGAGAATTCCCGCCATTGGTCGTTGTTGCAGTAAACAATACCAGTGTGGTGTAACAGATCGGGTTGTTGGAGGCAGTTATCGAGATGGTCACCGGTAATGCAGTAATTCCGTTCATCACAATCTGGTTTGAAACTGCAGGATTTCCACTGGTGCACACGGCATTTGAATTCAGGATGCAAGTCACGATATCACCATCAGCAGGCGGATAGGTAAACGTTGAACTATTGGTCCCGATATTTGACTGGTTGACCTGCCATTGATAACCAGGGGTATCTCCGCCGTAAGTAGGCGTTGCCGTAAAAGTTACGGGGCTTCCGATACAAACCGGGTTAAAGGAAGCTACAATGGCAACACTGACGGGCTGAATGGGTAAAACAACCATGTTGATGTTGTTCGAAACAGCAGGATTGCCTGTTGCACAGGAAGCATTTGAAAAAACATGGCAAACCACAACATCCCCGTTCACCGGGACAAAGGAGTATTCGGGGCTGTTGGTGCCCACATTGTTACAATTGACCACCCATTGAAAAACCGGAGCAGGACCACCATTTTGAACAGTGGCAGTTAAGGTAACCAGGCTTCCTACACAACAGGGATTGGTTGATGCGATAATGGTCACCGCAACCGGGAGATTGGGGCTTACACCCATGATCACGTTATTTGATACCGCAGTGGGGGTTGCAGCACACGACAGGTTTGAACTCATTATACAATGCACGATATCACCGTTTCCCGGAGCATATGTATAAACTGGACTGTTTTCCCCGGAAGGGGCTCCATTGACATACCAGGCAAAAAATGGATTATCTCCACCTCCGGAATGCGTTGCAGTAAAGGTAACACTGGTTCCCGCACATACTGAATTAGCTGAGGCGTTAACCGAAATGGTAACAGGAATCGGACTTGCCTGCTGAAGGATCACTTCATTGGAAGTAATGGGGTTGGTACCACTGATGCAACTTGCATTTGATAATAAATCGCATTTGACAACGTCACCCGGCAAAGCAAAATAAGAAAAGTTTGCTGCGTTGGTGCCCGCTGCAAGGTTATTGACTTTCCACTGATAAACCGGAGCGGGGCCCCCGTTGGTTGGGATGGCTGAAAAACTGACTGGATTCCCGGGGCAAAACGGGTTCGTAGGTGTGTTGATGACGATCGCAGCTGGCAATGCCGGGCTTACTCCCATGGAAAGTGGATTTGATACAGCGGGACTTCCGCTCACACACGCTGCGTTGGAGGTGAGCTGACAGGTGACAACATCCCCGTTTGAAGGTGAATATGTAAATCCTGGTGAATTTGACCCGCTGCTGATCCCATTTACTTTCCACTGATATACTGGCGAGGTCCCCCCGTTCACCACGGCAGATGCAAAGGTTACACTGCTTCCAGGGCATACAAGGCTATTGCTGGCGGAAATCCTGATGCTTGCAGGGGTTTCTGTATGATGGAGCATGGTGATTCCATTGGATTTACAAGGGTTCATGACTGCACATGTCAGGTTTGAGGTCATCTGGCCGGTCACAAAATCACCGTGTGTGGGGACATAGGTGTAAGTTGAACTGGTTGTTCCTACGGGCAAACAATTCACGCGCCATTGATAAACCGGCAACGTTCCTCCATTGGTGGGGGTAGCGGTGAAAGTAACAGGACTTCCTTCGCAAAATGGATTTGTGGAAGTTGATATACTTACAGCAGGTGCAAGTTCAGGCTTCACCACCATAGTGATCGGGCTCGACGTGACAATCTTGCTTCCCGAATAACATAAAGCATTCGATGTCAGCCGGCAGGTTACCACATTGCCGGTAGCCGGCGTAAATATCAGGGTTGCATTGTTACTCCCTGTGTTGTTTCCATTGAGTTTCCATTGATATACAGGGGCTGTTCCCCCATTTGAAATCGTGGCCGTAAAAGTAACCTGACTGGCAGTGCAGGATGGATTTGTAAGGGTTGAAATGGATATAGTGACCGGCAGAACCGGCATTACGGTCATATTGATCGCATTGGAAGTGGCAGGATTTCCTGAACAGCACTGAAGGCTTGAGGTCACCTGGCAGGTAATGACATTTCCATTAACAGGAGAGTAAACAAAGGTATTTTGATTGGTACCGGCATTCACCCCATCAACTTTCCATTGGTAAACCGGGGATAAACCCGCATTGACGGCAACAGCCGTATAGGTTACCATTGCGGCCAGACAAGATGGATTTGCGGCTGTAGTAATCGTGACACTTACCGGAAGGATAGGGTTTACCGTCATGGAAATCTCATTTGAACCAGCCGGGTTATTCGTTGCACACGTCAGATCGGAAGTGACCCAGCATCGGATGAAATCACCGTTTGAAGGAATATATGAAAATGTCGGGCTGTTTGTTCCAACACTTAAACCGTTTACAGTCCAGGCATATGCAGGTGTGGAACCCCCATTGACCGCCTGTGCGGTATAAGTTACCGGCAGCCCGGTACACGAGGGATTCGTTGATGGCATAATACTGGAGCTCACCGGGATGCCAAGGCTTGGGATGACCGTCATGGCAATGATGTTTGAAACTGCCGGATTACCTGTTGCACAGGATGAACTCGAGGTCAGGGTGCAGGTAACTTGGTCGCCGTCCTGCGGAATGTATGTAAAAACCTGATTATTTGAACCGCTGTTCATCCCGTTTACTTTCCATTGAAAATTCGGCGATGTTCCACCGTTTACGGGAGTCGCAGTAAAAACAACCTGAACATTCTGGCAAACAGGGTTTAAGGAAGTTACAATGGAAACGGATACCGGTAATTGCTGGCTGACGGCCATGGTAACAACGTTGGAAGATACGGGGGTCACAGGCGCACACTGGATATTGGAAGTCATCCAGCAAACAACCTGGTCGCCATGGTTTGGGAAAAAAGTGTAACTGGCACTATTTGTGACCACAGTAACTCCATTTACCTTCCATTCAAAGGTGGGAGCAGTTCCTCCGTTAAATGCGGTCGCGGTCAGCGTGACGGACGAGGCAACACAAACCGGATTTGAAGATGCGGAAATAGAAACACTTACTGGAATATTCGGGGTCACGGTCATGGTAACTGAATTCGACAGGGCCGGGGATACGGATTGGCACAGAACGGATGAAAAAAGTTTACAAAATATCACATCCCCATTTGCCGGAGCATAGTTATATACCGCACTATTTGTTCCAACGGGGAATCCATTCAACATCCATTGATATACCGGGGATGTTCCGCCATTGACTGGAAAGGCCGTGAATGTCGTGGTAATACCCTGGCAAACAGGATTTGCAGATGCCTGAATGCTCACACTGACCGGAACGACCTGGTTTGTGATCATGGTTACCGGGGCCGATACCGCAGGATTGCCAAGGGTGCAGGAGGCACTGGAGGTAAGCTTGCATGTTACAGCGTCGCCATTGAATGGAACATAGGTAAAACTATTGGCTGCTGAACTGACTACGATATTGTTAACTCTCCATGAAAACTGCGGGGAAGTGCCTCCATTGGCAGGCAGAGCTGTATAGGTCACTGATGTGCCCTGGCAAACCGGATTTGCAGAAGCAGAAACGGATATACTCACCAACTGGCTGGGGCTGACTGTCATCACGATGGGACTTGATGATGCCGGGTTTCCTATAACACAAGTGGCACTTGAGGTCATCTCGCATACTACAAGGTCGCCGTTAACAGGGGTCATGGAAAATACGGGACTATTGCCTCCACCTGGTAATCCGTTCACTTTCCATTGATAGACCGGTGCCGGACCTCCATTTTGAGAAACCGCCGTAAAGGTCACCTGAGTACCCTGGCATACCGGGTTGGAAGAAACGGAAATAAAAACTCCCGTCTGCCGTAAAGGACTGACAATCATGCTTACAGGGTTAGAAACAACCTGTGGCAATGTATTACATTGGGCGGTTGAATAAAGGTCGCAGGTCACCACATCACCATTTGATGGAATGTAGCTAAACACACTGCTGTTGGTGCCAACCGGGTAACCATTTACCATCCATTGCAGAACTGGCGTGGTTCCTCCATTCACCACAGCTGCACTGAGTAAAACGGGCGTGCCTTCACAAACCGGATTATTGTCAGGTGAAATAGTAATGGCGGGAACCACCAGGGGTAAAACCGTGACATGTAAGGTGCCTGGAGCAGTAGCCGTAGCATAGTTCACCATGACAACCTCCGTGCCCGCCTGCGACCAGGCAACAACGATGCTGTTTGTGCCTGCTCCGGAAGTAATTGTTCCCCCGGAGGACAAGGTCCAGGTATAATATGCCATGCCCGGATCTGTGGTGTAAATATAACCTCCGGTACCATAACAAACACTGTCGGGGCCGGTAATTGAAGGAATCAGACCGGGCTGATCGACAGAAGCAGTAGCTCCTTTCGTGACAGGGTATCCGTATAGGTATATTGTTGAAAAACAGAGCAATATCAACAGAAATCGAATGGTAAAACGATTATCCGTAAATCCCGGTATATGGTGTGGTTTCTGGAATGAATTCATAAAAAAAATATACTTTACAGAGGCAAAAAACTTTTTTTTTTTTCTTATTATATAGTAAAATAAATAAAAAGTGGTATATATGCGATATGGGTAAATATACTAAAGATTTATCTAAGTAACAATTGTGGAAATCCGTAAGAAAAGATTGAGGAAATCAGGCACACTTGTTCATGCCTGAGAATGCACTAATCGTTGTTCTTCCGGGGAGGCTTTTTAAAACGCAAAAAGAACTCAAGCCCTGTTGCCTGGTCTCCATCCATCGACGCTTCGATGTTAAAAGGAACCAGAGAAGGATTGGCAACCATGTTGATATTCTGCAGCTGCACAGCATCAATTTTAGCAAAATAATGACCAGGTACGAGCCCAAGAAAAGAAAAATAGCCATCTTCCTCCGACAGGGTTTTGGATATGAAAGTGGAATCTTGCCGGTAAAATGACACATAAACGCGCCCCAGTCCTTTTCTGATCGAATCCCCTTGAAGGTATACCATTCCAGACACCTCACCCATGATCCTGATAGGTACATGGATGCACTTGTATTGGTTGGGATTGATCGTGATGCTGATAATTGAATTGGGTATCTGCCAGGATACATTTTCGAAACCAGCACGGTCCAGCTCTATGTAGTAGGTCGTGAAGGGTTCAAGTTCAGAAACCCGGATTGTACTGTCACGGTAATTCTTTTCAATTCGTCCGCCACTGACCCTTAAATTAATCCCAATTACCTTTTGTTCATCGCTTTCGTACTTACCATTGCCATTCATATCCAAAAATGGGATGATCACCATTCCTCCTTTTCCCACAGCAGAGTTCCTTGAAAACTTCGCTTTCCCCCCTTTGCCCTCATACACCATGCTGCCTCTTGCGAACTGTAGAAATGAGGTAACATCCGAGCTGTTTCTCACAGATAAATTGGTTTGAACGGCGCTAAAATCATAGCGTACCCCTAGTTGGTATGTGTTGCTGTTGTTTGCGAAATTTTTTTCAAAAACGAAATTCAGTGTGCCATTGCGGAAGAACCTCTTTTCAATTTCAAGTTTCCCCGAAAGGAATCTGCCCTTGCTGACAATGAACTGGGCCTGTGGAGTCAAAATTATTTTTGCCGGCAGTTTAATACCAAGCGAAAGGTTACAGAACACATATGGATTTGCAGGATCGATGAACAGGGCAGATGTTGTCAGGTTGGTACTGATCCCGAGCAAAGCCCCGGAAATCAATAATTCAGAAGCATAATAGCGGGATCCGGGCAAGACGAGTTGATTCAGGGTCAGACGGACCAGTGAGGAAAACACACGGGTATGAAAGGGTATGGAAATTACAGCCTTGCGCTCTTCGAGGTAATTCGCGTTGATGACCTTCTGGCTTTTACTCAGGTTGGTATAATAAAGTTCAATCAGTAAATCCCTGGGAAGCCGGTAACTAAGTATCCCTTTGAATTTCACACCCAGGGAATATTCCGCTGAAATTAATAAACTGGTAGCCAGCCTGAGAGAAAAAGCAGCAAAGGGCATTACCGGGCGCAAAGGCATTGTTGAGAGATACTCCACGCCGGCCCCCAGCGTCAATCTCCTGCTTGCACCATAATTTAAACTCAGTTTTGAGTATTTGCTGCTTTGGGAGTTTTCAACTACACCGGCGTTGAAGGTATATTCAAATCTCTGCGGAGGTAAGAAATTGAATGGTATGCGAATTTGTTGTTCACGGGTATGCTCTTCTCCCCACGGACCATAAAAGCGAAGTTTCACCAGTGAATTTCCATATACCAGCGGAACTTCAAATGAAAAATAACCTGAAGCATCAGCCATCACATAATCGACCAGTACATAATTCACATAGAGTTCAACAATCCATCCTGGTTCGGTGTAATCGCTTAAAGTATAGGTGCAGAATGACCTTTGAAATGTTGTCGGGGTGTTTGATATCTGAACTCCGACTACCGGTGCGTTTAAAGAGATATTGGATTGCGTGGCAATTTTTCCGACATAGATCTGCTTGAACAGTTTGAGATCGTTGTTTGCGAAATGCCAGTAATAATTCTGCTGACTTGCATCAAATGGCATACTGCTTGCGTAATTCAGGTTAACTGACGCTTCCCCGCCCACCAGCAGTCCTCCCAAAGCAAGGTTTACCCTGATATCGCTCTTTTGATGTAATCGTTCGGTTGCTGAAACCGACCAGTCGGCTGCCCCAAAATGAAAAATTGGATAATTCCGCTTAATAACTGTGTCGGGACTGATATTCCCTTTGAGCCTGCTCAGGTTTGTTCGCATCATGGCCTGCCGCATCTCCCTGATCAGGGGCAATTCGAGCTTGGTGGTCAGTGTTACTGACATGTTGCTGAAGGAAAAGTTACAATCAAGGCCAAAAATTTCTCCAAAATAACTTGATTTAAGGTACAGGTTGTTCTCAGTTCGTATCAGGTCTCCTTCATTTAATTTATGAACATTCTTCTGGTATTGAATTTCGTTATTCACCCGGTCGATCAGGTATGGGGATTGCTGATTGATGAAAAAGCCCTTCACTGTATCATATCCTGGGGTTGGAAAATTCTGTATTTTCAGAAAGGTAAAAACATTGGTAACAGGCAGGTATAAAACCTGCCCATGGATATAGGCAGGCATCTCGGCGGTTCCGATCTGCCTGATAAATAAAACAACAGATATTTCCTCAAAATCAGAATCCTCCTGAGCCAATACCCGTTCCGGATTCAGGGAGAAGAGAAGACAAAACAGTAAGAAAGCATACCAAAAGCCTGACGCATCCCTGTATTTCTTAATTCCGTAATTCCTGTATGCATTATCTTCTGTCAAAGTAAATTTAGATGTTTTTGTTCTGTGTCCTGCTATTCCTGGATAAACATCACCACGAACGAACCGCTGTAGTCTCCCGGTGGGTTTGAAAGCGGGTTTCCTACTGTTAAAGTTCCACCGAGGTAAACCTCCAGGGTTCCACCGCCGGAATATGGCAACACAAACGGAGTGGGTGGTTCCGTGCTGCCAAGGTTCATGGTCATTGTTCCCCCGTTGTTACCCGTCAAAACCGCCGCAGAGCCTGCCAGGTAATGGATAACCGTTCCAGGATTTCCCTCAATTTGGAAGATAGCAGGATAATATGTATAGCCCAGGCTGACCAGGATAATGTCTCCCACTGAATTTCTTAATCCCGCCGGATCAATAATGACCGATCCTCCTCCCACACCTTGAGAAAATGCACCGAAACTCAGGTTCCGGATAAATGATACTGATACCGGCCTGGGCGGCATTTCCTGTGCTTCTATAGTGTCAATAAGCAGAATAAAAAGCACTAAAAGCAACAAGACCCTGACTGTTTTAGATATTGTCCCAAACTTAGTTGAAATATAGGTTAAAAAGGAAGGACCAGACATAGCTGATCCTCCACTAAGGTTCCGTAAGTTTGAGTTGCGAAACAAAAAACATGGAACCAATGGATAAAAGTAATGAATTAAACCGTAAAACGCTTTCGTGGTTAAAAGAACAATCGATTGATTTACGGGTTGGTATTTTGCAGAACTATTTAAGTGTCTGTCAGATAATGATAAACGAGCTCCTTGAAGAGGAAGTGATTGATAAAGCCGGTGCCCGATACAGTCACCAGAAGCCAGAGAATGGCCGGTGGAGCCGTTGGGGCTATAACCCTGGCAGCGTGAAAATCGGAGATCAGAAAGTAAGGGTCGAGGTTCCACGGCTATTTGATAATTTGGATGAGAAAAACACTCCGCTCCAACGTTACGAAGAGATGAAAGAACTCCCGGAACCGACAGATCAGTTGCTTAAAGGGGTATTGCTGGGCCTTAGCGTACGAGATTATGGGCAGGTGGTTGATTCGCTGAACGAAGGATTTGGGCTGTCTAAAAGTTCCGTCTCCCGTTCCTTTGTTGAAAGAACCGAAGAAAAACTGAAGGAGTTTGAGTCCAGGCCAATTGCGCATCACAAGATACTGGCCCTTTTCATTGATGGAAAATACCTTTCCAAAGAGCAGATAATTATCTGCCTTGGTGTTACAGAAAACGGAGACAAGATCCCGCTTTGTTTTACCCAGGCTGCTACGGAAAATTCTCAACCGATCAAGGATATGCTGGAAAGATTGAAGGAACGTGGTTTGGATTATTCCAGTGGGTTGCTTTGTGTGATCGATGGTAGTAAAGGAATACGAAAAGCGGTTGAAGATTGTTTTGGTGAGATAGCAATCATTCAGCGCTGCCAGTGGCATAAACAAGAGAACATTTTGAAGTATTTGCCGGATAAATATCATGAGTCCGTTAAAAGACAATATCAACATGCCGTAAACCAAGATAAATATGATGACGCCCGAGCTGAACTTGGGCAACTCAAGTCCGATCTGAAATCACTGAATATGGCCGCTGCCCGTTCATTGGACGAAGCCATGGAAGAGATCCTGACCTTGCACAAACTCGGCATTAACACACTTTTTGCCCATTCATTTGCAACAACCAATTGCATCGAAAACCTTAACTCCCAACTACGTAAATATGTTGGCCGAGTGAAAAACTGGACGTTATCAAACGAGCGATACCGCTGGGTTGCAGCTGCTTTATTGGAGGTTGAACGCAAAATGCGAAAAGTTAATAACTTTGATAAACTGGATATGATGAAAAATGCAGTCATAAAAGAAGTAAAACGTAGAACCTTAGCCAATCAAATTTCAACTAAATAATGGACAACCTCCTGTTTTATTTAGGAATTTCTTTTTCACGGTGCTACCATTGGTTATTTATATAAACTTTCCTGTTAAACACTACATCACCCGTTGATAAACTAACAACATAAATACCTGTCGGATACGTCAGGTCCATTTCCTGGTACCCTTCAACCATTATTGCCTTGTGCAGCAACCGCTGACCAACCATGTTATAAATTGTAAGGTCGGCCTGTTTCCCTCCCTCCGGTTTTGAATAGATATACAGTCGGTTCCTGAAACTGTAAACATAGAACGGATCTTCCTTTCCCGGTTGATACCTGAGGTCTTTCAGACTGAATATCAATGAGAAACGATTTTCATCCGTTCCGGGGTCCAGATGAATCCGATACTCAGGATGCAAGGCAATATTCTGTTTTATCCCGGTTACGCGATCACAAAAATAGATGAAAAGATTTGATGGCATGTACTCGATATCGCAAATTCGAAAAAGAACATACCCTTTCTGCATTGTTTTAAATCCCAGTTTCACCTCGGTAATGGTATCAACCGGATAGGGAATTCCACTCACAGACAACCTGGATGTATCGGGGGTAACAGCGTACAGGTTGGGGACCAGCACATCGGTATTCATCAGTTTCAGCGCATCGTGATGTACATCGAATCCCATAGTCGCATCCTGGTTGAAGTATAGGGTCATTGGGTCCCCTGGCGAATCCTGAATCTCATTTTTGGCGCTGATTCTCAGCAGCGGCCGCCATTCATCCGATGTTTTTTTATGAAAATAGGGCGATAAATTATTAACTCTCACGCTATTGGTAAAAATCAACGTGGATGCAACGGGATAGGCTCCATCAGAAACATGGAGGAAAAATCCCTGCATGGACCCAATGATGTTGTCGGCGATTCCGTCACTTGAAACCCCGTGGACATAAGTGCTGTAGGTCCCGGTGTACTGATCAGTATTCCCGGCATTAAAATAATAAACAGCATCATCGATGTTGGTTCTAACCCATCCGGAACCGGCGTCCCAGTCAATGGGCGAAGGATATGGATTGCCGATCAGGTTGAAGCCGAGTGTGAATGGCCTGTTGCTGTTGAATAAAGTAAGCGGAATCATGTTTCTGTTATTCACAACGCCAAAAAGGTCAAGCGTATCAGGACTAAAAGAAGGGCCGAAGTTAACCGCATATCCCTCCATCGGATTGAGGATGCCCGCGGCGTTGGTGTAGTTTAGCCACCCGGTAAAGAACCGGTTTTCATCATACCTGTAAAATGTCGGGAAAGAGGCATTCAGGTTCATGTGATCACCAAACTGGCCTACGGTTGCGGCTTGAAAGGGCGAACTGAAATACTTATAACCAAATCCGACCGGAAGATATCGTTGCATGATCAAATTGCCGCTGATTTCACCATTTCCCAAACCATCTACGAGTGAAGTTTGGGTTTGGTTCGATAACAGTGTTAGTTTTTTATTGGCGCTAAGCGTACCATTGCATAATAAAACACTCCGCAGCGTTTGATTTGGTGCAGAAATCGACGTAATACTCCCTGTTCCAATGATTATATTCTCAAAAAGGGTCGACGAACTCCCTCCAATTACCTGGATACCGCCATTGAAATTAATGGTACCGCCATTATTATTGAAAGTGCCATTATTTGTAAAATTAAGGGCGATACTCATGGTATCCGAAACCGGACCTGTAAGGGATCGTGTGGCGTTGATCGTAACGTTCCCGAAATTACTTGTAGCTGAACCACTTATAAGTGTTGCGCCATCAAAAACAACGCCCCCGCTGTTATGAATAAATGTTCCGTTATTGATCCAATTGGAAAGCATGATAAACGCGGCAGCACTCTTTCCGACCAAGACACTTGCGCTGGAAATCCGGATGATATTAAAAGTGGTTGTTGAACTTCCGCTAAGCGTTGTGCTTCCCACGAAATTTACCTGGCCCGAGTTGTGATTGAACGTGCCATTGTTTACCCAGTTGCCGGCAATTCCCAATGTTGACGACAAGGGCCCTGTTAAAATGCTTCCGGTATTAATCTGAATGTTGTTTAACGTATCAGGATTTGTCCCGCTTAGCACGGTAGTTCCGTTGAAAACGGTTGTACCATAGTTGTGATCGAACGAACCGTTGTTGATCCAGTTAGAATTTAACACCAGCTTACCAACCGTTGATGCCTTAAAACCGCTTCCGGTTGAATTTGTCAGGGTTCCGTTTACCAAAATGTCTATATCTGCCATTGCCTTGATCCCATTTCCGGTAAGAAGCAGGTGGTTATAGGTTTGCAGGTATGGAAAAACCGCCGTCCCGGTTGCATTGGATAATTCGATGGTGCCCCCGGTCACTGAAGTAAAATCGCTGAAATTTCCTGCCGGGAAAACATAAAAACCAAAAGTGGAAGGGGTGAGCCTCATGGTTCCGGTGCCGCTGACCGTTCCCAAATCATGCCCAACAGTGCTGGCGAGATCCAGCTTGGCGGTTCCATTCAGGATAAGGGAATTTGCCCGATGACCTGTTCCGGTAGCAGTTACGGTATGCCCCGAGGCAATGATCACATTCTGTCCGTTCGGGTATGTTGTAGCGGCAGCTCCTGCATGTGAGACCGTTGACCATGTAGTGAGGGTGGTCCACGGTCCCCCCAATGTCGCATTCCGGCTGTAATACGTTAACGTTGTCAGGAATTCAGAGGGATAACCCGCTGTATATTCTCCGTCGAGATAGGAAACACCTGCAAAAGTGATTAGGTTCTGAGAAGTGTTGACCGCGGTACCCTGCGTCCATGCGCCATTGAAATACCGCCCGCCGATGTATTGATTTTCTGTTCCGTGCACATCCGCCTGAAGATAATTGTAAACGTGTGTCACGGTCAGGCCGCTGAAACCTGTACTGGTAACATGCCAGTAAAACATCAGTTGGTAATCTCCCGGGTCGGTAGTACAATAATGTTTAGAATTGACAGGTATTACCGTAACCGTTCCGGGAGCAGTATTGGCTGTCACATTGATTCTGACAGGTACATATTTCGATGGGCACCCAATGGGGAAGGTAAAATCGTGCGCAGAGGCCGGGTATGATTTTCTCACCCCGGCATCGCTGGTCAATCCATCGCTGCGGATATAGCTTGTTGCGGAATTTCCAACGATCGACCCGGTGGAGGTACTGGATAAAATCAACAGATTGTTGCCGATGTCAAGCATCTTGCCTTGAAATGTCAGGATTCCCGTTATATCCATGACCGAAATCATGGTGACATCCTTTGCACTGTTCAGGGTAAGATTACCAAATTTACCGGCGCCATTGCCTGACAGGATTTGTACCACTGGACCGGCAAGCAAAATATTACCGGAACCTGCATGGGTGGCTGAATTGTAGATATTCCCGATTACAGTAATTACATTGCCCCCGTCATTCAGAGTCGCGCTGTTTAAAGAAAGGTCGCTGTTGACCCTTACCACCGTGTTGGGCTGTAAGGCGATGACCCCTGAAAGGTTGGTGTTGCTGATGGCCACCCGGCCAAAGTTTGTCCTGTTTCCTGCAACACCTGTAATGTTTTGTGTTGCGCCGTTGCCGTTGAAAGTCGTCAGCTGTCGTATTGAAATTGATCTGTAACCGCCTGTTGTCACACCAGTTCCGGCATCTGTATTCAGGTTTGTCAAACCGCCTGCAATGTTGACATCGAGGCTGTCGGTATCGAAAACAGAAGTAGCCTGGATTGTTAAAGTTCCTTTCAGTGTGAGGCCATGAACAGACAGTTTAAGGGTTTTGGACCTTGTTGTTCCATCTACCGTGAGGTTAAAAAGTGGTACCTGGGTATCAAGGGTCAGGTTGGTCATATTGCCCGTACCTTCGGTAGCGCTGCTGCCGAAAACGACGGTACCTCCTGTTACCGTTGAACTTTCCGGCCTCAGGTAGAGGTCATTATAGGTGATGCTGGCTCCTCTTACAATATTCAAAGTACCTCCGGACATATTGAAAATGCTGCCTGAATTCAATACCTCTAATTTAGCACGGCTTGGCTGAGAATTTCGCCCGTTAATGGTCACGGTACTGGTTCCCGATTGCTTATATACGAGAGAACCAAGGCCATTGATCATGCTTCGCCTTACCTGGCCATTGACGAAAAGCAGTCCGCCACTGACTTCGATGGTTGGCGAGCCGGCACCGGAATATTCAATGTCATTATTTGCCAAGTCGGTCTCGTTTCCGATATAAATTCCACCGGATCTCACTTCCAGCATTCCGGCCAGGATCACATCCACGTCATCATCCAATGAGTCAGCAACATGAATAAATCCACCGTTTGCCGATAAACAGGTTGTTGAAGGGATATTGAATTTCTGGCTGGAGACGGTAACTGAAAGTGCAGCTGTTGAAAGCATGAACGTTCCGTTGACAAGTGTCAGGGGCAAAATATTATTGGTAAAGGAAAAGGCAGTGGAGGTGACATTCAGTATCGGGGTTAATGAAGTCCCTTTGTTAACGGTCAGGGTATAAAAATCTGTAGTTGCACCCCTTCCGGAAATAGTGGCAAGCGAACTGCCGGTAAAGGTTACATCACATCTGTAAAGGTTGGGCGCCAGCAGATTGCTTAAATCAAAGATACCAGCATTCGCCAGGTTGCCACCCAAAGAGAGTGAATGGCTGACCGGTGTTCCTGTTGTTGCGATATTGAAAATTGCGCCGGCGGCTATGGTGAAGTTTCGGTCAACCCTGATGGTCTGGGCAAAATTGTTTTGCAGGATCAAATTACCTCCGTTTACCAACAGATCGAGTTTGATGGTAAGGGAACGGGAAGCAACGCCATTCAGTTTGGCCAGTGCGGTTGCAGAATTTCCGTTTACAGTCATGATCCCATTCACAATAAGGTCCGAATTTGGCATGGTAATGACACGCCCGGTGGTTGGAGTAAGCATCAGGTTGCAGTAATTGGTAATCGACCGGGATGTTGGCGCACTGGAGATCAATGGAATACCAAAATCAACACTTCCTGAATAATATTCAACCGTTCCCCCGCTTGATCCGAGAAAATTACCAAAATCTCCTGCAGGGAAAATGGCCGTGCCCCCGGTTGATGAAATTTGGATTTTCCCGGTACTGCCGGGGATCACTGTTCCGAAGTTATGCCCCTTCGTTGTTCCAATAGTTAAAACGGAATTCAGTTTGATTGATAAACTGCCGGAAAAAACCGAATCGGTTTGTATGGTCACTGTATGATTATTACTGCCGCCATCACCGATAAAAACAGGGCTTCCCCGTCCGGGAATTTTGGTTGAAGGAGGTCCTCCATACGATTGGTTCGACCAGGTTGAAGGTGAAGTCCATAATCCATTGGCCCGACTGTAGAAGGCCGTAACGGAATCGAAAGGGGGAATTCCGGCAGTATAGTCACCCCTGAAACTGTTTTCATTGGGAAAGGAAATGGTGTTGGTGGTTTCATTCACCAGGGTTACATCATTCAGGTATGTCCAGAATGCCGGATTGTATTTACCAGGGACATATAATGTATTATCCGGCAGATTTGCATAGTTAAACGAAAAGGCAACGGCATTTGACGGAATATTTGTAAATCCGTATTCCTCCACTTTCCAATAATATTGAAGGCAATTTCCGATGGTTGCAAACGGATGTTTCGCCGGAACAGGTTTAACTGCTACACTTCCATAAGTAGCAGGGATTGTTTTCAGGTGAACGATGACAGGTGTATACTTTGCCCCACTGCCAATGGGGAAAGTGTATGACGTGGTGTCGGCATATGTCCGGCGCAGTCCACCATCCGATGGAGCACCTGAGGTGAGTATATACCTGTTTGTGCCCATCGTGCCCTCGATGGTAGCCAGTGCCGTTAAGGATAGCTGGTATCTTGCAATGTCAAACAACCTGTCATTCACCAGGGTAAGTGTACCTGTTATTCCGATATCGGCGGCCAGGGAAACCTGGGCTGATCCGACTGAACCGGTTGTATTGTTGATTTCAAGATTCTGAAACGTACCTAGTCCATTACCCGAAATTGATTGTGTTCCGGTCGATTTGTTCATGGTTATTTTCCCGGCACCAATATGTGTTCCGTTATTGACTATATTTCCTGCCACATAAACGGTTTTCCCGCCATCGGCAAGAATGCCGCTGGTAATCATCAGGTCGTTCCTGATGGTAAAAGAAGCGGCTGATGAAGCAAGGATGAGACTTCCCGAGGTTTTATTGACCTGAAGGTTGTACAACCCATTGGTGATTGTCCCGAAATTCCATAAAAAGTAATTCCCGTATCCAAAAAAAGAGGTTGTATTATTATTTGGAGTATAGATTCCTCCGGGGTTGATAAAAAAATCATGGCTCACTGATACCGGAAAATTGCCGGTACCCGATGACAAGATTGCGTTGGCATATATATTGATCTGATTTGTGATCACCAGGTCGTATAAAAGGTTCACATTCGCATTTCCTGTTGATCCAAGTCGTTTGACTTCAATATTCCACAAATATACCCTGGTAAATAAATCAACAGAAGGGGTATTGACCGGATTGGTTTCAAAAACAATTTTACCACCGGTCACAGAAAAATTCCCGGGATCACAGTTCAGATAAAGTCCGTTTCCATTGGTTGGGGTTCCATTGGTGCAGTCCCTGATAATTATTTCGCCTCCGGTCATGACGAAGGTCGAGCTGGGATTTGGGATATTGAAAATGGGCACCGCAGAGGTAAGCTCTCCGGCTTCGGTTTCGTCACCCCTCACGATCACGGTTCCACCGGTCTGAACATAGGAGGTCTTCCCGGAAGAAGTCCAGGTACTTCGCATGACAGAGGTATTTAAAACACCGCCCTCAATGATAACCATGGATGATGAATTGGCCGTATTCCAGAAGATAATCCCTGCACTATGGCGGGTACTGAAATAACCATCAGAAATCCTGAAGGTTCCGAAGATTGACAGTGCACATTCCGCGTTCGTGGTTACCCCTACTGCATTGGCAGGAGCTTGCGGGAACCCCGAGTTATTCGAAGCGGTTGTATATACCGATACATCAGGGCTGGCAATCCACAATTGTGCCGCCAGTCCGATGGCATAATCCCCATTCTGGTCATCTGGACCGACAGGTCCCTCAGCCAGAGTAGGAATCAGAATGCTTCCTGTGAGTTTTAATGTACCATTCTTAATCCATAAGGCTTTTCTGACTTCAGGGTTATCCTGTGTGAAAGGGGTTGTTTGATATCGTTTGACAGCATTGGACCCATAGAGTGAAAAATTGGCAATGTTCGATGAATTTATCGTTAGAACATACGTCTGATCAGTTCCCTTGTCAACAATCAGGTTGTAAAAGTCAGTAATACCGTTCAAGGTCACCGTGTTGTTCGCTTCCCCGGTAAACCTTACCGTTACTGCTCCGTTTGTGGCGAACTGGTCATAAACAGGTGCGGTAAGGTTTGTTAGCCGCACGATGCCATCGTTGGTGAAATTACCGCCAATATTCAGTTGATGAAAGTTGGAATGAAACCGGCCGGCCGGGGGCAATGTGCCCGGAATGGAATAGGCCGGAGTCATGTTGGTATTTCCCGTTCCGGTGGTGATTTTGCCGGTTGATTCGACCGATAAATTCTTGCCGACTGTAACGACAATTCTTCTGGCATTGGTGGCATCGTTGATCTGGAAAGTCCCTTTCTGGATCATCAGTGAATCATAGACCATGAGATTCGTATCGGGCAATGTGCCAATGGTCATCACCTGGCTGACAGATCCGAGGTTAATAAACAGATTGCTGTATGCAGCAATGGCATTGTCAATATAAAAGCTTCCCGTTGTGGCATAATATTCAACGGTTCCGCCATTCAATGCCAGGAAAGTGCCCCCGTTGATTATCGGCATTTTCCAGTAAGAACCGCTGACCCTGCTGGTTCGAATACGCCCTTTCCCATTGAGGGTTATTGCCGGGATCGTATAGGTGGCCAGGTTTAAAACTGCACCGAGGTTGATCGTAATTGTATGTCCCGTAGTGGAAATATTTGCTGACACCGTAATGGTCCGGCCTGTCAGGATGCATACAAAATCGTTGGAGGCAGGAGTCGCAGAACCTATTAAAGTAGTCCCGGTGGAGTCGGTGGTCCAGATATTAGTCCCGCTCCAGTTGCCTGACTGGTAACTGTAGTATTTTGTGGCAAAACCTTCAGAAGAAAAGATTAACAGTACCGAAACAAGGGTAACAAATGTATATATGGCTATTGAAAATTTTATTTTCATTTTTCGGACCATTCGGTAAAAAAACCATCCATTGCCACATAACACTCAAACAAATGCACTACTTTAAAATAAGGTCCCCTTCTGCCATTTTTTGCACCTTGGTGTCAACAGGTGTCGAAAAAACCACGTGCAGTTTGCCAGATTTATAGTCTATGCCCGGAATTCTGTCGAGGGTACATTGAAACCGGCGTACCAGGTTCGGTGTATAAACCGCAATCCCTTTGACAGACCCCACTTTTGTTTCCTTTCCCTGGTCAGAGATGTGTTTAACGATGATATCCCCGTAAACCGAGAAATTGCCAGTCCGGTTAAAAGTCAACCTGAATTTCGGGAGGGTGTCTTTCACCATTTCAAATGCAAGGTCAGAAAGCGTAACCTTTGTATTGGCTTCTCCAAGGCGGATTATGACCGGAATTGTAATCCCGAAAATAGGGATCAGTTTGGCTGATACCGCCGTTGTATCAGCTGTAATTTCTTTTTCACCCAGTGGTTTGGCCTTTGGAATTGCTCTGAAATAGATATGCGAACGATATTCGCCGGGGTCCATTTTGGCTCCTTTTACAAATTGCATTTTAATGATTTGAGATTTTTTAGGTGCCAGGGATACAGTCCGGGGATAAAACCTAAGGTATTTATCTGCAAAAAATTGTCCTGAATCCGGAGCGGTGATGGCTTCAAACGAGCCATCGTCCTTCATCCTCATTTGTACAATGGAAATCAGGTATTTTGATGAATCGTTGCCCGTATTTGCAAGGGTAAGTTCCTGCGATCTTACGGCTCCTTCAAAAACCACCCTGCGAGGCAGGATCAGCAGGTTCCCCTGTCCATAAATTTCAACGAATGCAGAACTACAAATAAGAGCAAGGATGAACAAACCCCGAATGAACAAAACAATCCGGAATGATCCGGACTTTTTCAAAGATAAACCTGAAAGTTGCATACTTCTTGAATTAATAAAGGCTGGCAGCTTCACCCTGATTCACCAGAAAAGAGTACCAGATTATCTTTCCTGATTTGGTTTTTTAGTTGTAATTCACCGTAACATTCATGGGTGAAACAGAAACGAACACCCCAGCCAGTAATTCAGTTTCGGGATTCAGGATCGGATCACTGTCGAATGAACGAACGATCAACTTGCTATTTCCGTTGGGCACTTCCATCGGGGACGGCGGAACGGTTATTTTATAAGAATATGCTGTTGTTCCGGCAACTACAAACGAAGCGGCCGTAAAAGTGCCTGTGGAAACTGGAAGTATGATATCTGACATTACAGCACTTGCACTCGATGGCACCAATTCAACAGAACCTGCAATGATAATGGCAACACTTTCAAAATTCAGGTCAACTGATTTTGTAACGGTGATCGGTTCAACAACGGTTGCACTGATCCGCGTACCTGAAGAACCTTCCTGGGAATAAACAAAGGAAATAGTGAATGTAAAAAGAAGTATGAAAATTAGTGACTTTGTCATCATCCTGTCCATTTTGAATAATTCGTATAAAGATACAATATTTTTATAGAATTCACACCAGCAGAGAAAAATTGCCTTACTTCTTCAAAAAAAAAGAAACGCTGTGTATGCTACAGCGTTTCTTTTTATGAATGGCAATTTTAGTTATAGTTTACAGTAACATCAAAGGGAACTGCTGACACATAAACCCCGGCAACCTGATTGGCGGCCACGGTAACATCTGCACCAACATATAAAGTTTCTTCCCCCGAAAGGGCTCCCAACTGACCGGTTGGTGTTGGTGAACTGGTGAAGTTATTGACAATCATCGTTTCACCACCGGCACCGGTTGTGTTGGTAATCGTCAGGTCTGTTGATGGGAGTAAAATGGAATAGGTGGCATCAGGTACCCCGCTTACTGTAAAGGTAGCGGCGGCAACCGTACCGGCAACAACCGGGAAGGTCACACCTCCAACCTGGCTGCGGGTAGCTGCTGCAGATGCTTCCAGGGTGACAACACCACCGGTTGCACTTACTGCCAAATTCCCGAAATTCAACGGGACGTCCAATACAATAGTGATAGGTGAAACAATTGTAGCGGTAGCAGTTGAAGATTCAGTTACCTGCGCCTGGGCTGTAACTGCAAACATGACGAGCAATAATGCCAATCCAAATAATCTTGTAATTGTTTTCATTGTTTTTGGGTTTAGGGGTTACTTTCTTTTTTTAAATTGTTATGTTGATTTATACTCGGTTCAATCTGCTATACGAAAAGTTTGTTTTATAGTTACAATCAGTTCATAAATCCTACACTTAAAAACAAAGATAGGTCAAGGATATTCTCTTTGCAATTGGTAATAACCATAAAAAAAAACTCCGGAAAACCGGAGTGTCAAAAAAAAATAAAACATTATTTAGTTGGATTACACATTATTACAAAAAATGTGCCCCTGCCATTTGTCCGTCAATATTACCCTAACATAATGGATATAATCAAAAAATAAATATTTGATCACTTGGAATTTTGGTTGGTCAGATTGCCTTTTATCGTCAGGGAACCGTTGTTCGTCATCGTGGCAGTGTTTTGTATGGTCACATTGCCCATGATGGTAAGACCGGCTCCAACTGAAATTGTTAAATTGGCTCCTGTCAGTATGGACAGGCCTTTGCAGGCATTGCCTGTGGTCGAAACGACCGGGCTGAATGGTTTGCCTGATGGGATTACCACGTTTTGGGTTCCAAGTGGCACCACGCCGGGAGTCCAGTTCAAAGCGTTGCCCCATTGAACCGATACACTGCCATTCCATACAGTCGCCGGGTCGCTTATATAAATATTGTCCAGATACAAATTATTCCCGAGTTCACTGACCCCTCGAAAAAGAATTTTATTGGTTCCCGCCGGGATTGGGAAACTTTTGGATGCCCACTCGTTGGAAGCTGGTATATATGGCATGCCGGTTGCGCCTCCTGTATTCAAGGGTCCGGTTGGCCCACCCAGCCATGTTTTCAGCAATGAGAATGAGTTCCCGTCATCAGAGGATGCCCACAGTTCAAGTCGATCCACCTCTGTGGCATAGGTTGCATAGGCATGATCAAACGAAACGGACGGACCGGACAATGCACTGAGATCAAGGGTAGGCGAAATAAGATCAAAAGAATTGCCGGAAGGGATATTGTAAAAATCGGCGTATGCTGAACCCGATCCAATGCCAAATGCACTCACCGAACCGTCGCGCACCCAGGGTTTTTGAGCAATTGACCAGCAAACAGGGGGGTAAGTCGCAGATTCAAAATCTGCGACAAGCGGGAAACCGGTAATTGCAGCGCATAATGTCGCAGCAGACCAACCTGTTCCTGAAGAATAAGTGGGGATTGACGGCAGAACGGAATATGCTTTATAATAATAGGTGGTTGAAGGATTCAGACCCGTATGGCTGCAAGCTTCTGCAGATCCGTTATACAACACAGTTCCACCGCCGGTGATGGGATTTCCAGCCGAATAATTTCCGGAGGGTGTACCAAATGTATTCACCGTGTTGTAAGCCACCATCACATTGTTGCTGGCTATGTTTCTTTTCCAGGTCAGGTTAATTTGCGTGGTACTGGCTGCCTGGGCAAAAAAGCCGGATGGTTGCACCGGATTCGATAAGGCAACAAATGAAACCTGAATATTCGGTCGGTTTCCATTTGGGGTGCCCGACCCGGTAGGTGGCGTCTCATTTTGCTCCCAGAATTCATGCTGATTCATTGAATAGTCATACGTATCGAAAAAAACCGGGCCATTTGAGGCGCCATTTCCACCATAATTAGCTTCACAGAGCACTAGAAGGTTCTGGTCACCGGTATTCAGGTAAACGAAATCTGCAATATCAATTGTCGTCCAGCCGGGAGAAGGAAAACTGGCAGAGGCATCATATACCAGCGTAGCTCCATCGATAAGTGCTCCCCAGGTAATTGGGTAAAAAGTTCCATCGGATACAAGTTTCAGGTAAATTTTAACTGGACAGGATTCAATTTCCCCGGACTCGGCATTCCATCCCAGAGCGGTGATCAGTTTGGAACTGCCCAACTCAGTGGATGTATAGATAGATGCAGACCTGGCATAACCCTTCCATAAATTAAACGGGTAATGTCCCGAGGTAGTTCCATATCCGATTGTGATTTGCCCATGAAGTGTCATGCTGATATATATCATTATGATCATCAAGTAGATAGGTTTCATATTAATCGTCATTAAAGGTTATTTTTTTGAATATTAAACCCAACGGATTTCAGGTGTTCCCAGAAATCCGGGTACGATTTCATCACTACATCCGGATTCCTGATGATCAGTGATCTGGTTTTCATCGCAAGTGGAGCGAGCGTCATGGCCATCCGGTGGTCGCCATAGGTTTCAAAGGTCAGTCCATCGGGAAAAACGGGTTTTACCGGTTTGATCTCCAGGGCCGATATCCAATCTCCCTCGCCGAAAAAAGCGACAGGAACCCTGAGTTTTTCAATTTCATTCTTCATGGCACGCAAACGGTCGGTCTCTTTGATCTGCAGGCTCTGAACACCTTCAAACCGGCCCCTAATTCCGATGCCGGCACAGGTGGAGATAACAGCCTGTGCAATATCAGGAAAATCGGTAAAGTCGAAATAAAAACCATCAATCTTCTTAACCGTTTTGGTCAACCGGATCCCCTGATCCGTGAATTCGGTAGTGATTCCAAAATTCTGGTAAATAGCCGGCAAAACAGCATCCCCCTGAAGGCTGTCGAACAGCAAACCACGCAGTTCAATATCCACTACTTCGGCAAAAACAGCCGCTTCATACCAGAACGCAGCTGCTGACCAGTCCGATTCAACAGTAATTTCACCGGGGGTATAAGTTCCGGGTTGAACATGAACCCTTGTTTTCCCCAATTTCACCTGCGCTCCGAACAATTGCATCAGCCGGATGGTCATTTCAGCATAAGGCATCGATACTGACTTGCCTTTCAAGTGAATAACAAGACCTTTCGGAAGGCAAGGGGCAATCAGCAACAAGGCGGTAGTGAATTGGCTGCTGACCCCGGGATCGATGGTTATCTCCTTGCCGGATAAATCTCCGCCATTGATGAGCAAAGGCGGATAACCTGGTTTGGAGAGATATTCAATGGATGCGCCCAGATGTTTCATGGCATCAGCCAGGATGCCAATGGGCCGTTGTTTCATCCGCTCGGAACCGGTTAACACCCATTTGCCAGGCTGTATGGATAAAAACGATGTTAAAAAACGCATCACTGTGCCTGCGTTGGCCGTGTCAATTTCGGTAACCTTTTTCTTCCCCTTGCCCTGCAGGATGGTCTCAAGCAGTTTTTGCAGCAACAATGTATCAGCAGCATCAGATAAATTATTGATTTTGAAATCATTTCCACATAATGCACGGATCAATAGCAATCGGTTGCTGATACTTTTTGATGCTGGAAGCTGGATGCTCCCTTTAAGAATTTTATCAGGTTTGCTGATGACAATCGATTTCATTTGTTTTAAAGATAATTTCCTGCATGCCTAATGGAAAGCTGCCATCAGCAAGCTGATATCCTGAAATGGCAGGTTGTAGGATCTGCTGATAAATTGATTTGTAAGTATACCATTATATATATATACCCCCTGCCGCACTCCATAATCGCGCTTGAGCAGGTTTTCGATACCCCCTTCGGAACCGATGTCAAGAATGATGGGAACAATGATGTTATTCAGTGCCTGGGATGCAGTGTGCGGAACTTTTGACGGAATATTCGGTACTGCATAATGGGTGACTCCATGTAATTTATACACGGGAGATTTATGGGTGGTAGGCCTCGATGTTTCAAAACAGCCACCCTGGTCAATACTTACATCAATGGCAACCGCCCCGTCTTTCATTTGCCTGATCATTTCTTCGCTGATGATACATGGTGACTTCCCTTCACGGGAGTGGATGGCACCAATGAGTACATCGGCCGTTCGCAATGATTCGACCAGGGCTTTGGGATGCAATATGGAGGTAAAAACCCGCATCCCCAGGTTGCTCTGGAGCCGGCGCAAACGATAAACGGAATTATCAAAAACCTTAACCAGGGCGCCCAGTCCAATAGCGGAACGTGCAGCAAATTCCCCAACCGTGCCAGCGCCTATGATGACCACTTCTGAAGGCGTTATTCCCGTGAAGCCGCCAAACATCTCTCCTCTGCCAAATTCAGAGCTGGCAAGGTAGTCAACAGCAATGAAAATCGACGTGCTGCCGGCTATTTCACTCATTGCCCGGATAATGGCAAGCTGGTTGGTCTTGTCCCGGATGGTTTCAAACGCAAGTGCAGTAATCTTCTTTGAAAGCAAGGTCCTGAAATATTCTTCACACTGCATGGCCATCTGGATCGCTGAGAAAACGGTTTGTTTAGGCCGCAGCATTTCCATTTCCAGGCGGTTCACAGGTTCCACTTTCAGGAGAATGTCTGCCCTGTATACTTCCCGGGCAGAATAAACGATCTGTGCACCGGCTTCACTGTAATCATGATCGCTGAAATGGGCCGTGATCCCGGCGCCCGCTTCCACCATCACCTGGTGCCCGTTCCTGCATAACAAGGCAACACCATCAGGCACCAGTGAAACACGATTTTCCTGGGCAGACACCTCCTTTGGAACACCAATCAACAGGCTGCTGCGCTGGCGGGCCACTTCGAGCATCTCTTCCTGTGGCATCAACCGCTCAACCGGTGACATACGGATATAATCCGGACGAGGTTCTTCCATGGTTCAGAAAATTTACACGAAGATACAAAATAAATAGCGAAATAGCGAAAAGGCGAAATGGTTAACCGATACGACTGATTTTACGGATCGACTCTTCGTCAAGGATCTCCATTTCACGATCGGATATTCTCACAAGGCCCTCCTTCTGAAAATCTCTCAGGATTTTTACAGCACTTTCATGCGACATGGCAGAGAGGTCGCCCAAATCGAACCGGGAAAGGATCATCGGGAATTTCAGTTCGTGAAATATCTCATCATACAGATAAAGCAAGGCATCAGCCATTCGCCCGGGCATCTGCTTCTGGGTGAGATAGATCAACCTGTTGTATACAGTCAATACATCACGGCTGAAATCTTTTAGAAACTCTTCTGCAAAGAGTGAATTATGTTTAAGTATGTCTTTAAAAACCTGAAGGTCAATAAAACAAACGGATGAATCGTTGAGCGCAGTAATTGTAAAATGATGCCTTTGGTCAAAATAGATGCCAGGGCCCCCGATGAAGCTCGTCGGCTTAACAATCCTCAGGATGGCCGACCGGCCCTCGATTCCTTCAATATACAACTTGGCCATTCCGCTGTTGACAGAGAGTACATGCGACATGAACGTTCCCTGTTTTTTAATGGTTTCACCCGCCTTGAAGTTAACATGGATCTTATTTGCATCCACCAGTTTTAATTCATCGCTGTTCAACAGACAAAATAAAGGAGACATGGTCTGACAGTTATGACAACTTTGTGGCGGTTTATCAAAATATTCCGACATCTGGGATCTCATTTATGATTTGAGCCGCTAAAATTAATCAATATTGAGATATATCAATATTTGGCAAAGTATATTTCCGTTTTTAAAATTAAAAATGTCCATTTTTATCCGTCAAAATTGCCGGTTTATATCACGATTTCTGAATTGATATCCAAGTAGATTTGACGACTTGAAAACATGAACCTCAACCCATATGAAACATCGATCTTCGAACCGTAGAAATTTTCTGAGAATAGGGATTGCAGCTGGTGCAACAGCACTGATTGCAGGTGGCGGCAACGTTCTTTCAGCCCTCTCAGTCGCGGAAAGCAAAGAAACCGGTGAGAAAATGAAATTACTCACCCCGGAAGGGAAACTTGTTGAGGTCGACAAAGGCCATGTGTGCTGTCAGCCTGCTGGCAATTTAGAGGCCAGGCAGGGATTGCCTGATAAAAAAATGGTCATGGTGATCGACCTTGCAAAATGCAGGAATGCCAGGAAATGTTTGCAGGGATGCCAGAAAATGCACTTTCTTCCGCCCCACATGGAATGGATTAAATTCTACCTTCTGCGCGACTCCGAAGAGATGTCGCCATACTGGTTTCCGAAACCCTGTCTCCACTGCAACAATCCGCCTTGCGTTAAAGTTTGCCCGGTTGGCGCCACATTTAAACGCACGGATGGAATCGTGCTGATCGATAATGACCGGTGCATCGGGTGTAAATTCTGCATGGCTGCCTGTCCTTATTCCTCAAGGGTATTCAACTGGGAAGAACCAAAGATGGACAAAGGCGTGAATAAGGCCGCCTACTCGCCTGAAACCAGTTCCCCGCCGAAAATAGGAACGGTAAGTAAATGTGATTTCTGCCCCGACATGGTCAGGAAAGGCGAATTGCCCTCGTGTGTCACCTCCTGTCCCAACGGTGTTTACTACTATGGAGATAAAAATGAAGATGCAGTTACCAATGGCACCGACACAGTCAGATTCAGTGAACTGATCGAATCCCGGGCGGCTTATCGCTATATGGAAGAGCTAGGTACCGAACCCAGCGTGTATTACCTCCCGGCCGTTGACCGTGCATTTAATTACGAGGTTGGATTCGAGGGATTGAGCGATGAAGAAATTGCCCTTTATAAAACGGAAGCCAAAATAAAAGAATAATACGAATTATGTACGAAGACGAAAAAACACAGCAAAATCTGCATGCATTCAAACCGCAGCTTGAGAAGATGAGTAACAAGGGAGTTGCGCTCATTGTTTTTCTCTTGTTGGTGATCGGATTTGGCATGTACGCTTTATATACCCAGATCGTTGATGGACATATTGTTACCGGAATGCGCGACAATGTAGTCTGGGGATTGTACATTGTCAATTTTATCTTTTTTATCGGGATCAGTTATGCCGGTGCGTTGATTTCCGGTATTCTCCACCTGCTGAGGGTTCCCTGGCGTACACCCATTATCCGCATGGCAGAAATGATCACCGTGATATCAACCATGATCGGCCCTTCGTATATATTATTGTGTATTGGGCGGCTTGACCGTTTACCGAATTTAGTGCTGTTCGGACGGATCCAGTCCCCGATTATCTGGGATGTCATTGCCATCACAACTTACCTTTCAGGCAGCATTATTTTTCTTTACCTTGCCATGATCCGCGACCTGGCCATCCTGAGAGATAACCCGGTTAAAACAGCCCGATGGCGGAATCCAATCTACCGGTTTATGGCAGTTCGTTACAAAGAGACCACAAAGCAAAAAGAGTTGCTGAATGTAGCAACCGATCTGTTGTCAATTGTCATCATTCCATTGGCTATCCTTGTACACTCGGTTTTAGCCTGGATATTTGGAATGACCCTTCGCCCGGGATGGCACAGTACAATTTTTGCTCCCTATTTTGTCATTGCCGCGGTTTATTCCGGTACCGGAGTTTTAATCATGGTGATGTGGGTTTTCAGGAAAATCTACCATCTGGAATCACAAATTACCAAAATTCATTTCAACTATTTAGGCATCATCATGATCATCCTGGGTGCCATGTACGGATATTTTACCTTCAGTGAATACCTGACAAGCTGGTATGGCTCCATCAAGTGGGACATGGATGTGTTGTACAGGTTGTTCAACCCCGGTGAGTACTGGCACCTCTTTGTTTTTGCTGTCTTTATAGGGGTTTTGTTGCCAATCATCATCGTAACAGTCCCGAAGTTCCGCAATATCAACTCGATCGCATTTGCAGCATGCGTTGCCGTGCTTGCCCTGTGGGTGAAACGATACCTCATCATCATCCCGACACTTGAGACTCCTTTACTTCCTATTCACGACCTCCGGCCCGAATACGTGCATTATTCGGCCACCTGGGTGGAATGGGCCCTGACTTTCGCCGGTATCGCCCTGTTTATTCTTCTGTTTTACCTCTTTTCAAAATTCATTCCCATTATCCCTGTAGTCAGGACCGGTGAAGAAAAAGATTATTCGAGGCTGAGGAAGATCGTCTTTGAAAAACAGATGAAAAAGGTAATCAGACAGCATAAAAAAAGTGATGCAGTCATTGCCGGGATTGTTCTCCTGTTCATCCTGGTCTCAGTCCCCAGGGCCATGTCGCAGGATGAGAACAGGGTTCAGCCCATGTTGAAACTTGAATATTTTCACGTTGATTCGTCACAAATCCTCACTGCTACTTTGCAAGCCAAGGTGGAAGGGCGTTTTATTTCCCTTCCGGGTATGGAGATTGTATTCAAATTTATCTGCAACGGGACCGAAACACTGTTGGGGAAAGAAATTACCAATGGGAAAGGCAGGGCGACTGTAGCCATTCCCGAAGAAACCCTTGCGACAGGTGGCGATAAGGGCCTTTATTCATTTGAAGCATCATTTGCAGGCAACGACCGGTATGATGCAGCGTCAGTAACTGCAACCATGAAACCGCTCCGGCTGGAACTGTCATTTTTCCAGAAGGAAGGGGAAAAAATGGTCAACCTGAAAGCCCTGGAACCCGGCCCCGGCAACCAATGGATTCCTGCCGAAAACCTCGATGTTGTATTTTATGTTCCCAGAACATTCAGTTTGCTCAAAGTCGGCCAGGCATCAATTGTCAATGGCCAGACCAGCCTGGAGTTCCCGACGTCCATCCCGGGAAATCATTTAGGATACCTGACGCTTACCGCGAAGGTGGAAGAAAATGAAATCTATGGGAATGTAGAAGTTTCCGGAACTATAAACTGGGGAAAACCACTTCCACCTGTTAACACGATTAAAAGGGGTCTTGGTGACACAAACGCCCCGCTATGGATGGTATACACCCTGATCGTATTGCTCTCGCTGGTATGGTTTCATTATATGTATGTCATTTTTACAGTACTCAGAATAAGACACTTAGGTAAATCATAATTATTAACAACAACTAAAATGGAGGTTTTATGAAGTCAAATCAAATTAGATTATTTGCAGTTGCAGCAGGGATGCTGATGACATTTTCATTTGCAACTGCCACCCAGGCGCAAACCGCCGGTGCATGGACGATTCCTGCCAAGTTCAAAACAATGAAAAATCCGGTGGCAGTGAGTGCGACCACTGTGGCTGACGGCAAAGATCTTTTTGCCAAACACTGCAAATCGTGTCACGGGACAAAAGGGTTGGGCGATGGCCCCAAGGCTGCCACCCTGGATGTGTCCTGCAGCGATTTTTCAACAAAAAAGTTCCAGGCACAAGCTGACGGTGAAATTTTCTTCCAGGTATCCGAAGGAAAAGGGAAAATGCCGGCTTTTAAAAAGAACATCCCCGATGATAACGGTCGTTGGGCTTTAGTAAATTATCTCAGGACCCTGGCAGCAAAATAGCTTGAAAATATGACACAGGAAAATCAGGATCAGTCGGCCGGCATCAGGGAATTGCTTGAAAAAGTAGTTTTGCTTGAACAGAGGATTGATAAGATTGAAGGACAATTAGACATAGCCGTTCAGGGCATGGTATCGGCTCAGCCGGCCCGGTATCACTCTGAACAAGCTGAAAGCCATTCGGATGAAGACGTATTCGTCGACAAAGGGTTGATCGAATCAAACATTTTCGAATATGGCCTGGCATGGTTTGGAAGCCTGGTTTTGCTTTTCGGGATTGCCTTCCTGTCAAACTTCGCCAGAAACTACCTGAGTGGCCCACTGGCAAGCCTGGTGGGATATGGTGCGGTTGCCGGAGTGTTTTTCTTAAGCTGGTATCTCCGGAACTCTTTCTCTCATTTGTCGTTCATGCTTAATCTCAGCGGCCATTTACTAGTATATTATATTACGCTGCGGTTATATTTTTTCATTGGCCAGCCTGTGATCCCGGTCAAAGGGATCGTGGTATTCCTGCTGTTTGGGGTAGTTTGCTTTCAAAGCTATTTAGCGATCCGTCGCAATTCTGAATTATTGGCCACAATCGCACTCATTCTGATCCTTGCCACCGCGCTGTTTGCAGATGCAACCTTTGTCAGTCTGCCATTGGTTGTTCTTGCAGCAGCCTTTTCCATGTTCCTGTTTATCCGGTTCAAATGGTGGCGGCTCATGCTTGTTACCCTGGTCCTGGTTTATCTTTCGCAAAGTATCTGGTTGATGAACAACCCGGTGATGGGTAATCCCTTCGGAACATTTTCAACACATCCTTTCAACCTGTTGTGCCTGTTCATCTATGGAGCCATCTTTTCACTTGTTCCGATGATCAAACAGGATACCAGGTTCCCTGAAGGCCTATATTCCGCTACCATCCTGATCAATGGCATAAGTTTTTCAGTCGTTCTTTTATTGGTTGCTGCTGCTTATTATATGGCAGGTTATGTGCTGATCTTCACATTGATCTCCGCATTATGCCTGTTCTATTCGATTTTTCTTAAATACCGCACCAGCCGAATATTCGACCCTGCATTTTATGCCATTTACAGTTTCATGGCACTGAGTGTGGCGGTATATGGCTATTCAAAGCTTCCCGATGCCATCTGGCTGCTGGCCCTGCAAAGCCTCCTGGTTGTGTCATGGGCGCTTTGGTTCCGATCAAAGATCATCGTTGTAATGAATACCATTCTTTTTATCGGGATCATGGTTTTCTACATGGCCTTTTATCCTCCCGTGGATAAAGTCAACATTGCCTTTGTCATCGCAGCTTTTGTCAGTGCACGGATTATCAACTGGAAAAAAGAGCGCCTGACCCTTAAAACCGAAATGATCCGGAATATTTACCTCATTGCCCTATTTTTTGCCATGCTGTTTGCCCTGTATCATTTGGTGCCAAAACAATATGTCACGCTCTCCTGGACCGGAGCTGCCGTTTTTTATTTTATCATGAGCCTGATCCTGAAGAACATTAAATACCGCTGGATGGCCATTATGACCGTGCTGCTTACCGGGTTTTACCTGTTCTTTGTCGACTTTTCCAATCTGGAAACCGGATACAGGGTACTGGCATTCCTTTTCCTGGCTTTAATTTCGCTGGGAGCATCCCTCTATTTTACAAAAAAGGTCCGTAAAAAATCCCATGTTGAAGTTGAGCAATCTAATTAAAACGATAATGAAAAAAATAACTTTATTCCTGTTTTTGTTGGCAGTATATTCACTGACCTGTGGTTCCGTTACTGCACAAAAGTCATCAGAAAAAATTAAAGCGGAAATCATGGAAACGTTGAAACAATGGAACAATGCCGGGAAAAATGCAAATTTAGATCAGATTATGGCCCTGTATGACAACACTGATAATATTTTCATGGCAGGGTCTGACAGTGGAGAGATATTCAAAGGAAAAGACCAGATAAAAGGATGGCTGGCCTTGCTCTTGAAAAACAATAGTTTCTCCTGGGAAATGAACCGAATTGACATTGATTACAATGGCAAGACAGCCTGGGTATTTGTTGATGGAGCGATGATTGTAACAAATAGCAAAGGAAAGTCGAGGAGAACTCCTTACCGTTTCATCGGTGTCCTGGTCAATAAAAACGGGAACTGGAAATGGCGTTTATTTAATGGTTCGGTACCCCAGGGGCATTAGTTCATCAGAATTCAATTACCCGTTCAAAATCGCCTGTGATGCGAACACGGATGACATCATCGGGGAGCAGGGAGTCAATCAATTCGGGCCATTCAAGAAAACAATAGCTGCCGGAATAGATATAATCCTCGTAACCAATGTCAAAAACTTCTTCGATTTTTTTGATCCGGTAAAAATCGAAATGAAAAACAGATTCCCCATCTATGGTTTTATATTCATTGATGATCGCAAAGGTGGGACTCTGGACAATATCAGCCACCCCAAGTTCACGGCAAATGGCTTTGATGAACGTCGTTTTACCGACCCCCATGCTGCCATAGAAGGCAAACACCCTTGCCCCCGGGAAGGAATCAATCAACTTCCTGGCTGCCGGCAACAGGTCCAGTTCTGAGATGCAGATATGTTTCATCGATCAATTCCTCATAGCATTGTCTTATTTGGGTTTCATGGTCACAAACGGGATTAAAACCTCTTCCATCGAAAGCCCTCCATGCTGAAAGGTATTCTTGTAATAATTCACATAGTAGTTGTAATTGTTGGGGTATGCAAAGAAGTCATTGCTCCGGCAGAAAACATAGCTTGAGTTGACTGATGTCCTGGGAAGAAAAATATCAGCGGGATTGCGGACTTCAAACACCTCATTTTGCTCAAATTTCAATGCTCTTCCGGTTTTGTAACGCAAATTGGTATTGGTATTGCGGTCGCCAAGGATCTTCACGGGGTTGTCAACACGGATCGACCCGTGGTCGGTGGTGATTACAACATTGACGTCTTTTTCGGCCAGGTATTTCAGGATATCGATCAGGGGGGAATGTTGAAACCAGCTCACCGTAAGCGACCGGTAAGCCTTTTCATCATCGGCGAGTTCACGGATGATCTCCATTTCGGTCCGCGCATGCGACAACATGTCGACGAAATTATACACAATAAAGTTGAGTTTGTTGACCATCAGGTTGGGCATCAGTTCCACGAGTTTTTTCCCGTATGTCTGATTCAGGACCTTGTAATAAGAATATTTCACGTCGCGGCCATAACGTTTGAGCAATTCGCCCAGCAATTCACTTTCAAAGTTGTTTTTTGGACCCTCCTCATCTTCATTGATCCAGAATTTCGGATATTTTTTCTCGATCTCCGTTGGCAACAACCCGGCGAATAGGGCATTCCGTGCATATTGTGTCACCGAAGGCAGGATGCTGTAATAAATTTCCTCCTTTTCCACCCTGAAGTAATCTTCGAGAATGGGCTGCAACACTTTCCACTGGTCAAAACGGAGGTTGTCAATGAGGATGACGAACAAAGGTTTGCTGTCGTTCATCAGCGGAAACACCTTATCCTTGATGACGGTATGCGACTGAACAGGCTTATCCTGGCCCTTTCCGCTGATCCATTCAACATAATTCCGTTCAACGAATTTGCAGAAGACCTGGTTCGCTTCATCCTTCTGCATTTTAAGCACCTGGTTCATTCCATCGTCCATCAACTGGCCAAGTTTCAACTCCCAATAGATTAGCTTCTTATAAACTTCTGTCCACTCTTCAAAATTCAACCGGTTGCTGATCTCCATGCCGATGCTCCGGAATTCCTGCTGGTACTGATGCGTGGTTTTTTCACTCACCAGTTTTTTGTTTTCCAGGTTCTTCTTCAGGCATAGCAGTATCTGGTTTGGTTTTACCGGTTTGATCAGGTAATCCGCAATACTGGAGCCGATGGCATCCTCCATGATGCTCTCCTCTTCACTCTTGGTGATCATCACCACCGGAAGCGATGGCAATATTGCCTTCATCCGCATCAGGGTCTCAATTCCCGATATTCCCGGCATTTGTTCATCAAGAAATACAATATCAAAAGGTTTGCCTTTTATGATATCAATTGCATCATGCCCATTGTTGACCGTTGTTACATCGTAGCCTTTTTCCTTTAAAAAAATGATATGCGGTTTCAGCAGGTCAATTTCATCATCGACCCATAATATCGTGATCTTATCCATAGAGTTTGTTTGCTTTAATAAATGTCGTAAGTTTGTTTTTATTGTGATGCGATGACTGTTTTATGATTCTTTAACAAATTTAGGCGATTTTGCACACCACCAACAAGCAAAAGATCATCAACGATCCGGTATATGGATTCATTACCATTCCGGATGCCTTGATTTTCGATGTCATAGAGCATCCTTATTTTCAGCGGTTACGGAGAATCCTTCAGCTCGGGCTCACCCATTATACCTATCCTTCAGCGCAGCACACCCGGTTTCAGCATGCCCTTGGGGCCATGCATCTGATGGGACTTGCGGTTTCGGTGCTGCGTTTGAAAGGTATTGAAATTACTGACGAGGAGGCAAGGGGATTGAATCTGGCCATCCTTTTACATGATATCGGTCATGGTCCGTTTTCACACACCCTTGAGCTGGCAATTGTCCGCGACCTGACCCATGAAGACCTCTCTAAACTTTTTCTTGCTGAACTGAACCGGCAGTTCGGCGGAAAATTGGGAATGGCCTATGCAATTTTCAATGATACCTATCCAAAGAAGTTTCTTCACCAACTGGTTTCAAGCCAGCTCGACATGGACCGGCTCGACTATCTTGCCCGCGACAGTTTTTTCACAGGAGTGGCGGAAGGAGTGATCAGCTACGACCGCATCATTAAGATGCTGACTGTGTGTGACGATGAATTGGTTGTTGAAGGAAAAGGTATTTATTCAATTGAAAAATTCCTGATCTCGAGGCGACTGATGTACTGGCAGGTATATCTTCATAAAACCGTGATCGCGGCTGACCAGTTACTGGTGAACCTGCTTAAACGCGCAAAATACCTGGGAGAAAAAGGAGAAGCGCTTTTTGCCACCCCCGCATTTGATGTATTTCTCAGAAACAATCCCTCCAGGCATGATTTTGAGACTGACTGCAATTGGCTTGACCTTTTTGCACAACTCGATGATTTTGATGTTTTTACATCGGTAAAGGTATGGTCAAATCATCCGGATCAGATCCTGTCCGATCTTTGTAACAGGCTTGTTAACCGGAGACTCTTCAGGGTTGAGATGCAAACAAAGGCCTTTGACCCGGAATATATAGGAATGCTGAAACAGAAAGTCATCCTTCAATACGGCCTGGCCCCGGATGAAACCGGCTATTATTTCACCTGCGACAAGGTCGAGAACAAAGCATACAATCCAAGTCATGAACGGATCATGATCAAAGGGAAGTCGAATGAACTGATCGATATTTCCGAAGCGTCCGAGCAACTTAACAATGCGGTAATGCCGACTACGCTAAGCAAATACTTGCTTTGTTATCCGAAGGAGATTTCATGATACCTGACACGTGTCGCAGGAAGTGTTCATAATCGGTATAAAGTGCTGTCGTTGTGCTTTTTAAAAAATTTCCAACCCGGCTTACGGAAATATTTGGTAAATTGCGGCACTTTTTATCCACAAAAAATTCACGAAGGTCAGTTCATGGAATTCACCGCCGCTCAGATTGCCGGGTTTCTCAAAGGTACCGTTGAAGGTAACCCTGATGTTAAGGTTACCAATCTTTCAAAGATTGATGATGCGGAACCCGGAACCCTTTCATTTCTAGCAAATCCGAAATACACCCCTTTTATTTATACCACCCAGGCCTCGGTTATAGTGGTCAATGATGATTTTACAGCTACACAACCGGTTGACCGCACCCTGATCCGCGTAGCCGATGCCTACTCCTCCTTTGCCACGCTGCTTGAAATGTTCGATCAGTCGCAGGCGGGAGTTGCAGGTATTTCAGCGCATGCTGCCATCAACCCGTCGGCCACGTTGGACGAAAATGTTTTTGTTGGCGACTTTACGGTAATCGGAAAAAATGTGATGATCGGAAAAAATGTAGTGATCCATCCGCAGGTATTCATTGGAAACAATGTGACCATTGGCGATCATTCTATTCTGTACCCCGGTGTGAAGGTATATCATGATTGTATCATTGGAATGCGTTGCACACTGCATTCCGGCGTGGTTATTGGTTCCGACGGATTCGGGTTTGCACCGGTAACGGGCAAAGCCTATCAGAAGATCCCTCAGTTGGGCAATGTGATCCTGGAAGAGAATGTGGAGGTCGGCTCCAACACGACAATCGACCGGGCTACACTTGGTTCAACCATCATCAGGAAAGGGGTGAAACTCGACAACCTCATCCAGGTGGGCCATAACGCGGAAATCGGTGAAAATACTGTTATTGCCGCACAGACCGGGATCAGTGGTTCAACGAAAATAGGTAAAAACTGCATGATTGGCGGACAAGTGGGCATTGCCGGACATCTTACCATCGCCGACAATGTGAAAATCGCTCCCATGTCGGGCGTTGAAGCAAGCATTAAACAAGAAGGAGCCATCATGCTGGGCAGCCCGGTAGCCCTTGAAATCGGGAAAGCCAGGCGCAATTTCATCCACTGGCGAAACCTTGACGAAATTGTCAGGAAAGTTTACGCTATTGAAAAACAACTGAACAAATCACATGAGTGAAAAACAGAGAACCATCAAAGCTCCGGTAACCATCTCCGGGGTGGGCCTGCATACCGGCAATGAAGTTGTGATCACCTTCAAACCCGCCCCAGAAAATTATGGATACAAGTTCCGCAGAGTCGATCTCAACGCAGGTACCTTGGTGGATGCCGATGTGGAACATGTCGTTGATACATCCCGGGGCACCAGCATAGAACAGGATGGTGTGCGCATCGATACCATTGAACATGTTCTGGCGGCGCTTGCCGGGTTGCAGATCGACAATGCCATCATCGAACTGAACCAATCCGAAACACCGATCCTTGACGGAAGTTCAAAATACTATGTTGAGGCAATTCAATCGGTTGGCATCGTTGAGCAGAAAGCCCTGCGCCAGTATTTTGAGATCACTTCGAACATCACCTACCTGAACCCGGAAAAAAAGGTTGAACTGATTGCCATTCCTTCCAGCGAGTTCAAGATTTCGGTCATGATCGATTATGAATCCAAAGTCCTGCAGTCACAAAATGCAACCCTGACCAACCTCAGCCAGTTTGAGCATGATTTTTCCAGCTGCCGCACCTTTGTTTTCATGCATGAACTAGAATACCTTCTGAACAACAACCTGATCAAGGGTGGCGACCTCAGCAATGCCATCGTGTTTGTGGACCGCGAAATGTCACATGCTGAACTTGACCACCTGGCGCACCTCTTTAACAAACCAAAAGTCAAAGTGCAGAAGGAGGGGATCCTTAACAATCTGGAACTGCAATACCCGAACGAACCGGCCCGTCACAAATTACTTGATATCATTGGCGACCTTGCCCTTGTCGGGATGCCAATCAAAGGGCACATCATTGCCACCCGTCCAGGGCACTACTCAAATGTTGAATTCGCAAAGCTGATCAAAAAACAGTTAAAAAAAGAACGTCATTCAGAGAGTGGACACAGGTTCGACCCCAACAAACCTCCCATCTACAATATCAACCAGATTAAAAATATTCTTCCGCATCGTCCGCCATTCCTTTTCCTGGACAAGATCATTGAGATGGGGGCCGATTATGTGGTAGGTGTGAAAAATGTCACCATCAATGAAGCATTTTTTGTAGGTCATTTCCCCGATGAGCCTGTAATGCCGGGTGTACTGATGATCGAAGCCCTGGCACAAAATGGGGGAATCCTTGCGCTGAGCACCCTGGAGGATCCTCAGAATTACCTTACTTTATTTGTCAAGATCGACAACGTTAAATTCCGGCACAAAGTTGTACCTGGTGATACGCTTGTTTTTTTCTGCCAGTTCACCGGCCCGATGCGTCGTGGTTTGATCACCATGAAAGGGGTCGCTTACGTTGGCAACAAGATTGTTATGGAAGCCGAGATGATGGCGCAACTTCAACGTAAATAATTCTGTCATGAATCAGCCCCTTGCATATGTGAATCCACAGGCCAAAGTTGCTGCCAATGTGGTCATTGAACCCTTCGTTTCCATTGATAAAAACGTCATCATCGAAGAAGGCACCTGGATCGGCTCCAACGTGACCATCATGGAGGGTGCGCGCATCGGTAAGAATTGCAAAATATTTCCCGGGGCTGTTATTTCGGCAATTCCGCAGGATCTGAAATTTGCGGGAGAAGACACCATTGTGAAAATCGGAAATAATGTCGTCATCCGCGAATTCGCAACCATTAACCGCGGTACCAGGGCAAGTTACGAAACGGTGATCGGTGACAATGCTTTGTTGATGGCCTATGTTCATATCGCTCATGACTGTGTGATCGGTAACAATGTCATCCTGGCCAATGCCGTCATGCTTGCAGGGCATTGCATTGTTGACGACTGGGCCATTATCGGGGGCATGGTCCCGGTACACCAGTTTTGTCATATTGGCACCCATTCCATCATTGCAGGAGGAACCGGTGTGGGGAAGGATGTTCCACCCTATACAAAAGCAGCCAGGGATCCTCTTTCATACGTCGGGGTTAATTCAATCGGACTGCGCAGAAGGGGCTTTACCCCCGAAGTTATCAATAAAATTCAGGAAATTTACCGGATCATTTTCATCAAGGGTTATAATGTTACTCAAGCTGTTGAGATCATTGAAGCCAAAGTTGAAGCAACACCTGAACGCGACGAAATTCTTTCATTTATCGCCAATTCAAGCCGGGGAATTATGAAAGGGTATTCCAAAATGAGGGAAAAGTAATCACTGGGCCTGGGAAGGATGACCGGCTGGCATGGTAAACCTGGATGATGAAAATTCAACTGGAACAAATCGGGAAGAAATTCAATACGGAGTGGATCTTCCGGGATGTCATTTTTACATTTGACAAAAATTCAATTTCGGTCATCCTCGGCCGCAATGGTTCCGGAAAATCAACACTGCTTCAGATCGTGGCAGGAAACCTGCTTCCCTCCTCCGGGAAAATTATTTATACCCGCGATGGACAAACGATCCATGGCGATGAAATTTTTCGCCACCTCACCATGGTTGCCCCTTACCTTGAGCTTATCGAGGACTTCACGCTGAATGAGATGCTTGAATTTCATTTTTCTTTCAAACATTACCTGCCCGGGTACGACCTGGCATCAGTCACAAACCTGCTTCATTTTCCAACCATGAAGCATAAACAGATCCGCCAGTTTTCATCGGGAATGAAGCAAAGGGTCAAACTGGTACTGGCCATACTCAGTGATGTACCGTTGATCCTGCTGGATGAACCTGCCATGAACCTTGACAAACCCGGTATCGATTGGTACCATGGCCTGGTGAATGAATTTGCAGGAAACCGTACGATCATCATTTGCTCAAATCTCCATCAAACCGAGTCGGCATTTGCCACCAAAGCACTTCAAATTGAAGAATACAAGTAGCGAAGCAGCAAAATAGCAATTAAGGGAAATTCCTTTACGCGTACATGTCACGTTCAGGGGTGCCCAACGAAATAATATTCACTTCCATTCTCAAACATGCTGCAGAAGGCAGTTTCTGAAAGTGCATTGGCATGATGAAGGTATCCTTTGAGTGTGGAAATTTTCATTCCGCAATCCCGGGTTAAAAATGCATGTAATTCTTCCGGTTTCGAATTATAAAAATCAGCTGCCCCCAACCCAAATTCAAAAATTACAATTGGTTTACATCGCTTAAACGTTGCTGCAGCACCTTTCATCACCCTGAACTCGGCTCCTTCCACATCAATCTTCAACAGGTCAATATCCATCCCTTCGGGGATAAAATGATCGAGCAGGCCGGTCTCCACGGTGATCTGGTTGATATCTACATGTTTCCCGTCGTATTTCCGTTTCTTGATCCCGCTGTATGCAGGGGCATTCAGCACATGCTGGAAAGTGGTTGTACCTGATTGATCGTACAATGCCGTGGGGTAGATGGTAACCAGTGGATCACCTGAATATTTTCCGGTCAGAAAATGAAAGAGTTCGGGGATGGGTTCAAATCCGATCTTTTTCCCCCTGGAAGCCTCTTTGATCATCAGGTCGAGGATCTCGCCTTTATGACATCCGATATCAATGCAATTGGAATCAGGCTTCAGGCTTTGCTGAATAATTTTCAGGGTATAGGCATCATATTTCTGGTTACGGGTCACCGAAACATGGAGCAGGGAGAGGAGTCGTTTCAGGAGTTGTTTCATTAACCGGATTGTGCCTTCTTTCAATACAGTCGCAAAAATAACACATTTAATCCAAGATTTTAACTAATTTTGCAGGCCTTTTACAATCAATTATCAAAATACTTTTATGGCTACAACAGCAGATATCAGGAATGGTCTGGTCATCGAATTCAACAATGACTTATACAGCATCGTCGAATTTCAACATGTAAAACCCGGGAAAGGCCCGGCATTCATCCGTACAAAATTAAAAAGCCTGAAACATGGCCGGGTCATTGCCAATACATTCGATTCTGGTGCCAAACTCGAAATAGCACGGGTCGAACGCAGAAAATACCAGTACCTTTTCAAGGAAAACCAGGACTATCATTTCATGCATACTGAAACCTTTGAGCAAATCTATGTTCCTGAAACGCTCATCAATGCACCTCAGTTTTTAAAAGAGGGACAGGAGGTTGAAATCCTGTTCCATGCCGATACCGAAACAGCGCTAACCTGTGAGTTACCTCCATTCGTTACATTGAAGATCACGTATACCGAACCTGGAATGCGTGGCAATACCGCTACCAACGCCCTGAAAGACAGCACTGTTGAAACAGGCGCCATCGTAAAAGTTCCGCTCTTTATCAGTGAGGGTGAAACGATAAAGGTCGATACACGGACCGGTGGTTATTCGGAGCGGGTGAAAAGTTAGCCAATTACGATTTACGAATTACGATTTACGAAATTCGAGATAAATGAAATTTCCACTGCCTTTAAAACTCTCAGCGTTGGCTGCCATGTTGCATGCAAAGCCGGTAGGTGATCCTGACTTCCCGGTGACAGGTATGAATGAGATCCACATGGTTGAAAGCGGCGATCTGACTTTTGTGGATCATCCCAAGTATTATTCGAAAGCACTGAACTCCCCTGCAACAACCATCATCATCAACAAAGAAGTGGATTGTCCTGCCGGGAAGGCATTGCTCATCAGTGAAAGACCCTTCGATGACTATGTTTCCCTGGCCATGCGGTTCCGGCCCTTTGAAAAATCCCTTTCCCTGATCAGTCCAAGTTCCGAAATCGGGGAAGGAACCGTGATTCAGCCAGGTGCATTCATCGGGAACCATGTAAAGATCGGCAGCAACTGCATCATTCATGCCAATGCAAGCATATATGACCATACCGTCATCGGCAACCGCGTTATCATCCATTCCGGTGCGGTGATCGGATCAGACGCATATTATTACCAAAGACGTCCGGATGGTTATAAAAAACTTGAATCCTGCGGACGCGTATTAATTGAAGATGATGTGGAGATTGGCGCCCAGACGAGCATCGATAAAGGCGTTTCAGGAGACACCCTTGTTTCCAGGGGAACGAAGTTTGACAATCATGTACAGGTTGGCCACGACACCTATATCGGCCGGAATTGCCTGATTGGCGCCTTTTGTGCCATCGCAGGCGTAACAAGAATAGAGGATGATGTGATTCTTTGGGCCAATGTACTTGTCAACAAGGACCTTGTAATCGGAAAAGGCGCTGTTTTGCTTGCCGGATCGGGAACAGAAAAGTCCCTGGAAGGAGGAAAAACCTATTGGGGTATCCCAGCCATTGAAGCCAGGAGAAAATGGCGTGAAGTCGCAGCGCTGAAAATGTTGCCTGACATCCTTACCAGCCTAAACCGTAAATCGTAAATCGTCACACCTCCTTCGTCACTCGTTTTCCCGAATAAATATCCAGGGCAACAATCGCTGCCAAAAATCCCCAGACGGGAACCGATGCTTTATCGGTATCTAGGAAATTATTCATTGTTCCGTGCACGAAATAGGTCAACAGTGCCAGCATGAGCGACAAACTCAGCATCCTGACCTCAGGGCTGGCAGAACGCCGGTATACACGCATGGCAACCATGATAAATGAACCCACAAGCAGCAGAACAAACACCATGCCCGGCAATCCCTGTTCTGCAAGCGGGCCAATGTATTCGCTGTGTGCATTGCCTTTGTCGCCTGCATTGGTGCTGATCAATGTTTTCTCTTTTGCCCGTTGAAAAGGTGCATACTCAAACTGATACGTTCCGGGCCCGTATCCAAAGACAGGCCGGTCTTCGAACATCCTCAACGCCGATTGCCACCGGTTGATGCGTTCCAGGTTTGAATTATCCGTAGAAATGTTCGAGATGGAGCGCAGGTGTTCAACAAAATTGGCAGAAGGACCCTGGCGGTTTTTCTCAAGCCTGTCAAGTATCTGAAAAGAAAAAACGTAAAACAGAATACCAAAGATGACGGTAACGAAAAGGATCCATTTGAACCTGATCCTGAAAAGCACAATTAACAAAACGCCCACAACGAATGCAAGACTAAGCCAGGCTGCACGGCTGTATGAAAGCACCAGGGCGGTTAGCAGAATGGCCAGCACTAAAAACGAGAAAAACCTTGTTGTTTTCGAATATACGTTGCTAAAGACAAACCCGAAAAACATCGGAATATACAAGGCCAGTGTTACACCGTAAGCCGTATGGTCATTGTAAAACGGTTCCATCACCCAATGCCCTGCCTGTTCATCAAATCCCCACAGGGAGTGATTGTATGTGGTATAGGCAATGACCCCGATGAAAGGGATGGTATAAAACCATACAAACAGATTAATATTTGACCGTTTCCGAAAAAGATGGATCCCAAGGATGTAAAAGGGAACGACAAACCAAAGGCGTGCAAGCAGGTGTTTAAAGGACACCAAAGGCATGTCGCTGGTAATGCTTGTAATGAGCATCCACATCAGCTGCAACCCGATGATGATCGTGATGGGATGAGTCCACACCTTTTTATCAACCTGGCTGTCGTAAAACAGCCTGACCACGAAAATCAGCAGAACGCCCAGCATCATAGGCTCCGTTGGCAGTGAAACGCCAACATTGAATTCAAACTGCGTAATATTGATGGCAACCGGTGTCAACGCAGTAATAAGCAGAAGAACTTTATCGAGGGAATAAAAATAAAGATACAGGACCACCAGGAAGAGCGGAAGAAAAAACAACCAGTATATTTCACGAAAAACCAGGTAGCAATTGAGCCCAATGAATAAGACACTCAGCACATACAGCATGGTGATCCGCTGATTGCTACCGGTAAAATAACTGCGTATTTCCGAAATTTTATCCTTCATTGCCTCTTGTTGACAAGCCACGGAATTTACCGCTTTCAATCAAACCGATGATCAGGATGGCCATGAACAAAGCGGCCAGGGTGCTGAAAACGACGATAAGCCAACGGATCGGATAGGCTTTTTTATCTGCAACAAATGGCTTGCTGAGGACATTTACATAAGAGTAATTACGGTTGTAATCAAGCAGGGCGCGGTCGGCATCCAATTTCATGGCACTGAAAGTACCCGATTCAGCACGCATCATTTCAGACAACAACATGATCTCACCACCGTTTTCCTCCAGGTTTTTCTTCATTGCCTTTGCTTCTGCCGATCGCACCGAACCGCCACCCGTACCCAGGTAAGCGCGCATTACTTCACGTGTTTGCGCCTGGTATTCGAGAATTCCATATTTCACACCCAACTCTTCGGCACGGGCTTTCAATGAATCTATATAGACTTTTTTGACCCCCATGATGTAATTATAATTCGAGACCACCTCTCCGAATTTCTCCTTATGCATGGCTTTAATCTTTTTATTATAGGCATCAAGCATGGCATTGATGAGGTCGCGGGCCATGATGGGATCTTCATCAAGAATTTCGATTTCGACTGCTTCAAAAGGCGTTTTGTTGATGCGGACCCTTTGGCTGTATTCCCAAACCAGGGTGCTTTCAAAGTGGACGTAAGCGGAATCAATCCGCCAATGCTTGGCCAGGTTGAATTTCTTTACCAGGGAATCGCGAATGTCTCTCGATTGGAAAATTTCAACACTCTGTTCCGTTTCACTTTCATCGGAATATGGAGAAATATTGGATGGATACAGCAGGCAGTTCGATTTATAAAGCGGTTTGATAAAGATCGGGCTGGAAAAGAGAACTGAAAGAAGGACGGCAACCACCACCACCACCACAAGCTGAATCTTCCATTTTAGCACAATATCAATAATGTTCTTACTGTTGAAAAAATTGTCCATAATCTGGATTTTATTTTATGATTGTCCGAGCTGAAACTTTTTGTGCGAGTTGTATGCAGAAATTTTTTCCATGATCATGATCACGATGATCGACATAAATAGCGCAGCAACTGTTGAAACCATGATGACAAGCCACCGGATCGGGTAGGATTTGCGTTCTGCTTTATAAGCGTCACTTACAATAAACTTTTGTGGCAGGTTTTCTTCGGCATCTACTTTTGCTTGTTTATACTTGGTTTCCAGCAAGCTGAGCTGTTCTGTTTTAAATTCAAGCGCATTTTTTAGTGACATGTAAATGCCTCCGTATTTTCCCAAAATATCCAATTTCTTCTGCAAAGCTGCCTGTGCCGATTTATTGCCGTTCATAATGGTAATGGCAAACTGTTGATTGAGTACCTGCGACTGGTATTCAACATCGTTCACACCAAGACCGCCCAGCGTGATCAGGGAATCCACGATTTTATCCTTTTCGGCTTTCATTGATTTGTAACTTGCCTCCACAACCTGAAACCCCTTTACCGAACGCTGGCGCATCATGTCATTTTTGGCAGAGTCAAGCAAAGAAGCAATGGTATTCGCAATATCTGCCGCCATCTGGGGATCTTTATCATATACCGAAATCTGAACCGCCATGAACTCCGTTCGCCTGAAAGTAATATTGTTGTCGTATTCTTTAAACAGATTTGAATATTTTACATCCGATGCACTGTCGATATCATAATGTTTCATCAGCTCAAACTTTCGCATGACACGATCGCGGATCTTGTTTGAATTCAGAATCTGCAGAAGTTGTTCCGCCTGGTCATCCTCTCCAAAAGCTGTAATGTCCTGGCCTTTTACCGATTGTTCGTTGAGCAGTGATTTCGATATCGAACTGCTGCTCGCAGGAAACATGATTACAGTCGATTTGAATTTCGGAGTAATAAACCACGGAGAGGAGAAAAACCATGAACCCACCAGGGCAATAGCCATCACAATGGAAAGGGGTTTTCGCCACTTGTAGAGAAAAATAACAAGGTTAGAGGAATCGAAATCTTCTTCGTTTTTCATTTCATTGGCCATAGAAAACTTTTCAAAATTGTTGTCAAAGGTATGAAGTTATACGGAATGCAAAACAGTAAGTTTCACGGAAAGGTTAATAATCAGCGGTCTTCACGCAAAATTTTCAACAGCGATCCTAAGCTCCACAGGCGTAAAATAAAAGCCAGGGCTACCGAAGATACGAGCATCAGCGCGAAATTGCCGAGCCATGCCTTATCAGCCGGCAGAAAGTTCAAATGGATGGAAAATAACCTTGAAAGGACATTGAATCCAATCACACCAACTAAAAAAACCAGAAGTGTCAGCAGGTAACGGTAATTGACTTTGAACTTGAATATCCGCTGAACCATCATCACCTGAAGAATTGCCATGGCAAATTGAGTAACGAGGCTCGAAACAGCCGATCCTGATGCCAACAGGTGTGGAATCAGCAAATAATTAAGAATTAAATTGATGATTAATCCCAAAGCCGCAATAAGGTTGAGTTGCTTAAGATTCCCGTTTGCCGTGAGCAGGGTGCCGAAAATATAGGTTGTTGATACGGCTATGAACCCGGGGATCAGCAGGCGGAAAACGCTTGTGGATGCCTGTATATGTGTATCGTACAACAGATCCATCAATTCATAACTGTAAAAAAACAGGCCGAATCCAACGATAATTGCCAGGGTGATGATGAGGGTAAATGACAACTTCAGCATGTGCTCGATGGGTTGCCGTTTTTTGATCATTTTTGAGAAGATCGGAATAAGGAGCACCCCAAAAAGATATGCGATCATATTTGCAGCATCAAGCAGCCTGAACCCGGAGGCATATATGCCAACTTGTTCATTCCCTGTTTTTTCGGGAAGCATTCGCTCCAGCATCACCGGATCAAGCCTGTTATAAAACGTCATCAGCAAAACCAGCAACGCAAAAGGCATGCTCTGTTTGATAATCATTAAAAAAAAAGGCCAGCTCCAGTTAAGTTTGCGGAAATGGGCTTTTTTAACAACAATGAGAAATGCAATTGCTGCCGTGATTGAATAGGCCGTGGTTTGAGAATAGACAAACCACTCAATCCGGAAGGGCGTTGTCGTAACATGTCCCCAAAGTAAGACTCCGCAAAAAAAGATCATCAGCAACCGGTCCAATACCGAAAGCATGCTGTCGGTTTTAAACATCATGAACCCGGAAATATTCGAACGCAGGTAAAGAATAAAAGATAACAGGAACTGGTTAAAGGCCAGCCATCCTAAAAGCCTGAACTGGTCGGCATTGTAACGCAAAATCATGGCGACTACAAATGCAATGACCACATAGGTAAGTCCAAGTAACAACTTGAGGACCAGGATGCCTGAAAAATGTTTGTTTAAAAGGTGGTTATGTTGGGCAATGTTCCTGTTGTTGTAATTGGTGATCCCAAGGTCAAGAATGATGTTGAAAAGAAAAGAAAAATTCAGGATCACAAAATAGAAACCATAGTCCCCTACCCCAACAATTCGCTGCACGGTTAGGTCAATCCCAAAAATCCATATAGGTTTTATGAGAAGATTTAATAAAAGGAGTAACCCCAGGTTTGTCAGGAATTTCCGCTGCATGAACCAGAAATAAAAGTTGCCAGGCGCGGTAACTTTTCATTATAACTCAAAAAAAATTCAGATATTTGCTACAAAGTTAAGAAAATTAATGAACATTGCAGTCAACACCCGGCTACTTATCCAGAACAGGCTCGAAGGGATCGGTTGGTTTACGTATGAAGCACTGAAACGGATTACTACGCAACACCCTGAACATCACTTCTATTTCATTTTTGACCGTGAATATGATCCGGAATTCATCTTTTCCGACAACATCACACCCATCATTCAATACCCGCATGCACGGCATCCGGTGCTTTATTATACCTGGTTCGAGATAGCCATCCCGAAGTTATTCGAACGGATCAAACCCGACCTGTTTTTGTCGCCCGATGGATTCCTGTCGTTAAAAACTCCTGTCAGGTCCATGGCCGTTTTTCACGATCTGAATTTCGAACACTATCCACAGGATATCCCTTACTGGACGCGTCGTTTCTATCGTAAGTATTTCCCAAAATATGCTGCAAAAGCGGTCCGGATTGCAACAGTATCTGAATTTTCAAAATCTGATATTGTGAAGCAGTATAAAGTATCCCCCGATAAAATAGATGTGGTATATGATGGAGCGAACGATGCGTATCATCCACTCACCCAACTGGAAAAACAAAACATCCGGAATGAATTCAGCAGCGGGCTTCCCTATTTTATTTTCATCGGTTCATTGCATCCGCGTAAAAACCTGGTAAATCTTTTCCGTGCTTTCGACCTTTTTAAAAAATCGAATCCTTCCGATATAAAGTTACTCATTGTGGGGGCAAAGAAATGGTGGACCCATGATATCGACGTTGCCTTTAACCGGATGATCTATTCCAATGATGTGATTTTCACAGGGCGTCTCGATGTCAATGAACTGGCTGGCGTGCTTGGCTCGGCGCTTGCGCTCACCTATGTATCTTATTTTGAGGGATTTGGAATTCCGATTGTCGAGGCATTCCGGTGTGGCGTGCCGGTAATTACCTCAAACGTCACTTCCATGCCTGAGGTGGCAGGTGATGCTTCGCTGCTTGTTGATCCATTCGATCCCGAATCAATTGCCGAAGCATTATACAAGGCATACCAGTATATGAGCATCCGCGAGGAGCTCATCATCCGTGGACGCCGTCGTATGAACATGTTCTCCTGGCAACAAACTGCCGACCGTTTGTGGGAATCCATCGAAAAAGCTGCTAAATCCTGATTTTATGAACATCCTTCTGCTTGGTTCAGGGGGCCGGGAACATGCGCTGGCATGGAAACTCATACAAAGCCCGCTGCTTACCGAACTCTATATCGCCCCTGGAAATGCTGGTACCAGGTCGGCAGGAACCAACCTGCCTTTGTCGGCAACAGATTTTCCAGGGATCAAACAAGCAGTAAAGGAACATCACATCGACATGGTGGTGGTTGGCCCCGAGGATCCATTGGTGCTCGGCATTCACGATTTTTTCCTCGCTGATCCGGAAATCCGGCATGTTCAGGTGATCGGCCCGGTAAAACAAGCAGCCATGCTTGAAGGCAGCAAGGATTTTGCTAAAAAATTCATGTTCAGGCATGGAATCCCTACTGCCCGTTACCAGACTTTCGACAAGTCAGCCATTGTTTCTGGCCTGAACTTCCTGCAAACGCTTGAGCCGCCCTACGTGTTGAAGGCCGATGGGTTGGCAGCCGGCAAGGGAGTTATCATATGCGAAACCCTGGAAAACGCTGCAGATGAATTCACCCGGATGCTGAAGGATTCCATGTTTGGAGCGGCATCACAAAAAGTGCTGATCGAAGAATTTCTTCGGGGGATTGAACTTTCTGTCTTCGTGCTTACCGACGGTAAGAGTTATAAGATACTCCCCGAGGCCAAGGATTATAAGAAAATCGGAACAGGCGATACCGGTCCCAATACCGGTGGAATGGGCTCCGTTTCCCCTGTTCCTTTCGCCGATGCAGCCTTCATGAAAAAAGTGGAGGAACGCATCATCCGGCCGACCATGAAAGGACTCCTGGCAGATAACATAGCGTACAGCGGATTTATTTTTTTCGGATTGATCAATGTGAGCGGGGACCCATTCGTGATCGAATACAACTGCAGGTTGGGTGACCCTGAAACCGAATCTGTAATTCCAAGGCTCAACAATGATCTGGTTCAACTACTAGGGTCTGTTGCCAGTCAATCCTTGCATCTTGAAACCATCACTGTCGACCCACGATTCGCAGCTACCGTAATGGTTGTTTCAAAAGGCTACCCGGGTATTTATGATAAAGGGAAAGTAATTTCAGGAGAAGAACAGGTAAAAGGGAGCATGGTCTTCCACGCCGGGACCATCCTGAACACTTCAACGGGCCAGGTTTTGTCAGACGGCGGACGAGTGATTGCAGTTACATCGCTGGGGGAAACCATGGATGATGCACTCGCTCAATCTTATGAAAACATTCACAAAATCAACTTTGACGGAAAAAATTTCCGCGGCGACATCGGTTTCGACCTGTAAAATAACAAAATATCGCGTGTCGAGCATTACAGCATACCTTGTTACCCTGTTACCCTGTTACCCTGTTACCCTGTTACCCTGTTACCTTATTACCATAACATCAAACTTAAACATCATCCGTGTTCATTAAATTTTTCAAATCCAGCTTCTTCATCCAGTATCTCGTGATCGGGATAACCGGGCTCTGTTTATGGATCAGTGCATTCATAGCCCCGCCGGGAATGCCAGCACCCGAAGGACCTGTTCCATTATATACCATAGCCTTTCACCTGCTCCGGAATATGCCATTGCTGGCAACTGTGATTGGATTTAGCCTCGTTGTGGCAGAAACCTACTGGCTGACCCGGATACTCAGTGTTCATGAACTGGTTTTAAAAAATTCATCCCTTTCTGCGCTTGTTTTCCTTGTGATGATGAGTTTCCTGCCAGGTCAGCTTACCCTCAACCCCATCAATATTGCCCTGGCCTTCATGATACTCATCCTGCATCACCTTTTAATCTCCTATAACAAACCCGAACATCTTGACCATATATTCGCCGCGGGGTTCTTCACAGCCATCGCCAGCATGTTTTACTTACCGTTTATCCTGTGGTTTGTTTTTGTGATCATCAGCTTCCTGGTTTTCCGGGCTGGGAACCTTCGGGCCTGGATGGCTGCAATCATTGGGCTGATCACCCCTTTTCTTTACCTTGCAGTCTGGCATTTCTGGCATGATGAATTCATCACAAAAGCAAAGGAATTTCCGGAATTTTTCAATCATATCCTGGTCTTCCCCAATCCATTTCATACCGATTTCTGGATCCTTTGCGGGTTCATCGTATTGCTGGCATTGTGGGGCATATTTTTATTCAGGAGCGGACCTGAAAGAACTGTCGAGATCAGGGTGAAAACCAACATTTTACTATGGACACTTGTCTTCACCCTCCTCTCGTTCGTCTATTCCAGATCAATGGCCATTTTTCATCCTGCACTGGCCATGCCGGCTCTGGCCATGGTAATAACCGGGACACTGATCGGACTAAAAAAGACCAGGATAGCCGAGATGATCCTGTTGATCTACTTTTTCAGCGTGCTGCTCAACAACTTGTTAATTCATAGGCTGGTTTACCCATGATATACCTCTTCCCCTAACCTCTTCGCCTTAATGAAAAGGGGAATTCCCTCTCCTTGAGGAGGGAGCAGGGTGAGGCAAAAAAATGCAAAATGCAAAATAAAAAACAAAAAGTGTAAACCATTTGCAGGAGATCATAATCGCTGATCGACAATAAGTTACGGTATGCTAATCCATCATTATTCCGGTTACCTTTCAGAAGCAGGATGTGACGAGGCCGGGCGGGGATGTCTTGCGGGTCCGGTATTTGCAGCGGCTGTGATACTGCCAATTGATTTCAGGGATGAGTTCGTGAATGATTCCAAGCAACTTTCCGAAAAACAACGTGACCGGCTGCGCCCGATCATTGAAAGCAGTGCCGTGGCCTGGGCGGTGGCAAGCGTTGATGCGGAAACCATCGACCGCATAAACATCCTCAATGCCTCCATCCTTGCCATGCATCTGGCCATCAAACAACTCATAAAACCACCTGATTTTCTGATCATCGATGGGAACCGGTTTAACCCGTTTCCGGGGATCGCTCATCAATGTATTGTTAAAGGAGATGAAAAATTCCTTTCAATTGCAGCCGCTTCGGTACTTGCAAAAACCCATCGCGATGAATTCATGAAGAAAATCCATACAGAATACCCGATTTACGGTTGGAGCGGCAACAAAGGATATCCATCGAAAAAACACAGGGATGCGATCGCCATGAAGGGAATTTCGCCTTATCACCGAAAAACTTTCAGAATGACAGGCCCTTGACCACCGATCCCCTTGTTCGCTTCTCCCCTTTTCCGCCCACCTGTCCCGGGCAATTAACAATTTCCCCCGTTTTATTGATAACTTTTTCCCCGGAATTTATTTCTTCCCCATACCTTTGCGATGGTTTTTTCAAGAAAACCATCGATGAGAAATATTAGGATTATTCTGATTGCCCTTGTTGTACTTGTTGCCGTGTCAGGTTTCTCATGGCTTGGTTACACCCTCTACAATAAATTTCAGCAGCCGGCTGAATCACCATTCAACGCAATCCCGGGAAACACAGCATTGATCATCCAACTCAATAAAGCAGGCAACCTGCTGGAGGAACTCAACCGGTCAAATCTGCTGTGGAGGGCTTTGTCACGCTTTCCGGGGATCAACAATATAAAAAATGAACTTAATTACGTAGATTCTACAAGCAGGAAAAATGAGAAAATCAATAAAATCTTTCAGCAATACAACCTGTTGGTTTCCATCACCCTGAGTGGCCGTACCAATTTCGGTGCATTATACCTTGCTTCAGTATCAGGCAGGGATCCAGAATCATACATCCTTGAGTTTATCAATGAAATAAACTCCGGAAAGGCTATTCTTTCTGAAACTCCCTATTCCACAACCATGCTCCATCGCATCCAATCGGGGGGAAGCCGCGATGCCTTTTATTTTGCTGTTTTGAAAGGGGTTTTCATGGGTAGCTTTCATGCCGACCTGGTAAAACGGGCCATCGACCGGCTGTCGCTCAATACCCCCATGGCCGCCTCCACGGGTTTTCGGAAAGTACAGGCCACCGCCGGTAAAAAAGTTGATGCCATCATTTATGTTAATTACCGTTTCTTTTCGCTGGTCCTTACTAAAATAACCCGTGAAGAAAACCTTCCCGACCTTCTGAAATTTTCAAATTTTGCAGATTGGAGCGGACTCGACCTGATTATCAAAAAGGATGAACTCCTGTTCAATGGAGTTACAGTTGCTTCCGACAGCAATCAACATTTCCTGGCGCTCTTTGCCGACCAGAAACCTCAAAAGAAGGAAATTGCATGCATTATTCCCGAGAACGCACTTTACTTTACCGCCTATGGATGGAGTGACCCGTCACGGTTTTGTCAGCGGTTTCAAAACAGGATGCAACGGGATGAAAACTTCACTGGCGAACAAAATGATGTAATTTCCCTGATTGACCGCTACCAGCTTAATGTGAGTGAGTATTTTCTGCCCTGGATGGGCAATGAAGGCTGTCTCTTTGCAATTTCAACCCCGAAAGCCCCAGGGGAAACCGCGTTCACCGCTTTCAGCACCCGCGACACACTTCTTACATCCACTACCCTGTTCGCCCTTGCTGATACGCTAGGAATCCCTTATGATTCCCTGCTGTACAAAGGACATAAAATTTACAGGTTGTCATTACCCGCTTTTATTCCCGCCCTTTTCGGCGAACTTTTCGGCAAAGTAGAAGCAAACAGCTTCACTTTTCTAAAGAACTATATAATTTTCGCCAGTCAGCCTAAAGACCTTAACCCTGTTATCGACGCCTTTTCAGATAAGGCAACGCTTGATAAAGACCGGGTATTTAACGATTTTGAAGGCAATTTATCGGATAAATCAAATGTATTCTCCTATTTCAACACCAGCAATGCCATTCACACCTTAAAGGAGGTACTGAGCCAGGATCTTTCAGATCAGTTGAATCCGATGATGGACAGCCTGCGGAAATTCAAATCCGTTGCATTTCAATACAGCAATGCCGATGGTCAATTCTATTCAAGTATTTTTCTGCGATACGACCCGAACCTTGGGCAGGAAGGCCCCCTTCAATGGCAGGCGAAACTGGATACCACCATCGTGGGCCGGCCAAAGATCATCCAGACATCCACATCAGGAAATCCTATGGTTGTAGCAACCGATATTGCCAACAACCTGTATCTTGTGACCGCCCAGGGATACGTTGCCTGGAAGTTGCACATCATGGGGAAGATCATGGGGGAAGTTCATTCCGTTCAGCTTCTGGGAAGTGATTCGTTGTACCTGCTTTTTAACACAGACACACACCTTTACCTGCTCCATCCCGATGGCAGGTTCGCCGACAAATTTCCAATGCGTTTCCCGCTCAAAGCCACCAATGGCATCACAGTGGTTGACTGGGATAACAACCACGATTACCGTATCATGGTTGCATTCCAGGATAACAGGGTTTATTGCTTTACCCTTGATGGAACATCAGTTTATGGATGGAAACGTCCAAACCTGAAGGAAGAGATAAAAGACCCGGTGTGTGGGTTTAATGCAGGATCAAAAGAATACATCATCATTTCGGGGATTACCGGCAATACGATGTTCCTTGACCGGAACGGGGATCAGGAAATGACGCCGGGTCCAAAATTCACACATTTGCCATCCTCAGGATTCCATCTGAACAAAACCAACAGTAAAGGGCCGTTCATCACTACCGGCCCTGATGGGAAATTGATTTTCATCCATGAAAGCGGAAAAACATCAGAAGTGACCTTGAATATTTTTTCTCCGGCACACCGGTTTTTTTATGAAGACATTAACGGGAATGGTCAGCCTGAATTTATTTTTTCAGACCGAAACACTATTTATTACTATAACCGGAATTATAAACTGATATACTCTTACGCTTTCCGACGGGAAATCAGCAACCCGCCATTCCTGGTTCCTGTAAGCGGTGGCAATGCGATGATCGGATATGTGATTCCTGAAACAAACGAGTTGTTCCTTTTTGATCAAAATGGTTATCGAGAGCTTGAATCAGGCATCCGGGGCAATACTCCTTTCGATCTGGGATTTCTGGAAAATGACGCCCAATTGAATTTACTGGTTGGCGCCGGGAAATTCCTGAAAAATTACCGGTTACCGAAGCCTTAAAATGGTTCCTTTTTTAGGCTCACTTCCTTTATCAAGATGGTTTTTTTTATAAAGCAACCTGAGTTTCACGCCATATAATTGCGAAATGGAGTAAAGTGACTCATCCATTTGCACTTTATGATTTTTTACTGCCGCTTTTCTTCGTTTATGTTCAAGGTAAACAATTTGGCCGGGTTTAAATGCGGTGGCAAATGGCAAATCGTTGTATGCAAGCAGTTTGCCAACAGAAGTGTTGAAATCGCGCGCGATTACGTAAAGATTATCGTCCTGCCTCGCAATGATCATTTTCAAATTATTGTTCTGAAAGATGTTCCGGTTGGCAGGCCCGTTGGATAACAATTTAAAACGGCGCAACCATTCCTGTTTCCCGGGGTTTTCAAGATCATCCACGCTTTCGCCGGCAGCTTCCGCAATAACCACCTTGTCGTACCGGTCCAAGCTGTATGTTACAATGGTCTTGATAAGTATCTGTGAATAAGACGGGTTGGTCGCATAACCTGCTGCTTTCAACCCATTTGCCCAGCCTTTATAGTCGGAAATATCCAGCGAGAACAAACCTTTATACCGGTCACGGCTTTTAAGGAACCAGGAATGGTCATGGAATGATTCCAACGGGTTGTCATATTTCCTGAAACATTCGCTCTTCGCATCATCATCTTTGTAAAACTTCTTACCGGTCCATTCCTTGTGGCATTTTATTCCGAAATGGTTATTGGCCTCTACTGCGAGCGGACTTCGACCGGCATTCGATTCCAATATTCCCTGGGCCAGGGTGATGCTTGCTGGAATATGGTATTCCATCATCTCCCTGACGGCAACATCCTTATACTGGAGGATGTAACGGTTCACCGCTGCAGTATTGTCTGCTTGCTGCCCACTGCCCTGGCTAGCAAATATTAATAACAACAACAGACTACAAAACTGTTTCATCTTTCCCATTTCACCGTATGACCATTTCGCTATTTAACACTTTCGCTTCTTACAAGTTCCCTGAACCTCTTCCCTCTTTCCTCGAAATTTTTAAACTCATCATAACTTGCGGCTGCAGGAGACAACAAACAGGCGCACCCGACGCGGGTTTCCTGAAAGGCGATGGATTTAAAATCATCGAAGCGGTTGATATAATAGATCTTCTTGCCAGTGTGTTTAAACAGTGCAAGATGCTCCATGATCCTTTTTCCGGCAGCGCCCAGAAGGATAATATTCCTCACGGAAGAACGACTTAGAAAATCAGCGAGCCCGGTATAATCAATATTCCGGTCGAATCCACCGGCAATGAGGGTATCCACGTTCGGGATCGCCTTCACAGCTTCGATGCAAGCCTCGGGAATGGTTGCAATGGAGTCGTTGTAGAAATGGATTTTACCAAATTCGCCAACATACTCCAACCTGTGTTCCAGGCCTTTAAAGGTGGCAATACCCTCTTCGATCGATTGAGTATCAATGCCGCAAATCATGGCCACATTTACCGCAGCAAGGATGTTCCTGAGATTATGTTCGCCGCGAAGAAACCGGTCCTGGTGTATTTTCCAGACAGGCACTTCTTTCTGCCCATCTGAGAAAATGATCATCCCATCCTGGATGAATCCACCTGGATGAAGCTGGTTTTCCAATGAATAAGGATAACCATGCCTGCTGATTAAATAAGGGGTGACAAGCTTCTTTACAAGTTCATCGTCGGCGTTGAAAATGATATAATCGCCGGGAACCTGGTACTTTGTTATGTTTATTTTGGCAAGCTGATACGACTCATAGCTTTCGTATGCATCAAGATGTTCCTGGTACAGGTTGAGCAACACCGAAATATGAGGGGCAACTGTTATAAATTCAAGTTGATGTGATGAAAGTTCGAAGATGATTTTCGTTTCAGGGCTGATGAGATCGATAAAATGAAACACCGGGTTGCCGATATTTCCTGCCAGCAGGGTATTCACTCCGGCAGTTTTCAGCACATGATGAATCAGGCTGGAAGTTGTACTTTTCCCCTTTGTTCCTGTAATGCCAATGACCTGCCTCGAATAACACTCCAGGAAAAGGTCCGTCTGGGAGGTGATTTTTTCCCGGGGAATAAGGAATTTTGATGAATCTGCCGATGCTGCTTCATCCTCCGGGGCCTGAGATGTCCATTCCCATATTGGAATTCCCGGGGAACGGAAAATCACATCATAATCTTTCAAATGCCTAAGGTACCCTGCTCCTGTAATAAATCGAACATGATCATCATGCTTGAACAGCGGGTTTTCCCGAACACCATCATTCATGTCGGCAACCACAAGAATTTTCATGGGAAATATCCTCCGTAACAATGCATACGATGCCTGTCCTTCCCTGCCAAATCCCAGCAGCACAATTGATTTATTTTCAAACCGTTGACGGATCAAATCCCTCATAACGCTGATATCTAATGGATTAGTCTTGTAATTGTTGTAATCGCTTGATCAAGAACTGCATCCTTCCTTTCCAAATAGTCCTTTATGGTTACTGTAACTTCAATGTCGGGTTTAATGCCGCTGTTAACAAATCTTTTATAGCTCAACGGATAACAAATACGTCTGGCGCATATCCTTGCATAACCTCCTCCGGGCATGCCATTCAGCACCAACGGAGAACCTGTAGAGCCGCCCGTCTCCTCCCCTATTAATACCGGCCTGCCGGGATGTTCATAAATGTTTACTAAAAAATCTTCGGCAGCTGAAAAAGTAAATCGGCCGATCAAGATGACGACAGGGCAAACAATTCTTTTCATCGTATCGGAAACCCAGATTGTATCCGGTTTTTCAAAGCGATATGCTTTATTTATAAAGTAATCCTTATACTCCTCCTTCCAGTTTCCATTGGCTTTTCGAACACCGTCATTCACTCTGGTTTCCCAGGCATAATTCAGGAAATAGTTTTCCCTGGTCAAATATTTCTGCAACTGCCATGCAACCTCGGTGGAACCTCCTCCATTATTCCGAAGGTCAATAATCACTCCTTTTGCTTTATAAAGTTCCCTGGCAATCTTATCAAATTCACTGATGGCTTCATTTTCGGGGGAAAAACGGTTGAATCCTATAAAAGCAATGCTATCCTTCAGCCATGTAACATCCACAATATCCTGAGAATAATTCCTGACCGGTCCCCAATACTTGTCCTTGCCAGTCCGTGTTTCTTCACCGTTTCGCTGAATCACTATTTTTTCAATCGTGCCATCCGACTTTTTAATGGTTCCCCTGAATGGATGGTCTTTAAAGTCACTCTGGATTTTATAAACCCCCTGCATCCATAAATGCTGCTCGGTTGAAGAAGAAATAAAGGGGAAAATCAAGGTTTCGAGATACTGAGAAGTTGGTATATCTTCAATTTCCATCAGTTCCGCACCAACCCATGCTGAATCAAGTTCTGGCATTTTTCGTACTGCAGTGATATAAATTTTTTTATTGAAATCCTGCAGTGAAACCGGGATATAATCGGTGTATTGATAAAATTGTCCATCATCAGACACCTGGCTATGCCCGTCATGCAGATTCGCCATGAATTTTTGCAACATATGGTAATACTCAAAATCATTCCGAGTTGCCAGTACCGGGGAGATAAATGATTTGTAAAGACTGTCTAAATCAAATTTAAGCCTGTCAATATTGACAAAATTATATTTTGCTTCAGACCATATCTGACTTAGCCAGTAAACTTTCTCTTCATTTGTGATTTTATCCGGCAACTCTTTCAGGCCAATGATTTCTGTATGGGCTGTGTCTTTGGAATTTAGAATAATAAGGAATCGTATTGAGTCGTTATTGGCGACAACAAATATAGCAGTATCGTTATCGGTTTGAAAAATGACTTCATTCGTTTTTCTTGAACAATAAATCTTCAGCCTGTCGGGATTTGTCTCAGGGGATAGCCTCCAATTCATTGGCTTTCCATTAACAATAACTTTTATGTTTTTAATATTGGATTGAATTGTCTTTTGCCCCTGGACACAAAAAATAGAAATAACTGCCAACAATAAAACCAGGCTTTTTTTCATCCGTTTAATTGGTTTTAGACATTCCATCAAACATTTCAAAAATTTAAATGAATCAATCCGTCGACACCTTTTTCAACCCATCACCTTTGATAAACCTGCGCTCCAATATGCTGAAAAACTCCGGTAGAAGATGATGTTCCGGGGATATGTTGAATAATTCGTTTGAAAAGTCAACCTGTTTGTATTGTGCGTAAGCTTGTGAGCGGCTATAGTTCCACAGCAGGGAAGGCAACGTTCTTTCCCCTGTTTTTCTAAGGGTTTCACAAAGCGCCAGGTTCACCTCCCGGATGGTGCCGACGCAATCGAACGGCTTTTCATCGGCAACCCCGGTAAGCTGATCAAACACCGTCTGCAATGATTCATCGGCAAATAGGTTCGTTCCGAAGATTGCAACCAATTTGTTTTCAGCGAGAAACGGTGATAAAATGGTATAGGTAAAAAGGCATTTGGCACAACTTCCACACCACGAATCAGTTTTGCTTCCCGCATTGCAGCTTTTAAAAACCGGGTGATAAAGGGGAAATTGCGAGAACAGCCAGGCGATCTGCAACTCATTCAATGGGCGCAAAAAACTGAAATAATTGATATCTTCACCAACCCACCTTTTAATATATTCACGGAAATCGTTTTCAAATTGAAACGACTTCGAATATTGGTGGTTGATCTTTGTTCCTGCGATGGTTGCCTCATTGGCGCTTGATTCATTCGACAAAGCGATATGCCGGTGCCCTGTCACAATGGCCGACAGAACGGTGGCGAATGCCAGCATGGCTGAAAAGGGAGTATGTCCGTTTAAAAAACCAAGGTCATTCAATCTCAGTAACTCCGGGTCGATCGTACGCCGGATTTCAAAAAACTGATCAGGGGTAAACCCTTTTGCAAAAATCGTTTCGAGGCTGGCTCTCCGTGGATTAAGGATCAAAGGAATAACGCCGGGTTTGTCACCAAGCAATTCAAGGGTCACTGCCGAATCTTTGCCACCGCCAACGGGGATGATAACCCTCTCCGTCTGAAAAGACTCACTGCGGCCGGGCAGCGGAGACGCACCGCTGTGAGTATCTGTATATTCTATCTGCATGAAATCTTCTTCATTTACCTCCAGTGAATTCAGGTAAAAAAATTCTCCAAGGCCATTGAAATATAGTTTTTTCCACCATGATATCTGTTCAGGATGCAGGGCAAACGGTTTTATAATCAGCCGGGGTGCGCAAGCTGCTTTCCAGTAGCTGATGAGTTCGATCATCCCAAGGTTGAAGATGATGTTATCAAGGTGACCGGCAATCATATCATCGGGCAGGAAAAAGGATTTCCTCGGAATAAACAGTACCGGGTAAAACATGTGCTGACCGGCAAGATTGAAAGTAAACCTGATTTCCAACCCGCTTGCATTTAAAACAAACTCCTGTTTTTCAAAGATAAAAAACGGGAATTGTTCCCGAAGGTGCAAATATTTCGCCTGCCGGCTTGACCTGGCCATGATTTGGTATTATATTTGTAGGTGGTGCACTGTGCAAAATTACTAAAATTGTGAGAGTACCATGGAAAAACCACGCACAAAACCAATGCAGGGAAGCATTCTTATCTCTGAACCATCACTGCGGGATTTCTATTTCCGTCAATCGGTGATATTGCTTGCCGAACATAATGAAGAGGGTACTTTCGGAGTGATTGTCAACAAACCGATCGAAGCCCGGCTGAAAGATATTATCAAAGGTTTTTCTGATTACAACCTGCCGGTGTATCTTGGCGGGCCGGTAAAGACTGACTCTGTTTTTTTCATCCACACCCGCGAAGATGTTGATCAAAGTTTTCCGATCATGCAGGGGCTCTACTGGGGCGGCGATCTGGATGCTATCAGGGAGATGTTGAAGAGTAAAGTGATGTCCCAAAAGGAAATCCGCTTCTTCCTCGGTTATTCAGGCTGGTCACCAAACCAGCTTGCCCGGGAACTCAAAGAAAAATCATGGGTGCTTTCGCAAACCACTGTTGCAGAAATAATCAATAACCGGCCAGAAACACTCTGGAGCAATTACCTGAAAAACATGGGTAAGGATTATGCCATATGGGCAAACTTCCCCCCCGACCCCGCGTTCAATTGATGATTTTTCGATTTTCGATTTTCGATCCGGCTTTTGCACTTTGCATTTTGCATTTTACACTTTTCCCAGCCCTCTCTCCTGTCAATTAATTCCATACATTTGCCTGCATTTTCGAAAAACCTGACCGGCTTAATCGGCACCTGTGATTTATGAAGAGATCTGACATTTTGGTGTTGGGAGTGATCTTGCTGATTTTCCTCCCGTTTTTTATTTTTCCATCCGTTTTACATGCTTATGAGGAGATAAATGCAGCCCATGGATATCTGCTGAGTTTTATTAAGTTTGCAATCCTGGCTACTTTTGGCGAATGTCTTGGCCTTAGGCTGCGCACCGGACTTTACAATAAAAAAGGGTTTGGTATTCTGCCCCGGGCCCTGGTCTGGGGTTTTCTCGGGATCACCATAAAAATTGCATTTGTTATTTTTGGTGAAGGGGCGCCCATGATGATGAAAACACTTGGGGTTCATTTTCCAACCGCTAATCCGGCTGATATACTCCGTCAGCCTGGTTTCACCGGTATCAAATTACTGACAGCCTTTACGGTAGGTACGACCCTGAACCTTTTCTTTGCTCCGGTTTTCATGACTTTTCACAGGATTACTGACATGCATATCATGAATACTTCAGGAACCTTAAAAGGCTTTTTCTCCCCCATCCATGTTGGAGCCTATATTCAGGATGGTGACTGGTTCACATTCTGGAATTTTGTCATCAAGAAAACGATCCCATTATTCTGGATTCCTGCACAAACACTCAATTTCATGCTCCCCGAAGGATACCGCATCCTGGTTGCCGCACTGTATAGCGTTATCCTGGGCGTCCTGCTTTCACTGGCCAGCATGATGCAAATGAAACGGCTTTGACAGGGTGCCAAGGCAAAAATCATCAAGTAATTTCCACTGATCATCGAATTTTTGCGGAAAGTGATGATTTTCTGAATATTTTTGTGTTAATATTATTTTATCTCAAAACAAAAAAGAATGAAAACCCTGTCAATGACCCTCCTGTTAACACTCCTTTTTGGAACCATTTTTGCACAGGATGAAGCTCGGTTACTACGCTTTCCTGCAATCCATGGAAACCAGGTGGTATTTACTTATGCCGGAGACCTCTATACTGTTGATCAATCAGGCGGGCTGGCCCGGAAACTTACCAGCGATGAGAATGGCTATGAAATGTTTGCACGATTCTCACCCGATGGAAAACATATTGCGTTTACAGGGCAATACGATGGGAATACAGAAGTCTACCTGATCCCGTCAGAAGGCGGAATTCCCAAGCGCCTGACCTTTACCGCGACGTTGGGGCGCGACGATATTTCTGACCGCATGGGGCCCAATAATATTGTAATGACGTGGAAGGACAATGAAAATATTGTGTTTCGTTCACGCAAACAGTCATTCAACGATTTCAAAGGCCAGCTTTTTATTTCCAATATCAATGGCGGATTACCTGAAGAATTGCCGCTACCCTGCGGCGGTTTCTGCTCCTATTCACCTGATCATTCGAAACTGGCCTACAACAGGGTGTTTCGTGAATTCCGCACCTGGAAGTATTACAAGGGAGGGATGGCCGATGAGATCTGGATCTATGATTTCAAATCAAAGCAAACTGAAAAGATCACCAGCAATATTTTCCAGGATATGTTCCCGATGTGGCATGATGATAAAATTTATTTCCTTTCTGAAAGGGAACGCCCAACCAACCTGTATTGTTATGACCAAAAAACGAAGGAGACAAAAAAACTTACTGACTTTAAGGAATTCGATATCAAATTTCCATCACTTGGCGACAATGCCATTATTTTTGAGAACGGAGGATTTCTCTATACGTATAATTTTGCCAGTCTGGCCACTGTCAAATTAAACATTCGCATCGCCAGCGACTTCAATACAGGCCGGAGTCAAATGAAAGATGCCAGCAAGTTCATCAATACCTTTTCCCTGTCACCGGATGGCAAGCGCATCGCTTTGGGTGCACGGGGAGACGTCTGGACAATCCCGGCCAAAAGTGGGATCACCAAAAACCTCACAGGTACACCCGGAGTGCATGACCGTGATGTTGCGTGGTCCCCCGACGGACAGTGGATCGCCTACATTTCCGATCGCACCGGTGAAGATGAGATTTACATTCTAAAACAGGATGGTTCTGCAGGGCCTGTGCAGATCACCAGTAACGCAGACACTTATAAATATGCCGTTGCCTGGTCACCCGACAGCAAAAAATTACTCTGGGCCGACAAATTGCTGAGACTGCAATATGCCGATATTGATTCCAAAGCAATTACCCTGGTAGACCAGGCAACAAGCTGGGAATTTACCGATTACAGCTGGTCTCCCGACAGCAAGTGGATTGTCTACACTTTCCCAAACCGCCGCATTACCTCCCGGATCTTCCTTTATGAACTGGCTACCAAAGCAAAAACTGCGATAACCGACACATGGTACGACGCGGGTGGCGCAAACTTCAGCAGCGACGGCAAATACGTTGTTTTTACCTCAAACCGGGATTTCAACCCCACTTACAGCTGGACCGAATGGAACCATTCCTATACCGACATGACCAAGGTGTATCTGATCACACTCGCCAAATCGACCCCAAATCCATTTGCTCCTGAAAATGATGAAGTCGGAGCCAAAACCGATAAAGAAACACACGGTTGTAAAGATAAAGAATCGAAAAGCGACAGTGCTGCAAAGAAAAGTTTCACCATCAAGGTCGATCCCGACGGTATCATTGACCGTATTCTAGCCCTTCCCATTGAAGCCGGCAATTACAACAATGTCAACTGTACCGGCAATAATGTTTATTACATCAGGGGTGGCCGTGCCGGCCGCCAAAGTTCATTGATGGATTACAATTTAAAAGATCGCAAGGAGAACGCCCTGGGTGATTTCAGTCTTTACGAAATCTCTGCCGATAACGAAAAGATATTGATCGGAGAACACAACAAATACGCAGTAGTTGATCTTCCCCATGGTGGAAAAATCGAAATCAAGGACTGGGTCGACCTTTCAAACATGAAAACCATGGTGGATGTTAAGGCTGAATGGAACCAGATATATCATGAATCATGGCGCCAGATGAAATACTTTCTGTATGCCCCGAACATGCAAGGTTTGAATTGGCCGGAAATTCAAAAAAAATATGAACCATTGCTGCCATTTGTTAACAACCGCAATGACCTGAACTACATCATCGGCGAAATGATCGGGGAGATAAGCATTGGCCATTCATACGTTGGAGGAGGAGATAAACCTTCGCCCGTGCGGATAAAAATGGGATTACTTGGCGCTAAGATCGAAAGGGATGCCTCAGGCTACTATAAGATTGTCAGGATTTTAAAGGGTGAAAATTGGACTTCGGAGGCTCGGTCACCCCTTACCGAAGTGGGTGTGGATGCAAAAGAAGGCGATTTTATCATTGCCATCAATGGGAAGTCCACCCGGGAGATGAACGACATCAATGAAGCGATGATCAACAAGGCGGATATCCAGGTGGAGCTGACGCTGAACGCCGTTGCTTCGGATGCAGGGGTAAGGAAAGTCATTGTTGTACCAACCGACAATGAAGCCGGTTTATTCTACTACAATTGGGTTCAGAACAACATTCAAAAAGTATCTGATGCAACAAACGGCGAGGTTGGGTATATCCACATCCCCGACATGGGCGTTGAAGGGCTCAACGAATTTGTGAAGCATTTCTATCCTCAGCTTTCCAAACGGGCACTGATCATTGACGACAGGGGAAATGGAGGCGGAAATGTTTCTCCCATGATCATCGAACGTCTCAACCGTGAAATGACCATGATCAACATGGCAAGAAATACGGAAGCAGCTCCCGGCAGGCTTGAAATGCAATGGGGGCCAAAATGTATCCTCATCGATAACTATTCGGCTTCGGATGGAGACCTCTTCCCTTTCCAGTTTAAGAAACTCAAAATAGGCAAGGCAATCGGCAAACGCACCTGGGGCGGAGTTGTGGGCATCAGGGGTACCTTGCCTTTCATCGATGGTGGCATGATGATGCGACCTGAGTTTGCACCGTACGACACTGATGGGAAAAACTGGATCATCGAAGGCCATGGCGTAGATCCCGATATAGAAGTTGACAATGATCCAGCCAGGGAATATGCCGGCGAAGACCAGCAATTAAACAAAGCCATTGAACAAATGAAAGAGGAATTACAATCATGGCCCAAAGAATTGCCGGCAATGCCGCCTTTCCCCGATAAGACCAAATAGTAATACCTTAGCGCGCGACATGTGACACATGACACGTGACATACATGATACACGTTCTTAGTCATATGTCACGCGTCACGTTAATTGCCCAGCAATGTTGAAACTCTTCAAACGGCTCACCACAGATGATGTCCTGATTATTCTTATTCTTTCAATAGGTGCCTTGTTGCGGTTTTATCGTTTGTGTGAGATTCCATTTACCCATGATGAATTCAGCGCCATTATCCGTACACAGTTTTCATCCTTTCACGAACTGATCGAAAAAGGAGTGAAGATAGATGGACATCCAGCCGGTGTTCAGGTGTTCCTGTTTTATCTGGTCAGGATTTTCGGCGTTTCAGAGGCAATATTGAAAACGCCCTTCATCCTCTTTGGCCTTCTTTCAATCTGGATTGTTTATCTGATCGGTAAAATGTGGTTCAACGCCACTGTTGGCCTGGTAGTAGCATCATTTGTCGCCTTCCTTCAATTCACGGTGATGTACAGCCAGATTGCGCGGCCCTATGCCAGTGGTTTATGTTTTGGGTTGATGATGGTTTTTTTCTGGACAAAAATAGTCTTTTACCCTCAGCGGAAATATTACTGGAACCTTGCGGCTTATATTATTTCAGGAGCATTGTGTGCCTATAACCACCATTTCACGCTGCTGTTCGCTGCCATGGTCGGGATGACCGGCTTGTTTTACTGCCCAAGGATAAAATTGCGTCAATACATTGCAGCAGGACTGATGATCATGGTACTGTACATTCCCCATCTGCCAATCTTTTTTTATCAACTCGGAATAGGAGGCATTGAAGGATGGCTGAGCAAACCCCGGTATGATTTTTTATTTGATTACATCCGGTACATTTTTCATTTCTCGGTATATATCTATCTGCTGATCATCGTATTGATCAGTCTGTCGTTATATTGGTACCAGGAAACGCCACCGGTGAAAAGGAAGTTTATCCTGATTTCCACGATCTGGTTTCTGCTCCCTTATTTCATCGGTTTTTTTTATTCCAGGTACAGGAACTCCGTGCTTCAGTATTCGGTGCTGATTTTTTCCTTTCCTTTCCTGCTGTTTGTGCTTTTTGGTTTTTTTAAAACAACGAGATCACTCCATAAAATGATTTTGATTGGTCTGATTGGTATTATTGTCATTCCTTCCCTCATCCTGGAGCGGCGGCATTACACTTTATTTTACAGGAATCCCTACCGTGAAATCGTTTCGGAATCAAAACGGATGGCTGATTCCCTGGGAATAGAAAGGTGCAAAGTGATCCTTGATACAAAAAAGGAAATCAACCAATACTACCTGAGAAAGTTGAATTGCCCATCAATGCCATTCAGTTATTTTCAGGACATCGGAGGAAAGAGATCTTTTTTAACCTACCTCGATTCATGTAAAACCGATTTTTTGGCATTTGGGTGCCTTGCTTCGACAAATTGGGAAAACTATTCCCTGGTGATGGAGAAATTTCCATACCTCATCCGGCACAAACCATTCTGCGGCGGTGATTTTTATCTTTTCTCAAAAATAAAACCTGCACAATCAACCAGCGAATATTTTTACGAGGTTACGAACTCCTTTGACCCAAGTCGGACGGAATGGGGCTATGCCAATGTAAAACAATGCACCGACTCCATGCCCATTACCGGGAAAAAATCATTTGCAAATAATATCGGTTCAGAATTCAGTCCAACCTTCATACAACCTTTGCGTGACCTGATGCACTCTGAAAATGACGTGATTGATGTTTCTGTTGATATCCGCACCGCGATGGTTTTTCCATGTGCCTGGCTCGTGGTGAGTTTAACATCGGATGGAAAAAATATATTCTGGAGTTCTGCCCCTGTGAATGACTATGTGAACCCCGGAAACCAGGGCCGTGTGTTTCAGTCACTCCGCCTCAGTGATACTGATCTTCGCCATCACCATCTGATGATGAATACCTACGTCTGGAACCCGATGAAATCAACTTACATCATGGACAATTACAGGGTCAGGGTCCGCAGCGGCAATCCGGTGATTTACGGATTGTACCGAAAACTCGAACCTTAACCTGAACAGTCCGCTTTTCTGTCCTTCACTCAAGATCCCCAAAAGTATATCCCAGCTTAAGCAGGTTTCCCGACAGTAAAAGTTTACTTAGTTTCTCTTCAGGAAGGAGATTCAGTTTTCGGTTTGCCTTAAAAACATCAACTGCGTTTATTTTCATGTATTGGGCCAATTCCGAGGCCTGGTTGTATCCCAGTAACGGAAGCAAAGCTGTGGTAACCGAAGGGCTCAGGAAAAGCAGCGTCTTGCTTAATTCAGAATGCACAAGCAATCCCTCCATCAAATGATCTTTCAAGGTGGTATCGCTGGCAATGAGCAATTTGATGCTGTCAAGCAATGCATGTCCGATGACCGGAAGATAAGCATTCAGTTCAAGACAGCCCTGGGCGCATAGTGAACTGACGAGTTGATCGTTTGCATAAATCCGGTGCGTTGCACTGATTACAAACTCGGGAATAACAGGGTTTATTTTCCCGGGCATAATGGAACTGCCTGCCTGGCATTGGGGAATGGTGAGGAGTGACGCGCGACCCGTGACAGGCAAAGAAATGGCAGTCAGATCGGAGGCAAGCAGGCGGAGATCGGAAACCATCTTTTCGAGGTTTACCGCGTGCGCTTTTATTGTTGCGTGTATTTCAACGAGTGAATCAAGGTTGCTGGTAGCATCAGCAAGGTTCTCACTGCGTGTAACCGGCAACCCGGTGAGGTGTTGCAGGTGCCCGATGGCTTCCATGATGAAATAACGCGGCACGGCCATCCCGGTCCCGATGGCACTGCCACCAAGATTGACCATTTTAATGCGTTCAAAACACTTTGACACACGCCACCAGTCACGCGAAAGCGCTTCACTATATGTACTGAACAGCATCCCAAACGAAGTGGGCACTGCTTCCTGCATCTGGGTGTACCCGATCCTGAGATCGTTCTGATGGGCAGTTTCATGCTGTTCCACAACAAAACGCAAAGCATTGATTGCCTTTTCCAGGTCCTGAAGAAGGAACATGGTTGCCACTTTCAGGGCAGTAGGAACAACATCATTGGTTGATTGAAAGATATTGGCATCTTCGATGGGGTCGAGGATTTGATAGTTTCCGGGTTTCTCCCCCATGTTCAGCAAGGCCACATTGGCAATGATTTCGTTGACATTCATGTTGATGCTGGTACCGGCCCCGCCGGAAATCGCAGGAACAATGAATGAGCTGAAATGTTCTCCCTCGGCAATTTCAGCCGCTGCATGGATCAGATACGTAATGGCAGCCCCAATGGTACGAACCCGGGAATGGGAAAGCGGGTGGTTGCCGAATTTTTCAAGAATTGCCTGCTCATAGGCCTCGGCAGTCTGATAGCAGGCTTTTTTAACGAGCCCCAGGGCTTTGTACCATTCGATGTGAAAAAGGGTGCTATCCGGGAAATTTTTCACTGCCCGGGCGGCATGGATTCCATAAAGCGCATCGGCAGGAATCTCCATTTCCCCTATTAAATCATGCTCTGTGCGGGTGGACATAAGGTACGATTTACGATTAACGAATTTGCATTTATTTCAAATAGTCCCTTACCGCCTGCTGAATGCCTTTTTTCACGCTGCTCCAGGTCTGGTTTTTTAAACTGACCGGCTCTTCGGTTTCGTCGGCATCAACAAAATAAGTAATGGCATGTGGAATGCTGATTGCCAGCATTTGGCTTGGGTATTTTTGCTTGTGCCAGTCAATGATCTGGTCCAATGAATAATGTTTCAACATTTCAAACAAGTCCCAGAAATCCTTTTTCTTTGCCCTGCCTAAAATTGCCTGAATTTTCATGGCGGCGATATCTGCATCGCTGTAAAATCTGATGTCATCAATTGTTTCTATTTTTTTTATCGGCAGATGAGGGAAATACACAAAATCAACCTTGATATTCTCTATGAAACAAAAAATGCCAAATTGTGTATGTTGCTGCTTGTAAACAAATTGATCCCGGAAAACGGATTCCAGCAAACTGACAATCTGTGGTTGATCAAATTTTTCGTGAAAGAACAAATCCAGATCAATCGAACTGCGATGACCATAACGAAGTGCCAGCGCGGTTCCACCCACCAGCGAAAATGATTGAAGTGATGGGATGCCCATTAACTGTTTCAGTAAGGAAAAAGTCCCGGGTTCAACTGCCTCAATATGTAACATCTGAAGTCATTCAATGGTTTATCAATGATTGCACTGGCGAAATGGATGGTGTGTAACGGTAAATATTTTGCGTTCAGCAGGGCCTGGGTCACTTTTTCATCGCCATAATACCTGCGGCACTGGCGGATATCATCCACATCGCCACGCTCAAATACCCGTTCGATCACAAAATTGGCGCGAAGGTCATAGTCCAATTTCTCGAAATTGACATCCCAGAATATACGCTTGTTAAAGATGGGTTTTGCTTTTGATTCCATCAGACAAACTTACATAAAAACTGCGGTTCATACACACACCGCATAAAAATCAGCGTTCCGGCTTTTGCCGGAACGCCCCCACAGCCTTACCTTTATATTTGATAACGAGCTCGAAGCTCAATGTGA